>Ga0182030_10001963_pt1 | contig 43302 bp, 42 predicted proteins | sample 812S3MmetaG_FD_121299 | JGI IMG/M metagenome (GOLD analysis project Ga0182030, IMG submission 121299) | Permafrost microbial communities from Stordalen Mire, Sweden - 812S3M metaG (Illumina Assembly) | ecosystem: Environmental > Terrestrial > Soil > Wetlands > Permafrost | place: Sweden... | reverse complement strand
CTTGCACAGCGCGCGCGCCGAGCTCGCTTCGGCCAGTGCATGTTGCAGGTGCATGACGCCGATCTTGCTGCGCTCGCAGGCGATGACGAGTGTGTTCAGCTTGCTTTGCGCGAGGCAGCGCGTGACGAAAGCTTCCTGCATCCTGAACGGACGGCCGTGCGCTCTGACTATAGCGTTTTCATTCACAGGGCGCCTCACAGACCGAGCGGGTTCTCGACGTCGATGCTCGCGGGCGCAGCAGAGCGCTCGACCACCGGCGGCGGTGGCGGCACGCCCGGATCGTCGGTCGACGTGGCACTGCCGACTCGCACGCGCGTCATCTGTCCGCTGCCCGCGTCTACGGCCTCCCAGCGTTCGGCCTGTGGCTTGGCCGCCGCCGGCATGGCGGGCCACCTCAGATCGTCGAGGCTGAACTCGCGCTCGGCCGGCCCGCTGAGCAGCATGTCCATCTCGGCAAACACGCCGGCGGCATCGGCGGCAGGCGTCTCCTGCAGATTGGCGCTCGCTTCGGCGCGCGTGGCTGCCTCGCGCAGGATCTTGAGGATGTCGGCGTTGTTGTCGGCGATCGCCGCCTGGTGCTTCGTCGCCTCGGTGAGCACGCTCTTGATCTGCGAGTGCGACGCCGTCTCGCTCGCCAGCAGCGGTGTCGTGCGCTCGATGACGGCGATCGACGACTGCATGTCGAAGCGCGACGTCAGCGCCTCGAGATGCGAGCGTAGCTGCTCGCGCATCGCCGAGTTCATCGCGATGTTGACGCTCGTCGTGCGGTACGACTTGATGAGCGCGCGACCCTGCGCCGCCATCTCTCTAAACTGCGGCGAGTTGGCCGGCACACGCTCGCTGCGCCGCTTGATCGAGATCATCTGAGACTGCGTGACGGCCAGGTCGGCCTTGTACGTGTCGAGCTTCTTGTCGAGCGACTCCATCTCGCGGCGCACGTCGGCCTCGCCCTTTTCGGGCGTGTCGGCGTGCGCGTACTCTGTAAACAGTGTGGACGTGACAGTGCCCATGCGCTTTACTTTGTGTCTGCACGCAGCCGACTTGTAGCGCCCAGACGACGACGAGTCACATCTCGCTGGTCAAACCATCAGCCGCGTCCTGCACGGCCGCGGCGGCCGGCTCGACGGACCCGGCCTTCTCGGGCGGAGCAAGTCGGCGGCGCTTGATCAGCTGCTGCGACGAGTCGACGTACTTGGACACCGGCTGCAGATCGACGAAACAGAAGCGGCCGCTGCACTGCGGGCACTTGATGCGGCGCGACTTCGGGCCGTGCACCATAATGTCGGAGTAATGTCGCTGGAAGAGCGTCGCGGCGCACTCGATACAGAGCAGCGCTTGACAGTGGCAACCGCGCTCGTCGCTCTCGCTGACGCACTCTTGGTGCGACGTGCACACCGCGTTCACCAAGAAATGCGACCGCCCTTCGTCGGCGTCCTCGTGGCACACGATACACGCCGGTTCGGGATTGTCGTATGGCACGCCTCGTTGCGGCTGGTGCGAGAGCAGACTGATCCATTCTTGGATGGTCTCGGGTATCAGAAGCTCGGCAGCGCGGCCGGCGATGGTCGCGACACTGCTCTGGTACCGTCGCAAAGACAAGACTGCCGCTGGCGTCAGGGTCTGGCCGAGCGCGCACAGTGCTTCGATGAGCGCTTCCGGCGATCCGTCGCTCTCGTCTTCGTTGGCGATAACAACGCGCTCAGCTTCAACAAACGCGCGGTCAGCAGCCAGACGGCGCCAGATGCCGAGCTGCGGCGACGCCGGTAACGCCACGCTCAGCTTCGTGCAGCCGTAGAGTTGCGACTCTCCGAGTTTATGGCCTTGGAAGCTGCGCCCGAGGAGTTGCTCGAGCACGTCGAGCGCGTACGACGTGCGCACGTCGACCTTAAGCGCCGTTCGCACGGAACGCGGCACATGAAAGCTGGTGCCGGGCTCGCTCTGCGATGTGGCGGCCGCATAGGCGGTCGTATGGAAGCGCGCGTACTGATTGAGGGCGACGGAGATGTCGTGCGCCCGAGTCATGTGTGCGAGCGGAATGACCGCCGGCGTAGGTGCTGGATCACTCATCGCGTCTCTAACTGTTTGTCGGCGGCCCGGGTTCTCGAGCGCGGGGCGACTATCGGCGCGCTCGGTTCATGCGCGCGTCGGCACTTGCAGGTGCGGCACGAGCATGAGTGCGCACGCCAGCAGCAGTACGGCGTTGGCGTTGGCCACGGCATCGCCGCATCGCGAGCAGTCGGTGAGCGAGTAGGCCAGCAGCGTGGCGAGCGCCGCCGCGGCCGCGATGAGCAGCAGCGTGCGCAGCGAATAGTCGTAGGGCGTCGTCACTACAACGGCCAGCGTGATGAGCAGGAGCGCGGCCGCCAGACAGGAGCCGGCGGTGGGCGAGAGCGGCAGCACGGCGGGCAGCGCAAACGCGGCGAGCGCAACGACAAACGAGAGCCACGCGAGTGCGACGGGTGCGGTGGACATTGCTCTGTCGTGCAACGGTGCGTTTAATAGCCAACCACACGTCCGCGCCGTGGCTGCGCGATGACTTGCTCGGCGAGCTGGGCGTCGGCGACGCGCGCATCGTACGTCGTCTTGTCAAACGGCAGCGGGCGCTGCATGCGGCCGCCCCAGCAGATGGTGTCGGTGCGCAGCGACGTCATGATGTCCTTGTAGAACGACGCGTTCCACTCCTTCAGACCAAACGGCGTCTCGCGGTCGAGCGCCGGCTCCAGCGACACCTCGGGGATCATGACCTTGTTGCCGTTGGCATCGCGAGCGGCACGGCGCGTGCCTGTCTCGACCGCCTTGAAACCGCCGCTCTTCATCTCGTGGTAGCTCGGAATGAGCACCTCGCGCTGCCCGACCTGCACCTCAAACGACTTCTTCCACGCGTTGCCGGCCCAGTTCTCCGTGCCGGGCACGATCGATGTGTCGGGCGCGGGCGCCGTGGTGCGCGCCGACGCCGCCACGGTGCCGCTCTCGTCGACGGCCGTCGCCTGGCGCTTATTCGGCTGCTGCGCGGTGCTATCGTCGTCGGTAAACGCCGCCGCGCCGCCATACGCCGAAACGGGCGGTTGCGAGCCGGCAAACTGCCGCGCGTTCTTCGCCATGATGGCGTTGCGCGAGAGCTGGTGCGTCAGGTCGCGCTCGTACTGCGAGCGGTACTGCGAAGCGCTCTGCTTCTGCGTGTCGGCGGTCGTCTGCGCGCTCTTGGACATGGCGCGCACGGCGCTCTCGGCCTCGCGGTACAGAATGGCACGCTCGGCGGGCGTACGTTCGCGCGCCATCAAGATCTTGCCTTCGGCGAGCGAACGCACGCTTGCCTGTGTCGCCTCGGGCCACGCGTCGGTGTTGTCGATCATGTAGTCGATCTTCGTCTTGATCTCGGCCTCTTCGCGCTCCAGCTCGGCCTTCTTCGCGTTGTTGGACGCTGCGACGAGACTCTGCTGGAGGCGCGCGTTCTCGGCCGTCAGCTCGGCCAGCTCCTTGCCGACTCGCTCGAGCACCGCGATGCGGCTCTCTTCGGTGTCTTCAGCCATCGCGTCGCTCGCACCGACCGTCGTCGTGGTCGTCGTGCCGGGTTTGGGCTGCTGCGCCGGCTGGGCGGCCGGTGTCGCAGCCGGCTGCTGCGGCGTCGGCTGCTGCTGTGGCGTGGCGGCCGGTGTGGCGGCTGCGGCGAGCGCGGTGGCGGGCGTCATGTTGAAGGCGGGCGTCTGTGGCAGTGAGGGTGCTGGTGTGTTGCCGGCGCCGGCGAGGGCGTTCGTCATCGCGCTAGCCATCGGTGTCTCGGTCGTTGCTTTGTGCGCGCGACTGGCTGCTATATAGCCACTGAGCTTGAGCAGCGAGGTGCGGCGCGATTGCACGGCCGGACCGAGTATGTGCTCGACGTACTCGGCCAGCGCCGGCGTATTGCGCACGTCGTGCCATCTCAGATCGTCGTGCGACACGCCCGGCAGCTCGGGCGGCGCCGGGTAGCCGTAGCGTTCGGCGTACGCGGCGAGCGACATGGCCGACTGGCAGTTGAGCAGGCGCCGGCTCGGGTAGAACTGCGTGATGTGCGAGCCATCGCGCGCACCCTCCTTGCAGATCGAGACCTCGAGCGCCTCCTTCGTCACCTCGTTGCTGCCCTTGTACGACGACCAGCGATGCTGCAGCGAGAGGTCCTTAAAGTGGCCGAAGAAGAGGCCGTTCTTGCCCCAGATCGACGCGATCGACGAGTCGGGCGGCATCTCGAGCACGGTCTCGATGTGATCGCCCGATTGGTAGCCGCGCACGACGCCGATCCTGCTGCGCTCGCCCTTGTGCTCGATCCACGTGTCGATGCCGCGGAAGTCGGAGCGCGCGCCTTCCTCCTTCGAGTACTCGTTGGCGGCCGACATCTTCTCGGCGTGCTCGTCGAGCAGGTTCGGCACCGCCCAGCCGGCCAGGTACGAACAGTCCTCGTTCAACTGGAACATTGCTCGGTGCGCCTCGCGTCACGACATATAGCCGCGGCCCTATCCGCGGCCGCCGGATCGGCGCCTCTATCGGCCGCGCGCCGCCGCTCCAGACAGAATGAACGCCCCCGACGCCAAACGCCGCCGGGCCACTACGCAGGTGCTCAATGCCGCCGAACTGCCGAGCGAGTCGCTGGGCAACGCGTCGGCGGTCGCTTTGCCGGGCGCCGACGTCGAGCGCCTGACTGTCGAAACGAAGCGCCGCTATCTGGCTGCCGAGAGGCGCGAACGCACGCTGAGCGCGCACGAACAGTCGACCGAGGCGATGCAGGAGCTGCTGCTGCTCGTGCAGCGCTGGCACTCGGACAAGGCGATCGCACGGCTCGCCATCGCGCAGATCTCCGAGTCGCGGCGCACCGACGCCCTGACGAAATAAACAGCACCCGCCTGCGCCTACAAACGCCGCCGCGCGCGCACTGAGAAACGCTAGCGCCGATGTCTACGCCGCTAGCCATCAACGAACAGCTTGCCGCCGCGCGGCTCGAGTTACGAGCACTGCCGGCGCTGCCGGCCCGCGGCACAGCGGAATTCGAAGAGGCCGTTCTGCGCCGCACCCAACTTAGCAACCACATCAAAACGCTCAGCGCCGAAGTCTACGCGCAGCAGGTCGGCGTGCCACCCGCGCAGCAGGTGGTCGACGTGCGTCCCGTCGTCGTCGTAGCGCCCGAGCCCCGGCGCGATAACACCGCACCTCCCAACAGCCAGGCCGCTCTCGACGCGTCGTTGGCACAAATCCGCGGCCTAAGTGCCGCGCTCGCCAAGGAAAAGGCGCAGCTCGAGCAGATCGTCGCTAGAAATCAACAACTGGAGAACTTGGTCCGCCAACGCGCCGAACTTTCGCCCGACGAGGTGGACCAAATGCGACTCGGCCTGGTCGCCCGCGATCGGGCATACGCAGAACTGAGACAGCGCGAGGAGGCGCTTCGCGTTCGCTTCGTCGCGCAGCTGCGTGAGAACTACATCTGGCGTAAGCGCAATAACGTCGCCATCGACTCGACGCGCTTCGAGGACGCGCGCTTCGGACCCGAGTTCGATAGCGCGTATCAAGCGTCGCCGGCCACGCTTGAAGCGCTCGGCAGTGGCAGCGTGGCGATCCTCGTACAGCAATACGAGAAGAACAACGAACCAGCCGACAGCTCGAAGACGTACACCGGGGCCGAGCTGGGGTTCGAGTTGGCGCAGGCCGGCGTCGCGTTGCCCTGGCTGCACGCCAAACCGGCGCCCTCGGCCGTCGATGAGACGATGTCCGTGCGTCAACTCTTGCGCACGCTCGATGACTACCACCGCGGCCTGTCCGCGAACAACCCGCTCGTCAAGGTACCGTTTCACTGGGGTGCGGCCGAGGGCTCGGACAAGGTCTCTGTCTACATACGCATCGACACCGTGCTCGGTGTCTCGCAGTTTCTCGAAGCGCTCGCCGGCGTCTTTTTCGGCGCGGCTGCGCGAAACTCGGTCGAAGCTGCGTACATCTCGATCGAAAGCGGCCTGGAGTACGCCGACCGCATCGAGACGGTGTGGACGCAGACGTTTGTGCCCATCATCGAGGCGCTGCTGCGCGCCATCACCCGCACGGCCGGCGAGAGCGTCGAACTGGCAGCGAATCGCGATGTGTTGCTGCGAAAGGTGGGCGAATTCACCACCTGGCTGTTTGTCAAGGGCCTCACGGGTCGCGACGCCGGCAACGGCTCCGGCGTCTCGGATCTGGCACGCAGTCTGCGTCAGGAATGGCCGAAGCTCTACGACATGGACAACAACAGTTCGCGTCGCATCGGTTACGATTGGTTCGTCGGTGGCGCTGAGAGCGCGCGCAACACGCTGGTGCCGGCGCCAGCATATCCGCCCATCATCACGGCGCTCATTCGGCATTCGCCACTGGAGAAGCGCACGCCGCTCATCACCGGCGCCCCGGAAGCAACAACGTGGTCGTGGGCGCTCATGACGCGCGTCGTGTACTACCTGGGTGCGTCCCAGCTGCGCAGAGATCCGAAGCCAACGGATCCATTACTGCAGCTGCGACGCAGTCCGATCATCCTCGACAAGTTCTTCACGACTTTCAACCCAGCGTCCAGACTGCCTGGCTCGTCTGTCTGGCTCTCGCCGGGACCCGACGCACTACAGGTCGACGACGCTAACAGCCTGTACGACAAAAGGGTCCGAGAGTACCAACATCTGTACGGCGAGGCGACAGAGCGGGTGACAATCAGTCGGCCAGAGCCGAAACTGTCGCCGGAATCGGACGAGTACCCGAGCACCACGCCGACCGTCGAGCTGCTGTTGATGACCGAGTTGGCGGTCGAGTTGCGCGAGATGGTCCAGGACCTGCGAGTTGTCGGGTTTCAGCTGAACACCTCGTTGGGAGCCGTTCCCAAACGCGCCGCTGAGAACGAGATGGGCGTCGCGCTCATCGCCATCGTGAGCGCGCTGTACATGCGCTTCACGTACAAGAACGCGCCGGGCGCCGGTTTGCTGTTACTAGCCAACGTGCTCGGCCAGCGTCCATTGCTCGCCAACTCGCCCGAGAAAGTCATCCAGACCGCAGCATCGGCTAGCCACACCGTCGCCACCGACGCCAGCGTCGTCGATCTGTTTCGCGGCAAGCTCTCGGCGATGCTCGCCAAGAGCGGCCAGGGCCTGTTTGTCGAAGACGCCGGCAGCGTCGCGCTCGACGGCGAGGGCGGCCGCACGCTCTTCCAAGTCGTCGACGACGGCAAGTCGAAGCGCTTCTTCGTCGTGCTCGTGCCGACCGTTGGCGCGTGGGCGGCGCTGCGTCGCGAGGTGAACAACGACCGAACGGTGATCGCGCGCCTCCTCGAGCGCACCGTGCTCTGGAGCACCGGCCCGATCGATCTCGTAAAGGGCGGACCGCGCGAAGAGGCGTTTACTACACTGCTGCAGGACTCGGACGGCGGCTCGACCGACGCGCTGTTGCACCTGACGCGCGTGCGCGACGCCAACAAGAACCCGCAGCTGCGCATCACATATCCGGCGCACAACAAGTCGGTGATCGCCAACATCGTCTCGGTGTCGGGACGCGCCAAGACCGGCCGCTACTACGTCATCGACGTCGCCGTGCTGCTCGACGCGCCAGTGCCCGCCACACAAGGCGGCTGGTCGGGTGAAGGACTGCCGCCGCCCATTGCCACCGACACCGGCGACTCGCCGCCGCGCGACTGGCCGCCATACGGCACGCCGAAGCAGCACGGCTTCTACCAGTCGATCCCGGGACCCGACGGCACCGTGGTGCAGACCAACGAGCGCCCGCATACCATCCAGTCGCGCTGCGGCCACTGCAGCGGCAAGTCGAGCGTCGAAGACGAGGCGCTCGCGCTGCTCACGGCGGCCAACCTGCTCGAAGTGGTGCGCGACAGACGCACCGACACCATCTTCCTGCTGCCGCCAAAGGCCGCGATCGACGCTCTGCTCGAGAGCAATCCGAGCGCCAGCGACCTGCACGCCGCCGTCGCCTATCACCTCGGCGACGCAGAGTCGATCTTCACCGCGATCGACGAGTGCATGCGCAGCGGCGACTCGACGCGCCAGAAGATGCTGTCGGGCCGCGAGCTAAAGTTCTCGTGCAATCGCCACTCGGGTACGAAGCCGGGCCGCATTTACTCGATGGAGCTCGTCGCCGGCGAGGTGGGCATCCTGCGCTCGGGCTTCACGCGCCCAGTGCACATCTTCGGCGTCTCGCGCATCCTGCAACCGCGCTCCGAGAAACCGCCGAAGCGCCTGCCGTCGGTGACGCAGGCGATCGAGGCCGACCAGCCGCTCATTCGCCGCGGCTCGGGCAAGTCGCTCAACAGCAACATGCGCGGCGCCGAACTGCTGCGCGCCATCTTGACGACCGCCGATCTCACCGAGAAGGCGAAAGAGGCGGTCGCCAACAACACGACGCTGACCGTGCTCATGCCGCCGCTCGACCGTCTGCAAGAGGCGCTGACAGCCGGCAGTGACGTGCGCCGCCTCGTCGCGCTGCACATTGTCGATACTCTCGCGTTTGACAAGGCGCGCGAGGCGTGCACAATCGATCGCCGCTCGTCGCTCATCCCGACACTGCTCGGCGAGCAACTGAGCTTCGTCTGCGGCGGCTCGAGCGGCAGTCTGCCGGCCACGATCGAGGCAGACGACGTGACGAGCGAGGCATGGGTCACGCTCTCTGATTTCGCGCAGCCGCTGCGCGTCGTACGCATCAAGCGCCTCCTCGAACTGCCGCCCGGCGAGCAGACGTCGCGGGCCGGCCAGCGACCGGCGGCGCACGATGCCTACGAGAAGCAGGTGCTCGCGCTCCTCCAAGTGTCGGGCGTCCTGCCAGCGGTGCGCGCCGCGCTGGCCGCCAACTCGAAAGAGCTCTACGCAATGCTCCTGCCGCCGCGCAAAGTGATCGAAGCGTGGCTCGACACGAACCCAAGCGCCGAACGCGTGCGCGACACCGTGCTGTTTCACTTTGTGAGCGAATACGATCTGGGCGAGTCGTGGGCCGCCTGCATGTGGCGCTCAGTCAAGCCGGCCGAGGGGCGCGCTGCATCGACGTTCGAGTACCGTGCGCACACGCTGCTGCCGGGCGCACTGCTCACCATCCGCTGCGACGCCGGCCTGGGCGAGGAGGGCGAGTACCGCGACGGCATCTCGGCCATCGACATGTGGCGCGCGCGCACCGAGTACGCTCGCATCAAACCGGCCGGCGTCGAGACAAGCTTCTACGTCATCCCAATCAGCGGTCTGCTGACGCTGCCCACCGACCTGGCGGCCGAGACGACCGAGACCGAGTGGCGCTGGCCGTGGCAGAAGAAGAAAGAGGCGCGCGCCCCGCCCACCGGCGAGACAGTGGCGACCGTCGGCGACGGCACCGCGCACAAAGCCAAGCACCAAGGCGTCGTCGAGAATCCGCGCGAGACGACCGTCGAGATGGCGTGGCCGTGGAGCAAGAAGAAAGCCGCGCCCGCCGAGCCCGAGGCGCGTCTCTCGGCCAAGGACGAGCTGGCCGCCGACGCCAACGCGTTTGTGCAGAACTTTCGCATGTCGAGCGAGCTGAACCGCGCCGTCGCCGCCAACGCGCCGCTCGCGCTCCTGCTGCCCCCGGCGCAGCCAGCGGGCGCCATGTTCCGCGCCGGTGCGCAGGCGGGCCTCGGCTATCTCGTCGACGCGGCCGAGCTCGCCGAGGCGCTGCGTCGCTGCACGGCGAGTCGCCAGCCGACCGTGCTGCGCACCGTGTCGAAGGAAGAGATCACGCTCAGCTGCAGCGCCAAGGACCGCGGCCGCCCAGGCTTCATCTACCGCCTCGATCTCACCGACGGCGGCGACGGCACATTCGGCGCCGAGTTCCTCGGGCTGAAGAAGCCGCTCGTCGTCTACCGCATCCCGGCGCCGCTGAAGGACATCGACGGCGAGTACAGCGGCGGTAGCAGCCTCAGCGGCCGCCTCGAGGCTGCACGTCGCGCGGCCGAGATCGGCGTCGCGAGTTCGGTCGCGCCGTCGGTCGTCGCCAATCGGCGCACGCTCGACGCTCGCGGCAAGTACGACACGCTGCCAAACGGCAAGCAGCTGAAAGAGGCGGTGCGCATCGAGTCGACGCTCTTGATCAACGGCACGCGCACGCTCGCCGACATCAAACGGCACGTCCAGGAGGGCAACGGTCAGCTCGCGCTCCTGCTGCCGCCGCCCAACGAGGTCGACGATCTGCTCGACTCGCGCCCAACGCCCGAGGCCGCTCACGCCGTCGGTCTCTACCACCTGCTGCCAACGGCGGTCGTCGAGCGTGCCGCCGAACGCTGCTTCGAGCTGGGCAAGTCGACCGTCGTCACCACGCTCGGCGGCAAGACGCTCAAGTTGACCTGCTCGCCCGACTGGTTCAAGAAGCGCGGCCGCCTCGACGTGAACAAGCTGAGCGGCGGCGGTGACGTCGACCTGACGATGCACGACGGCGTCACGTTGCGCATCTACCGCATCCCGCACTTGCTCGAGCCGCGCGACACAGAGTCGAAGAAGCTGGCGCGTAGTCAGCGCGCAGCGGCCGCAGAGGTGACGCAGATGCTGCTCGACGGCGACATGCTCAACGAGCTGCGCGCGCACGTCTCGGGCAGCGAAACGGTCGTCATCTTCGTGCCGCCGGCCGACGAGCTGAAGCGCCTGGCACGCACGACCGATCGCGCACTGTTCAAGCAGCTCATGCTCTACCACGTCGTGCCGCTCGACGAGATCAGCGGCGCAATGGTGCGCGCCGTCAAGCAGCGCGATCTCTCGGAGCCGATCAACACGCTTGCCGGCTGGACGCTGCGCTTCGACGGCGCCGACAAGTCGCCCGACGCCGATCCGCTCGGCCGCGTGCAGTTTGCCGATTTCGTTCGCGACTCGTCGGGCAACGACTTGATCCTCCAGGTGCCGGTCGAGGCACTCGGCGGCGAGTCGGTCGCCGTGCAGCGCATTCGTCGTCCGCTCCAGCCTGCGGTCGCCGAGTCGACAGTGGCCACAGCGGGACCTCCAGGAGGCAACTCGCGCGAGGGCCGGCGAGCAACTGCTCGCGAACGCTTCATCGAACACTTGTACGGACTGTCGCCGGAGGAGCGCGAAAAGCGAATCGCCGCGTGGGACGCCACGTCAGGCGTCACTCACTATGGTGCCAAGCCATCGCCGGCCGACGAGACGGTCGGCACCAAGGGACACGCCGGCCCGACAGCCGCCGGCGACGAGATCATCACACCCGGTCAGGAGCTGGTGCCCGGCGGCCCGACGTACGCGCAGACGCAGAACAAGACGTTGCGCGAACTGGCGCGCGCCAAGACGCGCAGCGAGGCGCTGGCGGTCCTCGCACGTCTCGAATCAGCCATCGACCGCAGCGACCCGGCCGCTCTGCGCACCGAGTTCTCGCCGCTCGCGCAAGACGAGCTCGCACGCCGCCGCCTGCAGGCGCTGGCGGCCAACGTCGCGCTCTCGCTCGAGGACAAGACGGCACTGCGCGCCGAGCTGGACAAGTTTCGCCAGCGTGTGCGCGTGAATGGCGACCTGCGCGAGGAGAACCTGGTGACAGAGTAAACGTTCATTCGTCTGTGTTCATCCTGTCGGTCGATACGGCGGCCGTTCGGGCCAGATGATGTAGACCCACGTGTGCTTGTTCTCTGCGTGTCTGTGCGGACGAGCGCGAGCGGCGCGGAAGGGGTCAAGGTGCGGAGGACAGGACGCATCGCGAACCAAGTCGCGAATCGCTCGCAACTCAGCGACCAACTGCGCGCTCGGCAGGCGGCTCTCGGCGACCGGCTGCTGCGCGGGCTGCACAAGCGGCCAGTGTATCGGCAGTTCGTGCCATTGCCGCGGCGTGAGGCGTTTCCGCGCAAGCTGGCGCCGCATCAACGTCTGCCAGCGAGCAAAGAGCCGAAGCCCTTGAAAAACAGTCGCTTCGAGCATCGAGTAGAAGTTCGACGAGCCGAGCGGCGTCGAGATGCAGTTGGTTACCGTGGCGATGACCTCACTGAGTGGAACGATCACTTCTTCGATCACCGTCGGATACGGCCATGCGTCGTAGTGCGAGCTAACCCACGGGTCATTGTCGATGTCGCTCTCCGCCACAGACAACACTCGCGCGCCCTCTATCTGTTCGGTATGGTCCTCGAGCTTCGTATGTTTGCCTCGGCCGACGCGCTTCCGCGACAGCTCGGCCGCCATGCGCGCCGCCCAGTAGTTCGCTATCTGACGTCTCGTGTAGCGCGTCGCGAGCCGGTCGATGCGTGATTCGGCGCGCCAAGATCGAAAGAGACGGTGCGAGTCCAGACTCATTCTCTGTCTGCTTCGCGGCGCGCCGATAGAGCGCCACTCGCCCGCTGAAACGCGGTGGCCGCCGACAACGCAATGACTCGTCTGCCTCACGCGGCCATCTTCCCGCCCCGCTTCACGGCGCTACCGTACACCGCCGATCTCTCGCTCGCGCCGGAGACGCCCTACGGACTCGCATACGGACAGGTGCTGCGCGAGAGCAACATGCGCGTTCTCGCCGCTCGTCTTGCGTCGGAGCTGGGCGCCGACGCGCGCGCCACCGTCCACATCGAAGCGTATCTCCGCTGGCGCACCGGCGGCCGGCGTGCGGATCGTGAGCCGCTTGTCCTTTCGCACGATGCGCTCGCGAGCATCGACTACGGCGACGTGCGCGAATCTGGCCTGCCGACCCTCGATCGGGCGCTCGTGGGCGACGGCTTGCTGCTGGTGGTGGCGTGTCAGATCGTGCCGTCGACCGAGGCGTGGCGCGCGTACAGCGAACTGCTCGGCGGCGAACCGATCGGCGCGTTCCAATCGACGCTTCTCGCGTCTGATGACGCGCCGCCGTTGAGTGATCGCGAGTTGGCGACGCTCACGCCACTCGAACGCCAGCGTCTCGAACTGATGAGACGCAAACTCGGCCGCGGCGCCGATAAGCTGTTTGCCGAGTGCGGCAAGCGGTACCACACGACGCTCGACATGCTCGCGGCCGATGCCGTCGATCAGCCGCCCGAAGCGCCCGTGCAGCCAGCTGCCGCCGACGAGGACGACTTGCCCATGGCCGTCGTGGCGGCCCGGCGAGCGGCACGTGCCGTCGCGCAACCGCCCGTCGTTGTCGCTGCGCCGCCGCCGCCGCGAGCCGAAGCGCTCGAGATCTGGCAGCGGTCGGTGCTCGCGAATCGCCAGTTTGGCGTCAACTTGATCGTGCGCGGCTACGTAGCGCGTGCGAGTGTGCGCGCGGCGCGTCGCCTCCTCTCGCCGCTCGGGGTGGCGTATTACGTGCTGTCGAGCTCGGCCGTCTACTCAGACGCCGATGCCGCGCTGGCGAGCGTGCAGCGCTCGATGCCGCGCCAACCAGAAGAGGCCGCCCAGGAGCTGCCAGTCGCCGAGCCGGTCGCTGCGCCAATCTGGAGACGGCACCTGCTCGACCGACTCGCTCGGCTTGATCTCGGCCGGCTCACGTACTACGAGGTCGACCGCGCAACACGCGACCGGCTCTCGGTGCACCTCATGCTGTACTCGCACGTCGTGACCAACACCGAGGTCGAGAGTCGCGCCTACGTGCTCGTCTACCCGCGCAGCTACCGCGCGCCCGTCCTCCAGCGGTACGTCCAGGCGCCTGGCCTCTCGGCGACTGCTGGCGCCTACGACTACGCCGCCATCGGTCTCGCCGGTCTCTGCATCGCGGCCACGGCGCACCCGCCGCTCGCGCAGTGGCTGCTCGAGTCCGAGGCGTACCTGCATCGCGTGCGGCTGCCGGGCGTTGATCCGACTGCGTACATCGAGCGCATCGAGCAGCAGATTCACGCATCGCAGCCGCCGCGCAAAGGCAGCGCGTTGGCGCGCCTGGTGGCCAATGTCGTCGCCGACGCGGTGGGCGGCATAGCCGACAGCGATAAGCACCGCATCGCGATCGATAGCGACGACGAGCAGCCGAGCGACGAGGTGTCCGACGTGCTCGAAGAGAGCGGCAGCGAGGAGCCGCTTCCGAACGACGATATGGTGGAATAAACGCGCGTCGGTCGCGCATGTTCAACGCATGTCCTCTGGAATCGAAGCGCTCAAGCCGCTGCGCCTCGCCGAGCTCTCATGCTCGGCCGAGCTGCCTCTGGATCGCCTGCGACGCTGTCGCTCCACATCGGGTGGTGAGAACTCGCCACGCATCTCGCCGCGCTGCTCCTACGCCACGGCCGTGAGCGGCGCGCGCCGCACGGTGCTCGAGCGGCGCGCCAGCACCGCCGATCTGGGCGCCGAGGCGGTGCTCGGACTGCGCGAGGAGAACCGGCGTCTTTCGCTGCGCGTGAACGAGCTGCGCACCGAGCTCAACAGTTTTGACAGCCGCCTGTTTGAATTCGAGACGGCCGATACGGCGCGGCAGCGTCGCATCATGGAGCGCTGCGACGAGATCGAGCGGCACTTGGCGCGCGTGCGGGCCGCTCTCGAGGCGACCGATGTGGACGCGATACCGACGCCACGCGCCACCGACCCACTGGCTGGTGACAACGCGCCACAACTCGACGTCGACGGCGATTTTGACTGCGCCGATCGATCGACACTCTTCTGCGATCGCGCACGCATTGCGAGCGGCCAGGCGATACCCGACGTGAGCGTCGCGATCATGGACGCGTGCGCAGCCGCAGAGGCCAAGCGCGCCAGTTTCGCCGTCGCGCTCGGTCGCAGCGGTCTCGAGGCGGTGCGCCGGTGGCGACTCGGCGGCTCGAAACTCGATGGCGACGCGTTTGAAAACGACGCGATCGTCGACTCGCTGCCCGAGTGCGCGACAGAGAGCGAGCAGCGCGTGGCGCAGATCCGCGAGGAGCTCAAGGCGCTGCAGGAGAACCGCGAGCAAAAGGCGGCGCGCGTCACCGAGCTGCTCTACCTCTCGCGCCAGATCGGGCCGCGCTCGCTCGCCTTCGAGGCCGTCATTGCACAGCGCGTGCTCACCGTCGTGTTTGGCGCCGCGCGCCGACCAGAGTACACCGCACTGTGCCGCCTCTCGCCGCACATGGTCATCGACGCGAGCGTGGCGTCGAACGTGCTCTTCTTCGCGCACGGCCTCACGAATTTCGACACGCTCGCGCACCTCGGGCGCGCCGCGTTCTCGACGTTTGTGCTGCGCGCCCGCATCGCGGCATTCGACGAGCACATGACAGCCGACGCATACTGCCGCGCGGCCGTCGATCACGCGCCGCTCTGGCTCGACACGTTCTTCCTCGTCGACGAGATCACCGCACTCCTCCCCTACAGCTGGCAGTCGCTCGCCAAGAGCGACGCCGAACGCGCGCCCGGCGTCGAGCGCAAGCGCAAGGCGCTCCCGTTTGCACTCATCGGCATGTTCGAGTTCATGAACTCGCTCGTGTGTGCGCGCTGGCTGCAGCGCCTGCTCTACGAGCACTACAGTCGCTCGCTCGCGCCGCCGCCACCCGAGACGCCGGCCAAGTCGCCCCAGTTGCCGCGCAGCAGCACTATCCGTCGGAAGCGCGCGAAGCAGTAAACACGCGATGACCGACGATTTCACTTTGATCCCGTACGAGGCGAGACGCGCCGACCTCGTCGCTCTGCGCGCCCAGCTGCGCGCGCGACCGCAACTCGACGATTCGGCGATCACGATCGCGCCGGCGCCCAAGAGCGACAAGCAGATGGCGAGGCTGCGCAGGAAGCGACTGGTTGTGTGCCGGCAGCGCTTTCGGCGGCTGCAAAACGGCATGTCGATCGCGCGTGCAGTGGGCCGCGGCGATCTCGCGCTGCAGCCCGACGGCACCATCGGCGGCACGATCGCACAGACCGGCAAATCGGTCGCCGTGCCGGTCGCGCCGGCGTTGCTCGAGAGTCTGCGTCGGAATGCGCCCGGCGCTGCAGCGCCGCCGACCGCTGCGGTCTCGGCCGTGCTCGAAATGTTCGATCTCTGGCAAGAGGGCGCACTCGAGCGCGGCTACATCGACATGCCGACGACGCTCGACAGCGCGTGCATCGACATGTTCGCTGCGCTCTTCGACAGCTGTCGCGCCAACTGCGACGTGCATGCCGGCCACCTGCGTCTCTTCCTGGCGCCCGATCAGTACGCCGAGCACCGGCTGACGAGCTAGCCGACTGAATAAAACGGCGCTTCATGCGCGCCCCTCGAACGCGCGCAGACGAGATGAGCATCAAAACTGGTGAATCGCGGTGCGCCTGCTGTACCGCGGCAGAACTCGCAAGCGTGACGACCGCTTCGCGCATTCCGGTCGAGTTGCGATTGGCCGACTGGCGCCGGGTGCGCACGATTGCCTATCAGATGATTGCCGCATCGCTGAACATCGCTTCGAGGGAGGCGGCGTTTCAGTGGGTGACGGAGCTCTACATCCTCACACAAGAGCGCGAGTTCAACAAACTGCGCCGCGACCGACTCACCGTCGCGTTGAAGCGCATCTTCACGATGTTCAAGCAACAGCCCACGTTAGAGCATCGGAGAGAGCAGTTGCTCAAAGTGATCGAGGCAAAGGGCGCGGCTCGGCTGGAGTTGCCCGAAGGCGACGGCGACGGCGACGCGCACACTGAAGAGTTTCTCCTTCGCGCCACGGAGCGGTACAAGATGCTGGCGCGCACCGAGATATTGCTGCACGGCTGCGTCGAATCGGCCATCAACTGCGGCTACTTTGATCTCGACGTCGCTGCGATGGGGCACTTTCGATTCCCAGAGTGTTTCAGCTTCTGCGCCGAATGCTGCCCGGTGCATCCTGGTCAGCGCCGCTTCTACCTGCTGCGCGACATGCTCGCTCTGCACCACGAAACGAGGCAGAGGTCGCGCTACGAGCAGCCGCCCGCCTAAGCGCGCTCGCCGAATGACCAAGCTAATGAACAAAACACTCGATTCGTACACCGACGGCTCCTGCGTGCATCAGTCCGAGCCCGCGCGCCGCATGGCCGGCGTCGGCGTGTGGTTCGCCGACGGACACGAGCACAATGTGAGCGAGCCGCTGCCGGGCGACAAGCAGACGAGCGCGCGCGCCGAACTGGTGGCTATCGTGCGCGCTCTCGAGCAGGCCGAACTCATCGACGGCTCTCTGCCGCTCGTCGTGCGCTCGGACAGCTCGTACGCCGTGCTCGAAATGCAGCGCATCCTCTACCCCGACAAGCACCGCGCCATCCGCGGCGAGCGGCCAAACGGCGACGTGCTGACGCGGCTAAAGGCGGCTGTACGCGCGCGCCACGCACCGGTGCGCATCGAGAAGGTCGACGGGCACAGCGACGACCCGGGCAACGACGGCGCCGATCTGCTGGCGCGCCGCGCGGCGCAGTATGCGTACGAGCAGCGACACAGTAAACAGACATGATTCACGCGCGTTTACTCGGTCGCGCGCGCGCTCGTTCACACGTAGTAGAAGTTCTGCCGGCCGTTGCGCTTCAGGCTGTTCGAGAGCACGACGAGGTTGTTCTCCAGCATCGTGCGCAGGCCCGGGTACTCGCGGTCCAGGTAGGCGAGGAGGCGCGCCGGCGTCACGACGTGCGCGGGCGGCGCGTTGGGCGTTAGGCCGGCCGCGTGCAGCGCGTGCGCTGCCAACGACGAGCAGATCCAGCTCGTGCCGCCGAGCGGCAGCGGGTAGAAGTAGATGAGCAGCGCGCTCACGAGATCGAAACGCTTGCCCACCTCGGCGATGAGAGCGCGCCGCAGCGCCACCTCTTGCGCCATCGTCACGTCGAGCTGGACGAATCGCCACCCGGGCTTCTCAAACGTCTTCAGGTAGTTGCAGTAGACGCCGCTGGCGTAGTCGGCGCCGTACGAGTAGAACTGCTGCTTCTCGTGGTCCCAGAACATCGTCTGCACGTGCACACAGTCGCTGCGCCCGAGCAGCACCGAGCCGCGCGTAATCCACCAACCGAGACCGCCCGGGCTGATCGACGTCGACTGCGAGCCAGTGCAATCAAAGCACACCCAGACGAGGTGCCGTTCGGGGCCGTGCGTGTTGCTGTACCTGCCGTGACAGAGGCAGCGCGTCTTCGCAGGATCGAGGTACCGCTCGGCCGCTTCGAGCTGCGCAACATCGACAGTCACTTCCGTGTTCATAGACTCTGCGTGTGGCGAGTGTGTGCGCGTTTGGAGCGTCGTTTAATCACTTTCCCATGAGCTGGCGGCTGCGGGCCACGCCGTCGACGATCGAGTGCGCCTCAAACGGCCCGACGCCACGCAGCGCCTCGTCGCGGTGCGCATCGAAGTAGTCGTTGCTGATCTTCGGAAACAGGTACTCGAGCACATAGAGCACCGGATAGGTCGAGAGGCCCGCCTGCAACAGCGGCACGGCCAGCGGCAGCGCGCGCTGCTTGAAACGAAACATCTCGAGGCGCTTCCAGACGGCTGCGCTCAGCGGATGATGCCACTCACGCCCGCCTTCGTACGTCGAAGACACGAAGGGGGCACCGTACACGCACAGCGCGTCGACGAGGCGCACCAGACGGGCAGTGCGAAACGTGCGGCACATGTAATCGAACAGCGGCTGCGAGAAGCCGCAGTCGTACCAGCCACCCGAGAGAAGGCGTTTGCGCAACACGGCGCGCTCGACCAGAAACGCCAGCGCGTCATTGTTGAAGAAGCTGCGCACCTCGATGCACATCGACGACAGCAAGAGGACCGTGCGCGATAACAGCAACGCCAGGAACTTGGTCGCCAGATTGTCGACGCGACAACGCGTCATGAGCTCGCGAAACGCCGCCTGCGTGACGCGCAGCTCGACGAGCAGCTGCACAAACGCCTCCTGCACTGCCGGGCTCTCGAGAGCGAAGACCGCTTCGCCAACGCCAAAGGGCAGCGGGCGCGTGTTGGCTTGCGGCACACGAATGCGACGCGTACGCGCCAGCAACAGCACCATGATCTCGCGCGCCGCCTCGAGCTGCTCGTGGTGTAACCGATGTGCACGCGTTCGTCCGAGCAGCGACGACGTAAAGGGGGAGAAGAGCTTCTTCGTCGGCACGTCGAGCATCGCGGCCTCGTGCTTCTGCAGCAGTTCGAGCGCGCCGATGTGGTCGCAGGCATCAAACGCGTGCTTCAGATCGCGCAGGAAAAGCTTCGCGTCGTACACGACACGCGGCGCAGGCACGAGTGCCAACGCGAGCAGTTCCGCCTTTGCACGCTTCGGCGGCGCGGCAGCGGGCTCGGGCGAACGACCGCGCTTCTTGGCATGCACAGGCAGCGCACGCACTTGCGCCAACAGCGGCTCGTCGTCGCTGTCGTCGTCGTCGTCGACGTAGCGAGCACGCACAAGCGGCTCGGCCGCGGGCTCGGGTGAACGCGCGCGCTTCTTCGCCTCGAGCGGCTGCGCCACTTGCGCCAACAGCGGCTCGTCGTCGTCGACGTAGCTCGCACGCAGAGGCGCCACGCCTCGATCGAGCGTCGCCGCGCGGCCGCGCTCCTCAAACTCCTCCTCGGCCACAGGGCCGCTGTATCCGCGCGCGCCGATAAGCCGCGCCTCACGAACGAGCGCGCGTACCTGTACGAAAGCCATGCATCCAACTCTACCTCATCTTGCTCAAAGAAGTTGCCGAAACTCATTCTGTGCGGTTCGCGTTCGGGGCGCTTTGAGCGGGGCGCGCAAACACAATTTCAATCGAGTCGGGCGAGTTCGTTTGCACGCGGCGTCTTGGCGAGCGCCTGCAGACGTCGCGCCTCGTGCACACGAATTACTATCTCCAGCGACGCCGCGTGCGTGATCGCGTCTTCGGGAAACAGCCATTCGAGCAGCCAGACGACGTGGTAGTACGACAGGCCCCACTGCAGCAACGGCACGGCCATCTGGAAGTACCGATGGTGATTGAGTCGCCGTAAGATGTGCAGCCGCTCGGTCCAACCCAGGTTGAAAGGCACACGCAACGTCGTCACTAGTTCAGGTAACGTCTCACCATGCCAGCCGATCAAGAGCTGGTAGAAGCGCGCGTCTGTGAATCGCTGATGAATGTGCCTCAAGAGATTGACGCCAAGATGGTCGGCTCGCCGCAAGATGTACCATGGGAAGCGACGGCGAACCATCGCGCGCTCAACGAGCACCGCCATCGGGTGAACGCCGTCACCTTGTGCAGGCTGCGGACAGATCTCGGGCGTAAAGTGAATCGAGTAGTCGGTGCGCGCCAGCAGCGTCGCGAACAGCTTGAACGAGTCATAGGCAAGGAAGTCCTTCATCAGGGTTTGCACCTCGTCGTCGCCCGCATCGACGGCGAGCAACGTCTCGACAAGCAGCTCCTGGAGCGCGGCGCTGCGGAGGAACATCACGAGCTGGAACGCCGGACGGTTCAGCCGGTAGCGCCGGCGGTAGCGCACACACCACAGGAGCAACTCGACGATTTCGTGCAGCACCCTCAGTTGTTCATCTCCGGCCGCCTCGACGCGCTGAATCGCCGCCATGTTGCCAAAGAGAATCGTAAACACGGCGGTGGCGCGCAGCCAGCGCGATTCGCGGTACTGCAGCAGCAGCGCGAGCAGCTGCGCGTAGTTCTCGTTCCGAAACGCGGCTTTGAGCGTACGCAACAGCGTCCGCTCGTCGACGATCGGCGCGTCCCGCGTCCAAACGACGAGCGCGCGTTCCGTCACGTCGCATGCGCGGCGACGTCGCTTGCGCGCGGGCAGCGCGAAATCGGGGTCGCGGCGTTTGGGCCGCTGGCTGGCATCGTCACTCATCGTTTGCAAATTGGTGCGCGGGCGCGGTTCATGTGACGGGTGCTTTATTGGCGCTCTCATCGGGGCCGGCCACGCGCAGCTCGTGCACGTTGCACGCCGCCTCGTAGGCGCGGCATATGGCGAGCACCATCGAGTCGGTGTCGTGGAAGCGCTCGTAGGACAGGCGCAGGATGAGCACCGTACGCGACAGCTCCATCATCGCCGCTTCGTAGGCGGCGTGCAGCGCGCGCAGGTACTCGAGATCGATGCCGCGCTCAAAGTCGCGGCCGCCTGCTGCGATGCGCGCCTGCACGCGCTCGTACGCCGTTTCGGGCGTCACGTCGAGCCAGACGATCATGCTCGGCCGCTTCATAAACGACGCCATGCTGTCGGCGAGCGCGTAGTAGGTCGCCAGGTCGCGCTGCGACAGCACGCCGGCGTTGCGCAGCATGCTCGCGAAGATGGCGTCCTCGTAGATCGAGCGGTCCTGCACCGCGCCGCGCGCCGCCCAGACGATCTCCTGCTGCTGGCGGAAGCGCGCGTTCAGTAGCCAGATCTGCATGGGAAACGCGTAGCGCGTCATGTCGCCGTAGAAGTCGGCCAGGTACGGGTTGTCGGCCACCGGCTCGTAGTACACCGGCAGATGCATCGCCGCGCCGAGCGCCGTAGCGAGCGACGACTTGCCGGCGCCGATCAGGCCGGCGATGGAGATGAAATGGCGCGGCGTGGTCATCGCAGCGTGCGTCGGCGGCCGGCCTTTGGGCACCGACAAGCCGGTCATGCGCGCTCTTGCGCGCGCGCCTCCAAGCGCGCCCGCCCGCTAGCAACGTAAACGATGAGCGACTCTGCGCGTCCACTTCCCCTTTCTACCATCGCGCTCGGCAAGCCCGTGGCGCCAAAGACGACACAGCTGCCTATCGAACGCTTCGTGTACGAGCCGCTGTCGACCGACACGTTTTCGGTCGCGCTCAATGGCGCCGTCGCCGCGTTTCTCACGCGCCTCGACCTGCTGGAGCCGACCGAGGCGCGCGAGGAGTTCTGTCGCGCCTTTCGCACCGTCGCCTTCTTCGTCGACAAGCGCGGCATCGGCAATGTGGAGCTCCGCGTGCAGGCGTCGGCGCACATCTCGGATAACCGACTGCATGAAGCTCCGATCTACTTCACGCAGCGCATGACCGCCGAAAAGATGGCGGCCGCCGTGGAGACGGCGTACGACATGCTGACGGCCGCGCTGGACATCTACAGCTCCGTGTTTCTCTTCGTGCGCCCGGCATTCGTCCACCCTGCGCAAATCAAAGCCGACGAGTGCGTCTACATCGCGCTCAAGACCGACAAGTCGAGCTTCGCCGTCACGGATGGCTGGCGACAGTTTCTCACGGCGCGCAGCCGTGTTCTGCACCGCGAGACGCTGGCGCTCGAAGCGCAGTTTGCGTCAAAGGCGGCACCGACGCCGCCCGCCGATGAGCCGCCGCTCGACGTGCCAGCGCCGCCGAGCCGCGCACGACGTCTGCGCCAGTACCTGATCGCGCTGTTCAGCTGCGCGCCGCGCGGATGGACCCGACTCTGATAAAGCTCCTTTTGTTCGCTCCCCGCCCCCTCACAATTCGACACACGATGAGCGCCACTCCCGCCCAACTCCTCAATCTCGCCGAAGCCGCCCACGGCGCCAGCGACATGACCATCGTCGTACCGCGCGCCGCCGTGCCGGCAGTCGCGGCGCAAGAGCACTTCTCGCAGCGCATCTCCGACGTCGGCGATCGCGTTATAGCGCAGCGCGGCATAGCGGCCGGAAACGCCCTGCTGATTCCGTTTCGACGCGTCATGCATGCCGTGCGCCTCTACATCGCACTCGAGCGCCGCGACCGCGCCATCGTCGGCATCGAGATGTTCGGCGCGCCGATGCGCGTCGATACCGCGCCGACGTTTGAGTTTGCGTTTGCCGACGCCAGCGCCGACATCGAGGCGAAGCTGCTGCAGCTGCATCGAGTGCTCATCACGGCGCTCTACGTGCACGGCAACGCGACCGTTATCGTCGCCGCGCCGCGCGCCACGGAACAGAAGGAGACCGCGACGCGCTTCGTCTGTGTGCACTTTGCCCCGAAGATCTCGGTCGACGGCTCGCCAGTCGCGTACGAGGACTGGCTCGCGTTTGCCGGCAACCTAATCGGCCGCACGCCGTACGCCTACTTGCCGGCGCCTGTCGCCGCGGCCGTCGCGCAGCCGCCAATCGTGTTTGCCAAGACGCCCGCGACCGTGCTGGCCGCCGTCGCCGCAGTGCCGGCCACGGGCTCACAGGAGAGCGAGACGACGAAACGGCGGCGCACCGAAAAGTAAACAGTGCCCCTTTACGCGCGCACACCACCGACCAAACGATGAGCAAATCGACAGTCGCGGAACCCACGAAGAGCGCGCAGCCGGCAGAGGCTGAGCCAGACGCACAAGCCACCGCAGACGCCTCTAAAGAGCCGTCGACGCCCGGCGCATTGTTCCACACGCGCTTCAGCGAGACCTTCACGTCGGTGATAAAGTCGCGAGCTATCAGAAACAGCCCGGACACCGCTAAACTGTGGCGCGCGGTCCGGACGATCATTCTCTATGTGGGCTTGCAGATGCGTCAGCGCGTGCTCGTCGGCGTCGAGACGCTGGGTGGTCGGCTGCGGGCCGACACGCATCCGATCTTCGAGTTCCATCTCGCGATGTCGCAGGTTGATATGGTGAAACACTTGTCAGACATTCACACGACTCTCATCAACTCGACCTTAACGCATCTTCGCGCGTGGATCGTCGTCGCCGCGCCGCAAGGAAACGAGAGCAAAGAGACAATCGAGCGCTTCGCGGCGTTTCGGGTTGGCCTGTCCGACGCCGCTGGCTCCGTGTTCACGGCGCAGCAGTGGTGCGACTTTGCCGGTGGGGTGGCGACCGCGTCCCTCACACCAGAATTGCTCGGCGACTTCACCGACTCGCCGCCCGACGCGAAACGAAAGCGCACCGAGTAAACTGCGCGTTTCCGCGCTTCATCCGCGCGCACACCACCGACCAAACCATGAGCAAATCGACAGTCGCGGAACCCACAAAGAGCGCGCAGCCGGCAGAGGCCGCGCCAGACGCACAAGCCGCCGCAGACGCCCTCGAAGAGCCGTTGACGCCCGACGAATCGTTTCGCGGGCGCATCACCGGGGCTATGTCCCGGGTGCTGAAGTGCCGGCGCACCCAGAACAGCCCGGACACCGCTAGTCTGTGGCGCGCGATCGACGCTATCGTGCTCTATGTGGGCTTCCAGATGCGTCAGCGCGTGCTCGTCGGCGTCGAGACGCTGGGTGGTCGGCTGCGGGCCGATACGCAGCCGATCTTCGAGTTCCGTCTCGCGACGACGCGGGAGGATATGGTGCATCACTTGTACGACATTCACACGCTGCTCGTCTACTCGATCTTAACGCATCTTCGCGTGTGGCTCGTCATCGCCGCGCCGCAAGCAAACGAGAGCAAAGAGACAATCGAGCGCTTCGCGGCGATTGGGTTTGGCCTGTCCGAAGTGCCTGGCTCCGTGTTCGCAGTGCAGCCGTGGCGCGGCTTTGCCGGCAGCATGGCGGGCACGGCCTATACACCGGAATTGCTCGGCGCGCTCACCGACTCGCCGCCCGACGCGAAACGAAAGCGCACCGAGTAAACTGCGTGTTTCCGCGCTTCATCCGCGCTCCCCCACAAACAAACGATGGACTACCTCACCAACGACTACATCGTGGCGCGCATCGCGGTCGTTGGCGAGCGCACTGGCCACAGCACGTCGCTCGACGCCAATACGCCGCGGACGCTCGCCGACGTGCCGCGCTCCCCCACAAACAAACAAACGATGAGCACCCAAGCAGCAGTCCCCGCCCCTGTCTACGAGAGCTGGCGTGCTCGTGACCCCGATGGCTTCGCTCGGCGCCTCGCGCGCGCGCTCGAGACCTTTGTCACGCGTTACAACATCGGCGCGACAGAGGCGCGCGCCGAGTTTCAGCGCGTCTTCCTCGCCGTGCAGCTCTACCTCGTCATGCAGTGTCGCAATCAGGCCACGATCGGCATCGAGACGCGCGGCCTCGTGATGCTCGCCGATACGCGCCCATACTACGAACTGATGAAGTCGGCCACCTACGGCGAGATCCTCCTCGTCGTCACCGCCGTCTACCTCATGCTGACGCGCACGATCGAGGCGCACGGCAGCGCGGCCGTCATTGTGGGTGTGGTACCGTCGAACGAGCGCCTCGAACAGGCGTCGCCGTCGACCGGCATCCTGTTCACCGCCAAGCGCAATGCCGACGGCACCGGCTGCGACCCAACGCCGGGCCTGAGCGAGTTTCTCGCCCCGGCCGCCGCGATACGGACGAAGCGCGAACGCCTCACCCCAGACGCCGCCGAGCCGGCGAAGCTCCCGCGAACGAAGTAAAACCCAAAACCCCAAAACCCAAACTCGAATCGAGACACTCTGCGGCGCCCCGAAGCGGGCACACAAAAGCACACAAGATGAACGAACTCGTCAAAGCAACCGCAGAAGCAGCCGAGGAATCTATCGGCGCCGCGGCCATCGAGGTGAAGAGCGATAGCGCCGGCGCCGCGGTCTCTGTCGCTGCGAAAGCCGATGCGTGGTTACCCTTTGCTGGTGGTGTGTTTACCGCCTTCCCAGGCGGCGGCTTCTGCATGAGGCTGGACAAAGTTATCGCCAAAGCTATCCACGAACTGCGTATGCGTCCCTGCGCCGACACTGAGCTCTTTCGTCGTATGCTTTACACGGTGCGCCTTCACGTCGGCATGTTTGGCGCCGGTCGCGCTCTCGTTGGCGTGTTCGACTCACGCACCGAAGCTTGGAAGGCCGGCACACTCCGCGTCGAGTTCAAAGTCGAATTGTCCGAACGGGAGATGTTCGAGTCAACCTTGGCGCTGCACGGCTTGATCGCCTACAGCCAGCTCGCCACCAGACTCGCTCGAGTTGACGTTCTCACCGTGGGCCCTTCAGAGACTTGGCAGACGGCAAAGCGGAAGACAGTGTTTGAATTCACATCGTGCAAGCCGTTGACGGATGACTTCTCGCCCGAGCAATGGGCGCTCTTCGCCGGCAACCAGGCGCCAGCGGTCGAATACGAGCGAGGTCCGAAGCGTCAGCGAACAGAGTAAAAGCGTTGCGTTTCGCACTTTTGAACGCGTCCCTCTGGCGCCCCGCCCCAAACACACATTATGAGCACCTCGAACCCGACGACACTGAAAGACGACTCGCAAGCGACGAGCCTCGGCGAAGGTCAGCGCCTCGGCTTCGGCCAACGCCTCGTGCGTGCGTTCAATCGCTTCGCCGGTCCGCTGCCAAACTGCGAGGCTTCATCCGAGTTTGAGCGCGTGTTTCGCGCCGTCGAGATGTACGTCGTGCTTTATCAAGCCGAGCACGTGCTCGTGATCGTCGATGTTCACGGCGACACACGCCGACCCTCTATCCTGAAGTACACGTTCCGACCAGAAACCGCCGAAGACGATCTGTTCGACCTGATTGCAGCGACTTTCAAGGATCTCGCCATCGTTCTGCACGGCCATGGTGCTGCGGTTATCAACATTGCGCCCTCGTCGCCTCCCGGTTTGCCCACTACGTCGATTTACTTCCACGGCGCGGCCCATGGCGCGCGCAGCCAAACCGGCGGATGGCGCGAGTTTGCCGACGCGCTGGCCAACAGCAAGTGGTCAAAGACGGCGCATCAAATGCCCGCGACCGCTCAAGAGAACTACGAGGAGCTGGAATCAGACGGCCCATCCTTTGACGAGATCAATTAAATGCGCGCTACCTGGCGCTTCTCAGATCGGCCATGACCGCGTTCGAACTCGCGAGCGAGCGCCAGCTCCACGTTGTAGAGTGCGAGAACAAGGCGCTGCCACCCGCTGTGCGAGCGCGCCTCGACGCCGAGCGGCGCGGATTGGCACAGCTCGAACTCATCGGCGCGCCTCTGCCGCTGCTCCTGCCGTCCGACGCCTATCAGGCGCTCTTCCTGCTCGAGCTCGACGCCACTATTCAGCGCGCCATCGGCACCGTCGTGCGCGACGCGCAGCTGCGAGCCGTTCGCTGGCGGCGCACCGGCCAGCCGTTTGACGCGCCCGGCTTCGAGTACGCGTTCTGGGTGACGAGCGACCCGCCCGACATCATCAAGGTGGGCCGCACCGCGCAGCAGCCGTACGTGCGCATTGCCGAGTGGCAGCAAGAGCTGGCGCCCGGCGGACCGAGCGTCGTGAAGCTGCTATGGGCGTTTCCGACGCGCTACGAGATGCTCGCCGAGTCGCTGCTGCACGCGACGCTAGAGTGCGAGCACCTAGCCAAGCGCCGCAACGCGCGCAACGGCAGGAGGCTGAAAGAGTTCTTCCAGATCGAGCAGCCGCTCGTGCTGCGTCTGTTCATGGCGCTCGTGGTGCGCTACGCCGACGCGCTGGGCGACATGCTGACAAAGTAAAGCGCATCGAACTGGGCCTTTATTCTGTCGCGCGCATCTGCTCGTCGGGCGTGACTTGCGGGTCGTTTTCAGAGTCGGAGCCGATGTCGGTGTAGTCGATGACTATGTGCGCGACGCCCGGCAGCTCGCACGCCTGCTCCAGCAGCACCGTGCCGCGTCCGATAGAGGCAAACTTGCGCTCCAGCGCCGTCATGAGTGCGCTCAGCTCGCTGCTGTTGGCGCACGTCGCGCGGATCTCGAACACTCCGAGGCCCTGCACACGTCGCACTGCCCGACGAAGGGCGAGCGGCAGGTTGGCGGCGTTGACGCGGAGCGGCTGTTCGGTGATTCGTGTGTCGGTCTTGGTCATTCGGCGTCGTCGAGTGGCTACGAGTGCGCGCATGAAGTCGGCACTTGTCGTCGACAGTTCATGGGCGGGCGGCCGCTCCGGGGCGACGCATTCACCCAACACACAAACGATGAGCCTTCTACCGCCTTTCGTCACCGTCGATTCCGAGGCCTCTGAGGAGCTGTTCACCTATCACGCGCTCTACCCGCCGCCGGCCATCAAGCGCACGCCAGAGTATGCGGCGCGCAAGTTCGCGTCAGGTCAGCCCCGCCTCGTGCCCAGCGTGACTGTCATCGACGGCGTCCTCGTCGAAGTCGTCGACAAGAAGCCGGTGTTCACACCCGAGGCACTCGAACTGATTGCACGCCGTCGGCGCGTACCCGGCGTGGCTGTCGTCGATGGCGCCCTCGTCGAAGTGTTTGACGCACCGGCCGCCGCGTGCCGTGCGAGCGACGAAGACGAGTCGGCGCCAGGCACGCCGCGCTGCCTCGAGGAAGAGGTCTTCTTCGATACGCCGCCGCAGTCGCCGCGCAACGACATGCCTCCGCCAGCGCCGCGTCGTCTGGCGAATGTCAAACGTCGTGCGATACCCGGCGCTCGTCGCCGCGAACTCGCCGACCTGTTTGGCGTTAGGGCGCCTGTTCGGCCGTCGCGCATGCCAAAGGTCGCCATTGGCAAGAAGCGCCAGCGCGCGGTCGCCACTCGTCAGCGCGAAGTCGAGTATCTGATCGAGGCGCGCGGCTTCGAGCGCGTCTCGAGGCGCCGCAAGCGCACCGCCGTGAACCGACGTAAATAAACGCTATAACGTTCTGGCACTCACACACTGCCCAATGAATGCGCGAGTGGCGATCGCCGTTCTCTTGACGCTGTTGCAGGCAGCCGGCGTCGCGTTTGGCGTCTGGGTGCTCTGGTGCGAGGTGGCCAAGTACGGCTGGCTCGACTACGACGAGCATTTCACGTACTGGTCGTTCACGCTGCAGCTGCTGTTCTACGCGCTCACGCTTCCCCTGCCGCTCGTCGTCGCGCTCGAGTACGACGGCTGGCCGCTGCGCGTCGTCGCGTCGATCGTGCTCATCATGTTCGTGCCGCTCTGGGGCATCGTGACGGCCGTCACCGTGATCGTGTTCTTCGAGCTCGCGCAGGGCTCGACGCTGCTCGACGGCTATGCGCGCACCGAGTCGGCGTCGCGCATCGTCGTCTCAAACGTCATCTTCCACTTTGCCACACAGCTCTGGCTGTTTGCGTGGGTCGTCGTCTACCAGCGCGCCACCTACTGGGCGTACAACTGGCCGTTTGCGCAGCGCGCCGTGCGCCGATCGAGCGGCCTCTTCTGGTCGCTCGTGCTCACGTTCATGCTCTACCTGCCGTCGATCCCGCTGCTGCTCTACGCCGCCATCTTCAACTTCCACGCCGTCTACCAGACGAGCGTCAGCACGGCGCTCGCCGCCCTCGCTGTGATCGCGATCGTGATCGTCGCGACGTCGGTGCTGCTCTTCTTCCTCTTCCTCTACCACCTCGGCGAGTCGCCGCTGCCGCCGGCCTGGATACGCGCCTCTGAATTTGAGGCGCTCGCCGACCGCGTCGTCACGAGCTACCAGCGCTGGCGACACAGGAGGAAGGATTGAAGTGCGTGTATGCGCGCGAAGTTCGTTCATTCAGCTTTCTTCGTGCGGTGCACGACGTTGCCGTACTGGTAGCTCACCGCGTTGGCCACCGTCGCGCCGACGCCAGCTGCGACCGGCGCGCTGTAGGGCGGCGGCGTCTCGGCGTCGGGCGGCTGCGGCGGCGGATTCGCGGCGAGGTAGTCGCGCCTGCTGATCGCGTAGTAGACGTTGGCCGCCGCCGCGGCGAGGAACCAGACGTAGATGAGCACGACGAGGAAGTCGAGCAGCAGGAAGATGATGGCCGGCAGCTGGTGCGCGGTAAACGGCCGATGCACGCGCGTGGCGCGCCAGATGAACTCGACGAGGTACAGCGCGCCCTGCAGCGCGACGACGACGACCAAGATCACCGACGAGTAGAACCACGAGTCGGGCAGCAGGAAGACGGGCAGCGTGACGAGCAGCGGTTCGGCGATGCCAAAGTAGAGCAGGTCGAATGTGCGCCCAGAGTGCAGGATGGCAATGCCGAGCAGCCAGAGCAGGAACCAGAAGAGCAGCGCGACGGCCGCGGCGACCTCGAGGCGACGGCGCGTGAAACTGGCCATTGCTAGGTGCGCAGGGCCGCCCTTATAAGGCATCGGCACGTGCACCGAGCAAATGGCGTCGACGGTCAGCACTATCGCCGTGCGCGCGTTCACGCTCTACTCACCGGCGATCACGAGCGAGATCTTCGTCGTGCTCACGGCGCTCTTCGTGTTCGCGGTCGTCGCCGTCGCTGCGTTTCTCACCTCGTACGCCGTCATCGTGGCGATGGCGGCGCGCGGCCACCGCTACGTGCCCGAGGACGAGTACGGCCTCACGCCGCTCTCGTTTAACGAGCTCGCCTTCCTGCCCTACTTGGGCATCTTCTTCACCGGCTTCCTGGCGGCGTTTCAGCAGTTCTTCACGTCGTTCTCGCAGACGCTGACGAGCGCCGGCTCGACGGCCGTCTCGCTCATCGCGTCGAATCCCATCTTCTTCATCACGATCATCGTGCTCAGCGGCTTCATCGCGCTCTACCTCATCGAGCCGCAGCTCATGTTCCCGCTGCGCGTTGGCGCCTGGAACGGCTTCCTCGGACCGCTCATTCGCACGACGCTGCTGCCGCTGCTCGCCATGTTGGCCTACCTCGCGTCGCTCTCGCAGCCGGTGGCCAACTACGTGTCGCGTCTCACCAAGACGGCGACGACGAGCGCCATCCTGCACAGCATCGTCGGCGCGCTGCCGGCCGTCGTCACGGCGGTCATGTTCCTCGCGCTGGCGCTGCAGTCGTACGCGCTCGCGCAACAGGCCTGGGTGACGCAGACGACGCCGCCCGGCGTGGCGTCGCAGCTGCTGCGCGTGGCGCCCGATTTCTACGAGGTCGGCGTCGAGCTCGGCAGCGCGTTTGGTGCGCTGCAGCCGATCACGGCGTTTGCGTGCGCGTCGGCCGCGCCCTTTTTGTTCGACCCGCTGTTCAACGCGTTCGACGGCAACGAGCACTTTGCCGTGTTCGTGAACGAGACGCTCGCGCTGCCCTACGTGCTGCTCACGCAACCACTGCTGGCGCCGACCGCGCAGTTCTTCTACAACCTGAACGCCGACCCGGGCGGCTCGTTTGCCGCGCACTTCTCACCGCCCTCGTTCAACTCGTCGATCGACACGTTCCGCGCCGCTCTCATCAACGCCGGCTACACGGCTGACGGCATCGTGACCAACTACTACGCAGCGCTCGTCTCGCTGCTGAGCGAGCTGACCGGCTTCACGCTGCCCGTCGTCACGCTGCCATTGCGCGGCTTCTACTCGTTGATGATCGTCGCGCCGCTCGATGTCATTGCGACGGCCGTGAAGCTCGTGCTGAATCTCGTGATCGCGCTGCTCACGGGCAGCCAGGGCGTCTACTCGTACCCGGCCGGCATCCAGCTCTGGCTGCTTGACGACTTCTTGGCCGTGCTTGGCAGCTATCTCGTCGAGACGCCCAACGCGTACGCTTCGGCGGCCGAGTCGTTTATCGTCGAGCTCGGTGCGTCTATCGCCGCCGAGGTCAGCGACCCGTTGGCGCAGACGGCCATCAGCGACACGTTTAATTTCGTCGGCACGCTCATCGGCCTCTCGCCGACGCCGATCACGACGGCGATCACTGGCACGTTCCAGCTCGTCGCGTTCTTCGAGAATCTGGCGGTGGGCACCGTCTACACGCTCATCGCAGAGGGCATCGCCGGCACGACCATATCGCCGTTTCGCTACGCGCAGCAGCTCTACGGCGACGTGCTGTGCGCCGACGGCACCAGTGACTGCATCGCGCCGCTCTTCGAGTGCAAGACGGTCGGCGGCCTGACGATCTTCACCGCCATCGTCGACACGAGTTCGGTCTGTCCCGTGCCGGCGATCGCGCAGCAAGACTGCGCCATACCCATCATCACGTCTAGCGGCGGCGTCGCGCCCGCGCTGCCGCTGCCGCTCGGCTTCACCTTCAACGACTTCGAGGGCTCAGTGGCCGCGACCGCTTGCGCCGCGGCCGCATCGCCGAGCGCGCCGGCGTGCCAGACGCAGCTCGTCGTCACGAGCAACGGCGTGACGGCCCCGGCCGTCAACCAATTTGTCACCACGCTGCGCGCGTTTGTGCAGCCGGTGATCGCCGCGTCGGAGCTCGTGTCGGCGCTGTGCGCTGGCGTCGGCGCGACCGACCTCTGTCCGATCAACGACTTTGCCGTCGCGGCGACGGTCAACTACCTGATCGCGCTCGCCGATCTGCTCGCGAACTCCATCGTGCACCTCGAGTACGTCGGCACGGCGCCGGCCTACTTCCTCCGCTCCGACTGCTTTCCGGTCGTGAACGCGATCAACATCGCGCAGCTGCTCACGCAGGAGGCGACGAACGCGGTGCGCGACGTCGTGCGCGCGACGGTGCCGGGCGCCGGCGACGCGAGCTGCCCGCTCGCCAACTCGCAGGGCATCCCCAACGCAGCCAACGCCACCAACGTCGCGTGCTGCGCGCTCAACATCGTCGATGCCACGATAGGCGCGGTGACGACGCTGAGCGCGCAGGTGCTATCAGGCGTGCTCACCGTCGTCTACGATTTCCTGCCCGCGAGCGTCGGCGGCGCCGGCATGACGTCGCTACCGACGTCGGCGGTGCCCGTCATCACGACGCCGACGACGTGGATTTCCGTGTTTGCCGACGGAGTGGCGTGCATTCCGCTCGCCGCAATCCCAGCCAGCACGTTGTGCGACAATCCGTCGCAGATGGTGCACACTATTCTCGAAGGGAGCATCGGCGATCTGCTGACGCAGGCCATCACGGTGGTGCCCAATCTCCTCCTAACGGCGATCTACGGCTTGATCCGCATCGTCGAAACGCCTTCGTTCGGCGCGGTTGGCACGCTCCTCGACGAAATTCTCGGCGACGTCACGACACCGGTCGGCTTTGCGCTCATCGATGTGGGTAACATCCTCTACTGCGCCGACGCCGGCGCTGCGCCCGACTACTCTGGCAATCCGCTGAGCATCGCGTTGTTCAGCATCGGCACGTTCATCGCCGACGCGCTGCCCAGCGTGCTCGACGATATCGTCAGCTTAGGGATCGACATCCTCGAGTTCGTCGTCGGCTTCGTCGATCTGATCACGACCGGCAGCACCACGGTCATCGACCTGGCCATCGACGACCTCATCGTAGACGCGTTCAAGCTGATCATCGCAGCGCTGGGCAACGAGGTCTGCTTCCTCGACGCCGCCATCTGCTACTTCCAGCACAATCCTGCGCTCGGCATACCGCCGTTTACACAGGCTTGCATCGCCGCGAATTACGACTTCACTCAAGTCCTGGCCGTCGACACGTGCACCAACGACGCCGCCTGCTTCCCGGTCGACGCCAACGGCAACGCGCAACTAGGCTGCCAAGAAGACGAGAGGCGCAAACGCGGCGTCACGCTCGGCGACGACTGCTTCGACGTCGTGTTTACGTACGGCTACGAGAACGCGCAGGAACTCGCGGCAACGACGCCTACGAACGACGAGAGCGCTGCCGACGGCCAGGTGCGCGCCTGTTTCGCGCAAGTCAGCTCGCCGGCCGCCTCGTTCAACTACCTGGCGGCGCAACGCATGGCGACCAAGTCGGCCGCGCTCTGGATCGTCAACATAACATCGCACCTCGGACGGCGCATTTCGACGAGCGCCGTCGCGACGCTCGCGAGCGCGCGTGATCTGCACGTTGCGCAAGCCGAGGGCTTTGCGTCGGCCGTTGCCGGCGCGCCGCCGACCGAGCCAGTCGCGGTTTCGCTCGACGTCGTCCTGGTCGGACTCAGCTGTCTACTCTCGGGCAGCGGGCAGCGCTGCGCTACGCTGGCGCAGTTCCACGCCGCCGGTCTGCAGCATCAGCAGCGACGCGCAGCCAGGAAGAGGAGCGCGTTGGACGCGCCGCGGTCCGACTCCTTCGTCGTCAGCGCTCTAGCGCTCGCGCTGCACGTCCGCGCCATCCGGCCGATCACGATCAACTTTCGGTACGCGCCGGCGCTCGAGAAGCGCAGTCTGCCCGCGCCGACGCCCAGTCCGCTGGCAATTGCCGCACCCGCTATCCACACCGCCCTCAGCGCCCACTTCCAGGCCGCCAGCGACCGGCTCACGACGTCGGCGCTCGCCGTCCAGACGCACTTTGCCGGCTCGTCTGGTCTCGCCGCGTCTGCGCGCACGCAGGCCATGGCGGCCGCGCGCGCCCTCGACGCTGGTGCCGCAGCGCCCAGCATCCGCGTACTGGGCGGCCGCGGCTACTCGACGCTCAGCGAGGCGTACACGACCGACGCCGCGCTGCTGGCGCCCGTCGCCGTCTCGTTCAACTCGAGCATCCTGCCGGTGCTCGGGCTGCCGATATGCGACCCGACGATGCAGATCGTGTGCACGAACTGCTTCTACGCCGACGACCTCGTACTCGTCTCGCAGCTCTCGGTCGAGGCGGCCAAGACGTTTGCACAGGCGCCGGCGAGCGAGGCTGGTTCGCTCGCGAATCTCACGGCCCAGCTCGAGCGCACGATCGCCGTCAACCTGATCGACCCGGCCGGCAACGACACGTACACGACCGTGCCGCGCACCGTGCCGTACGTCACCGAGCTGCTGTGGAACGTGACGTTCCTCTGGTCGTGGGACTACTCGCACGCGCTCTCGCTCTTCCCCGCCGATCCGGGCAACTGCAACCTGACGAACCCGCTCGACTCGTTCGACCTCGACCCGACGATCAAGAATGTCACCGACGACCTGTTCGGCCCGCTCATCGCGCTGGCGCAGGGTGCGATCTGCCGCGCCGTCGTTGCGCCCGCAGAGACGGCGATGGCGCTCTTCCAGACCTACGTCGTCTGCGACTACGACGCGACGCTCTACGGCCGCTCGCCGCTCGGCATCGGCCAAGACGGCGCGCAGTCGCTCGCCAACGGCTTCATCAACACGCTGCTCATCATGGCGCTGATCGGTCTCGCCGTCGACATGATACCGGGCGGCGGCACGATGTTCATGATGCTGCTGCCGATGGCGCTCTACTTTGGCACGTTCTGGATCGGCTACATGGCGCCGCCGACGTGCACGCTGCCGTCGATCATCAACGGCATTCCGGCGCTGCCGGTGCGCGTCTGGATGGACGCGTACCGAGTCGTCGAGATGACGTTTCCGCCCGGCATGCCGTTCCCGCCCGGCCTGCTGCGGCCCGACCAGATCGCGCAGTTCTCGCAGGTTCTGGTCACCGATCCGAACAACATCCCCGACCCGCTGCCGTGCACCGACATCACGCCCGTCGGCTTCACGTCGATCTACGACAACATCTTCTTCTCGACCGCCTCGCTGCTCGGCGACGGCTTCAACCAGCAGGCGGCCGCGACGCTGGGCGCGCTCAACCCGTCGATCGCGGCGTCGGCGCTAAAGTTCAACGCGACGACGCTCGCCGAGCTGCGCGCCAACTACAACATCGGCAACGACTGCAACAGGCTGACGTTTTTCAAGATTCTCTTCGGTCTGCTCGGCATCGCGCTCACGGTCGCCGAGGCCGTGCTGTCGGCCATCACGATCCTCTTCACGATTCCGTTTGTCGGCTTCATCGCCGTCGTGCTGTTTGCGGCGCTGTTCATCCTGAACGAGTTTGGCACGCAGACCGACCGCTACTACATCTCCGATTCGAGACAAGACTATTGAACGTGCGCTCTAACAGCTCTTTACTTCGCCTCTTCGGCGATGACCTGCTTGTCGGGCGTGCAGCCGCAGCCAAGCTCGCACACAAACAGCTTGCGCAGCGGGGCGCGGTCGGCAAACGCGATCACGTTGTGCACGTGCGCTTGCACCAGCAGCGCCAGGCTGTCGACCGGCAGCGTGGCGTCTACTTCGATCCAGCGCTGGTGCGCGCGCTTCATGTCGGGCCGCTCGTACGTCTCTTTGATGCGCTCCTGCAGCGCCTCGATGTCGTGGCAGTCGCCGCCGAACCCGGCGCGCTTCACGGCGTCGGCGACCGGCAGCTTAAAGTAGATGACGGCGTCGGGCGCCGGCAGGTCGGCCTCGACCGACTGGCAGTACTGAAGCGACTCGCCCAAGCCGACGCTGTACGCGATGCCGCTGTACGCGTAGCGGTCGCAGATGACCGTCATGCCCTGCGCGAGCGCCGCCTCGATGAGCGGCATGCACTCGGCGCGGTTGGCGGCGAACAGCAGGTGCGTGGCGCGCTTCGTCGTCGGCGCCGTGCCCGAGCCCCGGATGTACGAGCGCAGGAGGGCGCCGGTCGGCGCGTCGTAGTTTGGGAAGCGCGTGTCGAAAGCCGGCACGCCGCACTTGCTGAGATCCTTGAACAGCGAGGCGAGCTGCGTCGACTTGCCGGCGCGATCGATGCCCTCGAAGACGATGAAGACGCCGCGTGGCTTCGGTGACAGGCTCATTCGTTGTCGTGGGCGGTGCGGGTGCGGCGTAGGTGCGGCAGTTTCTATCGGTCATGCGCGTCGCGCGACGCATCTGCCTCATCGATGAGTAAACGCTCCTCGTCACCGGACCACGCGCGCCAGCCAAGTATCGCGAGCGTGGCCAGGTGCGCGCCCAGCCGCGCATAGCACTGCAGCGTCGGCACGACGAGGAGAGCACACGACGCACTCGCGTGCTCGATCGTGCAGCCGAAGCGCGTCAGCAAGAGCACGCTGGCGACCACCAGGACGAGCTGGAGCGCGGCGCGTTCGACGACCAGACGCATCGTCGCGAACGAGGTCGCAAAGTTGAGCTCCAGCTGGCCGGTGTGGAAGATGTAGAGCGTAACGGCGGCGCAAAGAGCGACGAGTTCAAACGCCGAGCCCCAGAGGTCGCTCGCGAGCAGCTCGAGCATTTCTCGGTACTTCATGCGCGCTGTTTAGGCACGCGCGCGCGCCTCTGAACGTCGCGCCCCGCCGAATCCGCAACGCACGATGACTCGCCCAGTGACGATGCCGCAGTTTCTTGAGACACTGACGACCTATCTGCCGACGATGTTCACGCGCCAGACGCCCGAAAACCTCGAAGGTCTCGAGGCCGACGGCATCCTGGATCTGATCGCCGATATCGACGAGTACAACACCACGCTGGGCGCGCGCAGCCCGGCTCCGCGCATCGGCTACACGCTGCAAACCAACGTGGTGCGCGTGGAACCGGGCCGCATGCCCGTGCGCGAGGCGCGCCTGGTGCTGCGCACACCGGCCGCCGTCGCGCCGCTCACGACACGGGAACTGCGGGACGTCGTCGACCTGTTTGAGCCCTATGCGCCCAACGCCGGCGATGTGGTGCTCGTGGTGGCCAAACTGAGTGGAGTGGGAGAGTAAACGCTTCATTCCGACGGGCTTTCACACGTCTCTTGCTGTTCGCGCTCCGCCTCCTGCTGTCCGCTCGCGAGATCGAGAGGCAGGAGGCGCGCGGCGACGACGTAGCCGTTGGCAACCAGATCGGCAATCAGCTTGCGTCGGTGCTCTCTGTTAAGGCAGTCGATGCATGACCAGCCGGCGGCGGGTGTCCAGTTTCCGTCGATGCATGACCAGCCGGCGGTGGGTGTGAAGCATGCTTTGCAGAACGGAAAGCGTCTAGCACAGGTGGCGCACTTTAACTTGCGCTGGAAGTAGTTCTGGTTGTACTGGTTGTCTCCGCACTCTGGACAGTTGCCCCCGAAACTCATGCTTTGTGGGGTGTGGTTAGAGGGGGATAGAGCCGGCGGTCGAGTTTACTTCTGACACCGGGCCATGACTAGCGCACTGCTTGCTTTCTCGACCTCTCGGTGCGCCGCGCACAAAGCTCTCTCAGCCGCCGCCAAGTAGTCTAACCGACGCGTAAGAAGACTGCCGTAGCCATTGGCGGCCAGTTTAACATGATGCGCGCGGTCCAGGCACCGGATGCACATCCAGCTGCTAATGCGCGTACCGCAGGCCTCGCACAACATGCAGCTCTCATTGCAACCACCACCGCCGCTGCAGAAGACCTCGGTGCACGAGCTGGAACCTTTGCATGACAGACACTCGCTCATTCTGTGTTTCTTGGGGCGCGGGCGCGGATAGAGAAGCCGACGCTGGTTAGAAGAGAGCGCTTCATTTATCATCGCGCGGCCAGAGCGCCTGCACGGCCATGTACGCCGTCTCGAGCTGGTTGTACGCCGTCTCGAGCGTCGCCACCGCCTCGTCGCGCAGCTTGCGCTTCCTGCACTGCTGCTCGCTGTAGCCATTGACTCTGAGCAGCAGCGCGTGCACGTCGTCGATGCAGAGCACGCACGTCCATTTCGCCTCGTGCGTCTGTTCGCAGCGGTCGCACATCGTGCACAGCGTAACGATGTCGTCCTTCCTCATGGCGCGCGAGCTGCAGCGGCAGCACTCGACGGCCGTACACATCTCGTCGCGTTTGCAAATCTGGCAGGTGTTCATCTTGTGTCTTGTCGGGGCGCGGATAGCCGACCGGGGCGCGGCGCTACAATCGCGGCCGCGCGCGCACTCGGCACACGATGAACACCATCCACCCCCTACTCGCTCGTTACAACGAAGCGCGCGGCGTCGCGCGTATGTTGGCGCTCCGGCACGCGCGCCTCCGATACACCGTCTCGCTCTACGTCGAGGACAAGCAGCACGGCAGCCTGAAGACGGGCACGCGCGCCGTCACTGCGCGCGCCGTCGTGCCGCTCATGGGCACGAGCAAGGTGCATGTCTGGCTGCCGCTCGGCACGACGAACCGCATCGCGATGCACGGCCATCGGCCCGAGGAAGTCGTCTGCCTGCTCGGCGTCGAGCTCGAGACGGACAACGCCGACAGCGAGCCGAAGCACCAATTCGAGTCGCTCACGCCGCACAGCGCCGCCGAGCCGGGCGAGACGAGCGTCAGACACTGGTTCAAGATCGCCGACATGACGCCGCTCGTCGACGTCGCGCCCGCCAATGACCCGTCGCGCGACTGGGAGGTGTGCGCGACGACGCGCGACGACAAGCGCGGGCTGCAGTTTCTGAGTGTGACGTTTGAGCACGACAGCGAGCGGCATCCGGCGCTCGTCGACCTGCTCATCGACGAGGCGACCGAGCACAACATCGACACGGCGCTGCGCCTGATGGCCGACTACGAAAAGGTCGATTTCGCGCGCGCGCTGAGCGAGGGCCGAGCCAAACGCGAACACGACGAAGCCGAGAACATGTACGGCCACACCGAGTGCGACGTGCTGCCCGCGACAGGGTCAGACGAGGAGCCGGCGTCGAGCAGCCGAAGCGCAAAGCGACGCGCAGTAGAGACGAGCGTTCATTGAAATCGCGTTTGCCTCACATTCGCCTCTATGCGTTCGGCGAGCCGGATCGCCTCCACGCGGTCGTCGAGCGCGAGCTCAAACTGATTGCGCGGCACAAGCGCGCGCTGCTTCGAGTTCTCTTCTAGCACCAGCACGCGGTCGGGGCGCGCGCGGCACCGGGGCAGCTCGGCGAGCACCATCGACGTGAGCTTGCGCGGACTGCTCGCGTGCACGGCCACCGACACGTCGTGCCCGAGCACCGTGACGCACAGAACGCCGATGAGCGGCTCGTACTCGACGGCCAGTTCGGTGTCGCCGGCGATGAGGATGAGCTTGAACGAGCTCTCGGTGTCGAAGCAGGTGTCGCCCATCGACAGGCAGAACGTGCGCAGCGCGACTTGGACCGAGCGCATGGTGACGGGCGAAAGCGACATGCAGCGCGCGCCGCTGGATGCATGGTGGCGTGAGTACTCACAAATAGCGACGCGCAGCCGAGCGCTTGTGTTCATTCATCGAGCTGGAACAACAGGCCGTCGTCGGGCGCGACGACTTTGGCGCCGCGGTGCTTCTCGAGCGCGGGCAGACGGCGCCGACGATGGAGCGCCACGTCGACGAGCAGCGCGCCGTCTGTCGTCTCGTCGATGCGCATAAATAGCTGTCGCCGGTACCAGTAGAGCCAGCCGGCGAAACGCGCCGGTCGATTGCGCATGTGTCGTGCTCCCGCCGGCATTCGGCCCTGAAGGAGGCAGTAGACGTCGAGGGCGTGGTCGATCTCGACCATGAGCGTGTCGTCAAACATCGCGTGTCGCTTCTGGAGCGCGCGCGATCGCCGCATAGAGAGGTCTGTTCATTTCGCTGCAGCGCGTATCGTGCGACCATCGGCCGGCTCCGAGCCGGCGATGTACGCGACGTCGGCGTAGCGGTGGAGCAGCGCGCGGCCGTCGTCGGTCGTCATCGCGCGCATGTCGACCGAGCCAGACGCAATGGCGTGCAGATCGGCGCTGTACGTGCCGACGTCGGCGCCGTTCTCGAGCACCGTCACGATGTCGGCCGCCGAGAGGCCCGACAGTTCGGCCAGTCGGCGCAGACGAGCGGTCGCAATAAAGAGATCGGGTTCGACAAACTGCACTTGCTCCGGATGCGCCATGCCGAGCGATTCGCGCATCGTGTAGAGGAAGTCGGCGCGCTGCTGCCGGCTCCAGGCGATCCAGCTCGTGAGCACTTCGTCTGTCACCGCGTTGCCCAGCAGGCGGCCGGCGGCGCGCGAGTCGCGCGGCAGGCCGAGAGGCAGCAGCTCTGCCAACGCCGGCCGCTGCTCTGCGAACAGCCAGGTGACGAGCTCCTCGGGCGTGCGGCGCGGGTACTCGGTGATGTCGATGTGCACCGCCGACCGGCTTGGCGGCACGTCGGCGAGCGTCCACGGCGTATTGGCGTCGAGCGACGTGCTGTGGCCCGTGCGGTCGTTGACGAGCGCGATGCGCGCCACGAGGTAGTCGTCGGTGAGGTAGTCCATCGCGAGCGCGACGAGCGCGTCGACGTCGGTGCGCGTGCTCAGGCTCTGCTCGCGCTGCTCGTGCAGCCGAAACGTCAGGCGAACGCGGCGCGGCATGCTTGGACGGTGTACGAACCGCGCTCTTTAGGCGTTTAATACAAGTGCTGTAGCAGTCGGCGGATTTCGTCTTCGAGCATCGGGAGGCGTAGAAGGGCGCGATGGAGCAGGCGCTCGCGTTTGCGACAGTGCCCAGGCGGCCATACGAGCGGCGCGAAACCAGCTTCGGCGCGACACCGCTTGCTCTCCTGTGCGATAAGCCGGGCGTCGTCATCGGCATGCGCCAGAAGGAGGTCGCGCTGTTCAAGCGTCTGTGGATCGAGCGATCCTTGCGAGGCGCTCGCCGCAATGCGTTGTCGTATCTCGTTGCGAGACTCCGCGTCTGCGAGTGCGCCCGGTTCCGGCCGGGGCAAGATGCTATTGAGCGCCTCCGCCAGGCTCTCGTAGTCGGAGCCGTTCTCACCATACGGGTGCTGGCGCGATCTGCGCAAGCGGATATCGAGGCGGTCGGCTTTCGTCCGCGGCAACGGCATTGCCGCTACACGCAGCTCCCGTATGAGACGGTGCGCCTTGGTGATCTGTGCGGATGCCGCTTCCAGCGAGTGATCGATGCTGTCTGCCGCCGCCGCGCGGTCAAACGTCTCGTCTCCGTGCAATTGCGTAAACTGGCGTTCCAGCGCGTCGAGCGCCGTCTGCTCGGCCAGAGTGTACTCTTCACTGTCGGCGTGCGATTGACTCATCTCTCGTGTTTGATGCGGGGCGCGTTTATTGAAAGTGTTCGTCCAAGCCCGCAAGATCTTGCGAGACGGCGTCGGTCAGTTTGTCCACGTCTTTGCACAGCAGCGCGAGCTCGGGAAACTTCTTGCGCTGCATCAAGCGGCCGAGCAGGAACTGGCGCGCCGCCTGGCGCTTGTCGGCCGCCTTTTGGTTCGCCGCAAGCAGCGCCTTATCGGCGTCTTCGCCGTTGATCAGCGCAAACAGCTGGCCCTGCGTCACCACCAGCTCGTTGCAAGCCTCGGTGGTCTCCAGTTCGTAGAGGCCGTCGCTGTTCTCGATGGCGTCGAGCGTCGCGTTCTTGGCGAGCAGCGCGCGTTCGCGCATACGCTCTTCCGCCGCCTCGCGCTCCTTCTGATCGGGCAGCGGCGCGAGATCGTCGAGCTCATCGATGAGCGAGGCAGCGCGGATGGCGGGTGCACGGAAATCAGCGCCTCGGACAAAGCTGCTCAGCAGAACCGCGGTGCTGCGCGCGCTCTCCAGCGTCGCTCTCAGCTTCTGCAGCTCCGATTGCGCGACCGCAGCCAGCAGTTCGTCCTTGGCGACGATGAGTTTCGAGCGTTCGCGGTAGTACTCGCCGTTCTCGATCAGGGTTTTCTGCTTGCGCGCGACGCTGCTGTACTCGGCGACCAGCAGGCTCATCTCGGGCGTGAGCTCGACAGCCGACTCGTCGTCGCTCTCGCTCGTCGTTGCGAGCTTGGCGGCCGGCTCGTCGTCGGCAGAGTCGCGGCCGCGTTTCTGGCCGACGGTTGGTTCTTGGGGTTCGGCGCTCATCTTGTCTCGTGTTTGGGGCGGGGGAGGGGCGCATAGACGCGCGCGTCTGCGTTTGGCTTCTCCATTCGCCCACGCCTCACCCGCGAGAAGGATGTCTACTCTCTATCGCGATCTCTCTGTCTCGATCGCTGCTGCCGTCGCAATCTACGGCGTTCTGGTGACGATGCGACCGCCCGATACGCCGCCCGGCTACGTGACCGAGAAGCCGAGCAACGCGACGATCACGGTCGTCGTCGGCGTGCTCACGTTTGCGATTCTCGCGCCTGTCGGCTCGGCGCTCGGAGGCGACTACACCGCGCTTGTCGACCGCGCGCTCGCCGCGCACGCGCCCAGCCGCGCATGGCAGATTGTCACTCTTGCGTTCTGCCTCTTGTCCGTGCTCGCGGCGAGCAAGCTGGTCTTGGCGCCCGATGCGGTGATCGCCGTCTACCAGTCGATTGCGCTCTTCGTAGCGGCGCGCCGGCTGGCGTTTGTCTCCTATGCCGTCGGATGTGCGTACGGTCCGCTCTGGGCGATGCGCCTGCAGCTCTTCATCACGCAGCTGTTCTCTGTCGCTCTGATGCTCGTCGCCGAGACGACGTACGGCGCGCCGGCCAGCGTCTGGTTGCTCGCGTTCGGCCTCGCGCTCGTCGCCAACTGGCTCGCGTCGTGGACCACCGCCGTCGCCTATCGCGAGGGCGCGCTCGTTCGCGTCTCGCCGCGCCGACTGAAGAAATAAAGAGACGCTTCATGCGCGCGACCGACATGCGCGCGCCCGCTTCGGGCCGCTCAATCGCGCGCACAAACCGAATGAACACCAACGTCTCGACCGTGGCCGCCGACTTGATCGACCGCATGCTGGCGGGACGCGCCTGGGGCATGGCTTTCGAAGCGCTCGTCGATCACGCGCCGTCGCTCGCACCGCCCGAGCTGCTGCAGCTTGTGCATGCAACGTGCGCGAGCTACGACGCCTTCCAGCTGAACGCGGACGACGAGTCGACGTACCGGAGGCGCGAGTTTGTCGAGGAGCTCGCCTCTCTCCTGCGCGCCTCGCCGACGCCCGGCGTCTTCGTTGTCCCAGAGACGGCACTCGCGTTTGCCTTTCATCCGGCGTCACGGCGTGCGTTTGTCGCACTCGCATGCCGCGCACCGGCGAACCTCGACGCCATATTCGCCGACTGCTCGTTTGCGGTGCTGGCCGCCAACGACTCGCGCACCTACCAGCCGACGGGCGCAGTGCGTCACATGCTGCTGCGCGACGCCTACTGGGGCCGCGACTCGGAGGAGCACGTCGCTGCATTCCTGGCCGCCAAACTGCCGCCGTACTTTGCCGGCTGGCACAGCGCCGAGTACCTGCAAGTGCGCTTTCACTCGCTGGCGCTGGGTACACCGACCGGCCGCCCGCTTGTCACTTGTGCGGCCGAGGCGGCGCGGCGCGGACTGCTGCAGGCGAGCAACGTGAACATATGCGGCAAGTTCTTCGAGCCCGATCCGGAGACGAGCGAGCGTCCCAACCT
>Ga0182030_10001962_pt1 | contig 43305 bp, 35 predicted proteins | sample 812S3MmetaG_FD_121299 | JGI IMG/M metagenome (GOLD analysis project Ga0182030, IMG submission 121299) | Permafrost microbial communities from Stordalen Mire, Sweden - 812S3M metaG (Illumina Assembly) | ecosystem: Environmental > Terrestrial > Soil > Wetlands > Permafrost | place: Sweden... | reverse complement strand
TTGATGCGCAGCAGATTCGCCCGTCAGTACTGGAAGTACTTACTCTGGCGCGCGGAGTATTCGGTAAGCGCTCTTTCCGAATGCGTCCGCAGATTCAAGCCCGAAGCTATAGTCTCGGTGGCACACGCGATTTGCTGGGTCACGGCGCATCGGCTCGCCCGCCGTCACGGCATTCGGGTTCATTTGATCGTACACGACCATGTGCCGTCGTTGATCCCGTGGTCCGACATCGCCGCACAGTGGGAGAAGAGGTTTGCGGTAATCTACAGGGATTGCGACACACGACTGTGCATATCGCCTCAAATGGAGTCGGAGTATCGGCGTAAATATGGGGTGAAGGGTGTGGTCTTATATCCCGGCGCGGATCCCGCAGTCGACCTTGACAAACTGCCGCCATTGGCCGAAGTTAGGCGCGGTTCGCTGATATTCGCTTATGCCGGCTCCGCCACACCCGGTCAGGCCGCGACGATCTTACAAGCGGCCAAAGCGATCTCCGCGGAAGGCCATCGGTTTCACATCTATCTCACTAACCCGGACGTGTTGCGAAGGTCGCAACCGATGTCGCTTCCAGGAGTCAGGCTGGAGCCACCCGTGCGCCCTTCGGAGCTTCGCGTGAGACTTTCCGAGGCTGCGGACATCCTTTTATTGCCGGCAAGTTTCGGCGCTGGGGATAGGGGCAACACGGAGCTTCTCTTCCCGACAAAACTAACGGAGTATGCCTCCGCCGGACTTCCTCTGCTGGTGTGTGGGCCGCAATGGAGCGCTATCCATCAATGGGCGGTGGCATACGGGACGGCTGCCGGCATTGCCAGCGAGGACAACGAGGAGGCATTGCGTTTCGCCGTCCGGACGGCGGCGTTGCCGGAAAGACGAAGAGAAAGCGGCGCAAGATTCCTCACGTTTGCACGGCTACACCTGGCGCATAAAGAGGTCTACGGTACGTTCACGCGGGCACTGACCGGGTGTTGAATGGCAGGCACGCATTATGGAATTGTCAGTCCTTATTCCCGCACACAATCCGCGCCAGGATTCTCTCAGGCGCGTTTTCGACGCTCTGCGCGGCCAATCGGTGGGCCCGCGCCGCTGGGAGCTTCTGGTGGTGGATAACGCTTCGGACGTTCCGCTGCGAGGCTGGCTCGACCTTTCCTGGCACCCGCACGCGACCATAGTCCGCGAGGGGCAACTGGGCGTGACCCTCGCGAGAGCCCGGGGATTTCGGGAGACAACCGGGGAGGTAATTGTCGTGGTCGATGACGACAACGTCCTGGATGGGGACTACCTGGAACAAGTTTTGAAGGTCGGCGGTATGTACCCACATCTGGGAAGCTGGAGCGGCGCCGTGCGGCCTGAGTTCGAGGCCGGCTCATTTCACTTAGATGGGGAGTTATCGCACCTTCTGACTTTGCGCGATGTCAGGAAGGACGTATGGTCCAACGACCCGGCGCACAACGCATCGACGCCGTGGGGCGCGGGATTGTGCCTAAGGCGCGCCGTCGCGCGCGCATATCTGGCGGAATTATCACGTAACCCCTCGCGAACGCAGCTTGACCTGAAGGGAAGCAGGCTGCTCTACGGAGGGGATACGGACATCGCATTTGCCGGATGCCGGGCGGGATTTGGCAAAGGAGTCTTCGCGTGTCTTCGGTTGACCCACCTGATCTCGGCGGAGCGGTGTTCTCTTTCGCACCTGTGTAAGGTCTCGCGCGGCCGGGGATATTCCGAGGTCCTCCACCACTTTCTCGATAGCGGGCTGGTGTCTGCTTCGGAGCCTGTGGGAATCCGGCGTGTCTGGGACTACGCAAGGTTGGTGTTGAGACCGCGGTGGCAGAGATCGGTGGCCCTGGCGCATCTCTCCGGGCAACGACAAGCGACCCGTGAAATGGCTGCCAGGGCGGCTCCATGACCAACCCGCGCGTGTATTTCTACTGCCGAAACGAAGCGGGCAATCTGCAGGACGATGTAATCGGCCTGGCTGAAGGGCTGCGAGAACTCGGCGTGCCATACCACGGAAGCTGCAACTATTGGCTGCAATCGCCCGAACCGGACGATTATCTGATACGCCATGACCCCGATATCCGCCCGGACGACTGCAGTGTTGTGGTTGTCAGTTACACGTGGCCGTACTGGATCAGAATGGGGACCTTCGATCTTGTAAGACGCCCTTTGCCGGCGGATCTTTTCAAGAAAGCCCGACGATACGCGACAGTCTACATGGACAACCACGATGGCCACCGGACGGTATCGTGGGAACCCGAGTACCGGCGATTCGACGCGATCCTGCGTTCCAAACTCAACCGGCGGGCATGGCACCCGGACAACCTGAGACCCTGGGCACACAGCTTGACCAACCGGGTTATTCGCGCGACGGCCGGCGCCTGGGAATTCGCGGCTCGCCGCAGACGTCTGCTGGTCAATTTCGGCGCGTCTCATCCATATTCCCATGGAACCCGCGAGCTTGCCCGGGAACGCTTCGAACCCGAAATCGGGCGGGTTCTTGCAATCGATCGGACTATGGACGACCTGTCGGCCGAGCCCTCTGACGCGTACGACGCACTCATGTGGCGGCAGACGGGCGGCCGCTTTAGCCGAGCTTACTACGAGCGATTGAAAAACACGCAAGCGGTTGCGTGTTTCTGCGGAGAACTGATTCCTCCCTTACCATTTCGCCGGCCCGAAACCCTCTTGGCTGGCGGCAACAGGGCCAAACTTCGCCGCTGGCTCTTTGGATGCCTGGGGCGGTTCGACCGGCGCGGCCCCCGATCGGTGCAATGGGACAGTTTTCGATTTTGGGAAAGCCTGGCGGCTGGATGCGCCGCCTTCCACCTCGATCTGGACCGGTACGGCGTAGAGTTGCCGGCGATGCCGGAAAATGGCAAGCACTATTTCGGAATCGACATGGATCGCGTCGAGCGGGCAGTCGAGCGCCTGATGGAAGATCCGGGCTGCCTGGAACGCGTCGCGAGCGGTGGACGGCAATGGGCGCAAACCTATTATTCACCCGTCGCGGCCGCGCGGCGGTTTCTGGCATTGGTAACGGCATAGGTAACCATGCATCGACTACCCAGAGTCCTCTTCTGTACCTCGGAGATTCCTCAGTCCATCAACGCCGGCAGCATGCAACTGTATCGCGTCATGCAAGGCTATGCGGCCGAAAAGCTGATGGTGTTGGGCGCGCCGCCGGCGCCGGGCGCGGAACTCCTGCCATGCCGGTATGAGCCCCTTCGCTTACTCACTTATCGACTCGCGTGCACGCGCGTTCGAGGATGGACAATCGGTTTGAATAGCATGAATACGCTGATCGAGCCGGGCATGGAGAATTCCGGGCGGCGAACGGCGGGTTTTCAGCCGGAGGTGGTCGTCACGGTCATGGACAAGCTCTCGTACTATAAGCACGCGTGGGCCCTATCGAGGCGTTTGGGGGCCGCGCTGGTAACCATTACTATGGACAATCCGCAGACCTTCGAGCGGGCGCATCCTCTATTTGACAGAAGTTTCGCGAACTTCCTGCGGCGTATGTATGGCGACGCCGCGGTGTCTCTGGGCGTCAGTCATGAGATGTGCGAATATCTGGCATCCCACTTCGGCAAGCCTTCGACGGTCTTTTACTTCGGCCCGCCGGAAGGAATGCACCCGCGCCATCCGCCTGCCTGCGCCATTCTCAAAGCTCCACCGGCGCTCACCTTGGCTTACGCCGGGTCGATGTCATTGGGTTATGGCGACGGCATCCGCGCGATTCTTCCAGCACTGGAGGCGACTAAGACGCGGCTATGCGTGTACACCGGCGAGCCGCATAACTTGGTGCGGCATCCTCTGTTGATCGGCCGCGGATACCTCACCCCCGAGAACTTGTGGCCCGCCATCCAGGCGGAATGCGACGCTGTCCTTATGCCTTATTCCTATGAAGCCGGCATTGCCGAAGTATATCGCACGCATTTCCCCACAAAGGTATCGGAGTACTGCTGGACCGGTATGCCGATGATCTTTAGCGGTCCGGAATACGCGACTGGCGTACGATGGGCGAAGGCGCATCCAAAGGCAGCCCTGGTGGCGGCGTCGGAGTTGGACCTGACGCGGGTGTTGCGCAGGCTGCGGGAAGATAGTGGTCTTAGGATCGCACTGGCGGCGGAAGGGGCTAAGACCGGCCGCATGGAATTCGCGCCGGGGGAAATTCGGTCCCGCTTCTGGCAGATACTTCAGTCTGCCGCCAGGTTGGGTCTGCATGCGCCCGTCGAGGAGTCGCGGTCTGAGTGGAACCAGGCTGGCCAAATTCTGTGCTAACTCGACCCATCACCTCTTATGCCAAGGTGCAGGCAGCAGTCGGATTGTGTATTCGGAACAGGGCACACCAACTGCACGCTCCGCGGGTCCGCCAGCGGAGGTATCTGGATATTGGCTGCGGCGCCAATATTCACGAGCAGTTCATCAACCTCGATTATCTTTGGCGGCCCGGAGTGGATGTGTGTTGGGACATTCAGCGTGGACTCCCATTCCCGTCAGCCAGCATGCTGGGGGTATTCAGCGAACATTGCCTGGAGCATTTCCCATTGGCGGCAGCGGCGAGCATCCTGCGGGAGTGCTTTCGTGTGCTCGCTCCCGGTGGAAGGCTGCGGCTGATAGTGCCGGACGCGGAATTGTACGTAAGGAGCTATGTCCGCCGGTTGGACGGGGATGATTCGGCCAGGTTGCCGTTTGCGCCGCAGGAGGCGTTTGGGGCGGAGGGCTCACCGCTGTTGAGTGTAAACCGCGTGTTTTATCAGGACCGGGAGTCTTTCGGCGGACATTGCTTCATGTACGATTTCGACTTGCTGTCCAGACTTCTGCCGCGCTGCGGCTTTAACTCGGTCGGTCGAGCGGCGTTCCAACACGGCGAGTGTGCCAGACTGCTCATCGATAGCGCCGGTCGCGCGGACGAGTCGCTCTACGTAGAGGCCACAAAGGCAGCCTCCCGGCATTAAGGGACCACGCAAGAATAACTTCTCAGTCACCGATGTGGCGCAGACTCTCAGTCTGGCGCGTCCCGACTCCTCGGGACGCGTTTTCGAGCGCGCCCGGCAGGCGTCCCGATGAGTCGGGACGCCGCCGGCACGAGTGCCCGCGCCACATGGCCCCCGCAGCCAAATGTGAAGTTATTTCTGCGTGGTCGCTAACAGACCAGATGAACCGTGTGATTATCCTAACCGGCAACCATCTTTGTTACAACCCCAGGGTTGTCAAAGAGGCGACGACGCTCGCAAATGCGGGCTACCAGGTGAAGGTACTCGGAGCCTGGACAAACCGGGAACTAAAACGGCGCGACATCGAGATGCGGGGTTCCCTTCCTTTCGTCTTTCAAACAGTCATGGATACTACTGAAAGCGGACCGCGCCGGCTGTGCGCACGGATCGGGCGCAAGATGGGATTGGCCATCCACGGCGTAACAGGTATCGAGAATGAGTACCAACTGGGATACGCACGCAGGGCGCTTTCGCGTGTTGCGGTTGGTGAACCGGCGGACCTTTGGATAGCCCACTCGGAGGCCGCCATGGCTGTCGCCGCAGACCTCGCCCGCACCGGGGGCCGAGCCGGTATCGACTTCGAGGACTGGTTTTCCGAAGATTTAATGCCGGACGCGCGAAAAGGCAGGCCCGTCAACTTGTTGCGCAGCCTGGAAGGGAAGCTTCTTAGGGATGGTGTACATGCCACTTGCCCATCCAGAGCCATGAGCGATGCTCTTTCCAATGAATTCGGCTGTTTCCCGCCGGCGGTGGTTTACAACGCTTTCCCATGGGCGGATCGACGGGCGTTGGACGGCCGCAAGCTGGACCGGCAAGACCTTACGGTCCGGTCCATCCACTGGTTCTCTCAAACGCTCGGTCCCGGCCGTGGACTGGAAGACCTCTTGTCGGCCCTGCCCCTGCTCCAGCACGATGTCGAGGTCCATTTGCGTGGGAATCCGAGCAATGGACTTGCATCCTGGCTTGGGGTCCGGACGCCGAAGCGGTGGTTAAAGCGTATTGTACTCCACCATCCTGTGTCCCCAGCGGAACTGTTATCGCGAATCGCCGAGCATGACATTGGTTTTGCGGGGGAGACGACGAACATTCGCAGCCGTGACCTGACGGTCACGAATAAGATCCTCTATTACCTCCTGGCGGGACTTGCCGTCGCGGCCAGCGACACTGCCGGCCAGCGTGACGTCGCTTTGCAGGCGCCGGGTGCGGTGTTTCTGTATCGCTGCGGCGACGCCTCCGCTCTGGCGGCCGCGCTGGATCGGCTACTCGGTTCGTCCGCCGCTCTGGAACGCGCGAAGGCGGCCGCGCTAGCCGCGGCGGAGCAAACGTTCTGCTGGGAACGCCAGGAGAACGTGCTACTGGACTCCGTGGCCCGGGCTCTAAGTTCCCCAGAGCGCACCCTGATGAGAAACCGTGCCGCAGCCGCCGCGCGGTAGGCCACACTCGATATGCGCCGCATTCTGATCGTCACCAGCTCCTATGCTCCCACCATGATTGCCGACATGCAAAGGGCGCGCCAATTGGCCTGGGAACTGCCGGAGCTCGGCTGGAGCGTCACAATCCTCAGCCCCTCAATCCAGTATCAGGCGCCGGCCTGCGTTGATGAGGACAGCGCTTTGTTTTTCCCGGCGAACGCACAGGTAACTCTGGCGCCGGAGTTTGCGCGCACGCTGTTCCGCTTTGCGCGGATTGGAAATATCGGTTGGCGCGCCTTATGGCCGATGTGGAAGGCCGGTAAACGGCTTCTCCGGCAGAACCGTTTCGACTTAGTATACTTCTCGACGGCTCAGTTTCCTTTGTTCCTGCTGGGGCCTCTGTGGCAACGGCAGTTGGGAGTGCCTTACGTTCTCGATCTTCACGATCCATTAACCAAGGAAGATTCCCGGCATCCCGCGTGGCTCCGGTCCCGGTTCAAATACAGGGTTAGCCGCGTGGTATCCAAGTTCCTGGAAGCAGGTGTCACAAAGGCCGCCACGGGCCTGGTCGCCGTTTCGCCGGACTATATCGATACTCTGCGCCGGCGATACGGGGCGTCGGAACCGCTATGGGCCAGACCGCGGCGAGCGGCTGTCATTCCGTTTTCCGCCCCGGCGGGCGACTTACAGTCGGCGGCCGAGCGCATGGCACGGGAGACTGTGCGAGAAGGGCCACCGTATCGGATCGTGTATGTCGGTGTTGGTGGGCCGGTAATGCTGAGGTCTTTCAGTTTATTCTGCCGGGCGCTTTCGGAGCTTCGGGCACATTCCCGAAAACGGTGCGAAGGGATCCGCATCGAGCTATTCGGAACCATGCTGGGTTGGAAGCCCGGCGAACCGCTAGTCCTATCCGACACAGCCGATAAGTTCGGAATCGGTGACCTGGTCCGGGAGGCACCTGGGCGTGTGTCTTATCGCAGTTCCTTGGAGATCCTGCTGGGGAGCGATGGCGTTCTGGTGTTCGGCGTAGAGGATCGCGGGTACATGCCGTCAAAGTTGTTCAGCTACGCCCTTTCCGGCAAACCTCTGCTGGCCTCCTTGCATCGCCACGGTCCGGCTCTGGCGCAGTTTCAACGGCTTCCCGGGTTGGGACACGCACTCTGGTTCGGCCCGAACGGCGACATGCCCCTTGAGGACGCAATGGGCACAGTGCGCGCGTTCCTTGGCGAAGTCGTGTCTCGACGGATGTTCGATCGGCGTGCTGAGATGACGCCATTCCTGGCGCCAGCCATGGCAAGCCGCCACGTCGAGTTATTTGAATCGTGCCTCCTCCCGCAGTGACCTTCAGCCGATGCCCGTCGATCCCTACTTACTCCGCCGCCTGGTTTGCCCGCGCCACGGGCTCCCGCTGACCGAGGCGGGCTCGTATCTGCATTGCGCCTACGGGCATCGATACCCGATCGTCGACGATGTTCCCGTCCTGCTGGATGACGGCCCACAGACGTTGTGGGTGGCCGAACGTTCTCTCCAGCGTGCCCAACGAAAAGCACTGGATTTACCGGCCGACCCGTTCTACGTTGACACTTTGGGTATCTCACCAGACGAAAGAGACGGACTGCTTGATCGCCTGCAAGGCCCGGCGCCGTGGATTGACCCCGTGGTGTCCTGCTTGGTGGGTGCAACTAATGGCATTTCGTACAGGCGCCTGGTGGGACGCTTGCAAGACTATCCCATTCCGGCGCTTCGCCTGCCCCGGTCCTCTGGAGAGGTGCTGCTGGACGTAGGTTGTAATTGGGGCAGGTGGTGTTTTGCGGCCGCCCGCTTGGGATACTCGCCGATTGGCATTGACCCAAGCCTGGGGGCTGTCCTCGCGGCCAAGCGTGTCGCCGCTCAACTGGGACTGGCCGCGCAGTTTGTGGTGGGCGACGCTCGCACGCTCCCCTTCCGCGCCGGTTCCGTGGATGTCACTTTCTCGTACAGTGTGTTGCAACATTTTGGGAGAGAAGACGCCAGCCGCGCAATCCAAGAAATGGGCAGGGTATTGCGCACGGACGGCACGGCCTTAGTCCAGATGCCGACGGTCTGCGGGCTTCGGTGTATGTACCATCAGGCGCGCCGGCGATTCCGGCAAGCGCGGGCCTTTGACGTCAGGTATTGGAGTATTCCCGCTTTGCGGCGCCTCTTCACAAGAAATATAGGCGCCCCGGCGTTTTCAGTTGACTGCTATTTCGGAATTGGCCTGCAGGCCTCGGCCGCACACCTGTTGCCAGCCAACAGCCGCGCGGCAATCCGCGCTTCGGAGGTGCTCCGAACGTTAAGCCGATTCGTACCGTGGCTTTATTATGGCGCCGACAGCGTATATGTAAAGAGCGTCCGTATCGCCGATGGGATTACGCCGGATCGGTATGCAGCAGACCGAGTCAGAGCATGCACGGAAACACAACCAGGTTAGCGATCGTTGTTTCGCACCCGATACAATACTATGCTCCGCTTCACCAGCGGCTTAGCGCGAGAAGCGGCTATGCGATCAAAGTCTTCTTCACCTGGCACGCGGGCGAAGCAGCCATTCGCGATCGTGGGTTCGGCCGGAGCGTTGCCTGGGATATTCCACTTACTGAAGGGTACGATTTTGAACTGGTGCCGAACGTCGCCGCCGACCCCGGCACGCATCATTTTTTCGGGCTCCGTAATCCGGCACTGGTCGAGCAGGTGCGAGCTTGGCATCCGGATGTGGTTCACGTCACGGGATGGGCCTGGCATTCGCACTTGACGGCGCTGCGGGCATTCTCCCGGATGGGCGTGCCCACTCTCTTTCGCGGAGATTCTCATCTTTTGGATGGCGAGCCCATGTGGCCCCGGCGATGGCTCAAGAGGACAGTTTTGGGTCAAGTGTTTAAATGGCCGGCAGCCTTCCTGGCCGTCGGAGCCGTCAATCGCGCCTACTATGAGAGGTTCGGCGTGGCCGCGGACAGACTGATACCGTGCCCGCACTCTATCGATGTTCGCCGATTTGCGGAACCCGCAGATGAGTTCGAGCGCCGGGCAACAGAATGGCGCCGCGAACTGGCAATCGGCAAGGGTCGAATCGTCCTGTTGTTTGCCGGAAAACTCGAGCGCAAGAAACGCCCCATCGAGCTGATGAAGGCTGTTCAGTCCATCGGGGATTCGCGTCTCGTGCTGATCATGGTGGGGAGCGGAGAACTGGAAAGGGAGGTGCGCGCGATGGCCTGCTCCGATGCGGAGTGCTTTCGAGTTTTGCCGTTTCAAAATCAGAGCCGCATGCCAGTGGTCTATCGTCTAGGCGATCTGTTCGTGCTGCCCTCCTCGCACGGCGAGACATGGGGCCTCGCGGTGAACGAAGCCCTGGCGTGCGGCCGTCCGGTCCTCGTCAGTGACCGCGTGGGCTGTGCTCGCGACGTGGTGAATCCATCCTGTGGCGCGGTCTTTGCCGCCCATTCGCCCGATTCTCTATCGCGCTCCCTGTCTGAACTAACCAAGGACGCCGAGAAGCTGAGGAATATGGGCCGGGCTGCCGCGCAAAGAGCGCGGGCGTTCGACATCGGCATCACCGAAACCAGCCTCGTCAAGGCGGTCGAGCGGGTTCGCCTCCAATGACATCAGCTCTTCATTCGGAATTGTCCGCGGCGCAACGTGCGCAGCGCAGCTTACTCGCCGCCTTGGCGCTGTCTATGGCTGGACTCCTGTTTGCTCAGAACATACAGCAGGAGATCGGCTATACATTAGTTACCGTCTCAGCCCTCTGGCCGTGCGCGTTATGGGTGCAGGCTGGCATGCCTGGACTGCCGGTGTGGCCCGCGGTAGCGGTAATGTCGTGGTTATACTACGCCGTTCCTATGCTCCGAGACCATCTTACTCAGTCTCTGTACACCCCCGCAGAAGTCTTTTCGGTAGCTGCCACCGTCTCGATCTATTTGGTCACGGGGACGATCGCATGGCGTTTGCTTTTCAGCGGAACGGCGAGGCGCGCCGAACCCTACACGCAGGTGCTATTGAATTCGTCCCAGATGAACGGAGTTATTTTCTTAGGGCTTGCGTCAGGGCTGGCCTTCCTGGTTTGTCTGGGATTCTGGTATTCGCTTGGCGCCTACTTCGGCGTGGCGCGCTCCATCATGCTGAATGCGTGTCTTATTGGCTGCTATCTCCTCGGTCATGCGCGCGGAACGGGAAGCATGCGGGGATTTAGATGGGTACTGGCGCTCGGGCTGCTTGCCGCCAACGTGCTGTTCATGTGGACTTTCCTCTATTTGATCACTGGCATGACAGAGCTTCTTGCGGTGGTTGCCGGCTACGTCTTAACCACCAAACGCGTGCCGTGGATTCCGCTAGTGACAGCTTGCCTCGTGCTGACGGTGCTCCATGCCGGCAAAGCGGAAATGCGGCAGCGGTATTGGGGGCCAAGTCCCGGCTCAGCGGTTCCCAACACCCTATCGGGCGCGCCGGTGTTTCTGGCGGAGTGGTTCGGTGCGGGGATCACAAGCCTGGGAAAAGGGGAGGCAGTCTCCCTGGTGATCGACCGCGCCTCCCTCTTCCAGCTTCTCTTACGCGTGCAGCGGTTGGCGCCACAGTCCGTTTCGTTCCTCAACGGCCAGACCTATGCCTTGTTGCCGGGTATGTTGATTCCACGCTTTCTCGCTCCGGACAAGTCCATAGGTCGAGCGGCAATGATCCTGTTGAACGTCCAATTCGGATTTCAGACCGTTGAAGGCGCGCAGACCACGGCGATCGGGTGGGGCCTGATTGCCGAAGCCTTTGCTAACTTCGGCTTGCTTGGGGTATTGGGAATGGGCCTTGTAGCGGGCACTATCGCGGGACTCTTCACGCGGTGGAGTTGCGGCGCTGCGCCTGTCAGTGGGCGCTCCCTGGTTGGTATTGTCGGTCTGGTGACGATGATCAATGTGGAAGGCGATTTCGCCGGTCTGCTGTCCAGTCTTTGGCAGTCCCTCGCATCGGTAGCGGTTCTCACCATTGTTGTTCGGCTTTTCGCGGCCGGCCAACCCGATCCATCGCCGAGCGCCAACTGGGTACCGCCGCAACCGGCCGAAATCCGCTAATTTCATGCATATTCTCCAGGTAGTCCCGACTTACCTGCCGGCAACCCGCTACGGTGGTCCTATTTTCTCGGTACATAGCCTATCGCGCGCGCTGGTAGCGCGCGGGCATAAAGTGGACGTCTTCACTACAAATATCGACGGTCCCGTCTGCGGCCGCGTGCCAGTCGGCGTGCCGACCGACCTCGACGGCGTCCGGGTGACGTATTTCCATTCCCCGCTGCTGCGGCGCCTCTCCTGGGCGCCGGCGCTAGCTCGCGCCCTGAAGGCGAACGTACGCAACTTCGATGTGGTCCATCTCAATTCCGTCTTTCTTTGGCCCACATGGGTCGCTGCCCGAGAAGCGCGCGCCGCCGGGGTTCCCTATGTCGTTTCTCCGCGGGGAATGTTGGTCAAAGAATTGATCGGCCGGCGTCACCCTCTCCGCAAATCAGCGTGGCTGCGTCTGATCGAACGGTTCACGCTGGAACATGCCCAGGCCATCCACACAACTTCGGACCTCGAAGGCGCCGAGCTGAATAAGTTTCAATGGCGGTTGCCACGCATTGCGAACATCCCAAACGGCGTGGAGCCGCCCGAAGCCCAGGGCGGTGTGCCGTGCGCCGAGATTGCGCGGATTACCGCCGCGGCTCCGCTGGTTCTCTATCTGGGCCGGCTAAGCTGGAAGAAGGGAATCGACCGGCTGTTGGTGGCTTTCCGGCAGGTTGAGAGGGCTACGCTTGCGATCGTCGGGCCGGACGACGAAGGACTTGCTCCGCGTCTCCTTGAACTGGCGGCCAGCCTCGGGATTGCCGATCGAGTGCACATTCTTTCGAAGGTCGTTCTAAGCTCCGATAAGGAGCGTCTGTTCGCCTCGGCACAACTCTTCGTTCTGCCATCGTACTCCGAGAACTTCGGCAATTCGGTACTGGAGGCAATGCGGCGAGCCTTGCCGGTAGTCGTCACCACTGCCGTTGGCGCGGCGGAAGCCGTCCGCAGATCGGGCGGCGGCCTGGTAGTCGGTGGCGAGCCGCCGGAGTTGTCCGCGGCTATCCGTACCCTTGTGGAGGATGGGCCAAGCGCCCGCGCCATGGGTGAACGCGGGCGCAGTTATGCGATCGCACACTTTGGATGGCCCGGGGTCGCGGCGGAGATGGAGCACTTGTATGAAAACGCAGAGAAGTGAGAGCGTGATCTTATTCACAAGTGGCTCCGCAACGCTGGAACAAATTACTCCCGTCTTACTCACTTGCAATGAGGCAGCCAACATCCAGCGAACCCTGTCGTGCCTGGGATGGGCCCGCGAAATCGTCGTCGTCGATAGCGGCAGCACCGACGCGACCCTTCAGATTCTGAAGCTCTTCCCGAAGGTTCGAGTGTTTCATCGCGCTTTCGACACGCATGCCGGCCAATGGCGATTCGCGACCGCGGAAACCGACATCGCCACCGAGTGGATACTAAGGCTCGACGCAGATTACCAGATAACGGCGGATCTGGTCGCGGAGATAGCGCGTCTGGACCTGGCTGCGCCGGTTGCAGCGTACCAAGTCCCCTTCGGTTACGCAATCTTCGGGCGGCGCCTCTTGTCGTCCCTCTATCCGCCGAACACGATCCTGTTGCGTCGCGGACATTTCACTGTCCACGACCATGGCCACACGGAAGTGTGGAACATCGCGGGGCCGGTAAGGCCGATCGGCACGAGGGCCGTTCATGACGACCGTAAGCCGGTGGAGGCATGGCTCACGGCACAGGGCCGATACATGCGCCGCGAAGTGGCACGCGCAAACCAAGACACTGCCGGTTGGAAAGATCGGGTCCGTCGCGCGCCCCCGGTTATGCCGATCGCGGTGTTTGTCTATTGTCTTGTCGTGAAGGGCCTGATCTTCAACGGGCGGGCCGGACTGTTCTATGCGCTGCAGCGGGCCGTTGCGGAGGCAATCCTGTCCATGATGGTGTTGGAAGAGAAGATCCGCCACTCGGTTGAACCGCAGCGGGAATCGCGTCCGGTCATTGCGCACACACTTAGCGCCGGCAGTCGTACGTAGGAATCCAGCGCGCAGTCAGGCAAGTTCCCCATGCGAATCTCCATTGTCCTAGGACCGTTTCTCCCCGTTCCTCCCGTTCTTGGGGGAGCTGTCGAGAAGGTTCACTTATTGCTGGCCGAGGCATACGTAGCGGCCGGTCATGATGTCACGATCATGTCACGGCAGTATGCGGATCTCCCGCTTCACGAGGTCGTAAACGGGGTTCACCACATCCGAGTCCGTTCGCGGGACCGCGTGCGCTCCGACCTGAGTAACTTCGCGGCAGACTTATTGTATTCGTTTCGGGTTGCCCGGCGTTTGCCGCCATCGGACATTACCGTTACGAATTCTCTCCTCCTCCCACTGGTCCTGCGCCGGACAACGGCCGCCAGGATCTATGTGCATGTCGCCCGATATCCTAAGCACCAGATGTTTCTCTATTCTCGCGCCGATCGTTTGCAGTCCATTTCACACGCCGTCGCCCGAGCGATCGTCCGTCAGACTCCCGGACTGGCAGGCAAGGTTGTGACCATCGGGTATCCGGTGCCTACAGCCTATTTCCAAGCGGCAAAATTCGGAGCCAGGCGGGAGACGATACTGTTTGTCGGGCGGATTGCGCGGGAAAAGGGTGTCCATCTCTTGCTAAAAGCGATGCGATTGCTGTCCGGGGCCAAGAACGCTGCCGTCCTTGGCCGATGGAAGGTTATGATCGTGGGGCCGCACGAGGCCGCTTGTGGAGGCGACGGTCCCGAATACCTCGGCGAGTTGCGGAAACTCGCGGAACCCCTGGGCGCGTCCTGCGAGTTTGTGGGGCCGGTTTTCGACCAGGACAAGCTCATCGCGATGTATCGGGCATCGTCCATCTTCATTTATCCCAGCCTTGCCGAAAGGGGCGAAGCGTTCGGTCTGGCGCCTCTGGAAGCCATGGCGGCCGGGTGCGCCGTGATTGTATCGAGTCTGTCTTGCTTCGACGATTTTGTGGACGACGGTCAGAACGCGGTGAAGTTTGAACATACTGGCCCAAGGCCGGAGACGGAACTGGCGGAGAAGCTCGCACGGCTCATATCGGACCGCGCAGAGCGCGAAAGGCTAGCCAGTAATGGCGCACTTACCGCCGGCAATTTTCGAGTGCCTGCGATTGCCGCCAGAATGCTCGCGGATTTTACACTGTTATGCCGGCACGAACCATCCCCAACAATGATGGTTTGCGAGCACACCGCAGTGGACTAATCGCGTCCGGAAGATTGAATCCGAAATGTTCCTGTTAGCTACCGAGACATGGCGAAGCGACGGCGGCGTTCAGCGCTACATGAGAATCCTTTGCCAGATCCTCACTCAACGAGGGCGTGGCTTGATTACCCTCTTGGACGATCCGGGAGACCGGCCAATCGAACACGAGGGCGCACTCTGCTGTGGCGGGGGCAAGTGGAAGTTCGTCCTCACTTTGACCAGGGAGTCGTGGAAGAGGCCGCAGTCTGCCGCAATTGTAGGCCACACGTCCTTGCTGCCCGTCGTTTGGGTGTTGCGAAAACTCGGGATGCTTGGCAGATATGCTGTGGTCCTCCACGGCATTGAGGCGTGGGGGCGCCTGCCGTGGCCTGCCCGCGCGGCAGCCGGCGCCGCCTGCGCGGTCGTTGCAACCACCGAATATACCGCGCGTGAGTTCTGCTATTACAACGGCATTGACTTAGCCAAGAGCGCGATTATCCCGCTGGCCAACTCGTTGACGGTCGCAGTGTCGGCGAAGCCCCCGGGGGACTCGTTGCGCCTTTTGGCAGTTACAAGGATGTCACGGAGCGACGGCTACAAGGGCATCGAGTTCGTCTTAGAGGCGGTGCGGACGGCGCGAAAATGGGGCACGAACGTTACCTTGGAGATCATCGGAGATGGCGACGACCGGCCGCGGCTGGAGGAGTTGGCTGGAAGACTGCGGATTCTGGATATCGTCCACTTCCAAGGGCGCACGACGGATCAGACGTTGCGGGACACCCTGTCGCATTCGCACGTTTTCGTCCTGCCGAGTAAGAAAGAAGGCTTTGGCCTTGTGTATTTGGAGGCCATGGCGGCAGGTCTCCCGTGTATCGCGGCGAATTATGGCGGCGTGCCGGAAGTCGTGGAGCACGGCAGGGACGGTTTCCTGGTTGAGTACGGAGATTTCCGACGCATGGCATTCTATTTGCGAGTTCTCGCCGAGGCTCCGAAACTGTACCTCGATATGTCGGAAGCTGCCCGTAGACGGGCCGCGAGCTTTTCTCTTGCGGCGATGCAGCGGTCATGGGAAGCTCTCGCCGTCCGTTTGGAAAGTGCAGTCGGAGTAAACGTCCCCGTTAGACCTGCCAACAACATGACTGCTCCACCTCCGCCAGCCCGGAACCCGATCTTTCGCGGCGGCCACAAACGAGCGACCGCGCCGGACGGGCGGCGGAATATCCTCAGGGGGACCTAACTTTCATATGTGCGGCATCGCCGGAGTGGCAGGCAGTTGCGCCGAACCGGTAGCTAACCGGACTACCGGACGAATGGTGGAAGCCCTGGAGCACCGCGGGCCTGACGGTCACGGGGCTCGGGCATGGGCTTTCGGACCCGCGACCGTTTGCCTTGGTCATACCCGCTTATCCATCATCGACTTATCTCCCGCCGGGCGCCAGCCGATGACCGAAAAGAGCGGGCGATATTGGATCACCTTCAACGGCGAAATTTACAACTACCGGGAGTTGCACAAGATTTTGGACGCGGGGGATGGATGCTTCGCTTCGGCGACGGACACGGAAGTGATCCTACAGGCTTACGCCCGATGGTCCGTGGAGGCGTTTGGCCTCTTGCGTGGCATGTTTGCGTTCGGGCTGCTGGACACTTCCGCGCGGCGAGTCATCCTGGTGCGAGACCCGTTGGGGATCAAGCCCCTGTACTACGCCATGCGAAACGGTAGCCTATGGTTTGCCAGTGAAGTGCAAGCTCTGTTGGCCACTGGAAAAGTGGATCGCCGTCTGGATCTGGATGGAGTGGGCCAGTATCTGGGCCAGGGATGGAGCACGTCGTGCGCCATCTCGGACGTGAAGACCTTGCCGCCCGGGCATATGCTGACCGGGGACTTTTCCACGGGCGCATTTCGGTGGAGTCTCTCACGATATAGCGAGGAACTTTCTCCGCCCGCTCCGTCCGCTAAGCCGGAGCGCAACGAAAGCACCGCCCATTTGTTGCATCTCCTGGGCCAGTCGATGAAATGCCATTTGGTGGCCGACGTGCCCGTAGGGTTATTTCTGTCCGGTGGAATTGACTCCAGCGCGCTCTTGCATCTGATGCGCCGGGAGGGTTGCGGAACGCCAAGAACGTTCACCGTAGTGTTTCCGGAGAGCAAGTTCAGCGAACGAGAATACGCCGGAAGGATCGCGGCGCAATATGAGACGGATCACACCGAGGTGGAGCTTGCCGAATCGGACATCTTAGCGCTCCTGCCGGACGCGTTCGCGTCCATGGATCAACCGACCATGGATGGCATCAATACATACGTCATCTCCAGAGCCGTAAGCTCCACGGGAATTAAGGTGGCATTGTCCGGCCTGGGAGGCGATGAGTTATTCGCCGGTTATCCATCGTTCCGGCGCGCTCGCCTCGCCAAGTTAGCGGGCCGGACACCCCAAACTTTGCGCGCGGCTCTTAGCCGGATCGGAAGACTGGTTAGCCCCGGTTCGCCGGCCGAGAAAGTCTGGGACTTACTCGGGAGCGACTGCACACCGTTTTCGGCGTACACAGTCTCCCGGCGCCTGTTTTCTCCGCAGGAAGCCGCCCAGTTGATGCCAGACTATCCTCCTGCCCCAAAGATTCCGAACACGCAGTATTGCGGCGATGAGATCAACGAGGTATCGCGCCTGGAACTTCGCGGATACATGAGCGATCTGCTGCTGCGCGACACCGACTTTATGAGTATGGCGAGTTCGTTGGAGGTTCGGGTCCCTTTCGTGGACAACGTGATCGTCGGTCACGTTCTCGGACTGCCGGGAAGCTGGAAGCTTTCGCGCGTTATGCCAAAACCCCTCCTGGTGGAAGCCATGCGCGGAGCTCTACCAGACTACATCTGGGACCGCCCCAAGATGGGGTTCGTCTTTCCCTTCCACCACTGGATGCGCTCCCACCTTCGCGCAGAAGTGCAATCCATTCTGTTAGACGGCCGTCTTGCCAGGAACGCCGGCCTGAATCCGCCGGCGGTACGGAAAGTTTGGGAGGGATTCCTTAATGGCCGTCTTCGTTGGACGAAGCCCTGGAGTCTTTATGTCTTACTTCGATGGTTGGAATCCCGGCAAATCGCGGCCTGATCGATCGAAGACACTCGCTGTTTGTCGGAGGCTGACGTGCAAATCCTCGGGTTAAACGCATATCATGGCGATGCTTCAGCGGCTGTCCTGGAGCATGGAGTTCTGCGCTTTGCCGTAGAGGAGGAGCGTTTCAACCGGGTCAAACATTGGGCGGGCTTGCCGAAACTCGCGGCCATGGCGTGTATGGGCGAAGGATTTTCCAGCCACATCGCTGTTTCCCGGGATCCCAGCGCTCACATGATCCACAAGCTGAAGCGCGCGCTCACGAGGCCGTCCTTTTGGACGAGCGTGTCATCGCGTGTGGGAAACAGCATGCGCATCGCCGGTATCGGCGAACAGTTGGCCGCCGCCGGCGTGAACACCTGCCGGGCGACGATTCACCATGTCGAGCACCACCGCGCGCACCTGGCTTCCGCTTTCTTCTGCTCGCCTTTTGACGAGGCCGCCGTGGTTTCCATCGACGGGTTCGGCGACTATTCCAGTCTGATGTGGGGAGTGGGGCGAGGGAACCGAATCGAGGTCAAAGGCTCTGTCCCGTTTCCGCACTCGCTGGGACTCTTCTACACCGCTTTCACCCAGTATCTTGGCTTCCCGAAATACGGTGACGAATACAAAATGATGGGCCTGTCGGCTTACGGGGAACCAAGGTTCGCGGCGCAGGTCCGCGATGTAGTTCGAACCGGGAAGGACCAGGTACGCCTCAATCTCGCATACTTCACCCACCACTCCGATGGGGTGCGGATGACGTGGGATAACTGTGAGCCCGTCCTTGGCCCGGTGTATTCCAACAAGATGGCCGAAACGTTTGGCTCTCCCCGAGCCTGTCGGGGCCCCGTCGAGCAGCATCATTGCGACCTCGCAGCGTCCGTTCAGTCGGTCCTGGAAGAGAATTACTTTGCCCTGCTCAACTATATTCGGAGACAGACCGGGCAAACGGCCGTGTGCCTGGCTGGCGGCGTTGCCTTGAATTGCGTGGCGAACGGTATGATCTTCGAGCGCTCCGGCTTCCGCGATCTTTACGTGCAACCCGCCGCGCACGATGCCGGCACCGCCATCGGGGCCGCACTATATGTCCAGCATCAGGTGCTCAATCGGCCGCGATCGTTCCTGATGCGGCATGTCTATTACGGTGCGGAATATTCGGATAATGAGATTCTTAACGCGTTACACGCACTACAGTGTGAATACCACAAGCTGATGGAAGAAGAACTCGTGGACCGCACAGTTGACCAGATCGCGGAAGGAAAGATTGTGGGTTGGTTTCAGGGCCGCATGGAGTTTGGTCCCCGCGCCTTGGGTAATCGCAGCATTCTCGCCGACCCCCGGCGCGCCGATATGAAGGATACTCTCAATGCCCGCATCAAATACCGGGAGCATTTCCGTCCGTTCTGCCCGTCCGTGCTATCCGAAAACGTTGGCGATTATTTCGAAACCGATTATCCGTCGCCGTTTATGGTAATGGCCTACAAGATCAAGCCTAAGATGCGGGCGCTTATCCCGGCGGTCACCCACAATGACGGCACGGGACGGCTACAAACTGTCGAGAAGGAAGTAAATCCGCTGTATTGGAAACTAATCCGCCGCTTTGGCGATATTACCGGCGTCCCCGTGCTTCTCAATACCTCGTTCAACGAAAACGAGCCCATCGTCAATACCCCGGCGCAGGCGATCGACTGCTTTCTCAGAACGCGCATGGACGCGCTCGCCATCGGACCGTTTCTCCTGTTGAAAAGCGAGAATCTCCGGGCAGCCGAAACTCGAACGCCACACGCCGAGGCTCGCGACGTTCCCGATTTGACGGCCGCAACTCCCATCCTATGAATATTCTCCTGATCAACCAGTTCTTTTACCCGGATTCGGCGGCCACCAGCCAGTTCCTCACCGACCTGGCTCGTTCACTAGCCGCGGAAGGCAACTCCGTCCGGGTAATTTGCGGCCGCAGTTCCTATGCTGAGTTGGACTGTTCGGACCCGCCGGAAGTAGAGATCGTCCGCACACCCGACGTTCGATTCGCTCGCGGCGCCTTGGCTCGGGTTCTCTCCTACGCTTCTTTCCTGGTTGGATCCGTCTTTCACGGGTTTTTCGGGCCCAAGGCCGACCTGGTGCTGACTCTCAGCACGCCGCCAGGTCTTTCGTTGGTGGGTTCTTTATTGAAGGCTGCGTTGGGGGCGCGCCATTTCATTTGGGAAATGGATGTTTATCCCGACATTGCCGTCGCCCTGAATGTTCTGCGGCAAAACTCCCTGCTCACTCGAATCCTGGGTGCTTCGTTCGATTGGTCCCGCCGCCGTGCCGACGGCATCATCGCGTTAGGGGAAGATATGCGGAACCGCCTGGAAGCCCGAAACATTCCCAGGGAGAAAATCCATGTCGCCGAAAACTGGGCCGACGGCCGGGAAATCCGGCCACGGCCCTTCCCAAAGGGCCCGCTGACTATCCACTATTCGGGGAACCTGGGGCTGGCACACGAAACCGAAACGATTCTCGCCGTGATCGAACGCCTCCGCAATCACCCGGACTTTCGGTTCATCTTCGCGGGCGGGGGCTCCCACCGGCCACGGCTCGAAGCGTTTTGCCGCACACATGCCATTGGCAACGTGGAATTTCGTCCGTATTGCCCGCGCACCGATTTGGGCCGGAGCCTTGGCGAGAGCCACCTCGGGCTGGTCACACAACTGCCGCAAAGCCTGGGCTCGGTGGTCCCCAGCAAAATCTACGGGGTGATGGCGTCCGGCCGCCCCTTGCTCTACATCGGGCCGGATAAATCCACCCCGGCGGAGCACATTCGCCGTTTGCATTGCGGTTGGCGCATCCAGCCTGGCGATGCCGAGACGCTTGTCGCACTGCTGCACCGCTTGAACGGCAACCGGAGCCTCCTCGTTCAAACTGGAGCGCGAGCACGCCGCGCCTTTGAAGACAACTTCGACCGGGCAATCGCCGTAAACCGCGTCCTGGAGATCCTGGACGCCGGGTGGGTTGCGGATTTGTCCCCCGTCAATCGTGGGCTGCCCGCGGTAGTAACGGACGTCTAAGCCACCCTCCGGCTTTTTCGAAAAGGAGTGCACAGTCCTCATGCCCATTGCTCTGATTACCGGTTGCAACGGCCAAGATGGCTCTTACCTGACCGAGCTTCTGCTCGGCAAGGGATACGAAGTGCACGGCCTGAAGCGCCGCGCCTCCAGTCTGAATACCGAGCGCATCGACCATATTTACCAGGACGTCCATGAGGCCGGCGCGCGCTTCTTCCTCCACTATGCGGACCTCACCGACGGGAGCTCCCTGGCTACGCTTCTCTATGATATTCGCCCGGATGAGATATACAATCTCGGCGCGCAAAGTCATGTGAAGGTCAGTTTCGAGATCCCGGAATTCACGGCCGACGTCGTCGCCATCGGAACCCTACGCTTGCTCGAGGCCATGCGCCGCACCGGCGTGAAGTGCCGCTTTTACCAGGCCTCGTCGAGCGAGATGTTCGGAAGCGCGCTGCCTCCCCAAAGCGAGACCACGCGTTTCCATCCCCGCAGTCCTTACGCCTGCGCCAAGCTCTTTGGTCACAACGTAACCGTCAACTATCGCGAGTGCTACGGGCTCCACGCTTCCAGCGGTATCTTATTCAATCACGAGTCCCCCCGGCGCGGCGAGACGTTTGTCACCCGCAAGATAACCCGCGCGGCCGCCCACATCAAACACGGTGTCCAACACAAGCTCTTCCTCGGCAATCTGGAGGCCCGCCGCGACTGGGGCTATGCCCCGGACTATGTGCGCGCCATGTGGCTGATGCTCCAGCAGGATAGGCCGGACGATTTCGTCGTCGGCACGGGCGAAGCCCATACCGTTCGCGAATTTCTGGAGCTCGCTTTTTCCCATGCGGGCTTGGATTGGAGAGACCATGTGGGGCTTGACCCGCGCTACCTCCGCCCCGCCGATGTCGATCACCTTCGCGCGGACCCTTCCAAAGCTCGCATGGCGCTTGCCTGGGAGCCAACCGTGACCTTCGAGGAACTTGTCCGGATTATGATGGAGGCCGATATGGAAGCTGTCGAGTCCCGGCTAACGGGCGGCTCGGCTGCGCTGCAACTTGCGGCAGCGTCCGAAGGATGGTACTCGTGATCCGCCTGCCGGAGAAGCGCATTGTAGTAACCGGTGGCGCCGGGTTCCTCGGTAGCCACCTGGTCCAGCGGCTGCAAGCGATAGGCTGCCGCAACGTGTTCGTTCCACGCCATTCCGAGTACGATCTCACGCAGTTCGACGCCATCCAGCGACTGTTCCGCGAACATCGGCCCGAAGTGGTGATGCACCTGGCTGCGACGGTAGGGGGCATCGGAGCGAACCGGGCCAGCCCCGGCCGCTTCTTTTACGACAACGCGATCATGGGTATTCAACTGATCGAAGCCGCTCGCCGGTTCGGTGTTGACAAGACGGTCGTTCTCGGAACGGTCTGCGCCTTTCCGAAGTTCACGCCCGTGCCATTTCGCGAAGCGGATCTCTGGAACGGATACCCGGAAGAGACCAACGCCCCCTATGGCATTGCCAAGAAAGCCCTGCTCGTCCAGTGCCAGGCCTACCGCGAACAGTACGGCATGAACGCCATTTTCCTGCTGCCGGTGAACCTCTATGGGCCGCACGACAACTTCGATAGGGAATCCTCCCACGTGATACCCGCGCTGATCCGCAAATGCGTGGAAGCCGTGGAAGAAGGCCGCGATGAGGTCGTTTTGTGGGGCGATGGCTCGCCGACCCGCGAATTCCTCTACGTGGAGGATGCTGCCGAAGGCATCGTCTTGGCAACGCAGCGCTATGATCGACCAGATCCGGTCAACCTGGGAAGCGGCCTGGAAATCTCAATCCGGGATCTTGCGGCCAGGATCGCCGCAATAGCCGGCTTCTCGGGCCGCATCGCCTGGGACGGCACGAAGCCCAATGGACAGCCACGCCGCTGTTTGGATGTAACCCGTGCCGAGCGGGAATTCGGATTCCGGGCGGCTACGCCGTTCGATGGAGGTCTCCGCAAGACAATCCAGTGGTTTCAATCCAATCGCGCAGAGATTGGCAAAAAGGCGTACTTGGTGGCTCCGTAGGAACGGGGGCAGCGTCAATCCGTTCCGCAAGTATTGAGAATCGTGCCCCGGAACTCCATGATGTCTCTCGCTGTTTTGGCCGTTTCCGCGCTGCTACTCGCCCTGCTGATCACTCCGGCTTGCCGGATCCTGTGCCGGCGCTACGGCTGGGTGGACCACCCCAACCCCCGCAAACTCCACCGCGATCCCATCCCTCGCACTGGCGGGATCGCCATCTTCCTCGGGTACGCCGCCGCCCTTACCTTGCTCCGCTTCAGCCCGCTCGCGGCATCGTCCCCCCTGGCCGCCGCCGCACAGCGCATCTGGACCGTCCTTCCGGCCGTGCTAGTGGCCTTCGCCACCGGTCTCCTCGACGATTTGATCGACCTGAAGCCCTGGATGAAGGTCATTGGCCAGGTTCTCGCCGCAGTCCTCGTTTGTGTTTCCGGTGTCCAAATACGCGGGCTCGCCGGCTATCCCCTCGGCGGCGATTGGTGGCAGGTCCCGCTCACCGTTTTCTGGCTCGTCGGCTGTGCCAACGCCTTTAATCTGATCGATGGCGTCGACGGCCTCGCGGCCGGTGTCGGCCTGTTCGCCGCCGCCACGGCTTTTCTCAGTGCCCTGCTCACCGGCAATCACGCGCTCGCCCTTGTCACCGCTCCCCTCCTCGGCGCCCTCCTCGGGTTCCTGCCCTTCAACTTCAGCCCCGCCTCCATATTTATGGGCGATTGTGGCAGCAATACTGTCGGCTTTCTCCTCGGCTGTTTCGCCGTCATTTGGTCGCAGAAATCCGCTACTCTCCTCGGGATGACCGCGCCGCTGATCGCTCTTGCCATCCCCCTCCTCGATACCAGCCTTGCCATCGCGCGCCGTTTTCTCCGCCAACAGGACATTTTCGGCGCAGACCGTGGACACATCCATCACCGCTTGCTTTCCCGCGGTTTCACGCCCCGTCGCGTTGCCTACGTACTCTATGCTTCTGCCGGCCTTCTCGCCTGCTTGTCGATCCTGCTCACCGCCGGCGCCTGCGGCGGCGGGCTGGTACTGATCGCCTTCTGCATCATCGTCTGGCTGTCCATCCAATATCTTGGATATGAGGAATTCGATAGCGCTCGCCGCATTGTTTTCGGCGGCGTCTTCCGGCGCATCCTGAACGCAGACCTCTCCGTCCGCCAACTGGAGAACGCCATCAAATCGGCCCGCTCGGTCGACGAATGCTGGGCTGTCATTCAGAGCAGCGGCCGGAGTCTCGGATTGTCTCATGCGGCCATGCTGGTCCATGGCCGCACGTTCACCGCTCAATTCCTGGACCCGGAGACCGCCGGCGAATGTTGGAGTCTCACCGTTCCCCTGAACGGCGCCGGCGCCGTCCGCCTCCGGATACCTTTTCGTCCCGGCCGTCCCTCGCTGTCCGCAGCACCTCTAGCAACATCCCTCCGCACTGTCTTGGCTCCCAAGTTGGAAACCTTCCGCCCCAAAAGGTCAAGTTCCCAGCCGCGTGCAGGAACTCCGGCCAGATCGTCTCCGGCCCGCATTTCCCTCCTGAGGTGAGCCCTGGTTTCAAGTAGTCTTTCAACCTGGACCGGTGCTCGCGCCGCGCCGTGGCCGCCAAACCGCGCCAACTAGACTCTTCGCCTTTCAGGCGAACAGCTTCCAGCGGGTACCACCTTTGCTTCGGCTCGATGTGGCGCACGCACTCTTGCGTGCCGCGTCCCCACCCCTGGGGACGCTCTCCTTGGCCGCCGGGCCTGTTCGCACGCGGCAGCCAGCGAACACTCCCTGAAGACAACTTATGCCCCCCTATTGCAAAACGCTCCGCAACACCGAAACTAGATCCGCCGCGATGACGTTTTCTCCGGCTGTGTTCGGGTGCAACCCGTCGGCATTATAATACGTAGTGTTCGCAGCGCAGGCATCGCAGCCGATAACGGGGTCCAAATCAAGCCGTACAATCGCATCGTAGAAACTGGTGTCCGCCACGATCAGCGAATTGACCTCATTGCGCCATGCGTTGAAGCCCGTGTAGGTCCGCGGCAGGACGGTGAGCACCACGATCTTCCACCCGGCCGCCCGCATCGCCAGGCAGTAGGATTTGACGTTGCCGACGAAGCCGGAAGCCCCGCCGGCGTCGCCCAGGTCGTTGGCCCCGATCAGCACGGTCAATATGTTCCGCGTCGGAGACGGCTGGAGGAGCGCATTGTCCGCCGCTTCCCGAGACACCAGGTCGGATATGTTCGACCCCGGCACCGCCGTGATAATCCCCTGCGGGTACGGGGTGATCGCCGTCTGCGCCGTGTAGCCGAAGGGCGTCCCCGCTGCCCCCGCCGTGATCGAGTCTCCCTCGAACATTACCCAGTTGCGCCACGCCGGAATCGTCACCCCGAGTTGCGCCATCCTCGCCTTCAGGATCGCGCTATTGGCTGCGACCGCGGCGGCGGAATGCGCCGTCGAATACAGCGACGCATACCCGATCTTCCCATTGAACTTATAGGAATTTGCGATGTTGCCCAAGCCAATCCCATTCAGTGTGATCGGACTAACGGCAGCCGCCGTCGACGCCATGGCTATCCCGTCAAGGTAAGCTGTGAGCGTCGTGCCATCGTAAGTCGCCGCCAGAACGTGCGGATTGCCGTCCCCCACCCTGACCCCGTTAGGCGGAAGCATCGCGCTCCCGAAATTCGCCCGGTAACTAGGTCCGGAAACGTAGTTAGCCCAAAGACCTACCTGCTGATTATCGTCGCCGAATACCGGCTGCCCTGCCGTCGTATCGCTGCTCTGCCACACCACCGCATACGCCGACATAGTGCTCAACGTAATCGGGCTCCAATTCCCCAGGCCATATGCCCGCTCGGCGCCCGTGAACGTCAACCAGGGAGAGTTCGCCCAAGACGGCGCCGTGCCGTCCGAAACCCACTTGCTGCTCCCCAACTGTACGTTCCACAGGTGCGAATCCCAGGCCGTGGCGGACGGTCCCGTCTCCGCCTGCAACCTGTCATAGGAAATATCCAAGGAGTCTCCCGCCGCATCCGTGTACACGATAATGTATTGCGAAGAGGATGTCGCGGTAAAGGTGTAAGATACCCGGCCCCAGGTAGTACCCGCGGTGAGGTTAGGCGAAACCGCACCCTCATAGATGGTCCCCAGCCGGAACACTTGCGCCGTCCCGGTATTCGACATCGCGTCCATGGAGATCGTGTACGTCTGCCCGGAGACAAAAGCCCCGGCACAGGCCAGGTACTCGATATTGCCGGAACCCGCGAGTTGTAGCCTGCTGGCAATCTGTAGGCCATCCCGATTCATGGCGTAGTTCACGGTGTTGATCCCCTGCCCGGCGCTGAACCCCGTGAGGGAGCCCAGCAGATTGTTAGTAACCACGTGCGGGTACACCGAATTGAAAGCCGTCCGCCCAACGGCTTCATCCAGCCGGTACTCAGCCACCAATCCGCCGGTGTAGGGCGACGGAGTCGTTCCGCCCCCTAACGGCACCCAGGCCGTTCCGGTGCTCATGCACAGCATCGGATTGCTTCCACTCGTGCTGGTGCAGTTAGTGGTATTGCTTACAACCTGCATCACGTTGGCATTTCCCGGGAAAGCGGCGGGGAGAGCGGATACCGCGATTGGGGCGATTGCCTGCCCGTTCATGCAAACGCTCCCCACCGGAGCCCCCGCGGGACACGGACTCCCTATCGCCACTCTGCTCCCGGCCGGAGCGCTGATCAGGTTGGAACTGGAGTCGTAGTTCCATGGCCCCTCGCTCCTGGGAGCGGTGCTTTTCTGCGCCGCCAACCCGCCGGCAAAAACGGCCGACAGGATTGCTACGTAACCGAGTCTGCTCATATTTGCCTCAATTCTGGTGGTATTCATAGAACACCAGGTCGCCCGCGTGCGTGCCGTGCACATGGTAACTGGACGCGTCAATCGTGTTGCAATCCTGGTACGACTCCACTGACCATAGTCCCCCCGACTGCGGCGAACCGTCCTTATTGACGCTGCTTGTGGAGTCCAGATATGTCCCCGGCGTGGTCGTGTCCGAGGTGAGTCCAGGCCCTCCGATTTTTACGCATCCGCTGTCGCCGGGTGCGGTCTGAAACGACAGTTTGCAACACCTCAACTGCGTGGCTGAAATCTGAACGGGAGCGAAGCCTATAGTCAACGTTCCCCATGTCGTAGTCATTTTTGTTCGTCCTCCTTCGAAATTGCGTCGGCCGGGCGCCGCTCTGCCGGCCCTTCGCCATCATGCGTGCCCTGCCACCTGCATTTCAGCATTCGAGGCCGGCAGGCCCCCGCCGGGAACTGGCAAATGACTGGATTTGCAATCCGCAATTTTGAAAAATTCTTGTGAATGGCGGTTTGCCTACCGCCGGCTTTCGGAGCGCAGCCCTTATCTGGCCCCCATATCTGACCCGTAAGAACCAACTCCCCCGAACGTGGATCTTGCCCCCGCGCTGCACCTTGTCGCTTCGCTGGCGCCGCCACAACATCTCACTCCGGGAATCCGGCGACCCGTCCGTTGGCGTTCATTCCAAATGGACCGCGCGCAACGCCATCGAGCCCGCTCTGCCTGAATTGCATGCCGGCGCACAGCCGGCTTTTGCCGGTTTCCGGCCTTCCCCTGCGGCCATGCCGCCGCACCCGGGCGAGCGCCGGACGCCTCCCATCCAACCAGCTTTTTCTTCGCCCCTGGCAGCGCCCTTTACTTCCCGCTCCAGCACGGCGCCCGTTTGCCCAGGAAGGCGCCTATGCCCTCCTGCGCATCGGCCGCCAGGGCATTCATCGACATCACTTCTTTGGCGTAGGCGTAGGCTCTTGGTTGGTCGAGATCGATCTGCGTGTAAAACGCCTGTTTGCCGATGGCCACCACCAGAGAGCTGGCCTCGGCCACCCGGGCAGCCAGCTTTCGCGTGGCCATCGCCAGTCCCGCGGTTGGGACCACCTCGTTGATCAGCCCCCATTCCGCCGCCGTGCGGGCATCCACCGGCTCGCCCGTCAGCAGCATCCGTAGTGCCCGCTTGCGGCCGATCGCGCGCGTCAGCGCCACCATCGGCGTGGTACAGAACAGCCCGATCTTGACGCCCGGAGTGGCGAACCAGGCCTCCTCGGCTGCCACAGCCATATCGCAGGCGGCTACCAACTGGCAGCCTGCCGCCGTGGCCACGCCCTGCACCTCGGCGATCACCGGTTGGGGGATGGCTTGCAGCTTCAGCATCAGTTCGCTGCAAACGTCGAAGATCCGCCGGTAGTCGTTGATGTCCCGGCCGGTCATTTCGGAAAGATCGTGGCCGGAGCAGAAGACCTTGCCGGCCGCCGCCAGAATAATGGCGCGGATGTCGCGGTCGCCGCCGATCCGGTCCAGACAGCCGATCAATTCGCACATCAGTTCGAGGGAAAGCGCGTTGCGGCGCTCGGGACGGTTGAGCGTGATCACGGCTACCGGGCCTTCCCGCGTCACGAGCGAGTTTTCGAGCTTGGTTGGCATGCTGTTGTCTCCCGGCATGCTAAGGTTGCGAGCATGCCAGTGGGACGATTGTACAGCTTTTGGAAAACCCGCGAAAACCCGTGAACTTCGTTTGCAATCGGCGCGAGCACTCTGGTACCATCGAGTTGCGATCTGATCGGAATTCTCCCCTTGAAGTCCCGCAAATCCAACCAACGGAGTAAAATAACTAACTGAATGGGCTTTACCGTTTTCCTTGGCAACCTTCCCACGTGGGTCACCGCCGATGACATCAAACAATGGCTCGCCGCTGAAGATTTAGTGGCCGATGCCGTGAAGGTGATCCGCAACCACGAAACTCAGGAATCGAAAGGCTTCGCTTTTGTCGAAGCACCGACCGCCGACGAAATGCAGGCGATTATTCGCCGCTTCGACCGCGCGCCGCTGGAAGATCGGCTGTTGCGAGCCAACCCGGCCCAGCCCCCCAAGGGTAAGGAAGTGCCGCGTGGACCCCAACCAGCCGCCGCAGTCGCCAATGCTCCTCGTGTGCACCCCCGGCCGGACCGCAAACGCCGCGCCGGCAAAGACCGCGAACAATCCCCCCGCAGCGCCTTTGCGACCGAGCTGGCCAAGGTTCTCTAGGCCCAGCCCGGTCGGCCTCCGCGGTGCCAGGGATACCTCTCTTCCGTTCCACACCTGTGAATGGCCCGCACATTGTTCGGCGGTTTATCTCATTCCCCTGCAACAGTTTACGATTGGCAAACGGCGTGCCCTGCGAGCCCGCATGAAATATGCCTTGCCCGGCTGCCTTCTCCTTGCCAGCCTGCTCTTCGCCGGCCCGCAGGATGGCGATCGCAATGTCAATGCGCGGTATACCGTGGAAACCGTGATCGTCTCCGGTAAGGGTTGGACCACCAACCTGCAGTCGCAAACCACCAACAAGATCAGCACGGGCTTGCTTCACCAGTTGACCGCCATTATCGGGCAGAAGTTGAATCCGGACGCATTGGACACTCTCGCGGCAAACCTCAAGAAGGAGTTGAACGCCCGCCAGGTGACCCACCGCCTCGTCCCGGGCGAGGCTCCCGAGCAGGTGCGGGTGGAATTCGATGTGCGGCCGGCGCGCGCCTCTCTGGGCATGAACGTCAACCAACTCCTCTACAACTCGAAGCAGGGGTGGAGCGGCAGCGGCGAGGCCGCCGTCACCGTGCAGCAGCATATCTTCGCCATTGGTCTGGTGAGCAATGGCGATTGGCTCCCGGAACGGTTTTCCGGCATTGTGGCGCGATATGAAGACAAAAGCCTGGGTACCGACCGGTTGAGCTTCAAATTCGAGGCGGAAAGCGTTCGCTCGCAGTGGAACCAGGCGACCGAATCGGCCCTGGCGGCCAACCCCCAGGAGGCGCCCGCTCTCTATCGCGCCCGCCTGCGGTTTCAGCCCACCGCCACCGTGGTGCTCGCCAAACCGCTCACCCTCACCGTGGGGGCGCGAATCGAACGGTTCGAGGATCAAAGTCCGGCGGCGGAATTCGAGGGCGCCAACGCCGCCATCGTCTCTCTGCACTATCACCAAACTATCGAGTCTCCCGGCAACCAGCAGGAGGTGGATGCCGACTGCTCTCTGCACGCCGCCACCAGGGTGCTCAACAGCGACTACGTATATGCCATGCGGTCGGCCGGATTCCGCTACCTCTTCCGCAGCGGAAAACATATCGTGACGGATAACGCCTGGGCCGGGTTCATTAGCGGACAGGCTCCCCTATCCGACCGTTTCGTGTTAGGAAATACCTATTACCTTCGCGGCTGGAACAAGTTCGAGATCGACCCGTTGGGAGGAAACCGCGCCGTCCACAATTCCGTCGAATACCATTACGGTCCGTTTCAGGCGTTCTATGACGTCGGCGCCGTATGGGACGAGAGCCAACCTATCGTCGCGAGGCATTCGGTGGGGTTAGGCGTCAGAGAATCGGTCTTCTCCCTGGCGGTGGCGATTCCTATGCGGTCCGGACACGTGGAGCCGATTTTCATAATGGGCATTCTTCCCTGATGGCGGAACCCTCCCGGGGTCTACAGATCAGCCGTCGCGGCTGGCTTCTGGCCAGCCTGCTGGCTCCTCTATTCCCCGCGAGGGGCGCCGACGCTCCCATCGTGACCTTCGACGGCGACAACCTGCATGTGTCTTCGCTAGGCGTGCATTTTCTGCGGGGAAAGTCGCTCAACCGCTTGAAAGAGGGCTCCACGGTGGAGTACGTGGCGGCTATCAGCCTGTTCCGCGACCAGTTCGTGACCTTGTTGAAGCGCACCGAGGCCCACTTCCTGGTGAGTTATGACGTTCTCGGAACGGGCGACGTGTTTGCCGTGTCCACTCCCGGCCCTCCGCCGCGCAAGGCCATGAATCTCTCCCTCTCCGCCACCGAAACCTGGTGCCTGGAAAACGTGGAAATCTCCGCGGCCGGAATCGCTCGCGACCGCCAGTTCTGGTTGCAACTGGAACTGCGCGCCCAGCCACCCAAGTTGTCCCCCGTTCTGGGCCCGGAGGGAATCTCCGTGGATCTGATCGAGGTCTTGACTCCCGGAGCGGACGAGCGGCAGACCTTCCGGGCCGGACCGCTGCGTCTGGCGGACCTGGTGCGCACGCCGCGCAAAGGGCGGGCCGGGTGAATCGTCTCCGCAACCGGTTGATTCTGATCTTCCTGGCGGCCACCCTGGTGCCCCTGGCCGCCACCATGTGGTATACCACTTCGCTGCTCGAACCCACCGGCTTTCTGCGCGCCGCCGACGAAGTGAACACCCTGTCACAATCGTTGATCCGTACCGGCAGGGACCTGTATCAAAGGGATACGGCGGATCTCAAGGCGCGCGCCGCCAAGGGAGACCTCCAGCCGCAGAAGTTCGCCGCCGCCGGCCGCTCCTCCTGGCCCGAAGCGGTGCGCGATTTCGCCGATAGTAATGAGACCGATCGCTTCGTCAAATCCGGCCCGGATGGCAACCGCCTGGACTACTTCGTGCGGCACGACGGCGACATCTGGGAGTTTTCGGCCCCCCTGGACGACATCGCCGGGCTGAACCGCCAAATCGCCCAGGCCCGTCAACTGGTGGACGTCGCCCGTGAACGCGATCTGCGGCGCGGCATCAAGCTCACTTACATCCTGGCGGCGGCCTCCTTCTGGCTGCTCTCGCTGGCGCTGCTGGTCTACATGGCGCACCGCATCAGCCGGCCCATCCAGCAGCTCACCGCCGGCCTGACGGAACTTTCCGCCGGAGACCTCACCGCGCGCGTCGCCGAACGCCGCGACGATGAAATCGGACGCGCCATCAAGGCCTTCAACGACATGGCCGAAAAGCTCCAGGAGAGCACCGAGCGGCTGGTCTATCTGCGCCAACTCGCCAGTTGGCAGACGCTGGCCCGCAAGATGGCCCATGAAGTCAAGAACTCGCTCACGCCCATTCGCCTCACGGTCGAAGAGATGATGGCGCGCTACCACGAGGCCGACCGCGGCTTTATGGAGCAGGCCACGCAGATCGTGGTGGATGAGATTGAAACGCTCGAACGGCGGATTCGCGCCTTCTCGCAATTCGCCGCTGAGCCGCCCGTCGAGCCCGGCGAACTGGATGTGAATTCCCTGCTGCAGGAACGCGTCGCCTTCCTCAAAACGGCGCACCCCGAAGTGGCCTACGAGTGCCGGTTGGCCGGCCAGTCGCTCCACGTACTGGCAGACCAGGATCTCATCAAGGGCATCCTCACCAACCTGCTGGAGAATGCCGCCGAAGCCGCCGGCGAGGGCGGGCGCATCCTGGGAGTCACCTCCGAGGAGCGCGGCCGCGTGGCCATCGAGGTCCACGATTCCGGACCGGGGCTGAGCGAACAGGCCCGCGCCTCCCTGTTTCAGCCCACCATTTCGTTCAAGAAGCGCGGCATGGGGCTGGGGCTTTCCATCGCGCGCAAGAGCGCGTTGTTATCGGGCGGCGACATCATACTGGTAAAAGGAGAACTGGGCGGCGCCGGATTCCGCGTGCTGCTGCCCGAGGCGACCAATGGCTTCCAAACGCGTGCTGATCGTGGATGATGAAGAGAACATCGGGCGCTCGCTGCGCATGATTCTGGAGCGCGAAGGCTACTCGGTGAACGTGTGCAAGTCCGTGGCGGATTTCGGCAGGCACCCCGATGCCGGCCGCGCCGACGCCTACCTGTTCGACATGAAACTGCCGGACGGCAACGGCATCGACCTGCTCAAGGCCGTTCGCCAAAACGGAGCGGCGTCGCCCGCCATCATGATTTCGGGACACGGAACCATCGCCGACGCGGTGGAAGCCACCCGCGCCGGCGCCTTCGATTTTCTGGAGAAGCCGCTCAGCCGCGACCGCGTCCTGCTGGCCGTCAAGAACGCCATCGAACAGGCCAACCTGCGGCAGGAGAACGAGCGCTTGCGCGAACTGGTGGGCGGCGCGCCGAAGATGATCGGCTCCTCGCCGGCCTGGACCCGCGCCGTGGAGCAGGCCACTATGGCGGCGCGGTCGGATGCCCGCGTGCTGCTGATCGGCGAATCGGGAACCGGTAAGGAGCTGCTGGCGGCGCACATCCACAACTCCAGCCCCTTCGCGTCCGGACCGTTCGTCAAGGTGAATTGCGCCGCCATTCCACGGAACTGCTGGAAACCGAGCTGTTCGGCCACGAAAAAGGGTCGTTCACCGGCGCCACCGCCTCGCGCCGCGGCAAGTTCGAGCTGGCGGATGGCGGCACCATCTTTCTGGACGAAGTGGGCGACCTCCACGGCGCTTCGCAAGCCAAGCTGCTGCGCGTCCTGCAGGAAGGCGAATTCCACCGCGTGGGCGGCGAGCAGATCATCCGCGTGAGCGTGCGCGTCATCTCGGCCACCAATCGCGATCTCGCCGGCATGGTCACGCAGGAGAAATTCCGCGAGGATTTGTATTACCGCCTGAGCGTGGTGCCCATCCGCGTCCCGGGCTTGCGCGAGCGGCCGCACGATATCCGCCTGCTGGCGGAATATTTCCTGGAGGAATTCTGCGCGCGCAACAATTTCCGCCGGAAAATGCTCGATGAGACGGTATTCGCGCTGCTCGATACCTACGCCTGGCCGGGCAATGCGCGCGAATTGCGCAACGTTATCGAGCGCATGGCCATCCTCACCTCCGGCGATCGGCTGACGCGCGACGCCATCCCCGTGGAGATCCGCGTGCAGCGCGAGGCGGGCCCGAAATCGACCATCCAGGAAGCGCGCGAATCGGCCGAGCGGGAGCACATTTTACGCGCCCTCGAGGAGTCCAGTTGGAACGTGTCGGGCGCCGCCCGTACGCTCGGCATGGAGCGTACCAACCTGCACAAGAGGATTCGTGCGTTGGGGTTGGCGCGGGGGAAGTAATGCCCGCCCTCGCGGTGGAAGAATACCTGCGCACTACGTACCGTCCCGACAGGGAGTACGTGGACGGGCGACTTGTGGACCGGCACGTCGGAGAGTATACCCACAGCCGATTGCAGTTTTTGATCGCGATGATTTTGGGCTCACGCGAGCGGGTGCGCCGCTTTCGTACCTTCACGGAGGTGAGGGTTCGAGTCAGCGACGAACCCCGCTACCGCATACCCGATATCTGCGTGAAGGCCTTGCCTCATGAGCCGGCTCCGATTCTGATCCGGCCGGACTTGGTGATTGAAGTGGTATCGCCCGACGACGAAGTCCAGGAGATGCTCACCAAGATCGGCGACTATCTGGCGGCCGGCATTCCCCATATTTGGGTCGTCGATCCGTACAAGCGGACCTTGATCGAGGCGGATCAGGCGGGAATCCGGCGCCCCGCCGCACAAATCCTGGCGACTCCTTTGGGGGGCGAGATCGATTTCGCGCCACTGTTCCAGCAACTCGACGAGCCTGCCGTGTAGAGTGGCGCTACATCCGTTCGAACAGCACCTGGAGCCCCTCGCGAATCGCATCGACAGTGCCGGCCGGCAGCTTCCCCAGCCGCTCGGCAAGATCCGACTTATCCACCGTCTGCAACTGCGAAACGTTGACCACGCAGTCCTTGGGAAGGTTCGCGTCTCCCTTTTTCAGGGCGACGTTGCCCGGACTTCGAGACCGGGACAGGTTCGAAGTGATCAGACATACGACCGTGGTAGAAATGCGGCTTCGGTTAAATGCATCCCCCTGAACCACTAAGCAAGGGTGACGCTCCGCTGGCCCGGAGCCGGCCGCCGGTTCGAAATCGAGCCAATAGACCTCCCCTTGATGGGCCTCTCTCACCAGCTCTCCTTGATGCTGGAGCGAAACTTGGCCTTCATTAGCTTGAGTGTGCGGGCCTCGGCCGGATCGTCCTCCGCGAAAACCTCGTTCAGCCGGGCGGTGGTCTCTTCCTGCCGGCGCCGGCGCAGGTAGGCTTCGAGGGCCGTCGCGATTAGCCTGCTGCGGCTCAACCCCATCTCCCGCGCGGCTCGGTCCGCATCTGAAAGAAGCTGGTCGTCGACGGAAATTGCGGTCTTCATCACACTAATAGTATACCCATTCCGCACCACCGGTGGTATTGCCATTGGTATCGCTTATTTGATGCCCAGTCACGATACGGCTCGCGGTATCCGCTAGCGTTCCTTCTCGCCTTGCGCGGCTGTCGTTCAGTCGCCCGAAGCTTCCGCCGCAACCAAGCGCGCGGCCCGCCGTTCCCGCTGCGCGGAGCGTAGCATCATCGCGGCGGTGTACACCACCACGCACACCACCAGCCAGTTGACCGCCGTGAGCGGCAGCGATTTCACCACGTACGCCGCCAGCAGGACCCCGGGAACTCCGCCGATCGCCAGGCCCAGCGCGGATTTCAGGTTGTAGCGGCCGGCGCGTACGAAACGGACGCTGCCCACCGGCATGAGAAACGCGCAGGAGCCCATCATGATGGGAAAAGCGGTCAGCGGATTCATGCCCAACAAGGCGATGAGAATCATGCACGGCGCGAAGAGACCGATCCCCAGCGTCATCAGCGCCCCCAGCAGGGCGTTGCCCGCGAGTCCGACGACCAACTTGGTCCCGGTGAGTCCCATGGCTTGGCCGCCGCCCGGCATCCACTGCATCTCCCTCAGGACAATCACCGCCGCCGCGGCCAGCAAAACGCTGCCCATCCCGATCTGCACTTTGCGCCGCGGCCAATGGCTCACCACCCCCGCGCCCAGCCACGCACCCACCGTGGACGCCGCGATCATGGACACTAGAGTGGTGACGTCTACCTGGACCAAGGCCATGTAGATGAATGCCTCGGCCACCGTGGGCAAGGTGTGGCCCACGTTCAGAGTTCCCGGAATCTGCTCGTCGCGGACCAAGCCGCCCAGTTTGAAAAGGGAACTGGTGGTGGCGAAGGAGCCGACCCCCAGGGTGTCCAGAAAATTGGCGAAGAAGCCGATGCCGATATCCAGCGGCGAAGGCCTCCCGGAAGGCTGGCGTGTGCGCATCGCTTGCTGGGTCCAGACAAAAAGGTAACCCAGAGTAAAAATGCCGAGGCCGATAAACAGGGCAGTCTTCATACCGATTGCATGCAGTATATCTCGAACGGTGGTAGCGGCGCGCCCTAACGGTCGTGGCTCAGAAGGCTGTCGCTGATTCGACGCCACTTACTGAGCCGCGCGCGTAATGGCTTCACCAACTCGTTTTTGAACGCGCGGAATTTCTCCGAGACGGGCCAAGTCGTGGCCAAACCCAGCGCGCAGACCTTGCGCTCGACCCTGACTGCGGGGTAAGCAAGCGGTTGTGCGGAGCCCGCTTTAAGGATCTACCCCCATAACGGTTACACACCCGCGGCCCTCGCCCGGCCATCCCGCGCCGCCGTTCATGCTACGATCCGGACATGTCAACCAGAATCTCTCCGCAGAATAACGGCCCCATCCGCATTGAGGGCGAGTTCGAGATTGTCGACCCCAGCGGCGCCGCTTTCGGGCTGGCGGGCCGTACCGTCATTTCGCTGTGCCGCTGCGGCCACTCCGCCAATAAACCGTTTTGCGATGGCGCCCACCGCCGGGTGGGGTTCGAGGACACGGTGGTGGCAAGGGAACTGCCACCTCCCGCACCCAAACCCTAAAAGTACGAATTCACTGATGATGGTTCCATAATCTCGGAACTCTTTAGGGCCATTGCCGATTCCACCTCGTAACAAATAATGGCGGGTGATCGCCAAGAATGATAATGCCCTATGTCCAACACGGCCAAGTGGCCCGGCCGCCGTATCCTGCTCTCTTGGCGTCTCGCCGACGGTCGCGGTTGTTTGACGGGCTGCCAGTTCGGTCATAATGAGGTAATCCGCCGTTTTTCCAGAGGCCGTTTGAATGACGACAAACGCAAGAACGACTGAATCGCTGCCGGACGCACATCTGCCCGGCCAGCACCAACCAACCCCGCCGGGCTCTGGGAAATCGAAGAAACGCGGACTGATCTGGGTGGTTTTCCTGTTGATCGTGGCGGGTGTCACCGGGTACGCAGTTTGGCGGGCCGGCCACCCCGTCGCCGGCCCGCAAAGTGGCAAGGGCGGCGGAGGCTTTGGCGGCGGAGGCGGCAGGGGTGCGCCCGTGGGCCCAGTGCCCGTAGTAGTCACGAAGGTGGCGCGCTCCAGCATCCCGGTTTATCTGAATGGGCTGGGCAACGTGAGCGCCTACTATACCGTTACGGTCAAGTCGCGCGTCGACGGCCAGCTAATGAAATTGCACTTCAACGAAGGCGATCTGGTCCAGGCGGGCCAACTCCTGGCCGAAATAGACCCGCGGCCCTATCAGGTGCAACTGGATATGGCGCAAGCTACCCTGGCGCACGACCAGGCTGTGCTGGCCAACGCCAACGTGGATCTCGAACGCTACCAGAAATTGGTGCAGACGGACGCCATTCCAACTCAGCAATTGGATACCCAGAAAGCCCTGGTGACGCAGTACCAGGCCACCATCAAGCAGGATCAAGCCAACATCGAAAACGCCCAACTGCAATTAACGTATGCCAAAGTCACCGCGCCGATCACGGGCGTCGTCGGTCTACGCCTGGTGGATCCCGGCAACATCGTCCACGCCTCCGACGCGAACGGCATGATCACCATCACCCAACTCCAGCCGATCGCCGTGCTGTTTACCATCCCCGAGGACAGCCTTCCCGAGGTCACGCAAAAGCTGCGAGCGGGCGTGCATCTGCCGGCGGACGCCTATAACCGGGACATGTCCAAGAAGTTGGCATCTGGAATGCTCGTCACCCTCGATAACCAGATCGACAGCAGCACCGGCACCTCCAAGTTGAAGGCGGTTTTCGACAACAAGGACAACGCTCTCTTCCCGCAGCAGTTCGTCAACATACGCCTGCTGGTGGACACGCTCACCAATCAGCTCGTCGTCCCCAACGTGGCGGTCCAGACCGGCCAGCAGGGGACGTTCGTCTATGTTGTGGACAACGATTCCACAGTGCATCTGAAACCGGTGCAGGTGGGCATCGCTACCGACACCTCGGCCGACATTCTCAGCGGCATCTCGGACGGCGACCGGGTGGTCATCGATGGCACCGACCGGTTGATTGAAGGCGCCGAAGTCCGGGTGCGGAAAGCCGGCGAGCTGGACAACCCGCCGGGCTATGACGCCGGCGGCGGAAGCGGCCGCGGCGGCCGGGGTGGCCGCAAGGGGCGTGGGAGCCGTGGGGGATCCAAGAAAGGCGACGGCGGCGCCCAGAAGGGCCAGGGCGGAGGCGCTGGCAGGTGAGTCCGTCCCGCATCTTCATCCTGCGGCCGGTGGCGACCTCGCTCATGATGGCCGGGGTGGTGCTCGTCGGTGTCACGGCCTTCCGGCAACTGCCGGTTTCGGCGCTGCCCCAGGTGGATTACCCGACCATTCAAGTCCAGACGTTTTACCCCGGTGCGAGCCCGGAGGTGGTGACATCTTCGATCACCGCCCCGCTCGAAAAACAGTTCGGCCAGGTGCCCGGGCTAACGCAGATGACGTCCATCAGCTCTTTTAGCAGCTCGCTGATTACTCTGCAGTTTTCGCTCGATCTCAACATCGATATAGCCGAGCAGGAAGTGCAGGCCGCCATCAATGCAGCCACCAGTTTTCTTCCCACCAATTTGCCGGTTCCTCCTATTTACAGCAAGACGAATCCCGCCGACGCGCCGATTCTGACCCTGGCCATTACGTCTTCGACCGTGCCGCTCCCCAGAGTCGAGGAGCTTGCCGAGACGCGCATGGCGCAGCGGATTTCCCAGCTTAAAGGCGTGGGCCTGGTGAGCATTAGCGGAGGGCAGCGTCCGGCCGTCCGCGTGCAGGCCAATCCCACCGCGCTGGCATCCTACGGACTGAGCCTGGAGTCTCTGCGCACCGCGCTCGCCAGCGCCAACGTGAACCAGGCCAAGGGCAATTTCGACGGACCGGATCAGGCCTGGACCATCAACGACAACGACCAGCTTCAGGCCGGCGCTCAGTACGGGCCGATCATCATTGCCTACCGCAATGGGGCGCCGGTGCGCATTCGCGATGTCGCCACCGTCATCGACGGCGCGGAAAACACCAAGCTGGCCGCTTGGGTGAACGACCAACGGGCCATCGTTCTGAATATTCAGCGGCAGCCCGGAACCAACATCATCAGCGTGGTCGATACGGTTCAGGGTCTCCTTCCGCAAATCGAAGCGTCCCTGCCGGAGGGGATCCACGTCCAGGTCATCACCGACCGTACCACCACCATCCGGGCATCGGTGAAGGACGTCGAATTCGAGCTGATGCTCACCACCGTGCTGGTGGTGTTGGTCATCTTTCTTTTCCTGCGCAGCGCTTCGGCCACCATCATCCCGGGCATCGCCGTGCCCCTTTCGCTGATTGGCACGTTCGCCGTCATGTACCTGCTGGGGTATAGCCTGGATAACCTCTCTCTCATGGCGCTCACCATCTCCACCGGCTTCGTGGTGGATGACGCCATCGTGATGATCGAAAACATCTCGCGCTATATCGAGATGGGCGATTCCGCCATGGAGGCCGCGCTCAAGGGATCGGCGGAAATCGGATTCACCATCGTATCGTTGACCGTCTCGCTGATCGCCGTGCTGATTCCCCTGCTGTTCATGGCGGATATCGTGGGCCGCCTGTTCCGCGAATTCGCGGTGACTCTGGCGGTTACCATCATGTTTTCGGCGTTTGTCTCCCTGACGTTGACGCCCATGATGGCGGCTCGCATTCTAAGACACCATCCGGCGGCCCAGCAGGGTAGGTTATACCGTTGGTCGGAGTGGTGCTTCGTCAAGACCATCGAAGGGTACGGCAAGATGCTTCGGGTGGTGCTGCGGCATCAGCCCCTGACGCTGCTGGTGGCCGTAGGCACCCTCGGCTTCACGATTTACCTGTACATCGTCGTCCCCAAGGGATTCTTTCCGGTGCAGGACACCGGCGCGATCCTGGGCATTTCGCAGGCGCCCGAAACGGTGTCGTTTCCCGCCATGGCCAAGCGGCAGGAGGATCTGGTCCGGGTGATCCGCCAGGATCCGGCGGTGGAGAATCTCACCTCGTTCATCGGCGCCGACGGCGTCAACACCACCATGAATAGCGGCCGCGTCCAGATCACGCTCAAGCCTCTCGACGAGCGCGCCGGCGTTTCCGCGGTGGATGTCATCCGCCGGCTGCAGGCGAAGCTGCAACAGGTGCCCGGGATCGAGCTCTTCATGCAGCCCGTGCAGGACCTGACGGTGGAAGACCGCATCAGCCGGACGCAATACCAGTACTCGCTCGATGCGCCCGACAAGGCGCTGCTGGACGAGTGGGTTCCGCGCCTGGTGGAGCGCATGAAGAAACTGCCGGAACTGCGCGACGTGGCCAGCGACCAGCAGAACAACGGCCTCGGCCTGCTTGTGAGCATCGATCGCGATACCGCCGGCCGGCTGGGCATCACCCCGCAGAACATCGACGACGCGCTCTACGATTCCTTCGGCCAGAGGCAGGTATCGACAATCTATACCCAAACCAATCAGTTCCATGTGATTCTCGAAGTGGCGCCCCAGTATCAGCAGGATGCGACGGCCCTGGGAGACATGTATGTGCCCATCGGATCGGCGTCGGCCAACCTGGCGACGACCATCGCGCTGGCGGGCACGAATAGCGCTCTCACCGGCGCGGCGGCGCTGGCGCCGGCGCCGCTTAGGGCTTTTGTGCGAGCATCCATGGTCCCGTCTCCCATTACGATTAACCACCAGAGCCAGTTCCCCGTGGTTACGCTTTCCTTTAATCTGGCTCCGGGGGCGTCGCTCGGCGCGGCGGTGGAGCACATCAAGCAGGTCACGGCGGGATTGGGCATGCCGGCCAGCATCGAACCCAGCTTCCAGGGAACGGCCCACGCGTTTGAATCGTCGCTGGCCAACGAGTCGATCCTGATTCTGGCGGCCATGGTCACGGTGTACCTGGTTCTGGGCGTGCTCTACGAGAGCTTTATCCATCCCATCACCATTCTTTCCACGCTGCCATCGGCCGGAGTGGGCGCCATCCTGGCCCTGGTTCTGTTCAAGAAAGATCTCGACGTGATCGCGCTGATCGGCATCATTCTTCTGATCGGCATTGTGAAGAAGAACGCCATCATGATGATCGACTTCGCTCTGGAAGCGGAGCGCAAGGAAGGGAAACGGCCGCAGGAAGCGATCTACCAGGCGTGCCTCCTGCGCTTCCGCCCGATCATGATGACCACCATGGCCGCCTTGCTGGGCGCCGTTCCGCTGGCCTTCGGCAGCGGCGTAGGCTCCGAATTGCGGCAACCGCTGGGCATCTGCATCATCGGCGGACTGCTGGTCAGCCAGGTGCTGACGCTGTTCACGACGCCGGTTATCTATTTGTATTTCGGACGCGCCGCGGCCTGGGTCGCCCGGCCCCGTGGCGCCGGCAACCGGGAAGACCTTCTTCCCGGCCCCGCATTGACGTAGGGCTGGCGCATATGAGCATCTCCACGCCATTCATCCAGAGACCCGTTGCCACCACGCTGCTTCTGGTAGCGGTGACGATGGCCGGCGGGATCGGCTATACGCTATTGCCGGTCTCGGCCTTGCCGGAGGTTGACTTCCCGACCATTTATGTCAGCGCCAGCCTGCCGGGCGCCAGTCCCGATGTCATGGCGGCGTCGGTCGCGACTCCCCTCGAAAAGCAGTTCACGCGCATCGCGGGTGTCACCGAAATGACCTCCCGCAGCTCGGTTGGATCCGCGACCATCGTTCTCCAGTTCGACCTGAGCCGCGACATCAATGGGGCCGCGCGGGAAGTGCAGGCGGCCATTAACTCCGCGGCGGGCTTTCTCCCGGCCAATCTTCCCTCCCTGCCCAGGTACCGGAAAATCAATCCGGCCGACCAGCCGATTCTGCTGATGACCCTGGAGTCGGATGTGGTGCCGCGGCCGCAGTTGTACGATATTGCCTCCTCGGTGTTCGCGCAGAAACTGGCGCAAGTCAGCGGCGTCGGCCAGGTTTCCGTGGGGGGAAGTTCGCTGCCCGCGGTGCGCGTCGAAGTGAATCCGCAGCCGCTCTCGCGCTACAACGTGGGTCTCGATCAGATCGGCTCGTTCCTGCAAAGCGCCAATGCCAATAAACCGAAAGGCTCGCTTTCGAACTCTGAGCGCGAGATTCCGATTTATGCCACCGACCAGCTTTTCCAGGCGAAAGACTACAAGGATCTGGTGGTGGTCTACCGCAACGGCGCTCCCGTCCGCCTGTCGGACCTCGGGCGCGTCATCGACGCCAATGAAGATGTCCGCAACTTCGGCGTGGTCAACGGCGATCCCATGGTTCAGATCCAGATCAACCGCCAGCCGAATGCCAATATCATCGACACGGTCGCGCGGATTAAAGCGTTGATGCCGCAGTTTCAGGCGCAGCTTCCGCCGAGCGTCAAGTTCAAGATCGCCAGCGACCGCACCATCACCACCCATGACTCCTTGCACGATGCGCAGCGCAACGTGATCGTCTCCATCGGGCTGGTAGTGGTGGTGGTGTTCCTCTTCCTGCGGAATGGCTGGTCGACGTTTATTCCGAGCATATCGGTGCCGGTATCCATTATCGCCACGTTCGGCGCGATGTATCTGATCGGCTACACCCTGGACAATCTTTCGCTGATGGCGCTGACCATTGCGACGGGATTCGTGGTTGACGACGCGATTGTGGTCATCGAAAACATTACCCGCCACCTCGAGAATGGCATGAAACCGATGCAGGCTGCCCTGAAAGGCGCGGAAGAGATCGGTTTCACCGTTCTGTCGATGAGCATGTCGCTGATTGCCGTCTTCATTCCCATCCTGATGATGAGCGGTGTAGTGGGGCGCCTGTTCCGGGAATTCGCGGTGGTTCTTTCGGTCGCCATTGGCATCTCCATGGTGGTCTCCCTGACAGCCGTCCCCATGATGTGCGCATGGCTCCTCAAGGAAGACCGCGGCCACGGATACCTTTATAACCAGACCGAGAAAGTTTACCGGTGGGTCATCTCCACGTATGCGTCGGCCCTCAACGCCGTGCTGAATCATCCGGCGGCTGTCCTCGTCACCCTGTTAATTACCCTGGGCGTTAACGTCTACCTTTACGACAAAATCCCCAAAGGGTTTTTCCCGCAGCAGGATACCGGGCGCCTGCAGGGCAACGTGCAGGGCGAGCAGCACATCTCCTACCAGGCGCTGGTGGACAAGGCGAAATGGTTCGAGGAGAAGATCCGCATGGACCCCGATGTCGAAACCGTTACTATGGTGGCGGGCTCCAGCGGCGGTGGATACGGCGGCGCGAACTCGGCGAATATCAACGTGCAGCTTAAACCGGTGGGCGTTCGCAAGGCCACCTCGGACCAGGTCATCGCGCGTCTGCGCCGCCAGACCTCCGGCGTGCCCGGAGCCACCCTGTTCCTGCAGAACGCCCAGGACGTGCGCGTCGGCGGCCGGCAAAGCAACGCACAATACCAGTACACCATTCAGGGGCCCAGTTTCGCTGCGCTTTCGGAATGGGGACCGAAGCTTCTGGATCGGTTTTCGACGCTTCCGGAAATTGCCGACGTCAGCTCCGACCAGCAGAATTCCGGT
>Ga0182030_10001961_pt1 | contig 43307 bp, 37 predicted proteins | sample 812S3MmetaG_FD_121299 | JGI IMG/M metagenome (GOLD analysis project Ga0182030, IMG submission 121299) | Permafrost microbial communities from Stordalen Mire, Sweden - 812S3M metaG (Illumina Assembly) | ecosystem: Environmental > Terrestrial > Soil > Wetlands > Permafrost | place: Sweden... | reverse complement strand
CCATGCTGCGCGCAATCATAGCCCTGTGCAGCCCAGGTTAGAGAACATGCGACGATTCTGGGGATGCCGCCCAGCCCATCCCTTTGCAAGTGCTTGGAAATTTGGTGGAGCTAGTCGGGATCGCAGCACATCCCCATGTTGATACTACGTAAGTTGTTGAAACTCCGTTCGGCCACAATGCCTAAATAGGCCACAATAACCGGTCGGTTGTACAAAAATTGTACAAAAATATTCGCGCCTCGCAAGAGAAAACTGGCTGATATTTACTGTCGAATCTCACGCGTCGCTCACTCCACGACAACGAGTCGGTGGTACAAACCGGGCCGAAGATCTACATCCTACAGGAACAATCACACTGACTCGATATCACCTGCAAAGTCGATTCATGAGCCCTCACATATAGAAACTGTATCTTGGCTCGATCTGTCGGCCTTCGCTGCAATAGCGCAGAACGTTGCTGCACTTCCGTGCCGCCTGTAGCGTTACGGGCTCTGAGCCGTCGAATTGTGTATTGTTCCAGTTCATCTTGGTTAATGCGAGAATTTCGCGTGCCAGGAATCGCTGGGTCTGGTCGGTTTTTTCCGAACGAATTCGGAGTGGAACCGGCACATATCTGCCAGGGTAGGTTTCGAAGAAATCCACACTGCCGCGAGTGTAAAGCACCATTTCTCGGTCATCTAAAGTTAGTAAAGTTCCGCGCAGTGGCGGGTACTTTCCCGCCCGGTAAAGCTTGGTCGCTGATCCCGTTATCCACAGAAAATCATGGCTAGCAATACCCTTCTCTTGAAGCGCGGCTTCGAATCCTCGCTCTTCGTTTGCGTCAAATCGGGAGCTCTTGTGAATTACGACTCTGGCGGGAAGAGTCTTATGGACCTCTCGATATCTCGCAAGGGCGTCTTTCATGAGTTCGTATGCACGTTCCTCGGGCAAATGTGGTTGAAGGTCTTCTTTGGAAACCGTAGCGGTACCCCCACGCACGACAACTCCCTCTCCACGCTCATTGAAGACTTGGGCGACACTAGTGAGCAATGCGCTCTTGTCGAGGCTCTTGTAAAAACTGACTCCCACATAGCAGACCGTAAGCTCTGTGCTTTCTCGGGGAAGACGCCACGGTACGCCCTCAGCCTTGTAATAGAGAGCAGTGTGGATGTTCCATGCTCTGGTCGCTTCATCCTGGAGCTCTCTTTTTCGACCAACCTTGGGATTCCGTCGGCTCTTTGAATCCTCGTACGTTGACGGAAGTATAATCTGGATCGGCTTGCGATACTGCTGCATTGCGCATGCTTTGAGCATGTCATGGAAATCCAGCTCCGGCCCGACGATCCCCGGTGCTCGTTCGTCGGTTTCATCATCACCTTCCTCGTCAGGCCCCATTGCTTCAAGGAGTGCGAGCGGAACTGCGCAGACAATGACCTTAGCGGGTGTGTTCTGTGCCAAGTACTGAATCTCCTCCATGAATAGGTCTACAGACCGTGCGATACGCTCGTTCCGATCAGGAAGTTGAGCGATCTCACTGATGCTGCTGCCTGGAAAGTCGCGGCAGAGTGTGTCGTCCATGGTGAGCGAGCTGCAAAACCCGGTATTTGGTGTGAAACCGGGGAATCGGGTGAAGAGGTTAGGCTGTTTGTTCGGCTTATCTGGATTGCCTTTGCTCGGTTTCGCCAAGATCTCCGTCCTGCAACGCTCTAACCACTGTCGTACTCCCTCCACTGACTCCTTGCTGCCCACGACGCCCAGGTTGATCTGCTTAGGGGACAGGGGTAGGTCGAAGTCAAGTGGGCCATAGTTCATGATGCCGAAGCGAATATCAATATGTCGGCCACCGCCGAACTGAAGCTCAGGTTCTTCGAGAAAAAAGAGATTCATAGGATAAAACTCCGTTGGCGATCATCGATGGCTGGCGCAAGTAGGGCAGCACGTTTGTCGGGATCGTCCTCGTGCTTCAGCCAAGCATCGTCGTTGAGCCCAACATCAAGTTCGAAGTCTTGCAGGGTGCCAAAATCGAGAAATTGCGCTCCCGTATCAAACAGGCTGCGTTCTGTGAGCAAGTGTCCCCACATGACAACTTGTCCATGCACAGCTTGATTCGTTTCCAAGCGCTTTATGCCTGAGAGCAGATCGGCGGCATAACGCGACAAGCGCTCCCCATCCCGTGTGAAGTGATAGGTGGGCGTGATTTGCAGGTACCAAGTCGAACCGTAGCGAACGAACCGTCCCGCAAACGCCGAATGGCGGTAGTATGACATTCGAGTATGATCTCGTTTGTCCGGATAGCCCTTAAAGACCGAGCGGCTGGCTCTGTGCTCACGGCTTTGGTAAACATACTCCCGCTCCGAAAGGTCTTGCGTCGCACGAAAGTAGTAGCATTGATCTTCGCGTGAAAACTTGACGCCCTTCCGATATAACTTGTCCCGCAGGCACGCGTTCAGGAGTTGAACGAATTCCTTTTGGCTTACTGGGTCATCGGTCTGTGCCCATTCATTCGTGTCCAGCTCTTCAACGCTTCCCCTGTCACAGACCTTTGTCCATGGAGAGGCAGTGAGGTCGTGAAACGAACTGAGCATTTTCGCAATGAGTATCCACTCTCCGTGTACGCTTCTCCCGAACTCCTGGAGAGCCGCGAAAAGTTCCCCGCGAGTCCGGTATTCGGATGCCGCGACATAAAACTTCTTCGGTAAGGATGCAATCTCCAGGAGGTTGGAATAAACGATTTCATTCTTGGGACGTGTTCCGAGGTAAAACCCAGAGTCTGCTCGGGTCGCTAGACGTTGCAACGTTGTCTTGGCAGTCAGGTCAAACCGGTCACTAGTTTTATCGAAAACAATCTTTGCCGCTTTTCGTTTTGCAGCATCCTTGAAGTAATCCTTCAATGAGACCCAGTATGCCTCATTTGTTCTTGGGCGAGACCGCACGAGAATAACCGGGGCGTTGCCAGCCAACCAATAGTCGAGATCCTTTCCGGAGCAGCGAAATTCGAGACTCGATTCAGTCTCTGCCTCAAACGCTCTGTCGGTCGCTTTGCTTTGAACTTGGATAATGCAATTTGTCACCTCGCCCGTATCAAGACGGATCTCGATGTAGCCGTCAATCCCCGCTTCAAGGCCAGTCGGATGCCAGAGGAATCCCATCTCCAAACACATCTTCTGAATCAGGTTGATCCCTAATTCGCCGGTGATATCGTTTTGAGAGATTTTCTTCGTCACTGCCGGGTGAAACTCATACTCTTGCGCTAGTGCGCTGGGCTCCGGTCGTAGAGCTCGTTTTGGTTGTTCACCAGCGATGTAGTAGTACCGCGATGGCATGTGAATCCGAATTTCGTTCGGCCCGGCCTCTTTTCTGAAGTACTCATCGAGTGAGTCTCTAAGTCGGCTGGCCGAAATCCGCACTGTGACATCAGATTGAGGATCAAACGAATCTTTGAGGCCGAATACCGCAGCGGCGATTTTCTTCTGCGTCAGTTGATCTTTGCGACCCGCTATCGTTTCAGCAACCAGGTATTCGAGAAGACCCAAGAGTTTTCGGCGGCGGCGAAAAGAATTGCTTGCAACTATCCGGGCAAGCTGCTCGCGAATCTCGGGAGTGTCGGTAATGGGTATTGATTCAGCCATTCGTGATGTCCGTTTCCGCTAATTTCATTTTGAAATCCCGCATTCCAGAAGGCACTATCAAAATGGCCTAGCCCCGAACCGCCATTCGACCCAATTTGGCCTTGCTGCTAATTCGCGGCGGAACGATGAGTTCACGTTTGCCCAAACCCAATTCCTCGGCAGCTCGTCGCACACCTTTCGCCACATCCAGCAGCGCTTCATCTCGCCTGTGCCAAGTTGTGACCGGCCTACCGTCTCTTGGAAGTGCTAGGAGCTTGCCGATCGGAGTCCGAATCCAATCCACCGGCCTCAGGATGATCGGAATCACTCGCGTCAGACCCTTGGCATGTCGCTTCAGAGCCGCGCGCATTTCCCGTCGGTAACAATAATCTGAGTTCATGAAGTCTGGGCTGATCAGCAACAGCACTAGGTCACAACTCTTTAGGTGCTGGTCCACTTCACAATCGAGTTCGGCACCGGGTGAGATTCTCCTGTCATGCCAGCTGGCAATGACAGCGCTTCTCCGCAGTGCCGATAAGTGCTTATCCAGCTCGTCCCGCAGCCTCTCATCCCGGTGCGCATAAGAGACAAAGACGTTTACGCAACGCACTCGGCGGAGCGACGGCCTGCGCCCTTTCTTTTGAGGCATTGAGGAGCTCCCTCGGCCACGGAAATGTTACTATGATGTATCCAAAAGTAAATTCTGGCAACATGTTTTGTGTTACGTTGCCTAATAGGTATCATTTCTATCTATAATGGTAAGCGTTTCGAGCCCTGCAACCCTCGCGACTAGATCCACGTAATCTACTGAAATAGCAAGCCTTAGTTGATTTTTGCTGCTGCCAGGGGAGCACGAGGGGCGCGGCCAGAGCGCCCCTCGAAAATTTTGGGGATGGCAAAAAAGAAATGCCCGGACTATGCCGGGCATCTCAAGAATCTTGCGTGACTGTCGTCTTTAGGTATCGCCCTTCTGCTGTCTGACGAAGGCTTCCAGAAAGCCTTGCGCCTTGAGGTTGTTGTCCCAAATATGAGCAAAGGCTGTGTGCTCCCGCCTTGACTTGGCGTCTACGAGTGTTTGCCCGTTTTCCGTGGTCGCGGAATACTGCTCGATGCCCGCATAGTCATTCCGCCAGTAATAAGGCACCAGATTCATTTGTGCGCCGGACTCCTCTGCTTCAAAGATCATTTCAGGATCACGCATCAAATCGCCGTTCTGTTCTCCGTAGTGGGCCACGGAAATTGCCGGCAAACCGTTCGGACCGCGTTCCTGCGTGTCTTCGATGACCAGAGTCATCCATGGTTCATTTTCAATTCTGATGTGAAATCCAGCTTGAAGAGGGGCGGCAAGCTCCAAGATCATGGCAACGGTTTTCATTGCAGCACCTCCGTCATCGCTGGGGTGCTTACCGCATCCTTGGGGCTGATCGCCCCAAGGATAACGGTAGACGTGCGCTGGACTACTTCCAAGCTTTCTTTCAGGAGGTTGGCATCACCGTGATAGAGCTGGATGTAATCACTGGAACCCGTTCCGGTCTCAAGTCCCAAGGCATGGCAGACTACAAACGCCACGGCCTCGGCTTCCGTTTCCCGCACGGCCTTGGTTGTAAGAGTACGGCGCTCGGCTCTGTGCAACATCTCATGCGCGAGTTCATGCACAAGAGTTGCCAGAGTTTCGGACGGTTCCAAGTCTGGCAGGATGCGAATCAAGCCCCCGTAAGACATGCCTCTCGCGGGTGCAATCTTGTCTGAGTATTCCAGCTTGATTCCCTGAGCGGTCGTAAACTCGGCCAACTTGTCGAGCTTGTCCCCGACTTCACCCGTGAAAGTGCTGCCGAGTTCTGGCAGTTCTGCGCCTTCTGTCTGGCCAACATCGAACACGTAGACCGCACGAAAACCCACCAAACGCGGTTCCGGCTTGGCTGTTCTTGCGTCGGTCTGCTGGCTTTGGTCGGCTTCGGCGTTGCGCTTGTAGCCAATCAACGGGGCAAAAATCATGATGCCCTTTTCGCCGCGTCTCACTCTCCGGCCTAGTTCATTCCATGCCCGAATGCCTGCAACTCTGCTTGCCGTGGGACGCTGGCTGGCAATCAAGAGAATGTTCTGGAAGCTGTAATTGTGAAATTGCGCCATTGCCGTAAGGTAGGAAGAGAGTGCTTCACTGTGTCCCGCTTCCAAAGCCTTGACCAGTGCGTCAATGCTGGCCTTTACGAGTTCCTGATTGTTTTTGGTTCTGCTTGTATCCTTCAATAACATTTTTAATCCCCTGTTCCGCCGGGTAGGCTGTTTTTGTCTTTCACTTGAGCGGCAGCGAGACAAAAACAGTTACCGGCGGACACGGGGAAAACGAAGCGCAGCGAAGGGTGGCAGGGCGCGAGTGTCGGCGCGGTGAGTGCCAAAATGCCCTTGGTTCTTGTTTTGGCGCGAAAGCGGCGCTTAGACCTCGTGACCGTCCGAGCCGTGGCCGAACGGCGACCACCTGAGCGCAGCGGAGTGGACGAAAGACGCGCAGCTAACCGTAAGAGAAGTTCAGAAACAGGTCGGGGCCCGAGGCACTTGATGCTGTTGTGGTGACCCTGATTACCTAAAGCCGTTTCGAGTACAACCCTTGTTTCAGTAAGGAATACGGTTTATGGCGATAGCTCGATGTCAGAGATGCGGGAAACCAACTTCTAACGTTAAACCGCCTGGGTATGCAGATCGTCCGTTTCCTCCGGTAGGACACCCAAACAGCGGATTGGTGTGTGGGAAAGTAGGCTGCGAGGAGCCGGGACTGATTTGGCTAAAGAAAGACGAGGAAAGACGTTACCAAGAAGGGCAACGGGTTTTTGGAATTCATACGCAAACCGCCAAAATCCGCGTGCAATAGCGCTGAATTTCTTGGTGCCAGCGCGATTGTCAGAAACGGTTATTGAAATTGCGTAATGAGATGAGGGTGCGTGAAAGTTGACAAACTGACAATAGAGCGCGTCTTCGATCACACCGAACGATTAGAAGCCCCGCTTTTCCAACGTCCCTATGTGTGGACCGAAGACGACAACTGGGTCCCGCTATGGGAATCGATCAGGTCGGTCGCGGAACGAAGGCTTGCAAATCAGACGCGCCGTCCGCATTTCCTGGGTGCAATCGTTCTGGATCAGCTTACTACCCCGACCGGCAAGCTGCACGCTCGCCAAATTATTGATGGACAGCAACGGCTCTCGACACTTCAATTAGCCCTAGCAGCGGCACGAGATTTGGCAGAGGCCGCGGGTCACCCGCGATATGCCCAGTCTTTCAGGAAGCTGACTGTTAACGAAGTGCCCTTAAGCGATGATCCAGATGAAACGTTCAAGATATGGCCGACGAACGCTGATCGTGAAGAATTCAGGACTGTCATGACAGCCCAGGGTATCGGAGCGGTTGAAGACGCGTGCGCAGAGTTCAAGAGCCATGATCGTCTGATCGCCGGAGCATATTTATATTTCCATCGGGGGTTTGCCGAATGGCTTGGAGCGCCGAGCGAACCAGTCTTTAGAGATCGGTTGGATGCTCTTTATACCAGCCTGCGGGAAGATCTTCATGTAGTGGCAATCGATTTGGAAGCAGATGATGATGCCCAGGAGATATTTGAAACTCTTAACAATTTAGGCACTCCGCTGCTTACTGCCGACCTTGTCAAGAACTACCTGTTCCGCCGTGCCCTCCGGGAGGGAGCAGACGTAGGAAAACTAAACCGCCAACTGTGGTCAACGTATGACGAGGAAAAATCATACTGGCGGGAACCGGTTCGCCAAGGTCGGCTAAAGCGGCCCCGCGTCGATCTCTTTCTATTCCATTTCCTTACGCTCATGTTGGCAGACGAGATCGTTGCGACACAACTCTTCTCCTATTTTCAAGATTTTGCCGAAACTTCACCTCCCCGGATGGCTGCTGAATTGATGGCAGTTTTCAGGACTTACTCTGACGTATATCGGGCGTTCGAACAATCTCCTCCTGGCTCCCGCGAACAGCTCTTTTTCTACCGGCTAGAACAGTTGGATACGCAGACAATCTATCCACTGCTCCTTGAGGTCTTTAAGCGCCTGGCCGGCCCTCAGCACGCGAATGAACGCGAAGAGGTGATGACTGATCTGGAATCCTTCTTCGTGCGCCGAGCGATTTGTCAGCTTACGTCGAAAAACTACAACAAGCTTGTTGTTGACATGTTGAAGTCCCTCAAGCAAAACAACGATTTCTCCGCTGGGGCGATACGTTCCTTCTTGATGGGGCAAACGTCTGAGGTGGGTCGCTGGCCCGATGACGAAGAGTTGCACAGTAGTTGGGTTGCAATCGAGTTTTACAGGAGAATCAAGAAATCAAAGTCACGAATGATTTTGGAATCGCTTGATCGTTCGTTGCACACCAGCAAAACTGAACCGATAGAGATTAAGGGGAGACTTACGATCGAGCATCTTCTCCCCCGCGAATGGGAAAAGCACTGGCCAATCGTGCTTCAAAACAATGGGGCGGGGGCAGTTGAGGCCGCGACCAAGCGTCGGAATGCACTCCTCCACACAATCGGGAATTTAACCCTTCTGACGAAAGAGCTCAATCCCTCTGTTTCCAATGGTCCGTGGGACAAGAAACACAAGGAAATCCTTAAGCACAGCGCCATAGCTCTGAATCGAGAACTCCAGGGTGTCACTGTTTGGGATGAAGACAGAATCGAGCAACGGTCTGAAGCCCTGTTCAAATTGGCTGTAAGGATCTGGCCGCGTCCGGCAAGCGTAGAGGCAAGTGCGTGATCCCTCTCACCGGGCAGGAAAAAGAATACGCGAGATCAAGCAGGGGAAAAGTGGCTGGCAAGTCCCTCAATGGTCATGTTGTCGGTGATCGTGTCGTGTGGGATTAACAAATATTTCCAGAGTTTGCCCCCGTAGGTAGTCGCATGGTCACTCGCGTTGATGCACCACTTCATTGCGGAGTCTCGCTTAGCGAGTACGTCGGGATCGGTCATCTCGTTCCTGGCTTTTGGTTCCAGCATGTAAATCGCTGACTCAGTCTCGGCGACGAAATCTGGTTGGTATTCGAGATGGTCAGAGCCAGACTTGTAGAAAATCTGGAATTGTCCTTTCGCGGGTTTGAACCACTTCAGCGCGTCGCGATCCAGAATCACCGCGAGCCTGCGTTCTGAATCCGATTGGAACTTTTGGACGGCGTACAGGCACCGGTCGAATTGGCCAAAGAGGTACTTTCCCATGTTGCTCTTGTCCGTTGGTGATTGGCGGAAATTAAGGATTGGATCGGATGCAGAGGCAGTATAAGCGCTCGGTTTCAACTCGGAGAACCCCTTGCTTATGCGCACTTCATGGCCAGCTACTTCTTCCCAGTAATGCTCTTGCATTTGGGCATGAATGAATTTAGCAATGTCCCGTTGATAGCACAACAATACCTTGCGAGTGTCATCTTCCGAGAGATAGGTGCGGAAGTGCTTTATCACCTGGGCACCTAAGTCATAGAGCAAATCAGCGTGCTGATCGTAGGAGACATCATCAAAGTCCACAAGGCCGCTGACGATGTAGTTCTCCAGTCGAGACTCCTGAAATCCCCCTTTTTCTAGGGTTAATACCTCTAGTTGATTAGTTCTCAAATGTTGAATCCACAGGTCGTCGCTCACAGGCGGATATTTCAGCGAATCGAGCTTAAGAACAAACGACTTGAAGCCTGAGCGTACTTCGCCGGTGGGGACGACTAGGATGCGTGGAATGTCAATGGTCTGCTGGATCACTAACTGTGTTGTCTTGGAAACGATTGCGGCGATGTCGGGTTTGGGCGTTATACCCTCAAGTTCCATTTGTGTTGGGCGATATTGATTGGTGACTTCCTGCACTATTTGCGCTTGCATCTCCGATTTCTGGAGATGGTTGACACTCGGCAGCTTCTGAGGCTGGTTTTCCAGCGTCCGGATCACGTCGTACGTGATCTGCGCGATCTTCTGGTCTTCCGGCGTCGAAAAGGTCAGTGGCGTGTTACGCGGCGGAACCAGCGTGCTGCTGGTCGTATGTTCAGGCTGGATACCAAGACTGACCGCCAATTGGGGCTGCGATACGATCGTCACAGTCTTGTCTCGGAGCTGATCTGTACCCAAAATTACTTGTTGTAGGTGGATCGCAGACCCTGGCGTATTCGCCTCGTCGATAATCTCCTGGAATTTATCGTGCGCGACAATATTGAGGCGGTCCACGGCTGTAACACCTGTCCGTTTGCCGTATGGTAAGCGGAGGCCCCGCCCGATGGATTGCTCAATCAGTATTCGTGCATTTGCAGCTCGTAGCGGGACAATGGTGTAGAGATTAGTAACATCCCAACCCTCTTTGAGCATGTTGACGTGGACGACGATCTCGGTGGGTTCTTCGGGATGTTCCACCCGCAATAGGCGCTCGATCATCTCATCTTCTTCTTGGCCGGTTTTGCTTGAATCGACCTGGATGACCTTCGTCTTGTATCGTCCTTCAAAGAATTTGCCTGACTGGATGAATTCCACCAGTTGTGCAGCATGCGTCGTGTCGCGGGCGATCACAAGCAGGAAAGGCTTAATGATTTGGCGATCAGCCTGGCGGGCATAGGTCTCCAATTCCACTTTCACACTCTCGTGGAGTCGGACACCGTCCTCCAGCTTCATGCGTTCGATTTCCTCAGCAGACATCCCAGATGGATTGAAGTTCTTCCGCGTTACGACGGCGGGCTCTTTTACAAAACCGTCCGCCATGGCCTTGCCCAAGGGGTAATCGAGGATGACATTCTTGAATGGGACGGTGCTTTTGCCGGTCTCAACAAAAGGAGTTGCTGTGAGTTCCAGGCCCATAATGGGCTTTAATTCGTTAATCGCTCGCACTCCTGCGGACGCGCGATAACGATGTGATTCATCCATGATGAGAACCAGATCAGGGAGACCAGCAAGGTAATCAAAGTAACTTTCGCCGATGTATTCCGACAGCCTTTTAATGCGAGGAGATTTTCCACCCCTGACTTCCGAATTGATCTTTGAGATGTTGAAGATGTTCACCTTGCAACGCAGTACTTGGTCGAAGAGCGAACCCGCCTTTGCCTCGTAGTTGTCCCCAGTAATGATCTCCGGTGCATCTGTCGCAAACTCCGCGATGCCCTGGAACACATATTTCGACGTGTTCGGCGTAAAGTCGGTGATTAGCTTGTTGTAAATTGTCAGGTTCGGTGCCATGACGAAAAAATTGTTGACGCCATGAGCTAGATGCAGGTAGCTAATGAAGGCGCCCATTAACCGAGTCTTGCCGACGCCGGTCGCAAGAGCGAAGCACAAAGATGGGAACTCCCGCTCGAAGTCACTAACGGTCGGGAACTCATGGTGGATCGCCTCAAGTACTGCTGCGATGTCTGCGTTCTTTCGTGGCGGAGCGATTTCGGTGATTCGATCTAGGATTTCTAGTGATTGGCGCTGCGGCGGGCGCAAGCTGAGACGACCAGCGATGGCATTAACGTGGCGGTTCATTGGCGACCGCTCCCCGTTCCAACGAACAGATCTTGTTGGCCTTGCTTAGCAGGAGCTTGGGGAAGGTTCTTAACTTGGAGACTGTAATCGTCGTGACCCCATTCACATCGTGTGAGCACGGTCTTTGGAATCTTCTTGATCGTCAGATTCGGCCATCGGTCAGGTTTTCCTCGGAAAGCCTGGCAAAGGACGAGCAGAGTCCGTCGCGGCCCCACGTCATCGCTCAATTGGTCAAGCTGGGCCGGGTTTAGGGTTTGTGTCGTAACGTAGATGAAATCTCGTTCGGTTGAGTGACCGTGTTGCCAATAGATAGAATCACTAGGAGCGTAATGGAAGCCTTCGAGCTTGCAGACAGCCTCTGCCAGCATCGCCGCGTTGTACTCGCGATTGATGACCCAGTTACCCCACCTATCCTTTTCGAGCAGAGACGACGCAAGGTGAAAATACCGGAAGCCCCCGCCACCCTTCCAACCCGCAGCCTCCGTAATGCCGCCGGTATCCATCCCATCAATGACTCTCTTTAGCCTTGGAATGATGTGCGTGTGGCAGTGGTCGCGTAGCTCTACCATGATCCAGCGCCGCCCCATCTTCTGCGCAACCGCACCGGTCGTGCCGGAGCCAGCGAACGAGTCGAGGACCCAATCGCCGCGGTTGGAGAAGTGCTTTAGAACCGTGTGGAGTAACAGCTCCGGTTTCTTCCCGCTTCTGAATTCCACCCCTCCTTCGTTTCGGCAATTCCCAAACTGCGCAGCAAAGTCGTAGAAGTTCTCGATTGGGCTGAATCTGAGCTCGTCGGGGTTTTCCAACTGATTTAAAGGAACACCTTGGAAGTACTTACCTTTGGTTGCACCAGCACGCTTGGGACCAGTAAAGTAGCGAAAACTAAATTTGTCATCACCTATGCCAGTCACCTTGTAAAGGACGCCTAAACCGTCTTTTTCAATGCGTCCAGTAAGATAGTCACGAAAAAATCGTCCCGAGGAATTTCCATCAAGGATAGTTCCTGTAGCCCAGATTTCCTTTAGTCCGTCTGCGCTGCCGTCTCCTTCTGTGATTTCGTACTCTCCCGGTTGAAAAATGACGACCTTCTTGCCGCCAAGCTCGGTTGGTTTACCCTGTCCTTTTTCCCGGACGTAAAAACGGAACTTTTCGAAAGAAGAGTTGATCTCATTCTGATTGGGAATCGCGCCATAGTCCCGGCGATAAATGTGGATATGCTCGATCTCCTTATGAAATGCCATATCTTGCTTGAGAGTTTTCTCTGGGTATCGGACTTGGACATAGAAGGTAGTAAGGTAATTCGCTCTACCGAATATCTCATCCAATATCACCTTAAGGTACTGACCCTCTGAGTCGTCGATGTGGCAGCAGATAAATCCATCTGGGCGCAGCAGGCGACGCAGTAGCTCAAGTCTGTCTCGCATCAAGGTTAGCCATAGCGAGTGTTCGACCGAGTCATCGTAGTGCTCGAACGCATTTCCGGTATTGTAGGGTGGGTCGATATAAATGCACTTAATCTTTCCGGCGAATTCCTGTTCGAGGGCTTTAAGCGCCAAGAGATTGTCGCCAAAAATCAGCCGGTTATCGAACAGATCGTCGTCGGTTACGCGGTGAGCAGCGTGACACGATTTGACCGGATCTTCAAGAAGGATGCGCGGCTCCAATTTGGGGCGATTTTCCTTCCCAATCCAAGTCAGCTCCAATCTCTGATTGCGGGTTGTCATTGTGTAGTGATCCCAGGCGTTTGGCTGACGGTTGCACTTTGCGCAACCTCTGCCAGCTTTGCTAATAGAGCATTTCTTAGGGTTTGGCAGTCTCCTGGGGCACTGAAGACCGACTTGAAATGGCGGTGGGACTCCCATCCACCGCCAGCTTTTGCTGAAACAAGTCCCTTACTTTGGCAAAGCGTCCAAAGGTGCTCAGCATATTCTTGGGCGGCTCGGACGATCTTCGGCTTCTCCTCGGGAGTCAGTGTCAGGGCTTCACCGCGCTCTGGATGAAGTTGCAAGAAAATCGCATTCAACACGAGCCACTTGCCATAGACAAAAAAATCCTTCCGTACGCCGGTCTCCGTCGTCCGCAATGCCTCGTCGGCAATTCGCTGCGCTTGAACCGCGCGCCAAATGGAACGGGCCGAGCGGCTGTTCTTAAACAGTTGGGCATACCGTGAGCGGTATGCCGATCCTGCAGGATACACTTCTTCAAACGACCAGAGCGCCTTTCGTTGCGCAACAATTCGCGACACAAGGTCGCAGTTGCCCTGTTGCTCAAGGCAAGCCAGCGCGGTCGTGGCCTCTTCCAGTGTGAAGTTCTCACTGTCCGGGTTAGGGGTGTCGTCGGCATCCTTGTAATGATAATTGATTCCAGACAAGGCAAGGCCCGTCGCAATGGCCGGTTGCTCTTCTTCGAGGGCAACAAAGTCACGCACGGTAATCTGGTTTTGAAAATTCGTGCTCTGGGTGATGCGGATGGCAAAGGCGCGGTCGTCTGTACACTTTTCCAAGGAAACAATTTTCAGGAACGCAACGCCGTCGGGTGCGACCCCCGAATGGCCCGCCACGTGGGCCGCAATGGTGCCTAACGTTTGGGCTCCGTTAACAATCGAAAAACCATATACGGTTACTCGCTTACGATCAGCATTGGGGCGATCCACATTCTCGACCTCCAGCCGTTCGCAATATGCCGTCAAGCCATTGTTGAGGTAGAACAAGTTTTGTGGCTCTTCCGCAATGGTCTTTCCAATACCCTCGTTGACTTCTGTGGACCCTTTGTAGCCGCGCAGATTCGCTGCGATAAGCCTCTTTTCATGATCTCTCCAAAGGGCTGCTAAATCAGCAATCCGAATGCATCCGTAAATTGTTTCGTAGGGCTCTGTGACCCAACCGGGCTTCTCCAGAGTTAATTGCAGGCTTGCGACGCCTGGTGCCTTATCCGCGTCCGTCACCCAATCGTGAACACTTGTCAAGTTATAGGTCGCTATGAGCAGGTAGTCAGAACCGGATGAAAAAGTGGTACGGAGTTGGTCAAAAACGTGACGGCGGTCCTCTGAAACAACCGCAAGGCCCGAGTACACGATGATTGCGCGAACCTGCAACTCTGGGGTTTTGAGAGCTGCTTCAATCTCTGCCTTACGATGCATGATCACAGCGTTTGCGGTGAATGGACCAAAGTTGCCGCGCAGTAGGGCATCGATGCCATTGCAAAATTTGCTTACGTCGCCCAATTCCGGTTGTCCTCGCCCCGTGCCGTCAAACTTGGATTGCGCCAGCCATAGCGTGGCGGCGTTGGGGGAGAAAAAGATGGCATCCAAGCCAAAGTCTCCGCCGCCGTCCACGACAGCTGCGGCAGCCTCGTCGAGCGAACAGCTGGCCAATCGGTGGATGGCAAAAGCCACCAACGCTCGCGTCAGGAGGTGCTTCTCCCGCTCATCAGCCGTAGTGCCGGTTCCAGCGGGTAATCGCTGATCGAAATCGGAATGAAGGCGAGCAACAACGTGTCCCAATTCCAGGGGGACTTCAACGGTCATACAATCCTCCACCGGACGGTGAACAGTTGCTGAAGCGAACTGGTTTGGGTAAGTTTGGCCTCGATTTGCGAGATCAATTCATCGCGTTGTTTATCTACTCGGTCTTGGGCGTCAAACAATGAACGGCGTCTGTCATTGCGTTGGGATTCGAGCGTTTTAATTTGCTTCTGGCCCGCGAGTTTTTCTTCCAATGTCAGCGCTGCGGTCGCGGCGCGGCGAGCCTCCTTTATCTGTCGATCCAGTTCTTTGATCTCCCGCTCCAAGCCCAACTTCAAGTCATCCGCCCAGCCGTCGAGCTTATCCGCCTCAGCTTCAAAGAACTGTGCGTTTCGATCCGAAATCACGCGGCTGATTTCGTTCTGCCGAACCTGAGCGACGGCCTTGAGTTGAGACTCAATGTCGCTCACAAAGGCTGGAAACACCGAAGATTGCTGCACGCGCCCTGGCAATGAGAAGAGTCGTCGCGCGGTCTCCTCGTCTAGGGCTTCGCCAGTATCAGCGAGACCGGCGAATATCAGGTAGTCTTCGGCCTGGCCGAGCGACTCGACCGCAAAATTGGACAACATCAGCCAGCCAACCTTTCCGAGCAGCGGTTCAAGAATGCTGACTTTACCGTCATGGCCGTGATAGTCGAACTGTATCTCTTGGACGGGTAAGTCACGTTCCTTTGCTTTTGCCAGCACCGCTTCCGCAAGGGGGTGGTTTAGGCGATAAAGATGCGCCTCGCCAGATCGGCGGGGTAGCTCGTACAAGCCGAGCGGGATATCGCCAGGAAAAGGAGAACTGTTCAGTTGGAACGACGACGCATTTAGGAAATTGGCGTGATCGCCGGTTTCGTAGCGCGTGAGGTCGATTAGCAGGCGCTCGAATCGGTTTAGATAAGCCTTGGACGCTTCATCCCGAACTTTCAGCTTCTCCCGCACCTCATCGTCGAAGTGCTCCAGCAATCGCTGCCGCGTTCGAGTCATGGCCTCGTTGATCTCGAAGCTGAGTTCAAGCTGAAGCTGGTCGAATGCCGCTTGGATTTCTTCCTGCTTGCGACAATTCTGATAAATATCTGCAATTCGTTTCTCGAAGTCCACGCCAGAACCAATGGCACCCAATACTTCGTCGCTGGCCCCGAATACACCTTCAAACAACTGGAATTTCTCGGAAAGAAGCTCGAACACACGCTGATCAGCGGCATTTTTCCTGTTAAGGAAGTTCACGACTACAACATCATGTTTCTGCCCATATCGGTGGCAACGGCCAATCCGTTGTTCAATACGCTGTGGATTCCAGGGCAAGTCATAGTTCACAACAAGTGAGCAGAACTGAAGGTTAATTCCTTCCGCAGCTGCTTCGGTAGCGATCATTATGTGCCCTTCCTCACGGAAGTAATCCACTAGAGCCGAGCGTATGTCTGCTGATTTCGACCCCGTGACGCGATCTGTGCCTTTATGCTGTTGCAACCAGTTAGCATAAATTTCTTTCGACCGCTCATCCGTATTAGACCCGTTAAATAGCACAATGCCACTATTGAAAGGACTATCTGCGAGTACGCGTAGTAGGTAGCTTTGCGTTCGCCGGGATTCTGTAAAAATAATCGCTTTTTGCGCTGCCCCGAAAGAAACCGTGTGCTTGAAAGCGATCTCAAGCGCTTTGAGCAAAGCGCGACCTTTTGCGTTGTGTTCAATCGATCCAGCGAGCGTTGCAAACGCGTCGAGATCGGCAATTTCGCGTTCGAGTGCAGCACGGTCGGCGTCCGAAAGCGTTTGTTCAGGTTGATCCTCAGGCCATTCTTCAGCGGTCTCGTCTAGGCCCTCGTATTCTTGATCGAGTTCTTCCACCAATGAAGTGGGGGGATCGTATTTCTTGAGCTTGGATTTCAGACGATTAGCGATTGACTGGAGAGCGCCTGCGATAGCAAAGGTCGAAGACGCAAGTAGTTTACGAAGTACAAGCGTCATCAGTGAACGCTGGCTTGCAGGAAGGGCTTGGAGATTGTCTCGGCGAAGATATTCTGAAACGAGATTGTAAAGACGGTCTTCACTTTCCTCTGGACTGAATTCTTCAACCAGTGGGAACCGCTTGGTGAACGGAATGTATGGCGTCACTTGCCTGCGGAGAGTGCGGCAACAGATTGGTTTGAGTCTGTCCTTGAGAGTTTGGAACACTTGATCCTGGGCCAAATTTGCAAACTGCTCTCGGAAGCTCTTCAGATCGCCAAAAGCGTGTTCATCAACAAAACTGACCAGCCCGAACAGTTCAAGAAGCGAATTTTGTAGTGGGGTAGCGGTAAGCAGCAGTTTTGGGGAGCCGTTCAATGCCTGCTTGAGGGTGTTAGCAATAACGTTGGAGGGCTTGTAAACATTGCGCAGTCTGTGCGCTTCATCAATCACCACCAGGTTCCAACCTACCGCTCGAACATCGGAAGCCTTGTTCCGCGCGAATTGGTATGAGCAGATTACGATGGTGTCCTGAGTCTCGAATGGTCGGAAATTGCCTCCTTTGATGGCGGTGTTGTACGACTTTGTTTCGAGGATCTCGCATGGCAGAAAGAATTTTTCAGTGAGCTCCTGGTACCACTGCTTTCGAAGATTTGAGGGCGTGATGACAAGAATGCGTCGCTTTCGTTCGGCCCATTTCTGGCTGAGGACCAGCCCCGCTTCGATTGTCTTCCCGAGACCGACTTCGTCGGCGAGCAGAGCACCTTTGGATAGGGGGGAATTGAATGCAAATAGGGCAGCATCGACCTGATGGGGATTCAAATCGACTTGGGCGCTGGCAACCGCACCGGCGAGCTTTTCCAGGCTGTCGGATGGGCAGCGCTTTGTTAGCTCGTGCGCGTAGTATTTGGCGTGATAGGCAGTCAGATTCACAATAAACTCTGTAGTCCCATGGAACAGTGGATGATAGCAGGAAACAACCTAAGTGCTCGTGAGAAGTATGAGTTACGGACTCTGGCCGAGAAGCGTTTGGGATTCGCCTGCCCAATCGGAGCGGTTGGTTATTTGAGGTTGCTAAAGGCGCGAAAGATCCTGCTGTATGCGGGCGAGGATCGTGTCCAACGGAATTTGGCCGCGATAGTAGAGCGGAGCCGTCTTTGAATATTCCGCCGCGAATTGCTTGCGTATTTTCTTGTCTTCGATGGTGAAGGCCCCACTCTCCGCAACGTTTGGACTCAAGGACTTGAACCGCTTCTTCTTGTGCTCTAAGTATTCCGGGGTTCCAATGAATTTCTGAACGGCTTCTACGTCGAGAAGCTGATGGATGTCGTAGTAGTGTCGCAAAAAATTCGTTGGGACCTTCCCCGAGCCTTTGAACTGGCCGTATTTTCTGACGACGGCCTGGATTTTTTCTACAAACGTGTATTCAGGGTTATAGCAGGGGATGGCGAGAGCTCGGTTGTCCGCATATTGAAGTTTCTTCGAAGCGGCGAACTGGACGACCCAAGAAGAGATTGGAACGGCGCGGTTCGGAGCCGTCTGATCAAAACCGACTTCTAGGAGAATTCCATCCTTGAGACTGGGAATCGAGCCAAAGTGAGTCTCGTAACGTAGCCTGAGGCCGGCATTTCTCAACGTCTCGTCGTCATACGTCGTGTCCCTCTCGACTGCCGTGATTCCTGGCATCTTGATCTTGTCGCGCAGTTTGTCAAAAAACTGTCGTCTGGATTCGACGTGCTGTGGCTTCTCATGATTTGGATTTGTATCGACCTGTAGTCCGTCAAAGGGTTCGATGCGAACGTCGATGTCTTCGGAAAAGCGATGAATAACCCCAAAACCCTTAGAGAGCGAAGTGCCGCCCTTGAGCTCAAACGTTAAGCCAAGCTGTTTAAGCCCAAAGACGGCGTGCATGATCCAGTAGTCCTTTTCCACGAGAGCTGGATCATTGATCTTCTCGCTGTCGGCAACGGTTTCGACGAGTGCCTTGAAATCGGTTCTCTCATGAAGAAAAGACTCAGGCATGTTGCAGCATCTCCTGGAACTTTTTCTGCGTGGAGTATTTGCCGTAGAGAGAAACTGCCCGTGAAAGCTTTCTCGGGTCCATCTCCTTGGCTTTTTCGCGAACGCGAGAAAGGACGGCCCCCCGATCCTCAGCAAGTTGGTCTAATTCATTAACGACGTCGACCAGCAGAAATTCTGGAGAGAGCTGCCTGGGAACGTTAAATCGACGCTCAAAAGTGACCATCCGATTGCCGAGCGGAAACGTCCCATGCCGTTTCTGATTGTAGACAACCCGTTTGTTGTAGAGCTGCGTTGTCCCGAGTCCCAACTGGTTGTAGGCATTCGGTGACGTAACAACAAAACGGTCTGTTTTCAAGAACGCCTTCACGAGCTCGTGCTCGTCAGCGGGAGCCTCTCCAAACTCAAATTTTCGCGGACAGTAGTACAAACCAGTACGGAGCTTCTGGAGGGTTCCGTCAACAGTCAGTTCTTTGAGGTGTCGATCGACGCTCTGGGACCAGGGCAGAAGGTCTTCCCGGCGGTACACCCGTCCGGAGCGGAGATGTCGCTTCAATTGTTCTAGCGTGCTGGTCCGCATCGTCCTTGATCCTCCACATCCCGTATCCTATGCTTAAAGCGGGGGTGTGTCAATTATTTTACTAACGTTTCATGCATTATTACCTTTAACATGATGAATATAAGGAGCTTGCACTATTTTGTATTTATGTCTATCACTGCAATAGAAGTGGCTTGTATCCGTACGACATAATCGACTTGTGTTGGCACAGCGCAATAACCTCGTGGAGGGAGCTGATCTCAGGGGTTCAGAGCGTCAAGTCTGCATTCGTTTCTCTCGTTGTCGAACCCTCGCATCGCTACGATCTCCGAGACTGCCCGCTGTCCTTTAGTCCTACCGATGTGAACCAAGAGGTCTACGGCGCTGCTGATGTTCGCCATAATCGCCCGGTGCGGTAGTTCGATCCCGCTCTGCAAGACGCAATCCGCGAAGCGAGTGACGGCTTGGCGGGCAGAATTGGCATGGAGGGTACAGAGACTCCCTGCATGCCCTGTGTTCAACGCTTGGAGCAAATCAAAAGCTTCCCCACCACGGACCTCGCCCACGATGATTCTGTCCGGCCTGTGGCGGAGCGCCGCCTTCAGCAACTCGCGGACGGTCACGGCTGGCAATCCAGTCTGTTCGCGGCGGGTTTCAAACCGCACGAGGTTGTTCTTGCGAATGTTTAGTTCTGCTGTGTCTTCGATAAGCAGAATCCGTTCATCATCCGGGATGGAATCAGCGAGAATATTCAGAAGCGTAGTCTTTCCACTGCCAGTACCTCCGCTGATGAGGATGTTTTGACGGTTGCGGACTTTCTCGCGGAGAAATACGGCGGCTTCCGCGCTCATCGTTCCGTTCTCGATCAAGTCAGCTATTGTGAAGTGCCTGGTATTGAATTTCCGGATTGTGAGCGTGATTCCATCTATGCTGCAAGGTGGGAGCACTGCCGCCACGCGACTGCCATCGGGAAGACGAGAATCCAAGATTGGCTTTTCCTCGGAAATGTCGTCTCCCAAGCGGCGGGCAATGTTCTTCACTGCTGCGCAAAGAGCCTGCTCGGAAATGGTGATGCCGGTCACCTGAGTAAGCTGGCCCTGCTTCTCGACGAAGATTCGGGAGCCTGCGTTCACCATGATTTCGGAAATGTCCGGGTCCAGAATGAGGTGCTCGATGGGCCTCAGAAAAGGAAGGATCGTTTCAAACTGCATGAGAACGCCTCATAGTAGTCCTCGGGCGATTTGGTCGAAATACGAGACGTTGGGGTCGAGGTAATAGGGCTTCAGATAACAGATCGTCGCGGGCTTTGGGTTCACGCCGTCATACGGAAGTACCACTGCCTGGGCGTTAGCCAACTCGGCCAAGACTTTCTGGCTGAATCGGTAGTCTTGTCTCATGCTGTAGCTCTTTGAAGCGCTGATGCTGCCTCGGTCTGAGACTGTCTTCCCCGTCATTAGACTCAGTTTTGAATTCTGGCCGGATTCAGAAATGTTGAAAGTCACGAATGGTTTATCTTCCCGGCCACACAATTCGCTGGCAAGCCGGGTCGAGAAGTCGTCGGAAAGTGCCAGGAAGATCTTGGTGCGGAACGTCTGGAGAAGCGTTCTGTAACTTTCACCCGAAAGCGTGGACTTCAGGGAACTGATGCTCTGCGTGGCGACAATGGAAACACATTTCGATTGGCGGGACAGACTGAAGAATTTCTCGTCGCCGATAGGGTCGCTTTCTCCGACTGTGGCAAATGTCTGGTATTCGTCACACATTAGAAAGACCTGCCGGAAGTATTTCTGCTTGTTCCGTTCTATCTCCGGGATGCGAAGCAAAGCAGCTCGCTGAAAATCTAGCTTGAGCATCGTCCCGAGAATTCGGGCGAGGCCGGCGTTCAGGGAGATCGGGAAATTCAGGGCGCATATCTTTCCCTGTTCGATCAGCCAATTGAAGGATGGGAGCGGCCTACCGTAGGGATAACGCCCGTGCTCGTCCGGCTTGTTGAGGGTGGGATCATATGTCTTCTTTGGCGGACAGAAAACCCGTTTCACTGCCGGATTGATGTCGAAGAGCGAGAGGAAAATCGAGACGCCTTCGACAATCGAACTGCGGAGTTTCTTTTCCAGTCCCATCCAGTCATCGAAATACCAGCGCTGAACGGCTTCCAATTGCTGCCGCTTGATGTCGTCCACGTCTGAAGGGGCTTCAACAGTGATTCTCTGGCATTCGAGCGTGGCTTCTTGTTTTCCGAGCAGCTCGTCGAGTCTGGCCGATGCCGGGGCCTTATACAATTCCCGCTGCTCGTCATATATGAAGCCGAACTCCGAGAACGTACTGGCAAACTTTTCGTTCCCATAAACCTCGGGCGTCACGCAGACGTACTCGCGGGTCTCGAACCTGCCTTTCCCTTCCTCGATTTTCTTTTCGAGCTTTGGCGGCGAGATCGCGCATTCGTAAACGTCAAAGAAAGTCACGTAGTCATACAGCACCTTATGAAGAAGGATTATGTGCTGAAGCATATTCGTGTATGCCTGCTGCCAGAATGGCTCTTTGCCACGCCCGTACAAATTGTTCAGGAGCGAGGCCACACTGTATGCCAGTGCTGATGAATCCAAATCGTTATGCAAGGGGTTGTAGCGGTATTCCGAATCCAGGGCGACTTCCACGTAGTCATTTTCGCGATCATGCTGGCGGGCAATTTCCCGGATTTGATGGCAGAAATCTCCTTTGACTTCCAGGACCAAACCGCCAATCCGCTTGGCCGGATCATCTGCTTTATATGCGATCAATTGTTCTGCAAATGGACGCATGCAGCAGCTTGTCTTTCCCGTTCCGATAGCGCCGAAGATGCCGATGCCAGTAAACAGTCCCTTTTCTGGAATCGTCAGCCATTGGGGACTGCTGCCTGGAGCGATCTTCGTTGGATGATGAATCTCTCCAATTACCAGAAACAGGTCCTCTCTGAAACTCGGATCGGGATACGGCGGCAGCGAGCTTGTCTTCTGTTTCCGCCTCCGTCCGTAGCTCAGGACGTATAGCCCTGAAAGGGCAGTCGAGTAAATGAAAAACGGAGTCGTGAACAGAAACAGGGTGTAGCTCTGGGCAAGAACTGAGTAGACGAGCGGCTCCTTGAGAGCAAGGTATTGCAGATACAAATTGCTCTGAGGGAATGGATAGGCAGAGAACAGAATCAGCCCGGTCAGACCTGCAAGGAGAAAGCTCACAAACGTTCGAGAATTTGCAACTCTTTCCAGCATGACGGCTCACCTCTTCGCGGCGCTGATTGGGACAGCTTTGTCCGGGATTGCAGTCGCGGCATTGTGATTTGGTTCTGTAGGAACTCGCCTGCGCGGGCCACGCCGCGGCTGGGCGTCATTCCTGTGGGCCTCGTACCACGGCGCGAATTCGGCATCGCTCTGAAACAGGAACTTCAGAGCGCCCGAGACCACTTGGTCATTGGTAGCACCGCTGAACCGGCAGTAGGCCCGCAATCTCTCCTGCACTTCGTTTTCGATTGCGGCTTTGATCTGGGTCTTCAGTTGTTTTCTTTCGACCTGAATAATTGGCATGTGAATCTCCTTTTCAATTCATTTGAGGTACTGCGGGGAGCGACCTCCGAAGCCGGTCACGGACACGCCGCGTTGGGCGGCGGGTGGGGTCGCTCCCCGTAGTACCGTTCCACTTAAGCTTTTTTCTTGCTGTGGCGTCATGCTGGTAAAGTCCTTTGTCCTAAACTCCTTACGCTCGGCGCTGGCCTCCGGGAAGTTGGGCGGGTGATTGGGCGGCCTCTCCGACCGCCGAAGGCCCGAGCCGCACAACATTCGGTACCGCCAGAAAGGTCTCAAACTGTCGTCCGGGATCATGTACAAGGAGCTGCGGTTCTGCTTCGGGCAGCTTTCCGGTTTGTTTCCAGCTTTGGTATTGGCTCTGACATTCCGGGTCGGAATAACGCTTCAAGCCGCGCTGCCATTCGACAACATCCTTCTGGACCAGTTCCTTAAATCGCTTTTCTTCTGCCATCTTCCGTAGCCAAAAGAACCGGGCGAGCTGCTGGCTTTCGCGCCCGCGCTGCGTTGCTGACAGGCTTCTGACGAATATGTCACGGGCAAATTGGAAGCTCTGGGTGGAATTGGAGACGAATACCAACCTGAAGCTGTTACCGAGCGCCTCAAACAGCGGACAGTATCTCTGGACGAAAGAAGCGAAGGTTTGGGCTGAACGGATATCGTCCTCGATGTAGGTGAAATTTGCGAGAGGCGGATTGGTGTTCCCAGAGAGAAATATCGGAAACTTCTCAAAGAAGTAACGGCCTGTTTCTGATCCGTTCTGTCCGTGGAAGACCTTCATGGGCAGGGTTTCTTTGCTGATCCGCTGTTCCAGAGTGAAATAGGCAACCTTCTCAGCTTCTTCTTCGAGGTAATGGTGGCCCATGTGTGCCAGCACAAAATCCAACCCCAGCAGTCTTACGGCAGCCTTGTCCAGCAAACCGTAACGCCTAGACTTGCGATGGCTCGAATTCTCTTTTCCAAGCGCGGCATAGAGGCTCCGGGAGAACAGGTGATATATCTTCTGGGTACCCCGTTCGGGCAGATGCTCCCTTACGTGTTTCTTCTGGATCGCTTTCTTTATGAAGTACGTGGCCGGGCCTCGGCCAGCAACGTCCACATGCTGGGTGAATTGACGTTGCAGAAAGAAGCCGGAGTGGACGGCGACAATGTAGAGGAATTCCGCTTCCCGTTCCGTATAACCGAACTGCTTCAAAGCGGCGAGGGATTCAGCCGGGATTCTCATAGTGACATCACCTCGCCAATCAGGTCTTCACCGCGCTCGGCAGACCTTCCGCGATAGTCCTGGTTGTAGAGTTTGAATCCAGCGGCAACCTTGGCCGCGATTTGCCGGGCTTTGTAATGCCCGGTTACGCATTCCAGGTCAACTTTGCATTGCTCCTGTTCTTGGGACTCGTATTCAACGCGAACGTCGGGGATCTGAATTCTGCCATTGACGATTTTCAGTCCGTGGGCGTCGGCGATTTCCTGCCGTTGCCGCTGCCGTTCTGCTGTAGAAAGATTCTGGATTTTCGCAAGCTGGCGATTGACGTTCTTCTTCAACTCAAAATCGAGCACGACCCGCTTTGGCGTGCCGCCCGATTTGGAGATTTTCTGCGCTTCTTTCTGGTACACGTCATAGATCGCGGCATCATGGCGCAATTCCCGCTTCTTCACGATTCCCGAATAAATAGCTTGATCCGGGTTGGTGCGGAAGTTGGCTTCGGTCAGCCCCTTTCCTGCCCTGGTAAGCGAGACATAGCTGCCCTTCGCCTTTGAGTCCGGCTGTACTGTTACGAGCTGCTGATCCGTGAGATTGCGCAGGTCTTTCCTGAAGCGTTCTTGGTCACCGTGATAGAGGTGCTTCCGTAGGGAATCGGCGGTAATAGTGCGGAATGCGCCCAGGTCCCGAAGCATGGCCGACTGGCCGGAATCCAAACGATAATGTTGCCCCCGCAAGTGGTAGACAGTTTTGCCCTCCTGCGCCCGGGTATCGCGATGGCTCTGTTGCAGAACTCGTTCTCCGGCGTCGCGGTGACCTTGCGCAGACCTCACGGTGTCGTCATTCAATGAACGGCCCATGACTACTCCTCAGACCGCTCACGAATTTCAGCCGAGAGATCGTCCCCGCCGATTCTGAGTTGTTTGTCCACGTAAACAAGTTTCTGGCCGGTGTGTTTCAGAAAGAAGCGCCTCGCTAACAGGAAGAATGCTGCGAACAAATTGCCGAAGAGTAATACGGCATACAGAGCGATAGCCCAGCCGTAATCGTGAAAGATTGGCTGCCGGTAGGGGACCAAGAATTTGAGGCGGTCCATCAAAACAAAACAGAACGCCATGAAGATAGTCAATGCCAGGAGTAGTGCGTTGCCGATCATTGCTGCACCTCTGCGTATTCAGACGCAACAATGCGGTCCCTGATTCGGGCCAGTTGAAACGAAGCTACGCTATTGAGACTGTTGAATAACTTTTGTTTTGGGCGGCCCGATCTCTGCACTTGAACTCGGCAAGCGCAGCCGCCCTTGTTGACTCCAATTCGTCCGAGAACGGCTCCTTGCGCTGGCCCGGTACCAACGGGAATGCCCGGCTCGCGACTAGAAATCGCCTTATAATGAAGGCCGGTTTGCGCGCTGCGCATCCGGCCTGCGGGCGTGGGCCAAAGCTTTTATTGAAGAGAATTTCCCCTTGCTAAGACTTCCTAAGGCACCAAGCCGAGATGATGTTTTGAATTTCTTAGCTAGCTCTACTAGCTATGGAAATCTCGGATTGTTTGTCGGAGCTGGGTTTTCAAAAGCCGTACTAAACGAAGCATCGGGCGATGAAATAGCCCTTTCGTGGGGAGACCTGCTCGAAAAAGCTGCCAAGAGGATGCAGGTGAAATATGCGTCCCTGAACGGGGTCGGCGTTTCTTATCCTGAAATTGCGTCTGCGATATGTAAGGCACATAGCGCAAAGAGAGCCGTATCATTTGGAACCTCATTGCGACAACTCAAAGACGAGATTGCGGGTCTAACCAGCTGGTACCCGACTGACGAGCAACGGGAAAAGTATTCGCGGTACCTTGAAGCCTTTGATCCCTCATGGATAATCACGACAAATTATGACCTTGTTATTGAGAGTCTCTTGACGGGTAAATCAATTCCTCTGGGTCCCAATGATCCTCTGTCCGCTCCGAAGGGCGTTGTCCCAGTGTTCCACCTCCATGGGGTTAGAACGAATCCAGAAGAGATAATAATCGCACAGGAAGATTACGTTACTTTGTTCAGGCCAAGCGAGTACCGACAGATGAAATTAGCGCTGACGATTAAGGAATCTACGACGCTGTTGTTGGGATATGCCTTAGGTGACGTTAATGTTCTAACCGCCCTGGACTGGTCGAGGAATGTCTTCAAAGGGGAGAGGAAGAATTATCCCAATGGGGTGATTCAGGTCTTAAGACAGCCAGATCCTGCTGAAGAACCCTATCGCGCTAGAAACGGCGTCGTGATCATTGAGACGGAGGAGCTTTCCGCTTTTTGTGAGGAGTTCAGTGGTGCTCGTAGAAGGCTCGCGCGGCGAGAAAAAAAGGAACAAGAGGCACTGGACAGCCTCGCCGGCAAACTCAATTCTCCGAGGAGCTCAATGATAGAGAAGTTCATTGACGATGAGGAGTTTAGAGCTAAGACGCTGAAAGTGCTTTCTGAATCCTCAATTCACCTTGTGGCGGGATTCGTATCTTTCATGGACAAGTGCATTGATGAAACTTGGAGGCGATCTGCCCCGTCCGGCGCATTTCACGGATATGCCCAAAACCTGACTATTATCATTGACATCCTCACGGCGTTCCCTATTGAAAGGTTTCCGCCAGCCCTTTTTCAGAAGGCCGCATACAGCCTGGAACGAGTTGGATACTACGTCGGTGATACTCATGGTCAGTCCTGGGCAGCGAAGAAAACCTGGGATACGAGGTCAAGGGATCTGAGTGCGGAGATCGTTAAGGAACTCCGGAACGTTGCTGAACAATATGGCTATGTCCATGTCAAAGAACTGATCAAATCGGTTCCGGCATAGTCGGGGTTGCCAACGTCCCGGAATGGATCACGAAGAGGAAAGGGCCGGCAAAGTTGCCAGCCCCCCGGCGGAACCCGAATTGTGAAGTTGTCCCGATGATCATCTGCCGCAGTTCATGCCATTTCCCCCGTTCGACCCATTACGCGCCTGGTTCGACTGTTCAATTTCCTTCCTAATCCATTCTGCAAGTTCTGCGGGGCAAAACCGGACTGCGCCTTTTACGTGAAAACAAGGTAGGAGTCCAGCCTTGGCCATCTTGTAAATGTGTTGTGGGGTAACGCCGAGCATTTTTGCCACCTCAGAAACTTTCAGAGCCTCCTTGCGGTTTTCTAATATCTCTATGAGTCTCATGGCTGTCAAACTTTTGAAAAACCGTCCCGGTCATCTCAAAAGCACCTCCGATTCGCTTCGCCAGATTGTCTTGCCTGAAAGAGACACGTATACATAACTGCCAACACGTTCGGCAGACGAGAGTTGCACATTGATTTCTGTGGGTGGCCTCGAAGCGCAGGGCGGCACGCGGCGGGTAAAAGAGTACAAACCCAGCGGCACGCGAAGAGTTGCGGTGGCGCACGTCATAACTTCTCGGCTGACGCAGTTCGCAGTCGGATGCGCCCAACGCGGCGCTATCCATTTAGACACCTGGGAAGTTGGATGCGGTGTGAATACTTAAAGCAAGACTTTAATGTCTCCGAATTGTCAAAAGTTCACCCTGTTTCGGCGCGCTCCCTCCAGACCACCCGTCCGGCGCGGTGTTCAACGGCATCAATCATTTTCAACATCGTTAGCTAAAGCCGCATTTTGACTTCGAGAGCAGAACTATTAGCAGCTCTGCCGCGTCTGAGTGTGTATATGCGCAGCAAACATGCGCGTTTCAGGATGTGCTTATGAACATGATGCTCACACTCATTCTGCTGCAAGCCGGCGGTAGTCCGTGGGAGAACGCCGTCCAGCAGCTCCAGACTGCTTTCACCGGCCCGATTGCCAAGGGCCTCAGCCTTGTTGCCATCGTGGTTGGTGGCCTGATGTTTGCGTTCGGCGAAGGCGGGAACAAACGGATGTTTGCCGGAATCGTCTTCGGCATTGGCATGGCGATAGCAGCGGTGAACTTTCTTACCTGGCTCTTTCCGGGGTCGTAAGGCCACGTGAGGTGTGTATGCAGGCGGAACGTAGAATCAACCCGACTTATAAAGCGATCAACAAGCCGCTAACCATCCTTGGCGCTGAAAGAAAGCTATTCTTTGTCGCGCTGATCATGGGAGCAGCGGCTTTCAACCTCTTTGGCAGTCTGTTCGGCGGGCTTCTGCTCTTCGGGAGCCTATTCCTGATGGCTCAATGGGCTACGCGGACGGACCCGCAGATTCTGCGAATCGTGCTCAACTCCGGCAAGTTTCGCCGCGAGTACGACCCGGCAAAGTACAACGATCCCAATATCCGGGTGATTGCCCATGCTTAAGCTTTCCAAGATCGTCAAGAACTACAAAGAGACAGGGGCTCTCAATGAGAATGTCAGCGTCTACGGCTTCCTTGACGATCAGGTCTTCTTGACCAAGGGAGGCGATGTCGGCGTGGTGTTGAGAGTCGAGGGAGTCGATTACGAGTGCTTGGATCACAAGCAGACAGACAGTCTGACGAAGCGCCTGGAATCGGCTCTCAGGCTCTTAGGGCCGCAGTTTCGCGTCTACCAACTCTTGTTCAAGGCCAGCGGCGAAACGGTCCCTCACGGCGCTTACGACAATCCGGTCGTAAAGCAGGCGGTTGATGACCGGGCGGCTTTCTTTGAAAAGAAGGCCGGCGAGCTGTACTCGCTCCGGATTTACTACGTGATCTTGTATGAGGGAGCGAAGCACCATGCCAAACTGAGCAAAAGCTTGCAGAGGCTTGGTTCTGAGCCAAAAGAAGCAATTGAGGAACTGCAAGGGTTTCTCAGCGGCAAGAAGCAAACGATCCTGATTGGCAGCGCAATAGAGAAACAGCATCGGTTGCTCGTCCACCAGGTGCGCAGCCTCATTCTTCAGCTCAGCGATTTCGTCACGATTGAAATGAGCAGCAGGCAGGACACGTTCACGGTCCTGAAGCGACTACTCAACTTCTCTTCCCTGAAGATCGAACATGCTCGGCTGAAATACGACACGCATGTGGACTACTTTTTGGCGGACTCCGCGCTGGAATGCTATCCGGGACACCTCCTGATTGATGACTGCTACGTGAAAGTCCTCACCTTAAAAGAGCCAACCGCCCAAAGCTGGCCCCTAATTCTCCGGCAATTGCTGGAAGTGGGGGCCAGCTACCACATCGTCACGGAATGGAAGCCTCAGGAGAATACGGCTGCCCGCAAGCGCATTCAATCCATGCGCCGTCATTTCCATAACAGCAAAACCTCGCTCTTCAGCCAGCTCAAAGCTGATGGTTCCACGAATCCGGGTGAGTTGTTGGTGGACGATTCAAAAGAGTCGCTGGTGCGCAGTCTTGGGGAATGCCTAAAGGAAATCGAGTTGAATGGCAATTACTTCGGCGAGTTCTCGCTTACGGTCGTCGTGTATGACAAGAGCCTCGCGGCGGTTGAGAAGGCTTGCTCTGAGTTCTACAAAGTCTTCTCGATGCACGACGGCTTGCTCTTTGAGGAACGCTACAACCTGCTGAATGCGTTCTTTGCGACAGTGCCGGGAAATCGGCATTTCAACCTCCGTTATGTCTGGCTGCTGAACACGAACTATGCCGACTATTCATTCCTGTTCACGCTGCATACCGGGGAACGACGGAACAAGCACCTGAACGCAGAGTATCTGGCGGTTCTCGAAACCAACCACGGCACGCCCTATTTTCTTAATTTGCATTACCAAGACACAGCGCACACGATCGTGCTGGGCCGTACCGGGTCAGGAAAGTCGTTTTTCCTGAATTTCCTGATAACGAATTTGCAGAAATACGCTCCGTATACGTTCATCTTTGACCTGGGCGGGAGTTTCCGCGGTATTACGCAGCTCTTCGGCGGCGCTTATTTGAAGGTCAGCGCCGAACAAGCCGAATTCACCATTAATCCGTTCTCGCTGGAACCGACACGGGAGAATCTGAACTTCCTTTTCTCTCTTGTGAAGGTGCTGGCCGAAGGGCGCAGCCTGAGTGCCCTGACGCAGGCAGAAGAAAAAGACCTCTATGCCCAGATTCAGAACCTCTATGTCCTGCCAGCGAATTTGCGGACCTTGAGCGTTCTGGCTAACACCTTGCAGAAATCCCTGGCTGAAAGGCTGGAGAAGTGGGTGCGCGGTGGGCAATACGAACAGGTCTTCGATAACGAGAATGACACTCTCACGCTGTCGAAGTTCCAGTGCTTCGATTTTGAGGGAATGGACCGCTATCCCGACCTGATTGAGCCAGTCCTGTTCTACATCCTCCACCGGGCCAATGCGTCGATCTACAACTCGGAAGCGGTCACCACTTTCAAAGCATTCTTCATTGACGAGGCTTGGCGTTTCTTCGGCCATCCCACCGTTCGGAATTACATCGTGGAGGCCCTCAAGACCTGGCGTAAGAAGAATGCCGCGATGATCCTGTCCACCCAATCGCTCGATGAGTTGGACAAGTCGGAGATCGTGCACATTGTCATCGAAAGCTGTGCGACCAAGATGTTTCTGGCTAACCCGGATATGGATCGCGAACTGTACCGGGACACCTTTCATCTGAACGACAACGAAATCGAAATGATCTCGACCCTCATTCCCAAACGGCAGGCACTTGTGAAGCGCCCTGATCTCGCGAAGGTCGTCAATCTTGAGGTGGATGAAAAGAGTTATTGGCTGTATACCAGCGACCCGAACGAGAGCTTTAAGCGCGAACAGGCTTTCCGGGAGCACGGATTTGAAAAAGGTTTGGAAATCTTGACAAGGAGTCCTCTATGAAAAAAGCAATCGCTGTCGTTTTGCTCGCTGCCCTGGGAGCACTCTCCGCTGCTCAGAGCCGCGAAGCACGAACTGTCAAGTACGCGGTGAAGGACATTGTCCTGGTGAAGGCCAAGTTGCGTTACACAACACTGATCGTCCTGCCTCAGAACGAGAAGATCCTCGATTTTGTCACCGGCGATAAAGATTTCTGGGTCGTCGAAGGGACGCAGAACTTCTGCTACATAAAACCGGCCAAGCAAGGCATAAGCACGGATGTCACGCTGATTACGGCGGCGGGCAACGTGTACTCGTTCCTTGTGAAAGAGGTCGGTGAGAGCGATGAGCCGGACCTCAAGGTCTTCATTGAGCCCAAAGACCAGTCCATCGTCCAAGCGATGAATGCCCCGCCGAAATTCGTGCCGTCGAGTGAAGTTGAGGGTTTGCGAGTGCAAGCCGCACTCGCTGCTACCCGTGCGGAAAGAGACAAAGAGATTTTTCGGGCTGATTATCCCACAAAGAGGCTGAAGTTCGATTACGGCTTTGACAAGGACAAGAAACCGTTCCTGGTCTCGGCTATTTATCACGACGACAAGTTCACCTACATTCGCTCGTTAGCGCAGGAAAAACCGACTCTGTATGAGGTAAAGGACGGGTCGCCGAATCTCATCAATTTCGATCTGAGAGACGGCGTTTATGTTGTACCCAAAGTTCTCGATTCCGGCTATCTCGTGATCGGGAAACACCGGATGGATTTCAAGAGGCAGGAGTAGTGCCATGTCGCAAGCTAACGAAACTCAACCCACGGTGCCCAACGTCCAGGACAAACGGAAGCCCGCTCCCGGAGTGCTGCCGAAGAATGCCCAGACATGGGTAGTGATGGGACTCACAACGGTCATCATGCTTATGTTGTGGGTTTCCGGCCCGGCGAAAGGGGCGAAGTCGTCGCAAAAGCCCGATGCTGCAAGGCCGGAGACCGTGACGGGGCTCAGCCCTGCAGAAATTGGCGCACGTCTCGAACAGGAACGCCGCGAGCAGCAAATGCCCTCGACGCCCGCACAGCGTCTTATGAATGGGCAATCGGGGCCTGGGGATTCCGCCCCAACTGCTGGCGGCCAAGGGGCCTCCGCGCCGGTTGATCAGGACCCAATAAAACAGGACATCCGCAGGCGGGAGTACACGTCGCGGTTTGCGTCCAGCGTGGCTCTCAGCTATCGCCCTCCCCAAGTGAACGAGTCGGCGAGAGCTGCGCTGGACCCCTCCGCGCCACTGCCAATGGACTTGTCGGCGCTAGAAATGCTGAGTCTTCCTGCCGCGCTTACGAACACCGCATCGAGTGGACCGCAATCAACGGCACCGCCAGTGGAGGCACAGCGAAAGAAGATCACGCCGAATTTCAATGAGGCAATTGGAAAAGACTATGTGGTTTTTGAGGGCACAGTTCTTGAGACAGTGCTCGTCACTCGATTGAACGGCGAGTTCTCTGGGCCGGTAATTTGCATGTTGACGAACAATATCTATTCCCACGATGGACAGCGGCTGCTGATTCCTGCCGGCACGAAAGTCATGGGTGAAACCAAGCGGGTAGACGGCTTCGGCCAGACTCGCTTAGCTGTGGTCTTCCACCGGCTCATCATGCCAGACGGCTATTCGGTTGATCTCGACCAATTTCAGGGCTTGAACCAGATCGGTGAGACCGGCCTCAAGGACAAGGTCAACCATCATTATTTGCAGATTTTCGGAGCGTCCATTGCGGTCGGCGCAATCGCGGGCCTGGCTGAGGCCGGCACCAACACGAGCAGTGTCGGGTTGGCGCTGACTCCAGCGGATGCCTACCGCCAAGGCGTGGCCACAAGCCTTGCGCAATCGTCCACGCACATTCTGGACAGGTTCTTGAATTTGCTTCCCACGATAACCATTCGAGAAGGCCACCGCGTGAAGGTTTATCTGACGCAAGACCTCCTCGTCCCTGATTACGCACAACATGAAATGCCTTCGAATCTTTAAGGAGTACCTATGAAACGCCAAATCGCAGCGTTATCGCTTTTGCTGGCTCTGACGGTCAGCCCGGCTCTTGCGCAGTTGGGCAGTGGTATCGTATATGACCCGACAAACTACCAAAATGCTGTGTTGCGCTATATGCAATTGCAGAAGCAATTGCTGCAACTCCAGCAGACGTACAACCTCCACATGCAGCAGTATCAATTCGTGGTGGCACAGGCCCGGCAACTCCAGAACATGGTAGCTCGGTATCGCGCTGTCCCTTCTCTGTGGTCGAATCTCAGCGCCAGCAACACCCTGAATAACACGTCTCGTTGGGTGAACGGGATCAATACCGGTACTTATGGAATCGCCCAACAGGGCTATGGCCAGGTCAATCGGTCATTAAGCAGTCCCAACGGCGTCAACACGTATGACGGTCTGAAACAGGCTTACGGATTGGAGGAACTTTCGGACGGCTCGACCATCAACGGCATGGCCACGATTGGCCAGTTGAGAAACAATGCGCAGCAGCTTGAACTTCATATCAAGCAGCTCGAAGACGATTCGCTCTCTTCTGCGCCTGACCTGAATACCCAGATTGCCGTGCTGAACAAGATCAATGCGGCCAACATTCTCCTGGTCCGCACGATGCAGGACACTAACAAGTTGCTGGCCAGCCTGCTCGAACAGCAGCTCGTCACAACGGAGCGCAACCGCACATCAAGCGTGGGGGGCATCAACACGGAACTCTATCGTCAACAGCACTTCAACGATGTCATGAGTTTCACCAGTTCCGTGCCTACGCAGCTGCAAACGCCAACGGGCAAGTAGAGGGGAGCATGTTTGTTCCAGTTCAAGATCCGCTGACCTCTCTTGAAGACATTATTCGTGGTCTGATGACCTCGAAGCTCGATCTGTTTGTCGGGATGGGGCAGAACCTGTTCCGTGGGTTTGCCACCATTCTCATTGTCTGGTTTGGTGTCCAGTCGGCGCTCTCAAGCGCTGAAGGCGGCGAAGGGTTCAACTTCACCCGTTTCAGCCGCTTGCTACTCGTGATCGCCTTTTGCTTTGCAATGGTGAAGTATTACAGCACGCCCATTCCTGGCTTCGGCCTCAGCTTCCCCGATCTGGTGATGCAAGAGGCGTCCTCGCTCTCAAACAGCATTGGCATGGATCAAGCGCGGCTGATCGAAACCAAGGTCACTGAGGTGGAACAGGGAATGGAGCAGCCCAGTTCCATCAACTTTCACGAGACGCTTACGTTCGTGGTGTTGTACGTGATCTTGGCGACTGTTCAGGCGGTGGTGCTGATGATTATTGGATTTGGGCTGATCGCCCAGGCTGTGCTTCTCCTCGTTGGGCCTGTGTTCATTCCATTCTTCATCGTGCCCAAGATGGATTGGCTCTTCTGGGGTTGGTTCAAGGCGTTCCTTCAGTATTCGTTTTATCAGGTCGTCGCCAGTGCCTTCGTTTACATCTTCGGCAAGCTCCTGCTGGCCTTCTTTGCGATTGATACGGGCGGAATGACGGTCGAGCAATGGATGACTGCTTTCCCGGCAATGTTCATCTTCTTGCTGATCGCAATTTACGGTCTTCTGAAGATTCCGGCGCTGACGAATCACCTGTTCAGCGGGTCGGCGGGAGCCGACTCCGGGTTGGCTGCGGCGATGGTCGCTTATATCAGTCGAGGTTAGGTTATGGTCGTAGAAGCAAAGCAAGATCCAACGTTCAATGCCGCCAAACAGCTCTATGCTGAGCAGTTTGGTGACGCCATCGTCACGAACACTTACCTAAAAATTGCCCTGCTGGCTATGGCGCTGGTCGCTGCGGGCTTGATCTACGCGAACATCAAGACCGCGTGGATGGTTCAGAACTTCAAGCCGCTGGTGATCCGTATCAACGACATTGGCCGGGCGGAAGCCGTCAAATACGACACGCTTGGCTACAAACCGCAAGACGCGGAGGTCAAGTATTTCCTGAGCGATTTCTGCCGGCTTTATTACGGCCGGAACCGTTACACAATTCGCGACAACTTCAAGAAGTCGCTACTGTTCATGGAGGCGCAGATCGCGAACAGCGTTGCCGAGGCATACCGGAAGAATCACACCGTCGAGGGCTATCTTCAGGACCCCAGCGCCCCGGATATCGACATCGAGGTCGGGAAGGTCTCGATTGAGGATTTGCGGTCGGCTCCGTACAAAGCGACGGTCGATTTCTACGAGATCGCCTATTCTCCAGCCGAGCATGTTGAGATCAAGCGAACGCTCTACACAGCTCATTTCGTTTTTCTCTTCCGAGATTCGGTCCCGAACGATTTGATTCAGGCGAACCCGCTTGGTCTGGCAATCACGTATTTCCGCGAAGATGAGGCGTTCCAATGAGCGCCTTCGAATCGCCCGTTCCGCCCGCAATGCGCCCACAGAGTGCTTCAGATCAGGCTGCTCCAGACAAAGCGATGGAAAAACACTATTCACTGGAGCATATCGGAGAGCTTTGGGGCTTAAGCACAAGAACGGTGCGGAAGATGTTCGAGAACGAGCCCGGAATAATCGTCTTTGGGAACACGGGTAGCCTGAAGAAGCGCCGGTATCTTACGCTCAGGATTCCCGAAAGTGTCTTGCTCCGCGTTCATCGGCGTCTTCGGAAGGCAAGTTAACAGGAATCATCGACGCCCGGTATCCTGATAATTATGATGCAAACCTAGCCAATTCCTGCTCGACATTCGAACGTACATCCGCGCAGTCCCAGTCACAATGACTTTGAGACAGGTAGGCACGTGACAGAAGCGCGGATAAGGATTGTTGCGCTAGGTTCGTGATCTTAGGATCAAAGCTCAGCACACCGACGGGAATCGGATAAGCATCATCAGAACCGATAGGCGAGTGAATCGCGATGTAACACACTTGCCCCGGCACAAGGAACAATTCCAATCCTGCAGGCAAATCTCGATGCATAATGTTAAGCACGGCGTTGAACCCGTAATTAAAAATAGGAGACGAGTGCTCCTCGCCGATTAACACCGAACGAACCCGCTCGGACTCCCCCTCCCCATGGAACTGTTTGTCAACTGCCGCAAGCAATTCTGGAAGCCGAGTTGTTGCACCCCAGTGAGGAACGTTTGGGCGTAACCAGATTTGGAGCTTCGGATTCAAGTGCGGACGAGCAACTGCATACCTCAACGCCGCCGCCATTCTGGTACGGTTCGCCTCTGTCCACAGATTGCCCACAATGCGCACGGTTGGCCTATCAACCCTTAACTCGCCCGCCTGCCTGACACACGCGCGGAAAAAACCTTCGACATCAAGAGTGTCATTCTTAATGAATCGTTGTGTTTGCTCTGGCGCGCAAGTTACCAGCCACTGAATAGCTTCCTTGCTCAACTCGTCAGACCGGGAGTGAATGGATGACGCGAACTTTGCACAGCTTTGCACGACCGTAGCACGATCCTCCAGCTCCGCACCACTTCGCCAATCCAGCAGGTTAATCTCAACGTATGCCGGGTCATCAGCCCGCACAAGTAGTTTCACCGGAATAATGCTGTTGTACCGCAGTTCAGGCTGAACATCATCGACTGTATAAAGGCTTTGCTTTTCCAGCCTGCTTCCGCCGCGTCTAGACCGAAACTCCTGAAAGAAACGACTGAAGGACTGGAAAATGCGCTTCGATGTCTGACCTGGATCTTGCGTTACCTCCAGGGGAAGCTCTGGCAGTTCGTGTTCAAATTGCGTTAGACCTTTGCGGACATCCGCTGGCGTAGAGGAAATCAAATCAAACTCAAACAGTTCCTGCTTTGAATGAACTTCAAAAAGCCTGGGCTCTTCGCCATCAACGAAAAGAGCATGCCCACTCTCGCTTAAGTAAACTCTCCCATTTCCGCGACGGGCATATCCCGCATTTTCAAGGTAGTCAATTACGAATCTGATTTCATCGGAAGTAAAGCCAAAGAACTCCCCTATTGCTTCTTCTTGCATGCCATCCGCAAGTCTGAGAAGTCTTAAGAGAAACTCCGTGGCCAGTGAGAATTCGGAATTCTCGGATACCTTGTAAGATATCCGGTACGTACGGCAGGGCAAGCGGAGTTCCAAACGATTAATCTCAACAACATCTTGCGGTTCTTTACCGTCGATGCTCTCATCACCATGTGCGAATATGTTTAACGCTTTACTCATGGCGATCTCGCCCCCGCGCAGAGGCACCTTTTCGAGGCGCTCGCTTGTGCCGCATCTTAAATATTCGCTTCGGTTCGGGCTCCCACTTTGCAGCCTTGAGAAATTCAGACTCTCCATCGCGCGATAAGACATTGAACTCTGATGCGACACGAGCCAGAGGGCTGTCGGATGGCCAGGCCTCACTCGCACCTACAACAATAAGTTTGTCCATCGCTCTCGACAGGGCAACATTTACACGGTTTCCTCGTGCAAGAAAACCCTGTGCAATCGTTTGTCGCCCGCCCTCGCTTGGGCCATCCGCATTATTGCGGACCAAGGATAGTATGACAATCGAATTCTCCTTTCCTTGATAACTGTCAACGGTATCAATTTTGCAGGAGTTTAAGATTGTGCCGCTGAGTCCAACAGACCGCAGCTTTTGTCTAACGAGTTCTCGTTGTGCCGCGTACATACAAATGATGCCGATTGGTTTGCTGTCGGCGTCGCATGCCGCCAGCCACTCCAGAAAGGGTTGGCTCCGATCAAGGCGTCTCAAGACATCGATTATCGCATTGGCCTCCGCAGGATTCGAAAGGCTCTTTCCCGAGGGCCCACCTGGATGTTGATATCCGTGTTCCCCGATCTCATCTGTTGTGATCCAGTAAAGCTGCTTCTTCAAATCATCGGGCCATGCTTCTGGAGGAACGATAGGAGTGGTTCGTCCATGTTTTAGCGTCTTCCCATAGAAGACGTTCGAAACCAGGCGCCCTATTGATGGAAGCATTCGATATTGGGTCAATAGAGTTTCACCTACTAACTTTCCATACGAGGATGCGAATGCTCGTTCAAAATCGCTTCGGATGACTTCGCGACGTGGAATTTGCAACCTGCGCTGAGCTTCACGAATAACGATGGGCTCGTGGAATGGCTCAAGCTGCAGATGATCGCCGACCAGGACGATCCACCGACCGGCTTGCATTGGAACGGCAAGCTCACTCGGGGTACACCGCGCTGCTTCATCAATGATAACGAGATCGAATCTAGTAGATGGCAGACCTAGAGACGAGCGTCCCAACCCCACACAGGTTCCAGAAACTATTTGGCGGGTTTTCGCAAGAAACTCTTCAAAGCTCCGGCGGCGCGAACTAACACTGCCGAGCCAATCTCGTGCAAGGGTTGCAATAGCCCGGAGTCGCCTTACGTGTTCACGAGAATCGATCGCGTGCTTTTCGACCAAGCCCTCCATCACAGCATCATAGGTGGTCAAACCCGTCCAGTCTCTTTCGGCACTGGGCGGAACACTGACAGATGGCTCTAGATTCTTGAGAGTCCGGATTAATGACTGAATGCGACGTTCTCGATCCTCCACGCCTGGTTCATCCGGCGCAGCCTGTACCAACGATTGAAGCTGAGCAAACACGGGCCTTACTGTCGATTCCATAAAGAAAAGGTCGTCCGTAAACGACACCGACAATCCGATATGCTTCGCAACAAGGTGAAATCGCTGTTTGAGCCCAGCTCGAAACTGCTCTCGATAGTGAGCCTCGATTTTAGCCGAGTGATATGGCTTCAAGACATCGGACACGTTGCCCTCTTGTCCGATGCGTACGATGCTGGGCTCTGCGCCATCCTTCCTAAAGAGTCTCAGAACTCCTTCCGCAGCGTTATTCACAGCCTCATGTGACTGGCTGGAAAGAAGCACGTTACGGATACTCCCAGACGAAAGAGCATGATGTACGAGGGCAGCAATAAACTTTGTTTTCCCGGTTCCGGGTGGTCCTTGCAACAGCCCAATCGGGCGCTTAGCCCATATCGACAAGAACGCTTTCGATTGAGAGTCATTGAGGCCGTAACGAGATTGAAGTTCATTGACGGACGTGAGAATCGGCATTTCAACCGGAATATTTTCGGCGAGTGGACTGAAGTAGTCGACCAGATTGGGAATAAGTGATTTTCGTGATACCAATCTTGCAGTGGCAGCATTCCGTCGAGCACGGCTGTCCGTCTCCATCATGCTTCGGAAGCGAAGCTCGGAACCCGCCGAACACAACAATCCTCCGTCTCGGGCTCGATAGGCTGAGGCGTCCACCGCAATCAAATCGTTTCGCGTCAAATCGAGATCTAACACTCCGATAGGTACCCATCCCTTAGACTTCGTCGCGAATTCAATGACTACCTTATCCTCACGCATAAAATCGATGGTCCCCTTCCTCACGTGGAACGCAACAAAATGTCGCCTCCTTTCGCGAGAAAAGTAGCTGTCCAGATCTGCAACTCCTTCCGTGAACTGCTCCTGCTCAACCTGCATTAATGTTTGCCACAGAGCCGACACATTGACTGATTCCAGCGCAGGCACAATGTCTTCGGTCGGATCAACAATTGCGTCCTCGTCCAGTGCGTCAGCCGGCAATGTTACGGGTTGGTCTATGGCTTCTGGCTCAGTGCTTGTCGTCACCCCATCGCGGACTTTAGCGCTCACCATTTCAAGAATTGGCTTGAAAGCAGAAAAATCTCGAAGACCCGACTGGATGTTTATCTCCCCAAAGAATTCGGTTGTTGCCCTTTTTTGCGCGAGTGCAACTTTCGATTGTGTGACTGGTCGTCGTCTCAACTCATAAATTTCACCCTGCTTATAGCGGTTCATTGTGACAGCAAGTTCTTCCATGGCACCGGTCAAGTAGAACCGCTCAGGGCTAAACACGCGGATGTAATAGCGGCCTTCATCGGAGGAAAATCGCCCGGCAGGCAGGCCGGGAGCGCTAATGGTAAGGACCTCGCTCGGAACAGTCGGCGGCCTCATTACACGTGCGATTGCTTCAAGCAAAGGGTCCAATGTCGCAAGGATCGGTAGCTGATCACGGCAAATATTAAGTGAGGAATTGATTGTCTGGAGGCCAGCCGTGTCGACTTCAGAGTACTGAAGTATCTCCTCCGTCATTTTCAGGACTGCGAAGCGGTCTCGCTCCTTGCTACCGACCGGCACTGATGGGCTGTATGCCGGCGTCCGAATTTCACCTTCTTCCGCTGGGCCAAATTCAAGAACGTCGACGAGAACTGGAGAACCGCACTCGTCGGCAACCACTAGGACATTGGCGGGCTTCAGGTCCCCATGAGCGCGGCCACCAGCATGCAAGGTAACAATCGCTGTTGCCAGTTTCTCCACAAACGTCAGTGCGAATTTCGGGTCTTTCCACTCTTCGCGGTGATCCCTCAGATGTTCGAACAGGTTCGGAGCGTCGATCCACTGCTGTACAAGTACCAAGTGATCAGTCAAGTAGCCGACATCGAGAACACGAGCGATTCCGGGTGGTTCAGCGAGAATGAGGTCTTCAGCTGTTTCACAAAAACGAGCTAGTCGGGGTGCCTCGGCTGATTCGTCTCCCCAGCAGGCGCGTCGCCATGCTTTAACCAGGCAGGGGACGCCGTCTCGCTCAGAACGCCACACAAGGATTCGGTCAGTTTCCCGAAGCACTTCTCTGACGGGAAGAGCCACGTTCAGATCTAGCATGCCCTTCCAACGCCGAAAGCGAAGTAGCCGTTCAATTGCCCCTCCTGCCCCGGTCGCGCTATGGATTGCTCCGTTGAAGGCGTCAAGCATTTCCTGGGCATTCGCGAAGCGTTGAGCACTGGCCACATCCAACGATTTCTCGAACCAACTGTGCAGGTAATGAAAGTTCCCATTGGGATCGATTGACACATCCCATGCGGGTGGATCAGCAAGGGTCCTGCTTTTCGGAATGCAGCCGAACAAAATCATGTGAGCAATCACACCAAGCAAGAAAACGTCTTTGCGAAAATGATCTACAGCGTCGCCCAGAATCGATTCAGGCAAGATTGTTCCATTTGCGAGAAACTCATATCTGCGATCACCAAGGGTCCCCAGTTCCGGGTACGCAGCTGCGACTAAATGAGAGATACGGATCACCGAGGGTAACTCCATCCAGATGCTGTGCGGCCCAAGATCCAAATGAGCAGCACCAAGTCTGTGCATTCCGGCCACATGTGACAGGATCGTTCTCGCCAAGTCGATTCGGGATGCTGGAGTGAGTTCAGGAGTGTGAACCTTTAGGAATTCTCCTAACCGCCTGAGATGTCGTCTTTTTTCGAATACCTCCCAGTAGTGAATTCCCTTGTTGGAATCCGCTATCCGTGGACGGATGAGGACGGTCTCTAGCTCGGGCTGGCGATCGATTAGGAAAGAGATTACGGTTTGCTCGCGCCCCGCTATCTCAATTCTCGCCTCCTCCGATGCATATCGTGAATCAGCCTTCGAAAAGTCCCAGTATCGAAGCAAACCTGATGAACGACTGGCGGCAACTTCCTCGACGTCATACTCGCTGTAAATCTTTTTGGGATGCTCGTAGGTTGAATCGGAAAGAACTCGATAATCCCCATACAGCTTCTCCGACAGTTTGAAATATCCGCCACCTACCCCAAAGAACTCTCCTAACATCGACCGCCACTTGCTGTTTGCCGCCGTGTAATGATTGGTTTTGTCGATCCAGTGCGGCTGCGCAAAGCGACTGTTACGCAATCGACGATCCTGCACGGTGCGGCAGAATTCATCGATTGGGAGTACGCGAGGTTTCTCAATGTCCGGCAGACCGCGTATGTCGCAGCGGCCTGTGAGGATGACGCATCCTTCAATTAGTGGAATCTCACGCCGATCAAATTTGACACCTTTGGATGCAGCCTTCTTGGCGAGGAAACTACTGAGGAGACTTGCCATGATCCTTGCGTTCTCTAATATCTTCTTGACTGGCGAGGTGTCTACGCTTCGATCATTCTGGAACCATCGGTCGCCGTCGCTCGTTATGCGGCCACCCCAGTCCTTCAGGTCTGCGATAATGATGCGGTCATCCAAAACCAGAACCACGTCGATTTGTCGCGGCATCGAGCCCGTCTGAATCAGCTCAAGATTTGTGAACGCATACCACTCTGCCGGTAGTTCTCTCAACCGTTCAATGCCGGTTAGCTCGCGCCTATGTATGCCCTTCCCCGAGATGCTGATGCGCATGACTTCCGATACCCTTTCCCTCTAACTCGAATCGGGCTCACCATGGTTGACGGTTCAAACGGACACGTTTGGAGGGGTTCTACACAACACATCTTAAATCTGTTGACTCAATCCCGCCAAATATCTAGGCAATGGCCGCTACGGCATTTGAGAGACAGCTCTGATTGCAATTAGGACTCTTGCCAAGTGGCTGTGGAGACTGAGCTATTGGACCGGGTGTAATGAAGAGCCACTGAAATCCAGGCCTAGCGACTCTCCGTGCGATTGCCAGCTTAGTCTCACGCTGTTCTCCAACTGTTCCTGCCGTGCCTTCACGAATGGTGAGTAATGCTTTTCCGTGACCTTGACGCTGCTGTGTCCTAACAAGAGTGACACCTGGTCAATCGGAACTCCTGAGAGCAGCAATTCCACGGCAAACGTGTCGCGGAACATGTGAGGGTGGCAACGTTTCGGCGTGCCGTCAGGTTTCTTGATCTTCGCTCGCTTGAATAGCCGGCGAAGTGCGCGCTGCCATCCCTTCTTCGCGGTTTCGGGGTCGCCGTTGCCACTCCAGAAGAAATAGTTCGGATTAGCGGTTGGCAGTGAGCGCAAGAGTTGAGCAAGTTTGGTTGGAAGCGGGACGCGAACAGGAACCCCGGTCTTGGCCCTGTATAAGAAAAGCTTTCCATCAGCGCTTAGGTTGTCCTTTTCGAGCGATACGGCATCTCGAATGGCAAGCCCAGACCAACGCATCAAGAGAATCAAGGCACGCATTCGTTCCGGGCGATAGCGAAAGTCGCGCCCTCCGCGCCAATCTGCATAAGCGAAGGTCGCATCCTCGATGCGCTTAAATTCCTCGCGGGTGAAATAGTCTGTGGGAACCCTTTTCTCTTCCGCCTTCTTCATCTTGAGGGCTGGATTCTTATCGAGCCAATCATTACTGATGCAGAACTCGAAAAAGCCGATCAGGCGCTCATGCTTGCGGCGAGTGGTATTTGGGCCATTGCCCCACGTTGCACGAAACTTAACCAGATTCGGAGTGGTGAGTTCTCGCAGCAGAGTGAGGCCAACGTCTTTTGCCCATGCCAACAGGTGAAATTGAAAGAGAGTCTTGCTCTGGTTCGTGGTTGACTTCGACAAGCAGCGGGCGGCTTCGTCGGCGCGATAGGCTGCGACAGCCTCCGCAATCGTGATCGCTGGTGCTGTCTTGCGTGCGCCGGGCCGTGCCGCTTCTTCAAGCTTGCGAGCTTTCTCTTCTGCCTGCTCCCAGGTGCGCGTCTGTGCGCTGGTGCGAAGGAACTCGTGATCCTCGCTGGGGGTGCCCTGAATCCACTTGGGGCAACGGCAACGTCGCCATGCGATGTCGTCGCGATGCAGGCAGTTCTGGGAGTGGCGGGTGTAGACGGACAGCATCTTTTTCGCTCCTTTTAGGAGAGATGCTGTTCCGGCTAAAAACTCTCGGTTGTACAAAAATTGTACAAGCCAAATGCGACTCTGTTTAAACCATTGAAACTATTGAGTCAAAATTTGGTGGAGCTAGTCGGGATCGAACCGACGACCTCATCGTTGCGAACGATGCGCTCTCCCAGCTGAGCTATAGCCCCATACGGCGGGAAATTTCGTTGTGTTTGATTT
>Ga0182030_10001960_pt1 | contig 43310 bp, 39 predicted proteins | sample 812S3MmetaG_FD_121299 | JGI IMG/M metagenome (GOLD analysis project Ga0182030, IMG submission 121299) | Permafrost microbial communities from Stordalen Mire, Sweden - 812S3M metaG (Illumina Assembly) | ecosystem: Environmental > Terrestrial > Soil > Wetlands > Permafrost | place: Sweden... | reverse complement strand
TGATCGCGAGTACCGATACTGCGGCATCTGCCATGACATGGATGTAGGCGGCGCGAATGTTGTGATCCCGGGCATCTACCGAATGCTCGTCGTGGTGCCCGTGTTCTGCAAACTCAACGGTATGTGTTTCCTCGCCTAGCGCGATGATCGCCTTGAACGCGTGCGGCTCCGGAATCTGTTCGGTTGACTCTATGAAATCGCCCGAACCCTTTCCAAATGAAAATACTTGACGCGATCCGTCGGCCCGCTCAGTCGTCACGGTGACGCTACCGCGGGCCAATTGATCGTTGGAGGAAGCTTCGCTTTGGATCCGGAACACCGGCGGGACGCGGTCTTCGAATATCGAAAGCGCTAGAGCGCCGGATGCGGTTTCGACTCTCCGCGATTCCGCCGCGTGATCATGATGATCATCGGATCGGCCGCCCTGTCCGTGGTCATGTCCGTGGCTGTGCCCATGATCGCCTCCGCTCAAGAGCCACGCGCTCAAAACATTGACGACGAGGCCGAGAAAAGCTATCGGAATCGCTTCGTTAAATCGAATCGGCACAGGCGCTAAGAATCGGCTGATCGCCTCATAGCCAATGAGCAGCGCGATCATTGCCAGGATGATGGCGCTCGTGAAGCCCGCCAGGTCGCCAAGCTTACCCGTGCCGAAAACGAATCGGCGATCATGGGCGTGTTTCCGGGCGAACGTGTACGCCAGCGCGGCGATCAGCATGGCGCTCGCGTGAGTGGACATGTGTAAGCCATCAGCGACCAGCGCGAGCGAGCCAAAAATGCTGCCGCCCACAATCTCAACGATCATCATGACCCCGCAAAGCGCAATGACCACCCAAGTTTTGCGCGCGTTCTTATCGTGCGCTTCTCCCAGAAACACGTGTTCGTGCCCGATTCCAAGCTGTGCGTCCAGGGGGGTATTCATCAAAGACCTCGAGCGTTTGTGAGCTTGAGCGGCCAAGCGAGGGAATTTGTCATCGGGCGATGAGACAGAAGGACGACCTTGCGTTACGGCAGGAGCCGTCGGCGACTGGCGGAATCCAACGCCGCCCATTAGACTATACAAATGGGCGTCGCGTATATACCGTGGCCACTCCTTTTTAACGGGCTTGAGGTCTGGGAAAGCTTCACCCGTCGTTCTGGAAGCACCTTCGCGGCCCATGACGCAATGATGTAGCGAGAGTTGCAGGTCACAGTTGCCCTGCCGAAAAAAATGGACTGCGCAGGTAGTCACAGGAACAGGTCACATCTTGGCAAGCAAAGTCGCCTTCAGAGCTACGCGCTCGATAGCAAAATCGGCCACTTCTACTCGTTTGGAGCGCTACCCTGTCATTCCGAGACTCGATGGCGATGGGCCGATGTGGCAGCAGATCCGACGCGCGTTGGCGGATCCGATTCTGAATGGTAAGTGGCCTCCTGGGACACGCATTCCGACTGAAATTTTGCTCACGGAGCAATTCGGCAGCTCTCGGATGACAGTGAGTAAAGCCATGCAAATGTTGGTCGCCGATGGCTTGGTGCAGCGCAAACCGAAAGTCGGAACGCTCGTCGCCGAACGTGCCCAAGAGCGCCCTGTTTTTGAAATATGGGACATTGCCCAGCTCGTCGAGCGCAATGGTGGAGTTTACGAGTACAAGCTGCTGGAGTGTCGCAAACTCGGGCCTGATCCGGATCGGCGCGAGCTCTTGGGCGTGTCATTACGAACGCCGCTCCTGTGGATGCGATGCATGCACTTAAGTGACAACAAACCAATTCAGCTCGAAGAGCGCCTGATCAACATCGAGGCAGCTCCCAACATTACCTGCCAACCGCTTGAAACGCAGGGCCCCAGCAATTGGCTTCTGTCGCACGTGCCGTGGACAGACGCCGAACATAAGATCTCAGCCCGCGCAGCCCCAGCAGAAGTCGCCGCTGAGCTTCAAGTTAAAGTCGGAACGGCGTGCTTAGTCGTCGATCGCCGCACCTGGAATCAAAGCACGCCCGTGACACTCGCGCGCCTTTGGCATCCCGATTCGAGGCACAACCTGGTCGGACATTTTAAGCCGGCTCGATAGTCTATTCGCTCGCGCTCGGCAGACCGTATTGTGTCGACAGATAGTGTCGAATGCTGCGCTCGCTGCTGAAGAACGATTTGCCGTTGGCGCTCTGCGGTTCCAATGCGGCATCCTTCACCTTGGTTTTGTCCGCCAGGATCAATACCGGTAGCCCCTGATTTTGTTCCCCGAGAGCGACCACCAGTTCTTGCCGGGGGCGTGGAAATTCCAGGTAATGCACGTCAACCATTTTGCGCAGTTCGGGAAAGAAGCTTAAGACGCCTTCTACGGGCGCGGAGTCCGAGCAATAGAGCGGGCCCATTCCGGCGTTCTTGAAACCCGGACGTAACAAAAAGAGCTGATCTTTCACGATTGATATACCTACTTTAAGGGAGTGAGATGATGTCAGACGAATTCTCGCTTGAGACGCTTGACGCTGAGCACGACGCCGGTCGCGCTCGATAGGAAGCCCAGCGTCAATAGAGACAGGACAAGGGTGGTACGGAGTACCGGACGCTCGATCAGTCCGGGGAACTCGAACGTGTGGAGAGCGTAGTAGACCCAGGCATAGCCACGGCGGCTTGAGTCCATGACGACCAAAAAGCGGCCAGACAATGGATCGACGTAGGCCCGTAGCGACGCTCCGTCCCCCGCGATAAATCCTCCGGCATCCTCGCCAGCCGACTCCGCATGGCGATACAGGTCGTCCGCGCCCGCCTGAGGCGCGGCCGCGACGGCATTGGGCCAGACATTCTTGACTCCTTCGAGCATCACCGAGTTCGGGATATGGGGCAGGATGTTAGCGACATCATTGGTGAAGGCGATTCGGCTCCTCCCGGTTTGAGATTCGTAGGCGGTCAAAAATGCCCGACCATTGATGGCGTTGAACGTGATCTCGGCGGCTGGCGCCATCTTGCGCAAGAAATCGAGCGTCACGGCTTGCGCGGCGTCCCGCACACTCATGCCACTTAAGCGGACCACTTGCGCATCGGTGGCATGACCCATGGAGAAGACGCGACCATGATCCATGGAGAGCCACCCGCTCAACATCCAGGTGATCACACTGACGCTTGCAAATAAACCAACGAGATGATGCCAGCGCATCCAACCGCGAAACGGAGACCATCCTGAGCGGCCGGCTGCGCGATTTGCGAGCATTCGTACAATGCCGAGCCACATCCCCACGGCGCTCGATAACAGCGCCACGAGCGAGAGCCACCACACGACTTGATTCCACGCCGTCCAGCTTTGGCGAAGCGGCGTGAAATAAATCCAATGCACCACGGCTCCCACCCAATTCCACGCACGCTCGGCAACACGCGTTCGCTGCAGGACTTCACCCGTGCGCGCAGAGACGTATAAGTCCGTTTTATCCGCATCGTTGAGGCGTACGCGATAGAACGGACGAAAGGGGTCGAAATGCTGATGGACGATCCATTGATCATAGGCGAGCGGACCCGTTGTCGTGGCGACGGAAACGCCGAGAAATGACTCGGCGATGTTGCCGGCCTCAGCCGCGGTGACGTCCGATAAGAGGTCGCCGCTCTGAGCGCTGACAGCGGTCCATCCCGTTCTGGTTTGAGCCAAGTAAGCAGCATGCCCGGCGCGCTCTATTAGACGAAGGTCTGCGGCATCGGGAATCTTTGTCAACGCCTCTGCTGGTAAAAGGATTACCTGTTCGAGACTTAGATTAGCGCTCCCTTGATGCCGCTCAAAATTCGACAATGCCGGAAAACCGACAAAATGCAGCACCGCACCGCTGGCGAACCACATGGCAAAGAACAGACAAAGCACCACACCCGCCCAGCGATGAAACCAGGTGAGCCATCGATTTGTCGCGTGCCCCAGTGCCCTCATTCCTCTAGAGTTTGAAGTAGGCTCCAATCTCCCAATACCGTGGTTGCCCCAGAATCACTTCGGACGGGTAGTAGATATCCGCCCACTGCGCATACTCCTTATTGAATAAATTATTAACGCGGCCGGTGATCAAGATACCTGGTTTGACCTCATACGAGACATATCCGTTAGTCAGCGCGTATTTATCGAGCGTCAAGGTATTGGCAGTGTTACCGGGCCGATTGCTGATGTAGCGCACGCCACCGCCGATCTCCAGCGGCAGCCCGCCTATATGTCGCAAGCTGGTCCATACATTGGCGGTTACACGCGGAATATTGGCCGGTTGCACGTCCGTATAATTCGTCCCGGTCGAGGGATCACTAAATTGTGTATAGACCGAATCGGTATAGGCAGCATTCGCGCTCACCGTCCAATTGGGCAATAATTTGAAGTCAGCCGCCAACTCGACGCCTTTGGATGTCTGATCGGCCGTCGCTTGATCCTCCGATTCGCCCTCTTCAGTCGTCTGCACCAGCAAGTTCGACTTCTTGATGTCGTAGACTGAGAGTGTTGCATCCGCCATACCATTCGGTGTGCGTGCCTTGACGCCAGCTTCGATCTGATGGGAGCTGCTCAGCGCGAATTTTCCTTCCGGCGCATTGACCAAAAAGATATTGTTGCTTCCGGGAGGATCTTTGCCAGTAGTCCACGAAATATACGGCGTGATGTAGTCCGTCACGTTGTAAACCAGCCCGACTCGCCAGTTGGCCGAGCTGTAATCCTGGCTGAACCCATTCGTCATTTCGACGCCCTGCGTATTGAAATTCTGTCGAATGAGATCTAGCCGATCATAACGTCCACCGGTTACCAGTTTGAGGTGCGGGGCCAAATCGATGACATCCTCAAAAAACGCGGCGTAGTCATTCCAATGGGTGGGGCTCTGCCGCTCCGTCAAATCACCCGGTTCAAGCAAGGGACCGAACAACCCGGGGTCAGGCTTGAACGGATCGACCAGGTCGTTATTGGGAAAGCCGCGAATACGATTAAAATTCAAGTGGCTGTAGTCCAGTCCGACCACGAGTGTATTCGCCATCCCGAAGACTGAGCTCTTGTAGGTCGCGCTGCCCTGATCGCCGATCAGGTTCTGCTTATGGAACACATAGAATCGATCACGATTAATCTCAGGGCTCGGCAAGGGCGTGACCCCGTCCAACGCAACCGTCGTAAAAGTATAAGTCTCAGAGTTGTCCCATTCTCGGTGGGCGTGAAAATAATAGATGAAGTTCTGAATCGTCAGATCTTCCCTCGGAGTCCATTTCAACAACAGCTGCGGCCATACCTGTTGTGAATGAATGGAGGCATCCGAGACGTTATAGTTAACGAACTCCATCCGCCGATCGATCGCGCCAAAGCCTTGGGAGTTCACGCCACTCACCACCCCGCTCTGTGCTTGGTTGCCGGCAAACGAGGCTGGGACCAAGGGCGTACCGTAATACTGCGAGGGATTGTCCTCAAGCCAATCGACCGTGAACTGGACATCTAAAGTGGAAGACGCTTTCCACAATGCCGTGACGGTCGCCTCGGTCGTATTGGAGGGGTTGTGGACGTATCCATCTGTCCCGGTGCGACTGAAATCGGCTCGAACCGCTAATGTATCAGCCCAGTGCGTCGTGCCGCCAATGCCGAAGTTGGTGCTGCCATAGCTGCCGCTCGTTGCTAAACCTTCTACCTGCGAGGGCCCGAAGCTCGGGGCTTTGTCGACCACATTCACAGCGCCGGCGATGGCGCCCTGGCCGTAAAGCACCGATGCGGGACCTTTGAGGATTTCCACGCTCGCGACGTTGAAAGAGTTTTGGTCCCGCGTGGTCATGTTTGATGGACCGATATAGAGCCCATTGCGCAGGGTGGTAATCTGATTGCCGGTAAACCCGCGCATCGAGAATTGCGACTGATCTCCCGGGGAGCCGCCCGAGGTGACGCCCGGCTGGCTATCGGCCGCTTCCTGCACATTAAAAAAGCCGCGACCGATCATCTCACCGTTGTCGATCACATCGAGGGTCGCTGGCAACTCTTGTTCACTTAAACCCAAGCGGCTTCCGGTCGGAGTGAACTGCTCCAATGAGCGCATTTTAGCGGCGGTGACCGTCACTTCCTCAAGCTCTGTTGCGGTCGGTTGTTGTCCGGAATCGGCGGCCACCACCCGAAGGGAGCACATGAACCCCGCCGCCGCGAGGAGCAAAGAAAACCTCAGATTCCCCTTTTTCATGACGTCGCTCACTGTTGCCTTGTAGTTAAGCCAACACCCCCTCGCAATATTTTTGTTGTCTAGACAAATAGAGAATCTCTTACATAGCGGATAGTGTCAAATTATTTTACGAGCAAGACCCCATCTCTAATCTGCGCGCATGTCATTAAGAGCGTTTCAATGTGGGAATCTATCTCAATCCGCTCAGCGCTGCCCCGAGCGTTCTAAAAGTCATGATGTAACGTTTTAAGCGTTCTTCTGTCTCGACAAATCGGCTGAGGACGATATACGCACTCGACCAGCGCGCTTACAAATGTTCATAATCGCAGCCAGAAGGCGAATTCTATTTTCTCAAGATTGATCGCTTGCATGTCTGCGAGAAACTGAGCGCGCCGCCTGCGAAATGGAAACAAGGAGCGGAGCATGAGCAAGATTATCTACAAAATTTTGAGGCACGACGGCGGATGGGCGTACGCGGCGAACGGCACCTTCTCGGAACGCTTCTCCAGCCGGAAAGCGGCACTACAGGCTGCAGTCGTAGCAGCCTCGGAGCAAGTAGCGCCGGGTGACAGGAGTGCCAGCTCCTGTGCAGATGAGACAGCATAAAATTCGAGCTAGGACGGTCCAAGCTGCAGCCAGCGCCGACCATCGTTCGCAAGCATGTCATCGGCCGCTGCGGGTCCTTCACTGCCCGCAGCGTAGCTCTCGATGTTTCCTTCGCCTCGACCCCAGGCATCTAGCACGGGCTGCACTGCAGCCCAACTGGCTTCGATGGCGTCGGCGCGCTGAAACAGGATTGCGTCACCCATCATGCAATCGTAAAGCAAGGTCTCGTAGCCCACGTTTGCGCGCTCCTGAAAGTAATCTTTATATCGCATTGACATATCAACTGGTCCGAGGCGCATCTCCGGACCCGGAATTTTCGCCATGAACTGCGTTTCTGTGCCCTGCTCCGGATCAATCAGCAAACGTACGATATTCGGCGTGAGTTCCTCCACCGGCGTATCGCGAAACATTTGATACGGCGCGGGCTTGTAATGGATGGCAATCTCGGTGCGGCGCCCGGCCATTCGCTTGCCGGTACGCAGATAAAACGGCACACCCGTCCAACGCCAGTTCTCGATAAAAACTTTGAGCGCAACAAACGTCTCGGTCGTGCTCTGGGGCGACACGTTCGGTTCTTGACGGTAGCCGGCGACCGCGTGCCCTGCCTCCTCACCAGCCGCGTACTGACCGCGCACGGCATCGCAGGGTTTTATAGGCCGGATGGCCTTGGCGACGCGCGCTTTCTCGGTCCTGACATCGTCGGCCTCGAAGGAATTCGGCGGATCCATCGCCACCATGCTGAGTAAAGTGAATAGGTGGTTGGGAACCATATCCCGCAGCGCCCCCGTGGGCTCGTAAAAAGAGCCTCGCGCCTCGACACCCACGGTTTCCGCCGCGGTGATCTGGATATGATCGATATACTCGCGCCGCCAAGTTGGTTCAAACATGCCATTGCCGAAACGCACCGCCATGATGCTTTGAACTGTCTCTTTTCCCAGAAAATGATCGATGCGGTATATCTGGCTCTCGTCGGCCTGCTTAAGAATGGCAGCGTTGAGCGCTTGCGCCGATGGCAAATCCGAACCGAATGGCTTCTCGATGACCAATCGACGAAACTTGCCGTCGCTTTCTTTAAACAACTGAGCAGTGCCCACGCCCTCGACGACCGTGGCGAAGAACCGAGCCGCAACGGCTAGATAGAATATCGTGCTCCTGTCGCCGATCAGCTGCCGTAGGCGCTCGAACGTATCCGGGTCTTTGAAATCACCCTGCAAATAGTGCAGTCGATCCGTCACCCACTTCCAGGCGTTGGCATCGATCTCAGGGGTGTAGGCCTCCGCGGTTTTGTCTGTCGTAAAAGACTGCATCGCTGCGGTCAATGATCCGCGCCAAGCCTCGTCGTCCTGCTTGATGATATCAACGCCAACGACGGAGAAGCTGTCAGGCAATAACTTCGAACAGGCCAAATTGTAGATCGACGGCGTTAACAGGCGCTTGGTCAGATCCCCGCTGGCACCAAAAATGACCAGCGTACAGGACGGCGCGCAGCGGACGCCGGGGGCAGACGGCGCCGCGCCCCCGCCTCCCTCGGTAGCCAAAGGACGATTAGAGGAAGCAGAGTCAGTGGCGGGCATGAAGTTTCCAGCGGTAGGAGGAGCGGATGAGATTACCGCCTCTCGAATCTTCTCGTTTACCGAAATTCCATTTCTGAGCATCTCTTACGATTTAGCTATGTCATGTAAGCGTTTGTTTATACGATATTATTTTTGGCCATTTTTGCGGGCCACACTGTTAGCGCATAGATTGCAGTCAATGCAGAAACGGCATTCGCCTGATCGGTGAGGACCGTATGGCGCGCGTCTTTGCCGATGGAAACCGACCGGCCCCGGTTCGCCGATGCGCGGTTTATCTGGTTCCAAATATAGGAACGCGCATACGAGCGAACGCGCGTAGAAAAATACGTCGCAAAGCTGAGAAACGTCCACGCCGAGGACGAGGCGGAATAGGCACATGGCCTTCATCATGGAACACTATCAAGCCCTCCGTCGCAGTGCCGTTTGCGACATGTCTCTGCTTTTCGCCGAGGAATCACTCTCACCCGCACCCGCGCTGAGAATTCAACGCCGCGATATCGATAGCCTTGGCATACGGATTCCAGCCTCAGTAAAGTTAAAAACCCCTACAGCTCCTTCGGAAAGGCCCAGATTCTCGATTGCGCGTCAGCGCGATCCGACTTGATGTCTGATCTGCTCATCCTAGATTCCGCAGACAGGTTTACCGACCAGGGCTTGTTTTGGCTCTCAGCGTTGCATTTTGGAAGGTTCGGCTGGTTTACAAAAGCCGTCTGGGCCGTTTTAGGTTTGGTCCCTGCCATCCTAGCACTCACGGGTATTTTCATCTGCTGCCGTCGGGTGATTTTCAAAAAGCCTTCTAATCCGAACCAGTAGGAAATTGCGTTGCGCCGCAAACATTTATTCCAATCAATCAACGCGCAGCCGCACAGGACGATAGACTGGAAAAATATTTAAACGGCTAAACGGCCATACGGAGCGGACCATGAGCAAGATTATCTACAAAATAGTCAGGCATGACGGCGGGTGGGCATACGAGGCGAACGGCACCTTTTCGGAACGGTTCGCAAACCGGAAAGCAGCGCATCAGGCTGCAGTCTTAGCAGCCTCGGAGCAAGCAGCGCCGCGCGAGACGAGTGTCATCTCCTGGGAAGACGAGACGGGTCATTGGCACGAGGAGGTTGCGGACGGGCGCGACCGGCCTCAGGTGACCGTCGAAGACTAAGAGCAGTTGCCGCCGTCGGAATAATGGACGTAGCGCACCGAGTATAAAATCAGCTTAGAGATTTAAGACTGTCCGAGCGGCAGCCACTGCTGGCCAGCGCGCATGGAGGGGGCGTCCATGTATGCCGTCGGCCGCCGCTGGTGCGGCATGAAAGCATGCGGCAACCGCGTCAGAGCGCTGCCGTTTCTCGCCAAGCACGGCAGATGATCGCCGATGACTTACTGCAAGCCAAATCGCCCTCTTTCCGATGACTCCGTAAGCTCGAGAATCCGCCCTCCTCCGCGCACAACGCAGGTAAGAGGATCGTCGGCGATCCGCACTTTCAGCCCAAGCTCTTTGGTGATTAGCTTGTCAATATCGTGCAACAAGGCGCCGCCTCCCGTGAGCACGATGCCTTGATCGGCAATGTCGCTGCCGAGATCCGGGGGCGTGTTCTCCAGCGCTTTCTTCACCGCGCTTATGACCGCTTGCAGCGGCTCCTCGAGAGCTTCAAGAATCTGGATGGAGTTTAACGTGCAGGCCCGCGGCATGCCCTCCGCGAGGTTTTTTCCCCTGATAGTGATCTCGCTTACGCTGTCCCGGGGGTAGGCGGAGCCAACTTCCATTTTGATGCGTTCCGCCGTCACCTCGCCGATCGAGATACCAAGATTGCGGCGCACGTACTGAGCAATCGCTTCGTCAAATTTGTCGCCTCCGATACGAATGCTGGCTGCATAAACGATGCCGTTCAGTGAGATCACGGCAACTTCGGATGTGCCGCCACCGATATCCAACACCATTGAGCCGCGGGCCTCGTGGACCATGATACCCGCGCCGAGCGCGGCCGCCATGGCCTCCGGCACAAGGTCCACGGTGCGTGCGCCAGCGCCCAATACGGACTCCTTCATCGCACGGCGTTCGACTTCGGTTGCACCGTGCGGCACACATATGAGCACGCGCGGACTGGGATTAAGAAAACGATTGCCATGGACCTTTTTGATGAAGTACTGAAGCATTGCTTCGGCGTAATTGAAATCGGCGATGACCCCATCTCTTATGGGCCGAACGGTGCTGATATGCTGGGGCGTGCGTCCCAGCATCTCTTTTGCAGTGGTTCCCGCAGCGATCATGACCTTACCGTTGCGCCCTGGTTGACTTTGCACCGCGACGATCGAGGGCTCATTGAGTGCGATTCCCTGCGATTTGACGTATATCAACGTGTTCGAAGTACCCGCGTCGATGGAGAGGTCATTGGAAAAATGACCCCGGAGACGATTCAGCATTTAATGGCGCCGGTTAGGAATTGCGCTGTGAGGGCGGTCGAGCGCTTCACGCTTTGATGCAGCCTGCCCCTTTGGGCGTCGTCGACAATCTGATCGTTGCCAAATCGCTCGGGTGGAGCGTACACCCATTCAAGACAAATAGATGTACGCTGGCGCACATTGGCACCCGCAGTTCACAGCAATGCGGCACCCGCCAAGCCGATCGACCAAGTGCGATACCGCACCGACCAGCGAGTATTTACGGGCGCCAAGCACCTGTGATAATGATGGCAACGCCCAATAGCGCGACCGTGGCGCCTGCAACATCCCATCGGGTGACAGAGACGCCATCTACCCTCCAGAGCCAGGCCATGGCGACTGCGATGTATACGCCACCGTAGGCTGCGTACACACGTCCCGCGGCAGCTGGGTGCAATGTCAGCAGCCAGGAAAATACCCCGAGGCTTGCGGCTCCGGGAATGAGTAGCCATGGAGAACCCGACTTGCGCAACCAAAGATAGGGCAAATAGCAGCCAATTATTTCTGCGAAGGCCGTTATAACGAACAGCGCAAATGTTCGAAGGATCAACAACTCATCGTTCCCTAAACGCGAGATCCTGAATCATCGCCGCCGTTGGAACCATGGTCGCGGCCTGAGTACCAACTGAACCCTTTGCGCCTAAAATATCGTCGATAGTTTCGCGACGGATCAGGTCGCGTCCGAGCCGTCCCAGTCCTGCAAAGTGCGGCTCAGACGCGGCGAGGCTAGCCTTGGAATCGGCATGGCCAATCGCAGCGAGCGTCAGCAGTAGGAGGCCTACGAGTCGGAACCTAAGACATATGTCGTTGATTGTGTCGCCCTGACACATCGATGCGAGCTTGCATCACCAAAGGAAGCTACTCGCTCGGGCGTTAAAATGTGGCAAAGATATCGCGACCTCTAAGACGCCCAGACAGCAAGCTTAGGCGAAGGCGTTCAACAAGGTTCCAAGCATCTGGTTGGAAACGCGTAAGACATCTGCGCCGGCTTGGGAAAGCTGGCTGGCTTGGTTCAAATCCAGCAACGAATTGGTCGAGTTTTGCCCGTCGGGGTTGGCGATCTGTTGCGCATCGCGTACCAATTGCTGAGTACTGTTCGCGATCGTCGCAGCACCGCTATTGAGCGCGCTGGACAGACTTACGCTAGGAAAAGAGGCGCCGATAGTACCCATTGCCTCTATATCGGCTGTGCTTCAAGAGACTTAAGCGAGCCACCAACCTATTGATCCGTTTGTATTTATCAGCCGGCTTTTCTAGAATGCGGAATGTCGCTGGCCGCGAAATTCTCCTTTGCGCGCATTCGTCCTACACGACTAAGCCTGTCTGCTGACTACCGAAGCTCGTCACCGACGGCCATCATCGCGGGAGCATTCGCGGCAAATCCGGGTTACTGATGAGATGCGCGATTTTTCAATTTGAGAGCTATAGGCCCCGGACCCTTCTCATAGGGAGGATGGTGCGCCTGGGGATGGCGGCCGCAGCCCTCATCTCGTGCCTGCACGCCGGCTCGGCATTCTCTCAAACTCCCTCACCTCTTCAGGAATGGCAATATTCGGGCGGCATTGTTTTGACGAAGTTATTTCAACCGGACCAGCCCCAATGGCGCGGGGTTGCAGGACTCGCAGCGGACTTGCAACCAGTCTATGAGGGCTCTCGAGCATACCGCGCCCTCGGGGGACCCGTAATCAATGTCCAGTATAGCGACATAGCGTTCGCCTCCACCGGCGAGGGCATCGGCGTCAATTTTCTAAGGGGCGCCTACTACCGGGTAGGGGCCGCCATATCGTACGATCGGGGTCGAATCGAGCGCGACGATTACTCCAACTTGCGCGGTTTCGGCAATATATCGCCGGCACCTGTGGCCAGGTTATTCGCCTCATATGTCTTGTCAAAAGATTTTCCGATGGTGGTGCGTATCGACGCGCGCGAAATCCTGGGCGGTGCCAATGGCGCGGTTGCTGACGTCGGCGCCTACATGCCTCTGCCGGGAAGCTCGAAGCAGTTCGTCATGTTTGCGGGTCCTTCCGTTACGTTGGCGACGCATCACTTTTTGCAGAGTGAATTCGGCGTTACGCCTTCCGAGTCTCTGGCCTCGGGCCACCCCGTGTTCGCTCCTCACGCGGGCCTGGAGGCGGCGGGAATTGGCTTCAGCTCTACAAAGTTTTTCGGCGATCACTGGCTGGTCAATCTCGATGGTGCGTTCAGCAAATTACTCGGAAGCGCCGGCGGCAGCCCGGTCACCGAAAGAAGCGCCTTGCATGTCGTCACTGTCTCGGTCAACTACCGTTGGTAGTGCCCGAACAGCGCGCTGGGACTCTTGATCTCTATCTCCACGAAAGAGATCGCGTGAGCGGAAGCATTCTGAACATCGTGTTTGATGCCCGCGGGCCGCGTATAGGACTCACCGGCAAACAGTGGCACGTCTCGTTCACTGGCGCCATCATCGATGCGCAGCGTACCGGCCACGAGCATCGTGACGAAGTATGGCCAAGCGTGCTCGTGCCAGGTGGTGACCGCGCCCGGCGCAAAATCCCAGCGCGTGATGCGCAACACATCATCATCGCGTTGAACATGGGGAATCGCTAGAATTTTCTGCTGAAACGTCATCGATCGATTCTCCCAGCAGGTTGACCTAAGCTCGCCCACCTACAACAATGCTGCCATGAAAACATATCCTCGATGGCAATTTGTAATATTTACCCCGATTCTGCTGCTCGCGGTTTGCATCCCTTATGCAGAGGCCCAGCAATCCCCGAGTGTTCAGTCCGGTGAACCATCCGCACTCGCTCCGCCCATCAATCATGAAAGCGGCACCGTCGACGAGGTACTCACGGCCGATGATGGTGGCTATCGCATGCAGGGCTACGTCGTGAATTGGCGCTCGGCGCGCGTCTTTGTCTCCGGCGCTCCCGCTGAGCCGCGCCAACCCGGCGCCAGCCTGGACTTGACGGTGTATCGATCGAGCGTCAACGGTCAACGCAGCCTGCGTTTCGCCATAACGCAATTGGGCGATGACGCGTCGGTCGCGCAGGATGAGGGTCGCAATTCACAGGTGTCGATTACCTCCGGAACGGCGAAGGTCGAGGAGGTGCTGCGCGCAGACAGCGACGGCTATCACTTCATCGCCTACTTGGTGAGTTGGCACGACCGCCGGGTCGCGGTGGTGGATCCGTTATTGCACAGCACACACGCGGTGGGTGATCAGATCGACTTTCGAGTCTTCCATACCGGGGCAAGCGAAAATCGACAGCTCTCGTTTGGGGTGAGCGACTAGCGCCCTGGCTACTAAAGGACTGCAATGGATGGCGCTGCTAACGGCGCACGCAACGCCGAGATTGATGCGCATCCGAGGCTTGTGCTCGTCACCACCATTTTGGCGTCGAGCCTCGCATTCGTGGATGGCTCGGTTGTCAACGTCGCGCTCCCCGCAATCGCTCAAGGATTCGACGCCGACGGCACCAACTTGCAGTGGGTCATCAATGCCTATCTTCTGCCGTTAAGCGCGCTATTGCTGCTAGGCGGCGCGGCCGGTGATTACTACGGTCACCGTCGATTACTGATATTGGGGACCATGATTTTCGCTCTTGCCTCGCTCGCTTGCGCGGCGGCGCCTAATTTTCTCGTATTGATTGCAAGCCGCGCGTTGCAAGGCGCAGGCGCAGCGGTGCTTCTGCCGAATAGTCTGGCCATTCTCGGCCAATCTTTCACGGGTGAATCCAAAGGGCGCGCGATCGGCATCTGGGCTGCCAGTGGCGCGGCGTTGGCCGCGATCGGACCCGTGCTTGGCGGATGGCTCATCGATATTGGCAGCTGGCGAGCCATCTTCCTCATCAACCTCCCGCTTGCGGCGGCCGCGCTCGTGCTTGCCTGGCGCTTCGTGCCGCAGGATCGGGCAACGCGCGAGTATCCGCTCGATGTCTTGGGCGCCGTACTGGTCACTTGTGGATTGGCCGCGTTGACCTGGGCCCTGACGGAAGGCTCGAGTATTCGCGGTTGGACGCCGGAGGCCACAGCAGCCGGCATCGTTTCGGCAACTGCGTTGCTTTTCTATCTGCAGATTGAAAAAAGGCGCGGCGACAAAGCGATAATGCCCCTTGCACTGTTCGGTTCGAGCAGTTTCGTGGGCTTGACGATTTTTACGTTTCTGCTCTACGGTGCAATGGGCGAGTTGTTTGTGTTGCTGCCATACGTATTGATCAAGGCAGCGGGTTACTCGGCAGTCGCTGCCGGCGCAGCATTGCTGCCAATGCCCATATTGTTATCCGCGACATCACCGCTGGCAGGCGCATTGGCTGCCCGCCTCGGACCACGACTGCCGCTCACGATCGGGCCGGTCGCAGTCGCCGCTGGTTTCCTACTAGCATTGACAATCGACGGGCGCGCCCATTTTTGGCGCAACGTCCTGCCCATGATGGTGGTAGTGGCACTCGGCATGAGCGCGGCCGTCGCGCCGCTCACCACCGCAGTGCTTAGTTCGGTCGACTCACGCCATACCGGCTCGGCCTCGGGCCTCAATAGCGCGGTTGCCCGAGGCGGTGGACTATTTGCAACGGCGCTGCTCGGCACCGTTTTCGCAGCGCAAGGCGGCCGATTGATCGTTGCCTTTCACGCTGCGATGATCTTTGGCGCGATAGCGTGCGCCCTCGCTTCCCTGACCGCATTCTCGCTGCTCCGTAACGGAACTGCTCGCTGAGCGACGCTCACGACCTTGCGACTACCTGCAACAGCAATGAAAGGAATGGCCTCATTGTTATAGTATTTATCGCATGTTTATCAAACACTTATTAAACTATGTTGAGAATTATTATCGCTTCCTGAAGCATCAGCGCGCCGGCTCAGGCACACGCGTGCCAGTGTAAGCGCGCCGCTGACATGAATGAGCGGAGGAACCGGACGAGGCGCCTAACCCTGCTGCGCTACACTCGCTGCGTTTTCTAACGCTGGAGCAGTCATGAAAAATATGGACTCGGTTCTGAAGGGCAGCATCTTACTGGCACTCACGATCTTCTCTTCGGCGTGCGTCGTTGCTGAACCGCGCGAGGGGTACTATGACCATGAACACGCGCGCTACTACCACGAACACACGTGGCACGAGTGCGGTGAGCGCAACGACTCTTGCCGCTGATCCGACATCGCGATTGATACAGCGGATACGGGGCTCGCGTGACGTCGAGCCCCGTACCGGATAGTCACCGAGGCGGCATCCGAATTGCGCCGTCGAGCCGCAGCGACTCGCCATTGAAATACGAGTTTCGCACCAATTCCAACACCAGGGATGCAAACTCTTCCGGCTTGCCAAGTCGCTTCGGAAACGGCACCGAAGCCGCGAGTGACTGCAGTACATTTGGAGCCACTCCCAGCATCAGCGGCGTCGCAAAAATTCCGGGCATGATCGAGTTGATTCGTATGCCGTCCGACGCAAGATCTCTCGCCATCGGCAGCACTAATCCGTTGACGCCTGCTTTCGCGGACGCATACGCCACCTGGCCCATCTGACCGTCCTGCGCAGCGACTGACGCTGTGAGCGTGATGACGCCACGCTCGCCGTCCTCGAGGGACTGCAATTCAAGCATGCCGGCCGCCGTCATCGAGGCGCATCGAAAGCTTCCAACCAGATTGAGCTGTATCACCCGTTCGTAATCCTCGGTTGCCAGCCTCTTGATGGCACCCGTTGTCTTGTCGCGGGAGACGATTTTTCCTGCGCGCCCGCCTCCCGCGCAGGCCACGAAAATTCGCTCTTGTCCGTTGGCCGCGCGCGCTTTCTCGAATCCCGCGCTACAACTTTCCTCCGACATGACATTAACCTCGCAAAATTCAGCCCCTAACTCGGAGGCGGCCGCAGAGCCCGCGGCGGCATTCACGTCGAATATCGCAACCTTGATTCCGGCCGCACGCAATGCGCGTGCCGCGGCGAGACCAAGGCCGGAAGCACCGCCCGTAACGATTGCCGAAGTATCTTTCGTGATCTGCATGGTCAATCCTCGCCATCCTGTTTTGCGCCTGCCATGAAACCACGTAGAGTCACTCTTTGCCATGCCTTGGGACGAACCCGACGCCGGCTTGACTTCGCTGCGACGCTGCCAGAACATGCCGCCAAACGAACTCTAGTAAATTCCCTATGTTTGAAGGATTTCGACGTGGTAAGGCGACACTGGATCACCTCGAGATCGCATATGTCGTGGGCGGTTCAGGGCCGCCCGTGCTCATGTTGCACGGCTTTCCGCAAAATCTTTCCATGTGGGCAAAAGTGGCGCCGCTGCTAGCGGCCGATTACACAGTCGTGTGCGCGGATTTGCGCGGCTACGGAGATTCCTCGAAACCTCGTTGTCTGCCTGACCGATCCAATTACGCATTTCGTGCGTTTGCAATGGATCAAGTCGGGCTGATGCGGCATTTGGGATTCGAGCGCTTTCACGTCATCGGCCATGATCGCGGCGGCCGCACGGCCCACCGCATGGCGCTCGATCATCCTGATTCGGTGTTGACACTTGCCGTCATGGACATCGTTCCCACCTACGCAATGTTCATGGAAACCAATCGCGCGCTGGCGAGCGCGTACTGGCATTGGTACTTTCTAGCACAGCCCGAACCCTTTCCGGAGCGTCTCATCGGCAGCGCCCCGGACTATTTTTACGAAACGTGTTTGGTCGGTTGGGGCGCCACCACGCTGGCCGAGTTCGATCCGGAAATGCTCGAGAGCTATCGGCGCACCTGGCGTGATCCTGCGGCCATCCACGGCAGTTGTTCGGATTATCGCGCCGCCGGCAGCATCGATCTTGAACACGATAGTGCCGATCTCGAGGTCAAGGTGCGCGCACCGACATTGGTGTACTTCGGCTCCAAGGGTGTGATGGCGCGACTGTTCGACCTTCCTGCTCAGTGGCGCAAGCGATGCACCAATGTCACCGAGGCCTCGGCGCCCGGCGGTCATTTTTTCGTGGATCAATTTCCCCAAGAAACGGCACACGAGTTGCGCGGGTTCTTGGCCGTGAATCAATCGTGATTGTATGATTTGGCCGCCACCATAAAGCCGCTTCAACAGGCTCCCATTCAAACAGGCTTAAATTCAGAACACTTCATCGCCGTGCGATTCGGGCTGTGCCGCGACGACGGCGGCAGATTTACGCTTTTGCAAATTTTTCAAGCGCGTGCCTTAAATCATCAGTAAAAACATTTGCTTGACCTGGATCAAGCCGCATTGGTAAATAACACGCCTTCCGCTTGCGAGATTTTCATGCCGCCGGACGAAATTCAATCCCACGACGAAGATAAAGACGGCCATGCAGCCGGAAACTCGGATAAGTCAGAGCAGAAGTCAGAGCAGAAGTCAGATAAGAACGATAAGCAGGATAAACCCGAAAAGCCGCACAGCAAGAAACCGCTCATCATCATCCTGATCGTCGTGGTCGTGCTTGCCATCGTCGCTGGCTTCGTCTGGTTTGCACATCGCAATCAGGTATCGACCGACGATGCCTACACCGACGGCAACACCGTGACCATGGTGCCCAAGGTCGCCGGCTACGTAGTGGATTTGTATGTCGATGACAACAGCCACGTCAAGAAAGGCGATTTATTGTTGCGCATCGATGAGCGGGACTATTTGACCGCTCAGGCACAGGCACGCGCGCAACTGGCACTGGCCAATGCACAACTGACTACCGCGCAGGAGGCGCTGCGCATCGCGCGCGTGCAATTTCCCGCGCAGCTGCAATCGGCGAAAGCTCAGCAGCAAGCGGCGGCGGCAACTCTGGCACTTGCAAAAGCGTCGTACGAACGACAGCATCAGGTCGACCGCCGCGCAACCACGCAAGAGAACATCGACTCATCCACCAGCCAGCAGCAGAGTTCCGAGGCGAACCTGAAGAGTGCCGAGGCGCAAGTCGCGATCGCAGCCTTGGTGCCCGAGCAGGTACAACAGGCGGCCAATACAGTGTCGGAGCGCGACGCCGCCGTGCAACAAGCGCAAGCGCAGCTGGATCAGGCGGCGCTCAATCTGAGCTATACCGAGGTGCGCGCGCCATCCGACGGGTTCGTGACCATGCGTAGCGTGCAGTTGGGTAGCTATTTGGCCGCTGGGCAGGTGATGTTCCTGCTGGTGACCCCGGATGTATGGATCACGGCGAATTTCAAGGAGTCGCAGATCGGGCGCATGCGCCCGGGCGATAAAGTCGATGTTGAGGTGGATGCCTACGCCGGTTTCAAGCTCGAAGGACACGTGCAGAGCATTCAATATGGAAGCGGATCGCGCTTCTCTGCATTCCCGGCGGAGAACGCCACGGGTAACTTCGTCAAGATCGTGCAGCGGGTGCCGGTTAAAATCGTCATCGACCGCGGGCTCGATCCGAACCGACCGTTGCCGGTTGGACTTTCAGTGTCTCCGGTGGTGCATTTTCCATGAGCCCCGCGCCGCAGGGAACTGACGGCAACTGGCGGCCCGCAGGAAATCCTTGGCTGATTGCGGTCGTCGTGACGTTGGCGGCATTCATGGAGGTGCTTGACACCACCATCGTGAATGTCGCCCTACCCCATATCGCTGGAACGCTCTCGGTCAGCTATGACGAGGCCACATGGGCGCTCACCTCGTATCTGGTGGCCAACAGCATTGTGCTGCCGATCTCCGCGTTCTTCGGCCGAATACTCGGGCGCAAGCGCTACTTCGTGATCTGCATCATTGCATTTACCGTATGCTCCTTCCTCTGCGGCATCGCCACGAGTCTGCCTCAGCTCATCGTCTTCCGGGTGGCACAAGGTTTTTTTGGCGGCGGTCTGCAGCCCAATCAACAGTCCATCATTCTCGACACCTTTCCACCGGCGCAGCGCGGCCGCGCCTTTAGTTTGACCGCCATCGCCACCGTGGTGGCGCCCGTGCTGGGCCCAACCTTGGGCGGGTGGATTACCGACAGTTTCAGCTGGCGCTGGGTTTTCTTCATCAATGTGCCTGTCGGCGTGTTGACCGCGTTCGGGGTGATGTCACTGGTCGAGGATCCGCCTTGGGTAAAGAAGGCCAAAGTCTCTATCGACTACATCGGCATCAGTTTGATCACGCTGACCTTCGCGTGCCTACAAATCATGCTCGATCGCGGCGAGGACGAAGATTGGTTCTCCTCGCCGTCAATCCGCACCTTTGCCGCGCTCGCGGCGGTCGGGGGGGCGACGGCGGTGGGCTGGCTGTTGTACGCGCCAAAGCCCGTCGTCGATCTGCGCGTGCTCAAGGATCGAAACTTCGCCCTCGGCTGTTGCGCCATAGCTGTGTTCGCAGTGGTGTTGTACGGCAGCGCCGTGCTCATCCCCCAATTGGCGCAACAGCATCTGGGCTACACGGCTACGCTGGCCGGATTGGTGTTGAGTCCCGGCGCGATCGCCATCATTTTACTGATCCCCCTCGTCGGCCTGGCCATGCCCCATGTGCAAACGCGTTACTTGCTGGGAATCGGCTTTTTACTGATGGGCTGCGGCTTATTGTATTCGCGCAACATCGCGCCCGACGTGGATTTCATACACTTGGTCTTGATGCGTGCTGCGCAGGCCGCGCCGCTGGCCTTTTTGTTCGTGCCTGCCAGCGTGCTCGCTTATCAAAGCGTGCCGCAACGGCTGCAGGGCGACGCTGCGGCCCTCTTCACCATGTTTCGCAACGTTGCCGGATCCGTGGGTATATCGGTGTCAACCGCAATCATCACCTCCCGCACTCAGACGCACATGGCTTATTTGTCGACGCATCTGAGTCAGTCGAATGCGAATTTCAGCAACACGCTGTCGCAGTTGACGAGCGCGATCCGCAACTTAGGTACAGCCGCGGGCGATGCAACGCAGGTGGCCTTAGACAGGACCTACCAAACACTCATTGCGCAGGCCGGCCTGCTGGCCTACATGGATGTGTTTCTCTACTGCGCGCTGCTGGCGTTCGCCTACTTCCCCTTTACATTCTTATTCTCGCCGGTGAAGAAGGCCGGCGCCGCCGCCGGGGGGCATTGATGCGTGGCGTACGACGGAAATGGGCGCTATTGGCCGTTTACACTTTGACAGCGTGCAAGGTAGGCCCCAACTTCACAGAACCGAAGGAACCGGTACCTGAGCATTATGCCGGTGCGCTCGACAGCCAAGTCTCGGATTCGAATCCACAATCTTTCTGGTGGCAGGAGTTTCACGATCCGGAGTTGGATCGGCTCGAGGCACAGGCGGCCACGGGCAATTTGGATCTCAAGGCTGCGTTCTTGCGAATTGTCGAGGCACGCAGCCAGGTACAACTGGCCCGCTCCCAAGGACTGCCGAGTCTCGAAGGTACCGCCAGCTACAATCGCGAGCAGCTGGGCCTCGCCGGTATTCTCAAATCCCAGCATGTAACGCTTACGCCGACCGAAGAGGGACTGGTCGGCTCGCTGGAAAAGCCGCTGAACCTCTATCAACTGGGCTTCGATGCCTCGTGGGAACTGGATTTGTTCGGCAAAGTACGCCGTGCAGTCGAAGCGGCAGATGCGAATAGCCTGGCCGCCGCCGAGTCACGCAACGATCTGCTGGTATCGCTCCAGGCGGAGGTCGCGCAGACTTATTTCCAACTGCGCGCCTCGCAAATGCTGCGCAAGATCACCGCCGATCAGGTTGCCGCACAGAGCGACGTGCTCGAGCTTACGCAAAGCCGCCACCAACATGGCCTTGCCGGCGAGGCGGACGTCGATACAGCCGGCGCGCAACTATCGACGCTGCAATCCGCACTGCCGCCCTACGCTCAGACCATTGCCGCCGCGCGGCATGCGCTGGCCGTGTTGACCGGGCAAACACCCGAAGCATTGGATGCAGAATTCGGCGACAGCGGCGAACTACCCTCTTTGCCGCAGGCCGTTCCCGTCGGACTGCCTGCGACTCTGGCGCGTCGCCGCCCGGATATCAGGGAGTCCGAAGCGGCGCTGCATGCCGCCACCGCGCAAGTGGGCGTGTCCGTCGCGTCGTTGTTTCCGGATATCTCTCTCTCCGGAACATACGGCTTGCGCAATTCGAGCGCGGGTTATCTTTTCGATTGGGACAGCAAGTTCTACACCTTCGGCCCAACGGTTTCCGTACCTATATTTCACGGCGGCGCGCTGGTAGCCAATGTTCGCCTGTCGCGAGCGCAAGCCGCGGAGGCGGCGTTGCAATATCGCAAGACGGTGCTCGGCGCTTTGCAGGAAGTAGAAGATGGGCTCAGCAATCTGCACGAAGACGCCCTACGCACCGCGGCACTCAAGGATTCCGTGGCGTCGGACCAAAAGGCGCTCGCCGTCGATGTCGATGCCTATCAACATGGCCTCATCACCTACATCTCGGTGCTGACCTTGCAGATCCAGACCGTGCAAGCGCAGCAGCAACTCGCCCAGGCCGCACTGGCTCAGAGCACCGATTTGGTAAAGTTATATAAGGCCTTGGGCGGGGGGTGGCAGGACGCGCACGGCATCTGATCCGGATCCCTCTGTTCCGGCAAATGTAGCGACGAGGTCCTTCTCATTGAATATACTGCGCGGTTCCCGGAGCGTTCGTCACGCTTCCAAGCCCCGTTGGTCACTAGGCAAGATATGCGGATAAGCTTACTGGTATGCGCCGTCGTAATGGCTGCGTGCTCGCATGAGCGCGCGCCGGCGCCTGAGGCAGCGCCCGAAGTGGCGGTCATGACGCTCGCGCCGAAATCCGTCTCGATCAGCACCGAACTTCCCGGGCGCACGGTACCCTATCGCATCGCCGAGGTGCGCCCGCAGGTCAACGGCGTCATTCTCAAACGCCTCTTTACCGAAGGTGGTCAGGTCAAGGCGGGACAGCAACTATACTTGATCGACCCGGCGCCGTTTCAAGCCAGTTTGGAAAGCGCGGAGGCGGCATTGGCGCGGGCTCAGGCCTCATCGACCTCGACACGGCTTCTCGCGCAGCGCTACAAACCTTTGAGCGAAGCGCGCGCCGTGAGTCAACAAGATTACGACAATGCGGTCGCCTCGCACGACCAGGCTGTCGCTGACGTAGCCTCCGCCAAGGCCGCCGTGGACACGGCAAGAATCAATTTGGCCTACACCAAGGTACTGGCGCCGATCACCGGCCGAACCGGCCGCTCTTCGGTGACGGAGGGCGCATTGGTAGCCGTGAGTCAAACCGCGGCGCTCGTCGTGATACAGCAGCTCGACCCCATCTACGTGGATGTGACACAGGCGAGCAAGGTCCTGCTCGACCTGCGGCGGGCCTTGGCTCAAGGTAAATTGAAGCAGGCCGGAGAGTCGCAGGCGGAAGCCACGCTGATCCTCGAGGATGGCACGGCCTACGGGCTGACCGGCAAGCTGCAATTCACTGAAGTCACCGTCGACTCTGGCACGGGGTCGGTGACGATGCGCGCCGTGTTTCCCAATCCGGACAACACGCTGCTGCCGGGAATGTTCGTACGCGAACGGCTCGAAGAAGGCGTCGACGAAGATGGCTTGCTGGTGCCGCAACGCGCGCTCACCCATAACCAACGAGGCGATGCGATGGTCACGGTCGTCGGGCCCGACAACAAGGCCAGCCAGCGAATCGTCAAGACCGAGCGTGCGATCGGAGATCAATGGCTGATCGGCGAGGGAGTTACCGCAGGCGACAGGATCATCATGAGCGGAATCCAAAACGTGAAGAGCGGTGAGACGGTGCATCCACACGAATGGGCACCGGGGGAACTTAATGATCAGTCCCCGGCCTCGTCTGCCTCGCAGAAGCAGTAGGTCCGGCACTCGTGTCTGAGTTTTTCATCGAACGCCCCATATTCGCGTGGGTGCTCGCCATCGTCATCATGCTGGCCGGTGGGCTCGCGGTGCGTACTCTACCGATAGCCCAATATCCGAGTATCGCGCCCCCGGGAATCGCCATCACCGTCAATTATCCCGGAGCTTCAGCCGACACCGTGCAGAGCACGGTCGTGCAAGTGATCGAGCAGCAACTATCCGGAATCGATCACCTGCTTTACTTTTCAGCGGAAAGCGACAAAGACGGCAGCATGAACATCACCCTGTACTTCCAGCAGGGCTCCAACCCCGATATCGCGCAGGTTCAGGTACAGAACAAGTTGCAGTTGGCGACACCGCTGTTGCCGCTGGAGGTGCAGCAGCAGGGCATCAGGGTGGCCAAATCAACCCGCAATTTCCTCATCATAGTCGGCTTCTTCTCAACCGACGGCAGCATGACGAGCGCGGACGTCGGCGACTTCATCGCTTCGAACATTCAAGACCCCGTGAGCCGCACCGCAGGCGTCGGCGACTACCAGGTTTTCGGCTCGCAATACGCCATGCGCATTTGGATGGATCCGGCCAAGCTGAACAATTTTACCCTGACTCCCGCCGACGTGAGCGCCGCCATTCAAGCGCAGAACGTGCAGGTGGCCTCCGGAGAACTGGGCGGGTTGCCCGCCGTCCCGGGACAGCAGCTCAATGCCACCATCATCGGACCGACGCGGCTGCACACACCGGAGCAGTTCGGCGCGATCCTCCTCAAAGTCAACGCCGACGGCTCACGAGTGCACTTGCGCGACGTGGCGCGGGTCGAGCTTGGCAGCGAGGTGTATCAGTTCAGCAACGTACGGTGGAACGGCTATCCGGCGTCCGGCATCGCGGTAAAACTCGCCACCGGCGCCAATGCTCTTGACGCTGCCGCTGCGCTGCGCGCCACCATGGAAAGACTGCGGCCGACATTTCCGGCCGGTATGCAGGTCGTGTACCCGACCGACAGCACGGCGTTCATAAAGATCTCCATCGAAGATGTGGTTAAAACTCTGTTCGAGGCCATCGGCTTGGTGTTCCTGGTCATGTTGCTGTTCTTGCAGAACATCCGCGCGACCCTGATCCCGACCATCGCCGTTCCCGTCGTGCTGCTGGGCACTTTCGGCGTTCTGAGAATATTCGGCTATTCGATCAACGTGCTGACGATGTTTGCCATGGTGCTGGCGATTGGCCTGCTCGTCGATGATGCCATCGTGGTGGTCGAAAACGTCGAACGCGTCATCGAAGAGGAGAATCTTTCGCCAAAGGAAGCGACGCGAAAGTCCATGCAGCAGATCACCGGCGCGCTGGTGGGCATCGCCTTGGTCTTGAGCGCCGTATTTTTGCCCATGGCGTTTTTTGGCGGATCGACCGGCGTGATTTATCGCCAGTTCTCCATCACCATGGTATCGGCCATGTCCTTGTCGGTGTTGGTCGCGTTGGTCTTCACCCCCGCACTGTGCGCCACGGTGTTGCGGCCGCGCAAGCATGGGCGCCAAACCAAGGGTTTTCTCGGCTGGTTCAATCGCAGTTTCCAACGCGGCAATCAAGGCTATGAACGCGCCGTCGTGCATCTCGTCGGCCGCACCGGCCGATATCTGACCGTGTTCGCACTGATCGTCGTATTGATGGCGGTTTTGTTCGTACGAATTCCCCGCTCGTTCCTCCCCGACGAAGACCAGGGTTCCATGTTCGCGACCGTGACTTCTCCGCCTGGCGCCAGCCTGGAGCGCACGGAGCGCTCTTTGGATTTGGCCCGTGATTACTTCCTCACGCAAGAAAAGGACGTCGTGATGGGCGTATTTACCGTTTCGGGATTCAACTTTGCGGGACGCGGGCAAGCATCAGGTCAGCTTTTCGTTCGCTTGAAGGACTGGTCACTGCGGCCCGGAGCGCGCAATCGCGTACAAGCTGTCGTCGCTCGCGCCAACACTGCTTTGGCAAAAATCAGCGATGCGAAAGTGTTCGCCTTCGCGCCGCCGGCCGTGCAAGAACTCGGCAATGCCACCGGATTCGACATGGAATTGCTGGACCGCACCAACCAGGGACACGACAAATTGATGGCTGCGCGCAATCAGCTGTTGGCGCTCGCAGGCGCAGATCCGCAGCTGACGCAGGTGCGTGCCAATGGCCTGGATGATGAGCCGGAATATGAAATGCAAATCGATTGGGAAAAAGCCAGCGCTCTGGGCCTGACGATCGCCGACGTCAACAACACCTTGTCCGCGGCGTGGGGATCGCAATACGTCAACGACTTCATCGACCGCGGCCGTGTCAAACGAGTGTTCATCCAGGGCGACGCACCTTCGCGAATGCTGCCGCAAGATCTGACCAATTGGTACGCTCGAAACGCGCGCGGACAAATGGTGCCGTTCTCGGCTTTCGCCGGCGCCCGATGGATATTCGGGTCTCCCAAGCTGGAGCGCTATAATGGCGTGCCCTCCGTGGAGATTTTGGGAGCGCCGGTCGCGGGCATCAGTACGGGCGCCGCGCTGGATGCCATGGAGCGTTACGTCAAGCAGCTGCCGCCGGGATTCGAGCTCGCTTGGACAGGCCTGTCATTCGAGGAGAAGCTCTCCGGTTCCCAAGCACCAGCGCTCTATGCCGTCTCCCTCATCGTGGTATTTCTGTGCCTTGCCGCGCTGTATGAGAGTTGGTCCATCCCGGTGGCGGTGATGCTGGTGGTTCCCCTCGGAGTGCTCGGCGCCATCGTGGCAACCTTGCTTCGCGGGCTGTCAAACGATGTCTTTTTCCAAGTGGGTCTGTTGACCACCGTGGGCCTGTCGGCGAAGAATGCCATTCTTATCGTTGAATTCGCCAAAGAGAATCACGACCGGGGTAACGACTTGATCGAGTCCACCGTGCACGCCGCCCGCCAACGCCTGCGTCCGATCCTCATGACGTCGTTGGCGTTTATCTTGGGGGTCATGCCGCTGGCCTTGTCGAGCGGCGCCGGCTCCGGAGGACAAAATGCCATCGGCACCGGAGTCATCGGCGGCATGTTCTCGGCGACTGTATTGGCCATTTTCTTCGTGCCGGTGTTTTTCGTTGCCACGTTGCGGCTGTTTCACGGCGCGCCCAAACATCCGGATCCGGCGCCGCCGCCATGAAGCACGGGCTGTTCGCTATTTTCGCAGTGGCCATAGGATTGGTCAGCTGTACGCTGGAGCCGCGCTATCAGCGCCCGCACGCGGCCATTGCGCCGCAATGGCCGCAGGCGACGGTGGCCGCCGCGCCGGCCGCGAGCGATGTCGGTTGGCGCGACTTTTTCAGCGATGCCAGGCTGCAAAAGCTGATCGAGTTGGCCGTGCTGCACAATCCGGACGCGCGCGTGGCAGAGTTGAATATCGCTGCGGCTCGCGCGCAGTATCAGATTCAAAAAGCCTCGCTGTTTCCCGCCATATCGGCGAGCGGGCTCGAGGAGGTACAGAAGTACCCATCCTCGGTTTCGGCCATCGCAAGCTCCGGAGCGGCTGGCGGCGGCACAACGGCCGGCACCTCCACGTCGGGCGGTGGCTCGAGTGTGTTCAGATATTTCGACGTCGGGGTGGGCTTTACCTCCTACGAACTGGACTTGTTCGGCAAAATTCGCAGTCTCGATCATGAGCGCTTGCAGCAGTATCTAGGCTACGTCGAGACGCGGCGCAGTGCGCAGATCAGCGTGGTCGCGGAAGTAGCGAGTGCCTATCTCACCCTGCTCGCCGATCAAAAGCTGCTGCAAATCACACGCGACACCCTCGACAGCCAACAGGATTCCCTGAAATTGATCCAATTGAGTTTCGATGGCGGCGTCGCCACGGCACTCGATTTCAATCAGGCCAAGACCACGGTCGCCACCGCGCAGGCAAGTCTTGCTCAGTACGAGCGCCAGGTCGCGCAGGATCAGAATGCGTTGGTGGTGTTGCTCGGTGTGCCCTTGCCCGACGACTTGCCGGCGAACGGCGAACTCGATTCTCAGACACTGCTGACGGATCTACCGGCGGGTATGCCCTCCGAAATATTGGCGCAAAGACCTGACATCCTGGCCGCCGAACACAACTTGATCGCGGCCAACGCCAATATTGGCGCGGCGCGCGCCGCCTTTTTTCCCAGCATTTCTCTCACCGGCAATTTCGGCACCGCCAGTACGCAACTGTCCGGGTTGTTCGAGCGCGGATCCACTGCGTGGAGTTTCGCGCCGCAGATCAGCGTGCCGCTATTCGCAGGCGGCGCCAACGTTGCGGGGCTGCATTTGGCAAAGACTCAAAGAGACATTTTGACGACCCAGTACGAACAGTCCATTCAAAGCGCATTTCGCGAGGTGGCCGACGCGCTTGCCGGCCTCGGCACACTTGACCGGCAGCTGGCCGCCGACCAAGCGCTGGTGGACGCGTCCGCCGAAAGCTACCGGCTTTCCAACATGCGCTTCACCCATGGCGTGGATAACTATCTGGGCGTGTTGGATTCTCAACGGCTGCTGTTCTCGGCGCAACAATCTTTGGTGAACGTGAAACTGGCGAGATTGCAAAATCTCGTCACTCTGTACAAGGCGCTCGGTGGCGGGTGGCGTGAACGAGGTGCGTAGCGTGCGCCGTCCGTGGCGGACGGCGCGATCCGTCAGCCGCGACGCGGCCCGATGCGCGGGCGTTATTGCACAGCCGTCGTAGGCGCAGGAAGGCTGTTGAACTGCTTGCGATAGCCGGTGACTTTGACGACGTATAGACGCGTTTCCTCGAACGGCAGACCGGTGCGTAGACGCTCGTACAGCGCCTGCGAATCGAGGCCGTTGATGTCGGCAAGAGCCAGCTTCGGATCCTTGTTGAACGTGCGCGTAACGTTGCGTGCGCCGGTATTGTAGGCAGCGATGACGCATAGATCGCGCGAATCCTGATTACCTACGGACTTGAAATCGCTGCTGCCAAGCTCACCTAATAAGGCCGCACCCAACTCGATACTGTGCTCCGGGTCGTACAAATACTCCGGTGGGGGCACTTGATCGAGGCCCGTGACTCGTTTGTAAGCCTCTCGACCGCCGCTGGTCGGCACCAGCTGCATTAGCCCGTAGGCCGGAACTCCGCTCACTGCGAACGGATTGTAATTGCTCTCAGTGCGCATGATGGCGAGTACCAAAGTAGGGCTGACGTTGTACTTGGCCGAAAATCTCTCGACACTGGCACGATAGCGCTCCTCGCCTTTGGCCTCGAAATTCCTCACCATGGTTACGGTCACGAAGCGCGCGGTTTGAGCTCCTTGATCGCCCGTGACGGTACGGGTTTGCAGTTTCTTGGCCAGCAAAAATTGAGCGAACTTCTCGGCCTGCGAACGCGTGCCGATCGGCTTGTTCTGATTATCGTGCACCAAGCCGAACAAGTACGGGCGTCGATTTGGGTCGATGCTGACGTCCTTGTCGCTGAACAAATCGACCGAACCCGGATCGTTCGAGGTGAGCAACGCCGCGATGATGGCCGTTTTCAAACTACCTTGCGGATCGGCTTGGTCGAGGGTTTCCACGGTCAGCACGCCATGGTTGAAATCAGTGACCACCCGGCTCTTGTATCCTTGGGTGTATTTCACATACGTGGTTTTATCCGCAGTCTTGGTATCTCCCTGGCCCCAATGCTTTTGCACATTGCTTCTCAGAGCGGCGAGCGCCTCGGCGAACTTCTCCTTCATCACTTGCAACATCGCCCCGGTATCGGTGGAGATCGCAACGCTCAGTTGGGCGCGGTCCACGCTGCCGCCGTTGGCCACCGTTTTGATGTTGCTGCCGACGACCTTGCTGGTCGCGCAACTGGCCGCGAGGCTGGCTGCAGCAAGAATGACGATGGACTTAGCCCAGGCGCGAATCCGCATATGCCTACCTCAGGAACAAGTCGGGGTTCTGTTCTTCAAGTAGGAGCGACTATGCGGAGCGTCGCTTGCGCGGGCAATCCCTTCGTATTGGGGTAGGCGGCACGCAGAGCAAGTTACTGTATGATTTTCAATGAGATATGATGACTATCTCTACTGCACAGCACGCACCTTGCACTCGAATCTTAAGTCAAATCAGGTCAATGCGCTCTTGAACAACACTTGCATGCGGCTCCACGCCTTCTCGGCTTGTACTTGGTTATAGACTTGCGAATCGGGCGGGCACCACCCATGCATGGCGCCCGCATAAACCTCGATCTCCGCCGGTAATCCCGCCTTCGCAAAGGAGTCCCGCAGTACATCCTTGGCTTCAGGCTGACGCATGTCATCGTTCTCGGCGATCGCGAATAAATAGTGCGCCTTCATTTTAGGCACCAGCAGATGCGGGCTATCAGGTTTGTCGGTGACCAGCCCGCCACCATGAAACGACGCGCCCGCGCCGATTCGATCCGGAAAGGCCGCTGCAGTGCGCATGGTGAACGGGCCGCCCATGCAGTATCCCGTGGTGCCCATCTTGCGCTTCTTATCCACCGCCGGCTGCGAGTCAAGATAAGCCACGAAGGCCTTCGCATCGGTCAGCGTCCTATCGGGAGTCAGGCTGCCGGCCAAACTCATCAAGGCCTGGCGTGTCGCCGGATCGTTGAAATCCGAGTGCTCCGCTGAGGTCGGTGCTTTCTTGGTTCGATAGAACGGATTGATCACAAGCACCGAATAGCCGGATTCGGCCAGCCGCGTTGCCATCTGCTCGAATGCCGGACGCAGTCCGAAGATGTCCGGCCAAATCAGCACGCCTGGATACTTGCCCTTGGTCGGATGCACGAAATAAGCGTCCGCCGTGCCGTCTGGGGTCTTGATCTCGACATCCGCCCCCTTCGTTTCGGCGGCATCCGCCAGCTTCGGTAGCATGGCAGCGAAGCCTGCACCGACTGACAATGCGCCAAACTGCCGCCGAGAAATAGCGTCCGAGCGGCGCGTGGAGTCCTGCATGTCATCTAGTGAATCGTCGTCGCACATGGGTCTTTTCTCCGATTTTTTTGGGCAGCGTGGCGCTTCGCAGGGGCTAGGCGCACACCCCATTTTAACCTCTCGCGAGCCGCTGCGCAGCCTCCATACGCGCCGCCGGACGCTCTGCGCGAAGGCCTAAGGTCGAGCTTTGCGCAACGGCTAAAGACGGCGGGGGGCACTGCTACCCTTGTAGGACTTTGTAGGACTCTGTAGGACGGTTCCTACTTCTACATAAACCTGTGCGGCGACCCCTACATGGGGGGAAATGAGTGCGACGTGCGGCACGGAAAGCCTTAGGCGCAGCCCTCATTGTGGCTGCATCGACATTGGCGCGAGTGTTTATGCGGAAAATACAGTGGCGCGCGCAGCTAGCGGGCACGGTTGGATGGCTGTCCGGAATGAAGCGCCTGGGCATCGTCGCGCGCCTTTCCATCTCCTTCATCGCAGTGGCGGGCCTCGCAGTCGCTGCTAATTTTCTCGCCGGCCGTTCGTACATCATGCACACGATCCGTGTCGAGCAGGTTGCGCCGATCGCGCCGCCAGCCCCGGCGATCGAGGCGCCCATTGCCGGACCGGCGCCCCCTCCCGCGGCCGCGCCGATTTCCGTGGATACGGCTCTCGAATATTCGCGCACCTTACAACGCTTTGCGGCTGCACTTTGGGAAAGAGCCGCTGCCGCGGACGTCGCCGCGGATGCCGATTTTCGCAACGCCGGTGCTCACCTCGCAGCCACCGGTTCGCGCCTGTCGGGAGAGGTCTCCAACGCGAATCGCGGTCTCGCGCGCAAAGTGCTCGCCAAGAACAAGCTGGTCGGGGACGGCGCACTGGCTCTGATCGGTCTCGCCGACGAACGGCATCGAGTACTGGATGAGTACCGTCAACATCTGGATCAACTCAACCAAAGCACGAAGAGCGCTCTCGATGGTTCGTTCAAGATTTTCGGCCGCTTCATTGCGCGCGAATATCTGCTGAAACTCGATCAAAATCTGCAGAAGATCCGCGCACGCCTCGAGGATGCCATCGCCAGCGACGCAGCGCCCGCCTCGCTGCTCGCTCTCGAGGCTAGCGAGCGCGAATATATCGCAGTGCTCGATGCGAATCGCAGCAGCCTGCAGCACGTGCAGGGAGCGCCGTGGCTGCAATCCACGCAGAACGAACTGTCGATCTTGGCCGGCTTCCGCGAATCGCTGCAGCGCTCGCACGAGCTTTACGGAGAGCAGCGCGCCAAACTCACCCAACAGATGTCCGACGCCGCCGTGTTATCCGAGGAATGCATCGCGTCCATGCAGCAAAGCGCGGCAGCGCTCGCGCGGCCGGCCGCGGCGCCGGTGGTTCGTGCGGCCGAGACAGCGCCACGGCCCGCGGCGCCACCGTCCGCGGCGCCACCGCCCATCGCGCTCTCGGTTACTGATTCCGCGCCGCCGCCGGAGACGACCACCATCACGCCAAGTGATGAGGGGCGCTATGCGCTATTTGTAAAAATCACGATTGCGGTGGTCAGCTTGGTCTTCATCGTCAGCCTGTTGACGGCGCTCAGCATCGTGCGGCCGGTGCGGCGCTTGGTTCTCGCGGCGGCCAAGCTGGCCGCCGGTGAGACGCACATCCGCGTCGAGCGCGGCGGCATGAAGGAAATCGACCAGTTGGCCGGATCCTTCAACCAAATGGCGCAAGACTTGGAGGTCGCCGGCGAAGCTAGCCGATCGTATCAAGCTCGCTTGGAGGCCGAGGTCGCTGCTCGCACCACGGAACTGCGGCAGCTGGCCGAACGTGACCCGCTTACGCAGCTTCCCAATCGCAGATATGGGCTGACGCTCATGCAGCGTTCGCTGCAGCAGGCGCGTTCCCAGAACCGGTTCATGGGCGTGTGCTTCGTCGACTTGGACAATTTCAAATCCATAAACGACAGTCTTGGGCATGCATTCGGCGATCAAGTGCTGGCGAAAGTGGCTGAGCGACTCATCGAGGTCAGCTCCCCCTTCGGCGCGGCAGTGCGCCTGGGCGGAGATGAGTTCTGCGTCATCCACGACGACGCCCAGTCATTCGACGAGATCCACCGCTCCGCATCGCAGCTGGTGCAGGCATTCCATACGCCGATTAAAATCGAGCGGCGCGAATTGATGGTGAGCGTCAGCTGCGGCTTGAGCGTGTTTCCGCTGCACGGCGATAGCTGCGCGGAGCTGCTCAGCTCGGCGGATGCCGCGCTGTATAGAGCCAAGTCGATGGGCAGAAATCAGGCCAGCATCTATACCGCCGACCTGCTCGAATCCGCCACCGAGAGGTTCTCCATCGAACAACGGCTGCGCCGCGCGATCGAGCGCGAGGAATTCGAACTGGTGTTTCAGCCGGAAGTTTGTGTGGATTCGCTGCGCGTCGGGCTGGTCGAGGCGCTGCTGCGCTGGCGCCAGCCCGACGGACGGCTGGCGGCTCCGGGTGAATTCTTGGCGGTGGCCGAGGCATCCGGTTTCATCGCCGAAATCGACAAGTGGGTCGTGGATGCCGCGCTCGAAGCAGCATCAGAATGGCATCATGGCGCGTGGCCGGAGGCCCGGGTCGCGATCAACGTATCGTCGCGCCAACTGCTCGATCCACGCTTCCTCGATCGCCTCAAGGAATTGATGGCGCGGCACCGTCTGCCGCCCGGCTGCATCGAGATTGAGCTCACGGAAAACGTGATACAGACCGGCGCAGCCACCATCGCGACCCTGCATGCGCTGAAAGCCGAGGGCTTCGCGATCGCGCTCGACGATTTCGGCACCGGCTATTCATCGTTGACCTCTCTCGCACAATTGCCGCTGTCGCGCGTCAAACTCGACCGCAGCCTGATCGAGGGGCACGGCACTGATGAGCGCAGCGCCGCGATCGCACGCACGACCGTCATGCTGTGCGAGCACCTGAATTTGGAAGTCACGGCGGAGGGCGTCGAAAACGAGGAGCAGCTAGGATGGCTGCTGAACCACGAATCGGTCTACCTTCAGGGGTATCTCATAAGCAGGCCGTTGCGCTTCGAGGACGTCGCTCCTTCCATGGACGCCATCCATCAAAAAATGGCCTTGCACGTGCTGAGCTTGCGCACGGGCGGTTCCAGCGCCTCGCCCGCGGACGATTTTCCGTCTGTTGAGGAAATTCCGACTGCGGCGGCCCACTTCAGCAGAGCATGAAATTCAGGAACGCCGTTGCTGTCCGGGCAACAGCGGCACCAGTTGGTTCATCATCTCGTTCATCGGCATGTGGTGATGATTGAGATTGGCCATGATCCACAACGAACCGATCACGACCAAGCTTACGATCAATATACCGAAGGCAAGCGCGAGTACGTTGTTGGTGTTGTCTGGACCCGTGGTGATGTGCAAGAAGAACACCAAATGAACGCCCATCTGCGCCACCGCCAGCACGGCCAAGGCCACGCCGATGCCGGGCGCCCAAATGAGCTTGGTGTGTAGCACCCAGAACGACGCGACGGTCAGCAACGTGGCCAACGCTAGGCCTACGACATAGCTGCGGACATTGGCGGCAACGTCATATTCCTCCTCATCGCCGGGCGCCGCATCGCTAAGTTGCGCGTGTTGGCTTGCTTCGCTCACTGGCCTGCTCCCAGTAGATATACGACGGTCAATACTCCCACCCATATGATATCGAGTGCGTGCCAGAACAAATTGAAGCACAGCAGCCGGCGCATGATGTCGGCGCGAAAGCCCTTCGCATACAGTTGCGCCATCATCGTGCCCAACCATAGCAGACCCGCACTGACGTGGATGCCATGGCATCCCACCAGTGCGAAGAATGCCGACAAAAATGCGCTGCGTTGCGGACCGGCCCCATGCGCGATCATAGCTGCGAATTCGCGCACCTCGAGCGCGACGAAGGCCGCGCCGAGCAATCCGGTCACCAGCAAGCCCAACTGCGTCCATTGCTGGCTGCGAACGCCCGCCGCAATGGCGGCGAGTCCGCAAGTGAAACTCGACAACAGCAAGCACGCGGTTTCGATGGCAGCGACGTTCAGATGGAACAACTGTGCGCCGCTGGGGCCCCCTGCCGTGGCTCCCGATAACACGGCATACGCGGCGAAGATGGCCGAGAACATGATGATGTCGCTGAGCAGGAATACCCAGAATCCGTAGCCTACCAAGATACGCTTCGAGGGCTGACCCGACGGCTTGGCACCCTGGTCATGCACCGCGGCTCGATCGGTCAGGGTAGCCTCCGAGCTGCTCATGCCGGCGGGACGCGATTGGCCAGAGCCTCGGTGCGCACGCGCCGCCGTTCGCGATCGATCTTGGCGAGCTGCTCGGCGGTTATCTCGTGTTCTACGCGATCGCGCCAGGCAAATACGACGAAGGTCGCGAACGCGCCCAGCAATCCAAACGCCACCTGCCACCAGATGTGCCAGATCAGGGCAAAGCCCGTGACCGTGGTGAAAAATGCCGTCACGAATCCGGTCGGAGAGTTCAGCGGCATCTCTATGGGAACGTATTGCGGTTCGTCGGCCAGCCTCTGCTCTTTGATGGCGCGCTGTTTCGTACCCCAGTACGCTTCTTCGCCAGTGACATTCGGCATGACGGAAAAATTGAAGGACGGCGGCGGCGACGGCGTTGCCCACTCCAAGGTGCGGCCGTCCCACGGATCGCCGGTCACATCCCAACGGCGTTGCCGGGTGCGGATGGAAACCACGAGTTGCACCGCTTGGCACACGATACCGGCGAGAATGATCAACGCGCCGACGGCTGCGAGGTGCAGCAACGGCGTCCAACTTGGCTCGACCGAGTGCTGCATGCGGCGCGTCATGCCGAGGAGCCCCAGCCCATAGAGAGGCATGAACGCCACGTAGAATCCGATCACCCAACACCAGAACGCCGCCTTACCCCAGCGTTCGTCCAAGGTGAACCCGAATGCTTTCGGGAACCAATAGGTGTAGCCCGCGAATGCGCCGAACAAAACGCCGCCGATCACGACGTTGTGAAAGTGCGCCACCAGAAACACGCTGTTGTGCAATACGAAGTCGGCCGGCGGGACCGCCATCAGCACCCCCGTCATCCCACCGATCACGAACGTCAGCATGAACGCCAACGACCACAGCAACGGCACCGTGAATCGGACCCGGCCGCCATACAGCGTGAACAGCCAGTTGAATATCTTCACGCCCGTGGGCACGGCGATGATCATCGTCATGATGCCGAAAAAACCGTTGACGTCGGCGCCCGCCCCCATGGTAAAGAAGTGATGCAGCCAGACGAGAAAAGACAGGAGGCAAATGGCCATGGTCGCGGCCACCATGGACCGATAACCGAACAGTGGTTTACCGGAAAACGTGCTGATGACCTCGGAAAACACGCCGAAGGCCGGCAACACCAGGATGTACACCTCGGGGTGGCCCCATGCCCAGATGAGGTTGATGTACATCATCGGGTTGCCGCCGAGCTCATTGGTAAAGAAGTGAAAACCCAGATAGCGATCCAGCAACAACATGGCAAAGGTCGCAGTCAAAATCGGGAACGCGGCAACGATGAGCAGATTGGAAGCCAGCGCCGTCCAGCAAAATATGGGCATTCGCGTATAGCTCATGCCGGGCGCGTGCATCTTCAGTATGGTCGTCGCGAGATTGATGCCGGACAGCAGAGTGCCCACCCCGGAGATCTGCAATGCCCAAAGATAGTAGTCGACGCCGACGCCGGGCGAGAATTGCAGCTCGGAAAGCGGTGGATACGCCAGCCAACCGGTGCGCGCAAACTCACCGATGATCAACGACACGTTGACCAGAAGCACACCGGAAGCAGTCAGCCACAAACTGACCGAATTGAGCGTCGGAAAAGCCACATCGCGGATGCCGAGCTGCAGCGGCGCGACGAAATTCATCAAGCCGATCATGAAAGGCATCGCCACGAAGAAAATCATGATGGTGCCGTGCGCCGAAAAGATCTGATCGTAATGTTCCGGCGGCAAATAGCCTGCCGCGCCGCCCGTGGACAAGGCAAGCTGCGAACGCATCATCAGCGCATCGATGAAACCGCGTACCAGCATCACGGCCGCCAGCATGCAATACATGACCCCAATGCGTTTGTGATCGACGCTGGTGATCCACTCGCGCCATAGGTAAGGTAAATGTCCTTTCAGCACCACCCAGACGAGCACCGCGGCTATCCCTAGCAGCATGACCGCCGATGCCGTCATGGGGATGGGCTGATCGAATGGAATAGCGGACCAGGTGAGTTTACCCATAGAGTTAACTTCCCTTCCCGTCGCGTGCCGGCGCCGCAGCGATGGGCCGCATGACGAGAATGTCGTGAAACAGATTCGCGATCACGGAGCCGAACGTCATGGCGTTGGTGGATGTGTGGTCCGCGGCGAGAGCCGCGTAGGTGATTGCATCCAGCGGCGGCGAGCCATGCGCCGTGCCAACCCACGCGTTGAATTGAGCCTGCGGCATGGCCGTCACCGTAAAACGCATGTCGGAGAAGCCATCGCCGCTGAACTGCGCCGACATGCCGCCATAGTCTCCTGGGTGATCGGCGAGCAGGTTGAGCTCAGTGGCCATGCCGGCCATGGTGTAAATCTGGCTGCCGAGCTGCGGCACGAAAAAACTGTTCATGACCGTGGCGGAGGTCAGCTCGAAGTGAATCGGCACCCCCGCCGGAATGATCAGCTGGTTCACGCTCGCGACATGCTGCTGCGGATAGATGAACAGCCACTTCCAATCCAGCGACACCACCTGGACCTGCAGCGGCTCGGTCTGCCCCGCAAGGGGCACGGCGGGATCCAGATCATGCGAGCTTTCCCAGGCAATCCCGCCCAGGAACAGCACCACGAGCGTGGGTATCGACCAGACCAGCATTTCCAAACGGCCCGAGTAGCTCCATTCGGGGCGATATTTCGCACGCGTATTCGAGGCGCGGAACCACCAGGCAAAAAATACAGTACACGCCATGGTCGGAATGACGATGGCCAACATGATGGCCACGGAGTCGTACAGGATGATGCGCTCGCCCGCGCCCACGGGACCCGCCGGATTCAGTACGCCAATCATTGCTGCACCCCCGGAATAGTCGCTCGCGATTGTATCCTAAGCTCGCGAGCGTCGCGGGAGTGCAATTTTTTTTGGAGAAATTATCTGGGCGCTGCAGCGCGCAGTCTGGCATCCAGCCGCGGAAATACTTTACGGGCATTGCCCTCGAAAATCTTAGAGCTATCTTCGGGTGAGAGCCGCATGGCATCCACGTACCGCTTTGTGTCATCGTAATACTGGCCGGTTTGCGGGTCGATGCCGCGCACCGCGCCGACCATCTCCGAACCAAACAAAATGTTTTCGACTGGAATCACCTTGAGCAGCAATTCGATGCCCGGAAGATGATACACGCAGGTATCGAAGAACACGTTCTTGAGAAGATAATCGCCCAGCAGCGGACGCTTCATGTCCTGGGCGAGGCCACGGTAGCGGCCCCAGTGATAGGGAACCGCCCCGCCGCCGTGCGGAATAATGAATCGCAGCGTCGGAAAATCGCGGAACAGGTCGCTGGTCAGAAATTGCATGAACGCAGTCGTATCGGCGTTGATGTAGTGCGCCCCGGTCGCATGGAAGTTCGGATTGCATGACGAGCTGACGTGAACCATGGCGGGTACGTCTAGCTCCACCATCTGCTCGTACAATGGATACCAGTGCTTGTCGGTCAGGGGCGGAGAATTCCAATGGCCGCCGGATGGGTCGGGATTGAGGTTGCAGCCGATAAAGCCGAGATCGTTGATGCAGCGCTTCAGTTCGGCCGCGCTGTGCTCCGGAGGCACGCCGGGCGATTGCGGCAGCTGGCACACGCCGACGAAATTGTCCGGGTACAGCGAGACGACGCGATGGATGAGATCGTTGCAGGCCTGGCTCCAGCGGCCGCTGGTGATCTCATTGCCGATGTGGTGCGCCATCGCGGAGGCGCGCGGCGAAAAAATGGTCAGATCGGTGCCGCGCTCGCGTTGCAGCTTGAGCTGCGCGTTCTCCAGGCTGTCGCGGATCTGGTCGTCGCTGATCGGCGTGGCCGCACTCAACGGGATGTCGATGCTACCTTTAAGGGCCGCGATCTGCGCGTCGCGAAACTGCTGCAGCGGCGCCGGCGCCGTCGTGTAGTGCCCGTGGCAATCGATGATCATTGAATGCTCCCCTGGGTCAATCGGTCCAATACATGCGCGTCGGATTGTCCACGAGGATGCGCTGGCGCAGCGCACCATCAGGACAGATCTCGCCGAACAAATCGACCAGCTCGCCGTCGTTCGGCATGTCCTTGCTGATATTAGGATGGGGCCAATCGGTGCCCCAGAGAATTCGTCCGGCGTCCACCGCGATCAAGGCCTGAGCGAATGGCACTGCATCGCGAAACGGCCGCTTGCCCACCGAAACGCGTTCCGAGCCGCACACTTTGATCCAGGCGAGCGGATTGCTGCGAAACAGCTCGAGCAGCAGTTGGAAAGGCTTTTGCTGCAGACCCTCGGCCGCCTTGACGCGGCCCATGTGATCGATGATGAAAGGTACATCGATGCCTTTCAAAAGATCTTGTTGAGTCAAGATGTCATCGGCATCCAAGTGCAGCACCACGTGCCAGCCCAGCGGCTTGATGCGCCCGACCAAACGGTTGAACACCTGCAGATCGGGAACGCCGCCGAGATGTTTGACGAAGTTGAAGCGAATGCCGCGGATCCCGCCGTCATGCAAGCGCTGCAACTCGCGCTCCGTGACCGCATCTTCCACGCAAGCCACGCCGCGGTATGTGCCGCCGCTGCTGGCAATGGCATCCAGTGTTACGTCCATGTCGGTGCCATGGCAGCTGGCATGCACGATGACGGCACGCGAAATACCCAGTTTGGCATGCAGCTTACGCAAGTTCTCCACCGGCGCGTCCGGGGGCGTGTAGCTGCGATCATCGGCATACGGAAATTTCGCCGCGGGCCCGAATACATGGCAGTGCGCATCGCAGGCGCCGGGCGGCAGCTTCAATGTCGGCGTGATGGGATTTGGATCGGGAGGCAGGCATGACTTCAACGGATTTTTTGCGAGGCTCATTTTTGCGCCTCGCGCTCCAGCTCCGACTGGTCGGCAAAGTACTTCAACCCCGCCCTCGCCAACGGCTCGCGCATGCCGTACACATCCAGGCCGAGTTCTCCCGCGGCCAAACGTTTGCGCGTGCCCGCCTCCTTGGTCTCGCGCGCTGCGCACGCCTCGGCCACCTGGGCAGCCTGCCGACGAGGAACGACCACTACGCCATCATCATCCGCCACCACCACATCGCCGGGATGCACCAAGGCGCCGGCACAGATGATGGGTGTATTGACCGAGCCGACGGTGGCCTTGACCGTGCCCTTGGAATGCACGGTGCGCGCCCACACCGGAAATTTCATCTCGTGCAATTCCGCCGTGTCGCGGCAACCGGCGTCGCTCACCAATCCCAAGCCGCCGCGGGCGCGAAACGAGGTCGCCAACAATTCACCGAACATACCGTCGGAATTCTCCGCCGAAGTGCCCAACACCGCGACATCACCGGTCTGCAGCATTTCGGCGGCGACGTGCAGCATCCAGTTGTCGCCCGGATGTGCGAAAATCGTCACGGCGGTGCCACAGACCTTGGCGCCAGGATAAATCGGACGCAATATGGGCGCCATCAAACCCGCTCTGCCCATGGCTTCGTGCACGGTGGCCACGCCAAATTTTGCGAGCGCCGCGACGCTCGCAGGCTCAGCGCGAACGATCGTCTTAACCGCAATTCCAGACTTGCCGATCATTCCTTACTCCCCACGCAATGCTGACGATCACGTATACTATCAAGGAATGAGATCGATACCTGATATAGCGCTGCAGCATAGCCGGAATAGGCCAATATGGAATTGAAGCAGCTCGAATATTTCCGCCACGTGGCGGAACTCGGCAGCTTCACCCGCGCCGCGAGTTTTCTCTCCATCGTGCAGCCTGCCCTCAGCCGGCAAGTGCGCCAATTGGAAATAGAACTCGGCCAATCGCTGTTCGAGCGCAACGGACGCGGAGTCATACTTACCGACGCCGGGTCACGTTTGTTGGAACACACGCGCGGCATACTCACGCAGATCGGCCGCGCCCGGCAGGAGCTGGAAGAGCAGCGCAACGGCGATTCCGGCCACATCACCCTCGGGCTACCGCCCAGCCTCGGACGCAGCGTGACCGTGCCCCTGGTCAAGGCTTTCAATGCTTTGCTGCCGAACGTGCGCCTCGCCACGGTGGAGGGACTGTCCGCCTATGTATTGGAATGGTTGAACGTCGGCCGTGTCGATTGCGCGCTGGTCTACAACGCCACCGCGTCCCCGTCCATGGATTTGCAGCCGTTGCTCGACGATCAGTTGTTTCTCATTGCGCCTCTCGATCGAACTGCCGCTCGCCGGGCGCGCAAGAGCATCACCCTCGCCGAACTGGGTCAGTATCCGCTCATCATCCCGAGCCGCCCGCACGCCATGCGCATGTCGGTCGAGAACGCACTCGCGGGCGTCGAACAGAAAATCCGGGTCGCGTATGAAATCGAGAACATTCCTGCGATCATCGATTTGGTGCATGAGCGCCACGGTTTCGCCGTGCTGACTTTGAACGCCGTCAAGTCGTCGAATTGGGCCGAGGAAGTGCTCATCAAGCCGATCCTCGCACCGGTCTTGAAGACACCCTTGTCGATCGCCACCTCCGCTCAGAGGCCAAAGAGCTCGCTGCTGCGCAAAGCGAGTGAAGTGATACGCGAGATCGTGCGCCAAGAAATTCGCTCCGCGGAGGTTTTGACATGACTGAAACTCGCGACTACGACAGCATCCCGGGTACTTACGTATACGACGCCCGCAGGGGCCGGATCGGCTATGCGCTCAACATGTTTTGCATGTCGCTGAACCAGCTCGAGAACCGCAAACGCTTCCAGGAGAATGAGGCGGAATACTTGAACGGATTCGCGCTCACGCCGGAACAACGGCGCACCGTGCTCGAGCGGGATTGGCTCGGCATGCTCAAGGTCGGCGGCAATATCTACTACACCATTAAAATCGCCTTCTGCGACGGACTCACCTTTCAAGACGTCGCCGGCAAAATGTCCGGGGTATCCAAGGATGTCTACGCGAAGATGATGCTGGACGGCGGCCGTAGCCCGGATGGCAATCGCTACACCAAAACGACCGAGGGGCGCGAGCATGGCTAAGATTGTCGCGGGCATTGCCTGCTCGCATGTACCTGCCATCGGGGTCGCGATGGATAAAGGCCAGACCAATACCGAGTATTGGCGGCCGCTGTTCAAGGGCTATCCGGCCGCGCGCGAGTGGCTCGCCAAGCTCGCTCCCGACGTGGCGATCATCGTCTACAATGATCACGCCAGTGCGTTTTCGCTGCAAATCATTCCCACCTTTCTCATTGGTGTGGCGGACAGTTTCCCGATCGCCGATGAGGGTTTCGGGCCGCGCCCGGTGCCGGCCGTGAAGGGACATCCGGAACTTGCCTGGCATCTGACGGAGTCGTTGATTCTCGATGAATTCGACATGACCATCGCCAATGAGATGCCGGTCGACCACGGCCTGACCGTGCCGCTGTCGATTACCTGCGGCCAGCCCGACGCGTGGCCCTTCCCCGTCATCCCACTTTGCGTGAACGTGGTGCAATACCCGCCGCCCACCGGCGCCCGCTGCTTCAAGCTGGGAGCGGCCATTCGGCGCGCCGTGGATAGCTTCGATCAGGATTTGCGCGTGGTCATCTATGGCACCGGCGGCATGTCGCACCAACTCCAGGGTGAGCGCGCCGGGTTGATCAACAGGCAGTTCGACACCGCTTTCCTCGATGGCATGACCCAGGATCCGCTGGCCCTCAGCAGGATCACGCACACCGAGTACATGCGCGAAGCCGGCTCCGAGGGCGTCGAAATGGTCATGTGGCACGTCATGCGCGGCGCCCTCGACGCCGATGTGACCGAGGTCTATCGGCATTACCACGTACCGGCATCCAACACCGCGGTGGGCTTGATGATTCTCGAGAATAGGAGCGCACGATGAAAGTATGTCTCGCCGGCCAAGGCGCGTTCGGCATAAAGCATTTGGAGGCGATGGCCAAAATTCCCGGCATCGAAGTCATCAGTCTATCGGGATCGAGCGTCGAAGCGGCACGTGAAGTCGCGCAGCAATGGAGGATTCCGCATTGGACGGCGAATTTGGCTGAGAGTTTGGCGCTGCCACAACTCGATGCGGTAATACTCAGCACGCCTACCCATCTACATGCGGCGCAAGGCGAACAATGCATGCGCGCCGGCAAGCACGTCATGATCGAGATTCCGATGGCTGACTCGCTCGCCGATTCGGAGCGCCTGGTGCAGGTGCAAAAGGAGACCGGCGTGGTGGCGATGGCCGGCCATACCCGGCGCTTCAATCCTAGCCATCAATGGGTGCACAAGAAGATTCTCGCCGGCGAGCTCAAGGTTCTACAGATGGACGTGCAGACCTATTTTTTCAGGCGCACCAACACGAATGCCTTGGGCAAACCACGCAGCTGGACCGATCATCTGCTGTGGCACCATGCATGTCACACGGTGGATTTGTTCGCATATCAGACCGGCGAGAACGCGTCGCAGTGCTTCGCACTGCAGGGCCCGAAAAGTCCAAGCCTGGGAATCGCCATGGACATGAGCATCGGCCTCAAGACCGCGTCGGGCGCTATTTGCACACTGTCGCTGTCATTCAACAACGATGGGCCTCTGGGTACGTTCTTTCGCTATATCTGCGACAACGGTACCTACATTGCCCGCTATGACGAATTGCTGGATGGTAAAAGCAATCCCATCGACGTGTCGAAAGTGGATGTTTCCATGAACGGCATCGAGCTGCAGGACCGGGAGTTCTTCTCCGCCATACGCGAGAAACGTGAACCGAACGCCAGCCTCGCGCAGTGCTTGCCCGCCATGCGCACCTTGGATGCGCTGGAACGGCAGCTCTGAGGATC
>Ga0182030_10001959_pt1 | contig 43341 bp, 42 predicted proteins | sample 812S3MmetaG_FD_121299 | JGI IMG/M metagenome (GOLD analysis project Ga0182030, IMG submission 121299) | Permafrost microbial communities from Stordalen Mire, Sweden - 812S3M metaG (Illumina Assembly) | ecosystem: Environmental > Terrestrial > Soil > Wetlands > Permafrost | place: Sweden... | reverse complement strand
CGAGTACGAGAGCTCGATGGACGACAGGCCAAAATCCTGTTTGATAGTTTGTGGGGGCGATGGCGCAGGTGTTTTTATTTGCTGCGAAATGGAACTTAGATAAAAAAACGAAACAAGGACAAATGGCAATGCAATTCTTTTCATAAACAATAATTTTTTATAAAATTAGATGAATAAGAATAGCTGACAAGAAAATAATTTGATCAGATCAAAACTCAAAGGCCAGCGTGACTTTCACTTTTTTGCCTTTCAGTAATTTCCAAGGCGGGCCTTGCTTCATCAGCCGGATGGTTTCCGCATCGTGTGCTCGTGAAAGTGATTTTCTTATTTTGAATGAAGAAAGCTGATGAGCGGTATTAACAAAGAATGTGATGATTTCTTTCCCTTTTTTTACCGAATCTGCCGTTGTGATTTTTTTGTTCTGAAGGATATAGTCATTGAATGCGGGCCAGCCAATAGCAGGTTCTGCTTTATAAGAAATTTCTTTTTCCTTCTTTGGAGCAGAAGCCGATTCCTCTTTGTCAGTATCATCATCTTTCTTTGCAGCATAACCAACTACAACCACTTCATTCAAAGCGCTTGTGGATGGCTGTAATTGAATCAGGATTGTTGAATCATTTTTATTATCTAAAAAAATGGTAGTTGATTCAAAGCCCAATGAGTTTACGACAACATTGCTCATCTTTTCTTTATCGTCAGTTTTCAGTTTAAAAAAACCATTGTTGTCAGTACTTGTCGCAGTCTTTCTGTCTTTCAGCATCACAGTTGCGCCGGATACAGGGTTTTTATAATTGTCAACTACAACACCCTGAACGAAATTATTTTTATATTGCTTGTTGGGACTGATGCTTATTCCCGCAACTTTTCCTTGTAAAACCTGATTTGAACTAACGCTTGCAGTCATCTGCTCTTTTAAGCTGTCAGTCTTTAGCGTGTCTGCTTTTATGGTTACTATCGTTTTTCTTTGCCTTTCTTCATCTTTGAGTAAATCTAAATTGGGCTTTTTGTCGACTTCTGTTTGTTTGTAATTGCTGACATTTTTTTCTTTAATAGCTGTTTTTTTAGCCGAGACACTCTTTTTTTTGAAGGTTTGCTTAGGCTTGCTTTCCTGTGGAGCTCTTTTCTTAATACCACCCGGGTCCGTAACAATGGTGCTATCATTTCTCATCGGCGCGGATAATGAATTGTCATTCGAAATGCTGCTATCTGCAAACTTCTCATCTTTTCTTACTGACACGGCTTTGTTCTTATCCGTAGGTTTGATTACATAATTATATATCAATGCAGTTGAACCTATTAAGATAATCGCTGCCGCTGCAACTCTTTGCCAGAGCTTGTTTGAAGGGATGATCGCAGTTTTATTATTCTTGTTGATTCTCTCTTGCAGCCTTTTATTCAATTCAGTAACATCAGTATTGAATGATGCATTGTTTCTTTTCTGCAAATCAGTTTGCATGCCTTCGAGTGCATCAGCAAGAAAGGGATCATTGAGGGCAGCCTTTTCTATGGCATGCATTTCCGGGGCAGACAATCTGCCCTCCAGATATTTTTGTATATCTGTTGTGCTAAAACGACTGCTATTTTTGTTTTTCTGCATGTTGTTAAATTTTCCGGCTCAAGACTCATAAGTCTTAACTCTCAACTCCTCGCTTTTTTCCATGCAAATTTTCAAATTCCTTCTCCCATTCTGTATCAGGCTCCTCACTTTGTTCCATTCTGTGCCTGTTAATTCTGAAATTTCTTTATAACATTTATCCTGCAAGTAAAATAATTCAATTACTTTTTTTTGTTCCGCTGCCAGCGTCTCCATACATTTCTCCAACCCGTTCAATCGCGATTCCTTTTCCAGTATGCCATTCAGATGCACATCTTCTGCCAATTGCATACGCTCTGGGTCAAGCTCTTTTGTTTGCAGATGTTTTGCCGAGCGCAATTGCATTAGGCAATGATTTTTTGCCAGCGTATATAGCCATCCTCTGAAATTTTCTACCTCATGCCTGCGCAATTTCAAAGTCAGTTCTTCAAAAATACTCATCACGGCATCTTTAGCCGGTTCCGGCTCTTTCAGATATTTCAAGCAAACTCCATATAGCAAATCCATATAACGTTGGTATAATTGAGCGAGTACTTCAAGATTGCCTGATTGCTTATACAGAGCTACCAACTCAGAGTCAGTTACAGTTGGGTTTGATATGTTTTTTATAAAAGACAGTTGTATGTACTGTGTTTTGTATTGTATTGTTTTGAGCAGCAAAGCTATCTGCAACCAGCGTTGAGCTTTAAATTGTTTTACAAAGTAATTATTTTTCTGCTTTATGTAATATACGAATTGACTGCATCATGTAAAAAATACTTTATGTCAAAACATATGCAAGTGCAGATTCATGATCCCTGCCACGAAAACTGGAATCAAATGAGTATGACCGACAAAGGGCGTTTTTGCATATCATCCAGTAAGGAATTAATTGATTTCAGCATGATGACTAACCATCAAATACTGAATCAAATCTCAAAATCTTCCGGAGGTATCTGCAGTCATTTTAACAAAGAACAATTAAACCCTGGTATGATCGTGAAAAGAAAAAAAAGATATTCATAGTATAAATATTTGGTTCATGTGTTGATACCTGCATTGCTGGTTTCAAACAAGTCTTCAGCACAAGAGAGAATAACAGGAGATATAGTTGTTTGCTCAGCGCCTAAAGACAATTCTCCTGGATTCAAAGGGAAAGTTGCAATCGGGCAGGAGATTCAAAAGCCTGAAAAGATAACAATTGCCGGCAAAGTCACCGATGAAAGACTACAACCGATACCCGGAGCAACTATTATCATTAGAGAAACAGGCAAAGGAGTGGTATCGGATAATGATGGAGATTTCAAAGTGAAAGTCGCTCACAATAGTTTAAAATCAGTATTGGTCGCGAGTTGTATTGGATTAAGCAAAAAGCTTTCATGTCGACTTAGCTGAAATTAATGGCGGCTTAATTAAAACTTCCCTAATATTGAAAGATCAGTCAATAACAGGCATAGTTGGTGGAGTAGTAATTGCATCTGGCCATACAGTTATTAAAAAGAAGGAAAAATTGTCTTTACTCAGCCAGCGAAAGACTCTATCAGAAGCTTTTTTTATCAATGACATGGTAAAAGTTTATCCTAATCCTGTTTCATCTGGTTCTTCCATTCATATTGACTTTGTCGTAAAAAACACGGGAGAATTTGAGATTAATATTATCAATACTTCCGGGCAATCTTTCTTCCACAGAAAAATAATTTTAGATTCAAAAAAATATACAGAGCAAATTAATTGCCCCTGTCCAAACGAGGCTGGGAATTTATTTTGCAGACGTTGTGAATGCTGTCAGTAAAAAAATTTGCACAAATAAAACACTGGTTCAATAAATGTTTCCCTACGCGACAGAATTTTCATAAATTTCACGTAAATAGAAATTTATGAAAACAATCATCATAACCGGTGCTAATGGAAACCTGGGCACAGCGGCAGTTAAAAAGTTTCTTGATGAGGGATATAAAGTGATTGGTGTTGATAACGGCAATGCGCATCTGGGATTTACATTAAGCCACACCGATTTTGAATTTACGACAGTTAATCTTTCTGATGAAATTCAAACGATCGCATTTGTCAGCCATGCGATTAAAAAGTATGGTAAAATTGATGCCGCACTGCTCTTGGTTGGCGGTTTTGCCATGGGCACCGTCGAAGATACGACAGGTGAGGATTTGCAAAAAATGTTCTCCTTGAATTTTGAAACAGCTTATTTTGTTGCACGGCCTTTGCTTCAACATTTCAAAGACAATGAGTATGGCAGGCTGGTATTTATCGGCGCAAGGCCTGCATTAAGACCGGAGGCTGGCAAAGATATGATTGCTTATGCGCTGACAAAATCTTTATTGTTTAAGTTGGCTGATTTTATAAATGAGGATACGAAAGGCAAAAATGTGGCAGCATCAGTTGTGGTGCCTAGCACCATTGATACGGCATTGAACAGAAAAAGCATGCCTGACGCAAACTCCGACGATTGGGTGAAACCTGATCAACTGGCCGATGTGCTTGAATTTATTTGCAGCGATAAAGGATTGCCCGTTCGCGAAGCTGTATATAAGGTTTATAATAATTCGTAGGAGAATAATTTTTAGAATTCAAGTTTCTTAGCCTGACTGGCAAAAATCAGTTTTAACTGAAGCGAGTTTAGTTCTGCTATTTGTTTTTTTATTTTTTCTTCAATGTTATATGAAGATGGTTTGATGTGCGTGATCACTAATGGAAAACCTCTTATCGCTTTTTTACCTGTTAATGAGCTCAAGGTTTTCATTTCATCCATTAATAAAGAAGGAGTGAGGTGTCCGAAGAGTTGCCTGATGGGTTGTTCATTTGAGAATGAGGTCTCGATAAAAATAGCTTTTAGCTGTTTCGATTTTATCAATGGTGCAATAAACTTCCAGAGCATAAAAAGGTTACTCGTCTTTTCTACACTATCAGCACCTGTATCGCCCAAGTATAGTAAATAAACATCATTGTGCCTTATCAAAAAAGCGGTGCTTTTGCCGGGGCTGGAATGGCTTAAGAGAAATGGTTGAACAAACAGTTCTGTATTTTCAATAGCCGTTTCTTTCAAGATACCTAAATATACATAGCGATATTTGCTCAATATTGGATTGTCTCCTTCGTTTGCAAAATTTGCCCAGTTCTTCCAGGTAAAATAATTGCTCTTCAATACATCGATACAAAACGGCAACGCATAAATATTTTTTGCAGAATCATCAGGCGAATTGATGATGAGCCCGGAAACATGATCTAAGTGCGGATGAGAAATAAGGTAAGCTTTGATGCTATTTTTCAGAATATAAGTTGCATTTCCAAATAGCAAGTCATTTTTTATTGCCTGTTGAATGCCATAGTTTAATGTGCCAGCATCAAGGCATATGTAATTATCTGAACCTTCCGGAGCTATCATGTATGATGAAAGATTGCTTTCATCCGAACCGCCTTTAACACCGAGGGGGACTATTTTGAAAGAAGGTGTTTCATTGCTTTGAGATCGTGCAACAGAACAAAATAATAACAGAGATATGATGATTATACTACGGTAAGAATTCGTATGCATTTAATTATACAATGCGTTTTTTTCCATTTCTGCAGTATCAATATCCTTGTAATTTCTTATCTCATTATATAAAGTGTCTCTTTCAACAGGTTCCCTTTCTGCCTGCTTTATTAATGAAACCAGTTGCGCTGTGGAAAGCGATGGGTGCTGCTCTTCGCTGCCCGCCATCGAATAGATTTTTGTTGAATCGTCAATAGTGCCATCGAGGTCATCAACGCCAAATGATAATGTAAGTTGCGCATTTTGCCGCCCAATCATCGGCCAATATGCTTTGAGGTGAGGAAAATTGTCCATATACAATCTTGCCACAGCATACAATTTCATGTCTTCAACAACTGTACTTTCTGGCACGTTACTCATGTCATTGTCCTTGTTTCGGAATTTTAATGGAATGAACGTATTGAATCCATGTGTTTCATCCTGCAGCTTTCTTAATCTTTCCATATGGTCTATCCGGTGCCAGTATTTTTCAATATGGCCATAAAGCATGGTGGCATTGCTGTGCATGCCAAGCCTGTGCGCTGTCTCATGAATTTTAAGCCAGCCATCCGCATTTATTTTGTCAGCACAAATCTGTCCGCGTATTTCCGGATGAAAAATTTCAGCGCCACCTCCGGGCAACGAATCCAATCCGGCTTCATGCAAAAGTTCCAAACCCTCATCATTTGAAACTTTTGCTTTACGGAACATATAATCGAGTTCAACAGCTGTATAGCCTTTAATATGCAGATCCGGGCGATGCGCTTTGATTTGCTTCATAATGTCGATAAAAAACTGCAGGTTCAGTTTTGGGTGAACACCGCCCACGATATGCACTTCAGTAACAGGCTTGCCATCGTAGCTTTTGATGATGTGCATCATTTGCTCCGCGCTGAATTCCCATCCTTCTTCTCGGTGGGCATACAGTCGTGAATATGCACAGAACGCGCAAGAGAAAACACAGACATTGGTTGGTTCAATGTGAAAGTTCCGGTTGAAGTAAGTTTTATCGCCATGCAACCTTTCTCGAACGAAATTTGCCAACGCGCCAACATAAGGAAGCCCGGCTTTTTCAAAAAGAAGCAAGCCTTCGTTTTCACTTATTCTTTGTTGATTGAAAATTTTTTCACCAATTGACTGAAGCGATTTATTTTTTTCTGCCTCAATAACCTGCTCTATGGAATTTTTCTCTGCGATCATCATGATTTTGAAAGTTAAGAAGACAAAGTTAAGAAGACCTGACAGGTTTAAAAAACTGTCGTATCTCTCAAATAAATTCCAAATTAGCGTTCTGCATTTATCTCATGTAATTTACAATTCATTATCTTTCATCATCTGATTTTAAAATCAAAATAATTGCACGATGAATATTAAGCAGCGGCTTATTGTGATGAATTTTTTAGAATTTTTTGTGTGGGGTTCATGGCTGATTTCATTAGGAGGCTATATGTTCACTTTCCCGGGAGATTTATGTGAACGTGGCGGATTAGTTGGGGCTACTTACGGTACGATGGGAATTGCATCTTTGTTTATGCCTGCATTAATTGGGATAATTGCTGATAGATTTATGAATGCCGAAAAAGTTTTAGGCATTTGTCATCTTATGGGCGCTGCTGCTTTGTATTGGGCGAGCACCATAAAAAATGTAAATCTGATTTATGCTGCAATGCTCCTGAACAGTTGCTTTTTTATGCCAACCATCGCATTGAACAACACTGTTTCTTATAGTATTTTAACTCAATATAGTTTAGATGTTCAGAAAATATTTCCACCAATACGTGTATGGGGAACGGTTGGCTTTATTGTCGCTATGTGGGGTGTCGATCTGTTTAGTTGGACAAAAAGCCCCAATCAATTTTTACTTGCAGCAGTTGCAGGCGTAGCTATGGGCATTTATTCCCTGTCAATGCCGGCCTGCAAGCCTGCCAGGGCAACAAAAGGTTCTTCGTTTGTAGAAATGTTTGGGTTAGATGCATTCGTATTATTCAAACAGCCAAAGATGGCAATCTTCTTTTTGTTTGCGATGTTGTTGGGTGCTGCTTTACAGATTACCAATGCTTTTGGTCAGCCTTTTTTAAATGATTTTACTACTGCATATAAAGGAACATTTGCAGTTGATCATCCAAGTTTATTGATTTCTTTGTCGCAGGTTTCTGAAACTTTATTCATCCTTGCTATTCCTTTTTTTCTAAAGCGTTTCGGCATAAAAAAAGTAATGCTGATAAGCATGCTGGCATGGGTGTTACGGTTTGGGTTGTTTGGGATTGGAAACCCGGCACATGGGCTTATATTCTTAGTCTTATCCATGATTGTTTACGGAATGGCCTTCGATTTTTTTAATATTTCCGGATCTTTATTTGTTGAAAAAGAAGCTGACAAAAAAGTTCGCGCCAGCGCACAGGGCTTATTTATGTTGATGACAAATGGCTTAGGTGCTATTATGGGCGGTTGGGCTGCGGGCAAAGTGGTTGACCACTATACTACAAATATTGCAGGAGCATGCTCTGGTGTAAAAGACTGGCCCTCTATCTGGTTTTCGTTTGCTGCTTATGCATTGATGTTAGCTATTATCTTTCCGATTGTTTTCAGGTATAAGCACGAAACTAAGGGAATGCAGCAAGTTCGTCATTAGCGTACGTTCATCATTTTCCCAATAAAAACAAAAACCTGGCAGGGTTGAAGAACTGCCAGGTTTTTATTATCAATAAAATCTAAATATGCGCTTCAATCTTTTTTACAAAATTTGTTTTTGGCTGAGCGCCTACTAATTTATCAACTACTTTCCCGCCTTTGATAAAAAGTATTGCAGGAATTGAAGTGATACCATAGTTGATAGACAATTGAGGATTATGATCCACGTTCACTTTACCCACATTGATTTTTTCATTGTATTCTTTTGACAGTTCTTCAATAACGGGCCCTATTGCGCGGCAGGGGCCACACCATTCTGCCCAAAAATCTACTACAGTTAATTTATCTGAGGAAATCACTTTTTCCTGAAAGTTCGAATCTGTTAATTCTAAAGCCATGATGAGTGTTTTTTAATTTTATGTAAAATTGAGTAATCTTTCTTTATTCTTAAGTCACCTGTATGACAATTTTATTTATCCAATACCATCAATGGTTACAAAACATGCTGTAAAAGCCTTTTGCCTCCATGCTTTCTTGCCGGAGTTGCATGAAATGCAAAACAAAAATACTTCCAAAACCATTTATCTGATGTTCTGACATTAAATTTCTTCAGGTTGTCACAACCTGCACTTCCAGTTCCGGCGAGCTTTCCAGAAAGGCAGCCATTTCGTCATTCATCTCGAACCCGTTGTCAAGTGTGTACATGCTTATCCTGAAATTGTTTTTTGGCTCACTAAAATTGAACTTTAACGAGGATTTACCAGGGTAGGCTTTAACATTCTTTTCTATAAAACGTATTTTTTCTTCGTTTAAAAATCTTGCCTCCATATCAACGACTATTTGTCGGGTTAATTGCTGTTTGATGCTTTCCAGCAGCATCAGTCTTTCCACTTTAAATTCATATTCAGATTTATTGAAGCGCTGTCGAAAATTGCCTGTCATAAAAAGGTTCTTTCCTTTTTCAAGATAGTTCGAATATTTTGCATAGTCCTCGTTCCATAAGATAAACTCGCACTTGCCTGAGTAGTCTTCAATGAAAAACGACCCGAACTGCTTACCCGTTTTTGTTACCCGGTGCTGCGCGTCAGTGACCAATCCTGCAATCCGATATATTTTATTCGGTTGTGCCAGTAATGCGATAGATTCTTTGATCTCATTGAATTCGTTCATTTTGGTAATGCCATAATGGTTGATCTCAAATTTGAAATGATCCAACGGATGCCCACTCATGAACATCCCGGTGATTTCCTTTTCATGATCCAGCAATTCTGTCAAAGGCCATGGTTCGCATGCCGGTATTTTAGGCGTTGCAATATCGGGCATAGTCAGTTCTCCAAACAAGCTGTTGCTGTTATGGTTTGAATTGCTTTGATAAATATTCCCGAAGCGAATTATTTTTTCCAGTCCTGTGGATGTATCGCCTTGCGGTATATAAAAATATTGCGCACGGTGCAATTCTTTAAAACAATCAAAAGCACCAGCATAGGCAAGGCTTTCCAGCGTTTTCTTGTTTACATTCCGTTGATTGATGCGCTTGATAAGATCAAATATAGTAATGTAATTACCGTTCTTTTTTCTTTCGGCAATGATGCTTTCCACTGCTGATTCGCCAACGCCTTTCAAACCGCCCAGCCCAACGCGTATCTCACGGTTATGGTTAGCCGCAAACCCCTGTTTGGATTCATTGATATCCGGACCAAGCACTTTCAATCCCATGCGTTTGCATTCTTCCATAAAGAAAGTGATCTTTTCAATGCTTCCGGAGTGGTTCAGCACAGCCGCCATATATTCTCCTGGATAATGGGCCTTGAGATAGGCTGTCTGATATGCAACAAAGGCATAGCAGGTTGAATGCGATTTGTTAAAAGCATATTGCGCAAATGCTTCCCAGTCTGTCCAGATTTTCTCTAATGTTTCCTTTCTATGATTTTTTGCTGTAGCTCCTAAGATAAAGCTGCTCTTCATTTTGTCGAGCGTTTTCCGGTCTTTCTTTCCCATGGCCTTTCGCAATACGTCTGCTTCACCTTTGGTGAAGCCTGCAATTTTTTGCGCAAGCAACATCACCTGTTCCTGGTAAACTGTGATTCCATACGTATCTTTCAGATTCTCTTCCATCTCAACCAGATCGTAAGTAATTTGCTCACGGCCATGCTTCCGGTCAATATAGTTGGGAATATAGGCCATTGGGCCCGGGCGATAGAGTGCATTCATCGCAATGAGGTCATCAAATTTATCGGGCTTCAGGTCACGAAGGTATTTTTGCATACCGGGGCTTTCAAACTGAAATGTGCCAATGGTTTCAGCGCGTTGATACAATTCAAAAGTTTTCTTATCATCGAGCGGGATTGTATCAATATCTATTACTACTCCATGATTTTCTTTGATCAGTTCAAGCGCTGTTTTTAAAATATTCAAAGTCCTTAAACCTAAAAAGTCCATCTTGATAACACCGGCATCTTCAATAATGCTTCCTTCAATTTGGGTTATCAATAATTCAGAATCTTTGGAAGTGCATACCGGAATAATATTATACAGTTCGTCCGGGGCAATAATGATGCCTGCCGCATGAAGCCCTGTGTTGCGGACGGAACCCTCTAAACGCTCTGCTTCATGAAGCACCTGGCTCCGAAGGTCTCTGCCATTATATATCTCACGGATTTTTTTCACGTTTTCAATATCATCCCCAAAAATATTTTCATCTGCTTTATTAGCCGGCGCATGCAATACTTTCTTTAAAACTGTGCCGGGCCGGTCGGGAACTAATTTTGCCAATGCGTTCGATTCTGCAAGCGGAAGATCCATCACCCTGGCTACATCTTTGATGCTCATCTTTGCAGCCATTGTGCCGTAGGTAACGATTTGTGCAACCTGGTTACGGCCATATTTTTTTACAACATAATCAATGACTTTCTGCCTGCCTTCATCATCAAAATCAGTATCAATATCAGGCATTGATTTTCTGTCAGGATTCAAAAATCTTTCAAACAGCAAATTATATTTTATCGGATCGATATTGGTAATGCCAATGCAATATGCCACTACACTGCCTGCTGCCGATCCACGGCCAGGACCAACAAACACACCCATTTCGCGACCTGCTTTAATAAAATCGCTCACGATCAGAAAATAGCCGGCAAATCCCATGGTCTTAACCGTGAACAATTCAAAATCTATTCGCTCCTGTAGCTCGGGCGTGATTTCATTATAGCGTTTTCTCGCACCTTCTAAAGTAATGTGCTTTAAATATTCCCATTGATTTAAACTGCTGTCCCGGTGGACCTGAAACTCCGTTGGCACGGTGAATGCCGGTAGCATAATGTCTTTTTTCAAGTTCAGCACTTCCACTTTGTCTGCAACCAGGTTTGTATTTTCAATCGCTTCGGGCACGTCGGCGAACAGAGTTTTCATTTCCTCTGTTGTCTTAAAATAAAATTGATCATTTGGAAATTTAAAGCGCCGGTTTTTTGAGGTCGTCTCATCAGTTACGAAATCGTACAGTCCCGGAGTGCTTTGTTTTTCGCCAGTGTTGATGCAAAGCAAAATATCGTGGGCATTGGAATCATCGCGATCTGTATAATGGCTGTCGTTGGTTGCTATGACCGGCACATTGTATTTTTTTGCGAATCTGAGGAGTGTGTTATTTATTTTTTCTTGCTCTTTGATGTCGTGTCTTTGAAGTTCAATGATATAATCCTCGCCGAACATGTCGAGCCACCATTTAAATTCCTGCTCTGCTTTTTCTACGCTTTCATGCAAAATGGTTTGGGGCACATAAGCACCGATGCAGCATGTGGTAGCTATCAGCCCTTCATGATATTGTTCGATAAGCTTTTTGTCAATACGGGGGTATTTGCTATACATGCCTTCCATATAGCCAAGTGAAGTGAGCTTGATCAGGTTCTGGTAACCTGTTTTGTTTTTTGCAAGTAGCACCTGATGGTATCGCTCGTCCTTTTGTTCTTTGGTAAATACTTTACGATGCCTGTTTTCTACTACGTAAAATTCACAACCAACAATTGGTTTGACTTTTAAGGAGCCATCTTCATTTTTATGCTTATGCGCTTCGGCTACAAATTCGAAAGCACCGAACATGTTGCCGTGATCCGTGATAGCAAGTGCCGGCATATTATCCGCAATGGCCTTCTTATATAAGCTTTGAATAGATGCTGCGCCATCTAATAAGGAAAACTGCGTGTGAACGTGGAGATGAGAGAACTTGGGCATTCAAGAAAGTTTGTGATTTGCAATTCTCGGGGTTACACCTTATTTTCAAAACTGATAGTGTAAAGCGAAAATTTCTCTGCAATTAACAAACAAACTGCAATAATAATCGTTCACTGATTATAACATTCTTTCCACAATAAATTTTATGAATATTTGTTATGTTTGCAATCTGTGCCCAATATCTTAAAAAAAGTGAAAATGAAAAATCTTTTTTTCCTGTCTGTAATACTTTTATTTGCGTCCAGTTGCAGTACTTTAAGGCCGGCAAGTTCAGGAAATCCAGTGCCTGTAAATGATTGGCAAAAAAAGCCCTCCATAGAATTTATTAATAATGTATCAATAAATCCCAGAGCCAATACAGATATTGCAAGCGCCAACAATAAAAGGAAGAATGGCCTTTACAAGCAACCTCATATTGTTTCTTATCATGTACTTCCCATTGAAGATTTCTCCTCGCTTCAGTTCAAATATGCGATTCTTGAAGATGCTTCTGTGGAAGAAATGCAAAATGAAAAACTGCTGGGGTTTATGGAAGAATGGTACGGAGCAAAATATCATTTTGGGGGCAATGGAAAAGATGGTATTGATTGTTCTGCTTTCGTATCCACGCTACTTTCTACTGTCTATGGGATTAGTAGCCTTCCAAGAATGTCTAAAGATCAATATTTTTCTACGCCCAGAGTGCCTAAATCGCAATTGCAGGAGGGAGACCTTGTTTTTTTTCATACCTATGGTAAAAGAAAAACAGTCACTCACGTTGGTGTTTATCTGCGCAATAATAAATTTGTTCATGCTTCCATAGCCGGAGTAATGATCAGCAACATGGGCGATGGTTATTACGCTGATCATTTTGTTGGCGCTGGCAGAGTTGTTAATCAAGGCATGAAGGCCGGTGCTTCTGCAAATTAGCTTACAACTTCAAATTGTGTATTTTTAGCTTCTACGATATTAAGAGTATCTGATTTTCTCTTTTCTGATTCTCTGAGCTGATTGCTGGTAAGTGAACTGCCGTCATGACTCCAGCCTGGCGGGCCTAGAATATATTTCCATTTTATTTTCCATGAAATGTCTTTTCTTGAAATGTCTTTCAAGATATTTATCCATTCATGGAATACGATGGTGATGGAAGTTAGTTTTTGTATTGGTTTTGTCAATCCGTATTTTTTTTGCTGATAATCTTTATCTGACAGCTCAGGTTGGAAGGTGCCAAACAACTGATCCCAGATAATCAGGAACATGCCCATGTTTTTATCCAGATATTTTGGATTAGAAGCATGGTGAACGCGATGGTGCGAAGGCGTTACAAGAATATATTCCAGCCAGCCCATTTTTTTTATCAATTCAGTATGAACAAAAATTCCCCAAATCTGAGTTGCGGAATAAATGAAAATGGTATCAAGCGGCCTGAACCCGCATAGCGCCAGAGGGATAAAATAAATGAACCTGTACAAAGGCTGGAACACAGAAGACCGGAACCCCACAGTAAAGTTCATGTGCTCAGAAGAATGATGCGTGACATGTACTGCCCAGAAAAAGCGGATTTCATGATCGAAGCGATGAAGCCAATAATATAGAAAGTCTTCTGTGATCAGCAACATTATCCAATATGCTGCTATGTTTGAAAAAGATAATAATCTATGCAGATAAAAATATTCAAGAATAATCAGGTAGATGGCTCGGAATAAGACATCGATTCCTGCATTCAGCAACATGAGATAGACATTAGCTGCAGTGTCTTTCCATGTATATAATTTACGGTGCTGATAATTGCTCAATAAAATTTCCAGGCCAATAACGATAATATAAACCGGAGTGGTTATCAAAATCAATAATTGTTCTCTGAGCGCATTCATGTCAGGCAAAAATAAGGATAATAATCTGCGGGGTTGATAATGTGCTAATTTGCGGATGACTTTATCATGCTGCTAACAAGAAATGTCTGTTATGAACAAGAAGCAACAAACAACGAACAACAAATTACTCAATAACTGGGAAAAAAAATCTGCCGAGCATCAAAAGCAATACAAAAATTTTTTGCAAAAAGCAGATAAGAACAAAGTGCTGAAACAATTGCCGGTGCTCCATGAAGAGGCTTTTGAAAAAATTGATTGCCTGAAATGCGCAAACTGCTGTAAAAAATATTCCCCACGTTTTAAAACACCCGATATCAAACGTATTTCAAGGCTTTTGAAATTGAAAGAAGGCGACTTTATAGAAACATATTTAAAGGTTGATGAAGACGGGGATTATGTTGCGAAATCAACGCCCTGCCCTTTTTTAGGTAGCGACAATTACTGTTCTATTTATGATAATCGCCCATCCGATTGCCATCGATTTCCTTATACTGATGAAGATGTGATCATAAAGCGGCAACCATTGACTTTGAAAAATTCCAGTTTCTGCCCGATTGTATATTATGTGCTGGAAGGATTGATAAAATGAGATATTTTTAAAAATTCATCAGGCTTTCGTAAATTGGTGACATAAAACGATTGAGATATGATAAAATTTAATGAACTTAAAATTGGTGATATCGTGAATGCAGAATACGAAAGTGCATTGCGACAGGGAGAAGTGACAGACCTGGACAGGGAAGATAAGTTGGTCTGCGTACAAACCGAGGTGCAGGAATTTTGGTATGAGCCTCAGCATTTGTTCCCGATTCTGGTCAATGACGAGCAACTCGACAAATTAGGGTTTGAAAAATTGGAGAATACTGACGGCACCGTAAAATATATGAAAGAGGCTTTCAGGATATTGCTTCCACGGAAAGGCGATTTCTCTTCTTTTGAAATGTGGTATCGCGAAGACCGGCGGCATATTTCTCATCCAATCGCTTTACATGAGTTGCAAAACCATTATTCACAGATGACAAAGGTGGAGCTTGCGTATTAAAAGTCAGTAGGAAGTGCAATTTTTTGCGAATTAGGCACATGAACAATCCTTTTATCCACAAAAAAAGAGATTTTTTCAACGAAATTTTCTTATTTCGGGTTGATATTCCTATCTTTGCGCTCCCAAAAATTGTATGGCTAAACAAGCGCTCATTAAACAAGATGGAACCATTATCGAAGCCCTTTCCAATGCTATGTTCAAAGTGAAACTAGAAAATGGTCACGAAATACTGGCAACTATCTCGGGGAAAATGAGAATGAATTACATACGCATTTTGCCTGGTGATAAGGTGGGAGTGGAGATGAGCCCATACGATTTGACCAGGGGAAGGATTATTTTCAGGTATAAATAAGATAACGCTTGAGGTTAACATCTAAAAGCAAAAAGCAATAATAAAATGAAAGTAAGGGCATCCATAAAAAAGCGCAGCGCCGATTGCAAAATCGTCAGGAGAAAAGGAAAACTTTATGTTATAAACAAAAAGAACCCACGCTTCAAACAAAGGCAGGGGTAATTTATGTTTTTGCCAATGATGGTTCTTATAATTTCCAGAGCTAAATAACGAACCCGATAAACAAAAAAAATACCAACAAATAGCAATTTCAAGCAACAAATTTTAAACAAATAATATGGCGCGTATTGCCGGAGTAGATTTACCAAAAAATAAAAGGGGCGAAATTGGCCTCACCTATATTTACGGTATTGGAGTTTCAACTGCAAGGTATATTTTGGACAAAGCAGGGATCAGCTATGACAAAAAAGTGAATGAGTGGAATGATGATGAACTGAATGCTATCCGAAACACCATCACTAATGAGTTCAAGGTAGAAGGAGCGCTTCGTTCTGAAGTGCAGATGAGCATCAAGCGTTTGCTTGATATTGCCTGTTATCGCGGTCTGCGGCATCGCAAAGGCTTACCTGTTCGTGGCCAGCGCACCCGCACTAACAGCCGCACACGTAAAGGGAAGCGCAAAACAGTTGCAGGCAAAAAGAAAGTAGCTGCTAAAAAATAATCAATCACATAAGATATAGGAATCCTACATAAAGTAATTATGGCAAAAGCACAAGCACCCAGCGCGAAAGCTGCAGCAAAGAAAAGAATTGTAAAAGTTGATGTTTACGGAGATGCTCACATCAATGCCACTTTCAACAATCTAATTATAAGCATAACTAACAAACAAGGTCAGGTGATTTCTGCCAGCAGTGCTGGTAAAATGGGGTTTAAAGGATCAAAGAAGAACACGCCTTATGCAGCGCAAATGGCTGCGGCAGATGCAGCTAAAACTGCTGTGGACGCAGGTTTGAAACGAGTGGATGTTTATGTGAAAGGTCCGGGCTCAGGCCGTGAAGGTGCTATCAGATCGTTGGCGAATAATGGCATTGAAGTAGTGATGATTAAAGACGTTACTCCTCTGCCGCACAATGGTTGCAGGCCCCCTAAGAAAAGAAGGGTTTAATTGGAATGTAAGATGTATGGGTGTCTGATTTCTTATTTTAAATCATTCATCAAAAAAATCATACGTCAAAAATAAAAATAGGGTGTTTCATTGATTTTAGATTTTTACTGATGAACCACCGACATTAAAAAATCAAAAAGAAAATAAATTATGGCACGTTACACAGGCCCTAAAACAAGGATTTGCCGCATTTTTGGCGAACCGATTTTGGGCAATGGAAAGTATCTTACAAAGAACAGCAATCCTCCTGGTCAGCATGGCCCGACTAAAAAACGCAAAGCCCCCGGTGAATATGCTTTACAGTTAAAGGAAAAGCAGAAAGCTAAGTACACTTACGGAGTGCTGGAGCGTCAGTTTCGTAAAACATTTGAAGAAGCCGTTCGCCGAAAGGGTGTTACTGGTGAGAATCTCATCAAATTATTGGAAGCTCGTCTAGATAATACTGTTTTCAGGTTAGGAATAGCTCCGTCCCGCCCGGCTGCTCGTCAGTTGGTAACTCACAAGCACATTACTGTTAATGGCGATGTGGTGAATGTGCCGTCATTCCAATTGAAAGCCGGAGATATTATCAGCATTAAAGAATCAACACAAAGTAACGCTGGCCTTACAGCGGCTATCCGTGGCAAGAATGCTAAGTTTAGCTGGCTTGATTGGAACGCAGCCGAATTTAAAGGCACTTTTATTTCTTATCCCGAGCGTGAGAGCGTTCCGGAGAACATTAAGGAGCAGTTGATTGTTGAGCTTTACAGTAAATAATAACCTCACCCGAACACACGAAACGGGCAGATTTCAAAATCTTTTCTAAGTCCAGTCTCATAAGCCGGATTTAGTGTTAACACTTAAATAGTAAATTTAAATATGGCCATTTTAAATTTCCAGAAACCAGACAAAATCATACTTCAGAAAGCAACGGATTTTGAAGCACAATTTGAATTTCGCCCGTTGGAACCAGGTTACGCAGTAACCATTGGCAATGCTTTGCGGAGGGTTCTTCTGAACTCACTCGAAGGATATGCCATTGTGGGTGTGAAAATTGAGGGCGCTGACCATGAATTTGCAACCCTGAAAGGTGTAACAGAAGACGTGGTGGAAATTATACTGAATCTTAAGCAAGTTCGCTTCAAGAAAAAAGTGGACCAGGAAGTTGCACAGGAAAAAATTACTCTGAGCCTGAAGAACCGGACAGATTTCACAGCAGGCACTATTGGTGAAGCAACTGCCAGCTTTGAAGTGATGAACCCAAATCTCCTTATTTGCACAATGGATTCATCTGCAAAACTTGATATTGAGATCACCATTGGTAAAGGCCGTGGTTATGTACCAGCAGAGGATAACAAACCTAAGGAGGCACCATTTGGTTACATTCCTACTGATTCTATTTTCACGCCAATCAAGAATGTCAAATATTCAATCGAGAATACACGTGTGGAACAGCGCACAGATTTCGAAAAGCTGATCATGGAAGTTTCAACAGATGGAACTATACATCCTGAAGAAGCTGTGAAACAGGCTTCTCGCATACTCATCCAGCATCTGATGATCATCACAGATGAGAATATCACTTTCGATAATAAAGAAGAAAAGAAAGAAGACCTGGTGGATGAGCAAACATTGCAATTGCGCAAAGTGCTGAAAACTCCGTTAGAAGACCTCGACCTTTCTGTTCGCGCATTCAATTGCCTGAAGGCTGCTAAAATAAATAGCTTGAGTGAGCTTGTAACTTACGAGCAGGAAGACCTGATGAAGTTCCGCAATTTCGGACAGAAATCACTTGCTGAAATTGAACAAGTTCTTGGTGAAAGAGGCCTGCATTTCGGAATGGATCTGGGTAAGCTGAAAATTGATGATGAATGAAAATAATGGCTCAATTGAGCCATCTCGGATTTTTCATATGTACTAATAAATAAAAATATAGTCTTGTAATTCCTGACACGGTACAAGGCTCAAAAACTAAAGGTCATGCGTCACGGAGATAAAATAAAGAATCTTAGCAGAACAGCATCGCACAGAAGGGCATTGCTCAGTAATCTTGCAAGCCAATTGATCACTCATAAAAGAGTGGTAACTACATTGGCTAAGGCAAAAGCTTTGAGAGTATATGTTGAGCCGCTTATCACTAAAGCAAAAGAAAACACAACTCATCAACGCCGTGTAGTATTCAGTTACTTGCAGGACAAAGAAGCTGTTACTGAATTATTTTCGACGGTTTCTGAAAAAGTAGCTGGTCGCCCGGGTGGTTACACAAGGATCATTAAATTAGGCGCTCGCGTGGGTGACAATGCAGAAACTGCTTTGATAGAACTGGTTGATTTTAACGAGATTTACGGTAAAGGGAAAGGTGAAGCCAAAGAAGGAGCAAAGAAAACCCGCCGCGGTTCCCGTAAGAAATCAACAGATAAGGTCGATGAAGTTGTCGAAGAAAAGACTGAACCATCAGTTGTTGCAGAAGCTCCAGCAGCGAAATAGCAATGCTTATTGCTTTACATATTTACAAGCTGCGCATTTTTTGCGCAGTTTTTTTTTATAAAACTTATAATTACAGAGAAGGGCGCATATTAGAGAAATATTATCCGCGAAAATCTGTGGCAACAGAGAATTTCAGATAGCTTATAAAAACTTGTGAAAAAATAATCATAGCAAACAATTTGTAATTTCTTTTCTTTGCAAAACTCATTTAGATAAATGCCTGCAACTCCTTCATCAAGACCTGCTTTATTGCTTCTCGCAGACGGTGCGGTTCATTACGGAAAATCATTTGGGAAAATTGGCACCACATCTGGTGAGATATGCTTTAATACAGGCATGACCGGTTATCAGGAAGTGTTCACAGATCCGAGTTATTTTGGACAGGTGCTGATAATGAACAGTGTGCACATTGGCAACTATGGAGTAAAGAATACCGATGTAGAATCTGACAGTGTGAAAATCCGAGGGCTCATTGGCCGCAATTTGGAGGAACAATTTTCGCGCAAACAGGCAAAAAGTTCATTGGATGAATATCTCAAAGCGAATCACATTGTATGTATTGAAGGTGTGGATACCAGGTCGCTGGTTGCGCATGTTCGTACAAAAGGCGCGATGAACTGCATTATATCATCTGAGATTACAGATCTGGAAAAGTTGAAAGCTGAATTATTGAAAGTGCCATCAATGGACGGCTTGGAACTTGCTTCTTCAGTAAGCACAGATAAAGAATATGAACTTGGCGATTCCAATTCCGAAATTAAAATAGCTGTTTTGGATTACGGAGTGAAGCGGCATATACTTCAATGCATGCTAGATCTTGGTGCTTACGTGAAAGTGTTCCCAGCAAAAACTTCTTTCAAAAAAATAAAAGCCTTTAACCCCAATGGTTATTTTCTGTCGAATGGCCCCGGGGATCCAGCCCCAATGGATTATGCAGTCGCAACCGTGAGGGAAATATTGAAAGAGCGAAAGCCATTATTTGGAATTTGTCTTGGACATCAATTACTGGCATTGGCTAATGATATCCCCACATTTAAAATGCATCATGGCCACAGAGGCTTAAATCACCCGGTAAAAAATATTGTGACTGGCAAATGCGAGATTACCACCCAGAATCATGGTTTTGGAGTAGATCCAGTCGCGGTGCTAAAAGCAGAGAATGTTGAAGTCACGCATGTTAACCTCAATGATGATTCTATTGAGGGCATCAGGTTAAAAGATAAGCCTGCTTTCTCTGTGCAATATCACCCAGAAAGTACGCCCGGCCCGCACGACAGCCGTTATCTTTTTGATGATTTTATTGACATGATCAAAAAAAGCAACGACTAAAAAGACATGCGCCATTGAAATTTCAATGGCTTTTTTATTTCGCATATATTCGGGTTATGAAAATAGCAATTATCAATGGCCCAAATCTGAACCTGCTTGGCATCCGTGAGCCGGAAGTTTATGGTAACAAGGCGTTCGAAGATTTTTTTAATGAGCTTAAATCAAAATACCATTCCGTTGATTTCAGTTATTTTCAGAGCAATGTAGAAGGTGAACTGATCAATGAACTGCAACGGGTTGGATTTTCTTATGCAGGAATTATCCTGAACCCCGGCGGATATACGCATACCTCAGTTGCAATCGGAGATGCGATCGCTGCTATTAAAACACAGGTAATAGAGGTTCATATTTCAAATGTGCATGCTCGTGAAGACTTTAGGAAAATATCTCACGTATCTGCAAAATGCAAAGGAACAATCTCAGGTTTGGGAACGAAAGGGTATGAGTTGGCACTGCAATTCTTTTTATAAAAACACCCTCAATATCAGCGCGAAACCATTATCCTGCTTTGGTTCTTCAGTTCTTTTTAAGATGTGCAGCCCATTGGGTGACCATATTCTGAACACTTCTCCTTTTTTTCTTTTCACAATTTCTCTCTCTATTTCCGGCATCAGCACTCCGCGTGCTACCCAGCCAATATCGCCTTCGGTCGGGCCTTCTCCGCCCATAGAATAAGTTTTCGCCATTTGCTCAAATGTGGTGCTGCCATTTTTTATTTTTTCAATAATTGAGTTGCCTAATGAGTCAATGAACTTATGACTGAAAATCGAAGTGTCGATAAATATCTGGCTCACCTTATAAAATACATTTGGTGATTTCGCTAATACCTGAACCAGAAATTTTGAACCCTGCTGATCATAAGGTCCATAAACCTTTTTTATTTTCCCAGTGTATGCAAGGCTGTCAGCCAAGCTATGGAATAAGCTGGTTCTCGTGACCACAATAGTATCAATCTTAAATCTCTTCTTCAGGATTTGCTTGGTATACAATGGTGAGTTAGGCGATTTTTCCAGTTCGATTTTCATTTGCGCAACGGTCATCTTCTGCGCTTGCGCAATAAAAACAAATGCAACGGCAAACACTAGCAAAATGTATTTTTTCATTAATCAGCTTAAATATTATGAGCCAAGAATCAATCCGCAATAATAATAGCTTTAATTGACAGAACGAAGATTTTATTTTTACAGTACCGGATTGGCTTTTTCTTTCCAGCGAATGATTTTTAAACAAATGGATTCTCGGTCGCAAACAACCTCGGTTAATTTACATGAAGCCGGACCAGCGCTTCCTTTTGATTTCAACATGCAGTTCGTTAAAATAGCCGATAAATCAATAAATTGGAATGATTTTCGTTTTAAAACAATAATACTTTAAGTCATGCGCCTGCTTTTTATCTTACTCCTGTTTATTTCCATTGATGGCTTTTGTCAATGGAAAAGCTACAAAATAAGTGCTAAAGGAGATACACTTAACTGTGTTGACAAAAAAGACCTCAAACAGGGCAAATGGTTGTTTCATTATGATGAATTGCGCGGTGAACCAGGGTTTGAAGAAGAGGGCGAGTATAAGGATGGCCGTAAAGAAGGCACCTGGCGCATATATAATCTTGAGGGGGACTTGACAGGCATTGAATATTTCAGATGGGGAAATAAAGACAGCGTGAGCCAGTATTTCACCAAGACAGGTGAATTAATCCGTGAAGAAAGGTGGAAGGCTTTAAACCCTGACAAGCTATATGATACATTGGAAGTTGAGGATATTGATCATCTGGATCATTATAAAACAGTGATTGTGAAAAATGAGGGTGTTGGTATCAAACACGGTGAATGGAAATATTATGATGCTTCAACAGGAATGATTTATAAAACTGAAACTTACGAACTGGGTAAATTACTGATACCTAAAATATCTGCAAAAAATAGCCTTGCTGCTAATGATTCTACGAAGGCGGTGGCGAAACCAAAAGAGGTGACGGATTTTGAAAAAAAGAATTCGGGCAAGAAGAAAGTGAAATACGTTGACGGCTCGGTGAATTATTAGATGTGATTTCTATATAAAGTGCCACGGTTCTTAGCCGTGGCACTATTTTATTTTTATCAGAATGCTTTCTTGTCTTTTTCCTGTGCCTTCTGCATTGGGTTATTAGTTTGCGGAATGCTGCGCAGTAATTGCTGCTTGGACTTAAACGCCTGGAACTTGCTCTCCACGCTAACAGTAGGCCAACTGTTATTGCTTACATCTATATCAGCCGTTTCGCGGTATGGGTCAAGTTTAATAGAGGCAACTTCTTTATCCTTCATAAACACTTTGGTAATATGCCCTTCATTCTTGCGCCATACCTGTGCGGGGATGCGCTCAATTTCTTTAGTGCTGTCTTTATATGTCCATTGAATAATCAAGGGCATTACCAGGCCGCCTTTGTTGCTGAACTGCAATTCATAAAATTGTTTCCCGGCAATTTTTTGTTTGGTTGCTTCATCTAATGGTTCATCATATTGCACGTTATGCACAGCATACTTTGTAGTATCGTAAGGAATTTCACCACGGGTATATCTCCAGTAAAAATCACGGAGCGTTGTATCTGCATCTGTTGCAAAAGTGATAGACTTATCCGCCTTATTGCGTTCTTTGGAAACATCTTCCGGATATTTGCTTGTCATTGGTTTATCAATACTCTTCATAAAAGTCGTATCGATTTTTGCGGGTGGGTGGGCGAAGTCGGCAGTAAAATGCTTTACGCTGTCTAATGAAATATCACAAGCCTCAGTTCCATAAAACCATCCACGCCAGAACCAGTCAAGGTTTTCAGCGCTTGCGTCATTCATGGTGCGAAAGAAATCTGCAGGCGTTGGATGTTTAAAAGCCCAGCGGCGGGCATATTCTTTAAATGCGTAATCAAACAATTCGCGCCCCATGATCGTTTCTCGCAAAATATTTAACCCGGTTGCGGGTTTCGTATATGCATTTGGCCCAAAGCCTATGATGTTTTCAGAATTGGTCATGATGGGCTCCAGTTCATTCTTGGGCAATTTCATATAATCCACAATAGCCCAGGCCGGGCCTTTGCCACGAACAGGAAATTTGTTGTCCCATAATTCTTCAGTAAGATATTCAACAAAAGAATTCAAGCCTTCATCCATCCAGCTCCATTGTCTTTCATCACTGTTAATGATCATCGGGAAAAAGTTATGGCCCACTTCATGTATCACTACACCAAGCATTCCGTATTTTGTTGCTTCGCTATAGCTGCCATCTTTTTCTGCACGGCCATAGTTAAAGCAAATCATCGGATACTCCATACCGTTAGATGCTTCCACACTTTGCGCAACAGGATAGGGAAAAGGAATCGTGAAATGAGAATATGTTTTAATAGTGTGAGCAACTACTTTCGTAGAAAATTTCCGATAAATAGGATACGCTTCTTTGCCATAATAGCTCATGCACATCACTTTCTTTCCTTCAACATAAGCAGGCATGCCATCCCACACAAACCTGCGCGAAGAGCCCCAGGCAAAGTCGCGCACGTTTTCAGCTTTAAATATCCACGTTTTCTTTTCTTTGCTTTTTGTTTTCAGCCGCGCATTCGCTTCATCCAATGTTACAATCTCAACAGGTTCTTTCGATGTTTGCGCTTTTTGCCAGCGTGCGAATTGGGCTGGTGTCAATACCTGCTGATAATTCTGACATTCGCCAGTTGCGCCAATTACATGATCCGCAGGAACAGTCATCTGTACATTAAAATTTCCAAAGGTCAAAGCAAACTCTCCGCGCCCTGTGAACTGGTTATTCTGCCAGCCCTGGAAATCGCTGTACACGCACAAGCGTGGATACCATTGCGTGATAGTGAATAAATAATTGCCATCTTCCGGAAAATATTCATAACCGCCCCGGCCGCCATATTTCATGCGATCTGAAATATGGTAATTCCAGTCAACTTTAAAGATAAATTTCTGTCCCGGCTTTAATATTGCCGGCAACTCAACACGCATCATGGTTTTATTGATCGTATAATGCAAAGGTTTTCCCAGCGCATCTGTCAGTTTCAAGATATTTTCTCCATAATCATTGGGTTCAATTGCTCTTTCCATACGATCAATAGTTTGGTCGCTCACCATTTTTTGCATGGTGCTTACATCCTGATAATTGGCATTATTTTTTGAGCTGTGCTCGTTTTCATCCAACTGCAGCCACAAATAAGTGAGTTCGTTTGGCGAGTTGTTGAAATAAGTAACCGTTTCACTTCCTGTTAAAATTTGCTTGTCCTCATCGAGGCTTGCTTTTATATCATAGTCACAACGTTGCTGCCAGTACTTGGGACCTGGTGCGCCACTGGCGGTGCGGTATTCATTAGGCGTTGGTAATATAGCACCGAGTGCCTCGAATCTGTTTCCATGATTGGAACCGGGATTGTTTTGAATGTTCTGTGCCCATAAAGCAGGTGCCACAAAACATAGTAACATAAATAGCAGTTTTCTCATTGTTTGTAGTTTGTTTTTATAATGGAAATCGTTCAAATGCCATTTTTGTCGAAGCAATTAAGATCAGCAACGATGCTCCGCGAACCCACCACAGTCTTCGTAATTTCAGCAACTGCACGAAAATAAAAGAAATTGCAAGCACAATAGCTACTACTAGTATTTGCGCAATTTCAATGCCCAGATTGAATGCCAGCAAATGGCCTACCAAACCTTCTTTCCCTTCCAGGCTTAAAAAGGTGTTTGCATAGGCAAGGCCGTGAATCAATCCGAAAAATAAAGCAAAAAAATAAATCAAAGGCAGTTTTGCAGATTGGTCAACCTTTTTCAGCATTTGCAATAAGTTATTGATCGCCGTTAGAATAATTGTGATGGGGATAAAGAATTCGATCCATTTTACAGGGAAATGAATCCAGCCCAGAGCGCTTAGCGCGAGCGTAATTGAATGTCCAAGGGTAAAAGCTGTGACAAGCACAATTACTTTCTTCCAGTCTTTTAAAAGATAACGCAGGCAAAGCGCTGTCACGAATAAGATATGATCGAGCGCTTCCCATGTAAGGATATGCTCGGTGCCGAGCCTGAAGTAAAGGTTAAAGTCTTGCATGTTAATCAGAGTTAGCGAAATTATCCAGACTTTTGCAGGGATAAAATTTAATTTTTAAATGGCAGCATCTTTGTTTAAGTGGTTCAGCCCCTATCTGTTCCTGCTTTCCGGAAGTAATTACAAAAGCAATCATCATAATAGGGGAATGCCTTTGCATCCTTTATACGTGACAGTTACTGAGATCAATCATAATGCAAAAGACAAAACGCTTGAGATAAGCTGCAAGATTTTCACTAACGATTTTGAAGCTGCATTGGAAAAAGCCCTGCATGTGAAAACCGACCTGTCTGAACCGAAAGATAAAAAAGCTGCAGATAAATCGGTGAGTGATTATATACAAAAGCATTTGCAGATAAAGGCAGATGGGAAGCCCGTTACACTTGAATTTGTAGGTAGCGAGAAAGAGACCGATGCAACCTGGAGCTACTTTCAGGTCAGCAATATTGCGATTGTGAAGAAGCTTGAAATAACCAACCGCCTTTTATATGAAACCTTTGAGGGCGAGATTAATCTGATGCATGTAACTGTGTCGGGTAACCGAAAAAGTGAAAAGCTGACAAACCCGGAAACAAATGTGATATTTGAGTTTTGAAAGAAACCATCTAAGCATCTCCATCCACATCCCTTTCCTCTTCCTTTATTAATGTTACAAGCACTTTGTCAATTCGCTGGGCATCCATGTCAACAATCTCAATTTTAAAATCTTTCCATTTCAATGTTTCTCCGGTTACGGGTATGCGTTCCAGCTTGTGAAGTATGAAACCTGCCAATGTATCGAACTCATGACTACCTTCATTCATCCAATCTGCTTTGTCAAAATATGTCAGGAAATCATAGAAAGGTATTTGCGCATCAATCAAAAAACTTCCATCCCCTCTTTCTGTTATTTCATAATCTTTGATGTCAGGTTGAGGCAGATCACCGATAATGGCATCCAATATATCGTTCAATGTAATCATGCCCAGCAGGCTGCCATATTCGTCCACAATGAAGCAGCAATGCATTTTTGTTTCCTTGAATTTTTCAAGCACCTGATAAGCACTGTTGTTTTCCGGTATGAACATAGGCGCTACTGCAATGTCTTTGAATGGTGTGTTATCGTCGGTTACATATAAATCCTTAATGGAAACAGTGCCTTTGATATTGTCAATATCGCCATCGCAAACAGGATAAAATGAATGTGGCTCTCTCAGAATTTTTCCCTTGATCAGGGTTTCATTTTCATTTATATCGAACCAGATAATATCGCTGCGATGCGTCATTAGCGATGTAATGTTCCGGTCGCCCAGATGAAAAACCCTTTCAATGATTTCCTGTTCTGATTCTTCGATCTCGCCTTGCTCTGTTCCTTCACTTATCATCGCTTTGATTTCATCCTCGGTCACGTTGCTGTCTTTTGATTGTTTGATATCAACCAATTTGAAAAACAAATTGCTTGTGCCGTTCAGCAGCCAGATGATGGGATAAGTGATCCGCGATAATAATTGCATAGGCCTTGCGACAACCCGGGCAATCTGTTCGGCTTGAAAAATACCGGTACGCTTTGGTAGCAGTTCACCAAAGATGATCAACAAAAATGTCACAATAGTTTCTACCAGTACGGTGGAAATGTTGCTGGCATAAGGTTTCAAGTATTGTATTTTTTCGATGTAAGGTTTCAGGTCGGCACTGAATTTTTCTCCTGAATAAAAACCGATCAAAATGGCGATCAGGGTGATCCCTAGCTGAGCTGTTGAAAGAAATAATTCAGGGTTCTCTGCAAGCTTTAGCGCAGCTTTTGCTCTTTCATCGCCTTTCTCGGCCATGCTTTCAAGCTTTGTTTTGCGGGCTGAAACAAGCGATATCTCAGCCATAACGAATAGACCGTTCAGGAAAATCAGGCAAATTAAAATAACGATCTCAATCATGATGGTTTATTATTGATACTAAGAGCGCCAAATTTTTTCTCAAAAAAAATGCTCATCACGTATCCTATGCAACAACCTAAAATTACACCACCTATCACATCAAGCGGGTAATGAACACCGACGTAAACCTGTGCATAAGATATACCAAAGGCCCACAGAAAAACAAGCCTCCACCAATTGCTGGTATGCTTTAGTGTTAAAAAAATGAACATAGCTGCAGAAAAATGGTTGCAGGCATGAGAAGACGTGAAGCTGGAACTGTGCGGGCAATAGTTCACCAGCACCCGCGCATACTGGCTGATGAAGGGATCTGAGCAAGGGCGTTGTCGGATAATCAACTGCTTAATGACGCTGCTGCTGATCAGGTCGCTAATGATGGCAGTCATTATTAATGTAAGGCACCACCATCCGCCTTTTCTCGAAAAGTTGAGTAACGCGAAGAACAGCAGGAACAGATAAAAAGGTATCCAGATTTCTGCTTCCCGGAGAAACGGAAGCACATCATCAAACAATGGGTTTACCCATTGACGGTTGATCTTCGAGAAAAGCCAGTAATCAAAATGGAGCACTTGTTGAAAAAAACTTAAATGGTCAGCATTATCCAGTAAAATCATGGTTACAAAAATAATTGATATAATTTTAGCATCAATTATTAAAACGTTATGCTATCAGTGCTAAAGATACCTAAATTGATCCGATGGATTTTCCTCACAGGCATTATTTTTTTGTTTACGATGTCGTTAATGCGTATAGTGTTTTTTGTTTACTTCCCCAAGCAGGGCAATCATTTTCCGGATATGCTCTCCTCTTTTGTCTTAGGATTAAGGTATGATTTGAGAGATGTTTCCATCTTATGCTTATTGCTGCTTATACTGGGAGTCATTCCTTTTTTTGATCCATTTGGCACAAAACAGGGAAGAAAATTTTGCCTATTCCTGACGGTACTGGCAGGGTTCTTATTGATTTTTTTTTATGCGGTTGATTTTGCCCATTACAGCTACCTTTCTCAGCGCCTGAATGCAAGCGTGCTGAATTATTTTGCAGACGCAGGCATATCTGTAAGGATGGTATGGCAAACTTATCCTGTCTTCAGAATCATTTTACTGCTTGTTATTACCACATGGCTCATCTATTGGGTGGCAAAAACGTTGCTAAGGAAAATCATTGATTCTGGAGCGAGATCAACTAAACAAAGCAAACTTGTGTGGTTTATCATTGTCCCTTTATCATTTGCTTTTTGCATTTTCGGCAAAGCCGATCAGTTCCCGTTGCGCTGGAGCGATGCCTTTGCGCTCGGCAGTGATTATAAGGCAAATCTGGCGCTAAACCCTTTCCAATCTTTTTTCAGCAGCCTGAGTTTTGTACATAGTCAATTTGATGAGACGAAAGTAAAAAATGCGTTTCCGATATTGGCTCATTATTATGGGTTCAGGGAAAATGATTCAGCAAGCTTAAATTTTAAGAGAATAATCGCTCCGCGAAATGGCACAGTTACCACAACACCTAACATAGTTGTGGTAATTTGTGAATCATTCAGCGCATACAAAAGCTCTATGTGGGGCAATCCTTTGAACACAACACCGTTTTTCAATGAAATGTGCAGGCAGGGTATTTTTTTTGACCATTGCTTCACGCCAACCTATGGCACAGCACGTGGTGTTTGGGCTATAGTTACCGGCATCCCTGATGTGGAAAGTCCTAAATCTACCTCAAGCCGCAATCCTTCAGCAGTCGATCAGCATACCATCATTAATAACTTCAATGGGTATTCTAAGTATTATTTTATCGGTGGAAGCACAAGTTGGGCAAATGTCAGGGGATTGCTGACTAATAATATTACTGGATTGAATTTATTTGAACAGAAGGATTATGCTTCTCCAAAAATTGATGTTTGGGGTATAAGTGACAAAAATTTATTCCTGGAAGCCAATCAAAGACTGAAGAAAGAGACAAAGCCTTTTTTTGCGATCATCCAAACAGCAGACAACCATCGCCCATATACCATTCAACAGGAGGATCTGCTGGAATTTCACAAGGTAAATGTATCGCAGGATTCACTCAGGCAATTTGGTTTTGAAAGCAATGATGAGTTAAATGCTTTCAGGTACACTGATTTCGGCTACAGGAAATTTATTGAAGCAGCGAAAAAGGGAAAGTATTTTGACAATACAATCTTCTTGTTCATCGGCGATCATGGAATCCCTGGAGATGCGGGCAACATGTTTCCTAAAGCCTGGACAAATCAAAAGCTTACCTCGGAAAACGTTCCGATGTTAATTTATGCACCTAGGCTATTAAAGCCACAGCGCATTTCTGATTTTTGTTCGCAGGTAGACGTATTGCCAACGCTTGCGGGTCTTAGCAATATTATTTATCAAAACACAACCTTGGGCAGGGATATTCTTGATACGTCTCATTATCATAGGGATCAGGCATTTTCGTTTATTTACAGTCCTGATGAGGAGTATATTGGTGTTATAAAGGGGGATTATTTTTACAGAAGGCAGATAAAAGGCAATAAAGAAGAAATGGTTTCAGTCATTAACAATGATCCTGTTTCTGGAGAAGCGCAAAACGGTGCTTTTAAAAATCAAATGCGCCGATTGACGGATGCGCTTTATGAAACAGCAAAGTATATGTTGCTTAACAATAAAAAATGATTTCACATCCGACCAACTCCCGCATTTTTTGGGAAGCCAGTTTAGTAATTATCATTCTTTGTTTTTCATGCGGAAACAAAAATCAATCTGTGTCTGAAAACGATATTTCCCCCAAGCCCAAAACTTCAGATCAGAAAATAATTATTCATAAAGATTATGTTTATGATTTGAGCGGCTATGAAGATGAAGGCAGAGGTAAACCTTTCAATCTGTTCGATGAGAATGCTCTTGTCGACCCAAGATCCGAAAATAAAAATAACGACAACTACATCCCCGTCACCAATCCACAGCCAACTTTTCATCCGGAAATTTATTTCCCCACGAACATTGGAAGCCGCATTGTTGCTGATTTACAGGTGCCATACAAATTATCGGAAGTATTTTTCTACGATCATTCCAGCACAACCGACAGCGTTTGGATTTACACCGGCGACATGGGGCATTGGAAACCGAAAGCTGCATTTACAACGAATGGCAATTCCGGAATATGGGGCTGGCGAAGGTTTTCATTGGATGACAGCGCTCAGTATGTGATGATAAGGTTCAGTAGTTTTGAAACTTCTATCACGGAAATGGTTTTATATGGGAATGCGTATAAAACCATTCGGCCATCTTTAGCAGATATGCCAAAAAGAAAAGCGTTTTCAGGAAAAATGATGAAAGACTTTTTAGGCGTAAATTATTTCAACGATGTTGACCCCAAATGGGTGAAGCCTTTTCATTACAGCCGGCTTTATACTTTTGCCATGGATTTTGATAATGACAATGTGAATGCATATCCAAAAAATAAATATAATATGCTTCACAACGGTTATTGGGATTATACAACCAATAATTATTCCTCTTTCATGGATAAAATAGTGAAAGAAAATGGGGGCAATGTCTGGTGCAGCATTATGGGGCTGCCTGCGTGGATGAATAAAAAAGAATGGGAGAACAAAAGACCCATTACGGGAATAGATATGGATCCGGAAAATCCTCTGAGTTATGCAAGGCATAGCAATATGATGTGGAACATTGCTGCGTTTTTCGGCGGTACTAAAACAGATACAAATTTGCTGGCATTGGCTCATCAACCCAAAAAATCCGGACTTGGGATCATGAGCCTTTATGAAAATGGCAACGAGGATGATGCGACCTGGGTTGGAAACAAATATTGCAGCCCGCTTGAATATTTTGCGCAAAGCAGTGCGGATTACGATGGGCATGAAAATGCATTGGGAAAAATATTCGGTATAAAAAATGCGGACAACAATAGCAGGCTTATGACAAGCGGCATGATAGAATTGGATACAAACCGCGTCCGGGTATATAAATTTTTGTGCAATACTTTAAGAAAGGATAAAAAATTTATCTGGGATGGTGGAATACAATACCATCATTATTCAACCAATGGAAAGCATGGTATCACGCCGGAAGAAGATTCGCTGAGATGGAAATTGCTGAGAGCAAGAGAAGCAACGTATCGCATTCAGCCGGATGCTGAATGCTTTTTAGGCGAGAATGGATATGATAAAAGCCAGCAATCAAGGCAGGGAACGCCTATGCTGCCTGGGCTTTCAGAAGAACAATGTCAGGGCATATTTATTTTACGCTCTATTAATGCCACTGCTTTCTCCGGCTTTGATGCGTATATTTTGTATTGGCTTAGAGATGCGGCAATAAAGGAAGACCCGCGTGTGTATATGACGAGCGGTGTATTGCGGGAATCGGCCGACGGAAAAGTAGAGCCATTGCCTGCATGGTATTACATCAGCATATTTGTGAACACGCTGGGTAATTATACGGCGGATGAAATTGTCAGCGAAAAGGGGGATGTATGGGTTTATAAATACAGGAATAAATTATCTTCAGATTCCGTTGCATATTTTTTATATTGCCCAACACGCAACGGAATAAAAGCTGCAAACTATCAGTTGAAAGTTGGCAGCACCACAAAAGATGAAGCGCGGGAAATTTATTTTACTGATAATTCGTTAAGCGGAAATATCAGCATCAAAAAAGTAGTGAATGGATTTGTTGCACTGGGTGTAGAAGAAAAACCAAAGATTGTAATAGTTAAACAGAAAAAAGGATAAACTTCATTCAATGAAAAATATATTTGTTGATTAGTTCTCTTTTTCTTTTGGACTTTACTCACTTCCGACTCCTGACTCCGTTATTCTTATTGGCATTATATTTGGCAATTGTACTCTTCTGCCTAAAACTGTGGTATTTCCGCTGAATAGGTGTTATTTTGTCACTGATAAATTGATTATGAAAGAAACGAACTTCTTGTTGCGCGCAGAAGATGAGATGGATTTTATGCCCATCATCCCCTTGAATGAATCTGATAATGAAGCACTGAATGATGTGGAAGTGCCGCAGGAACTGCCTGTGCTGCCACTTCGCAACACCGTGCTGTTTCCCGGCGTTGTGCTCCCAATTACTGTTGGCAGAGACAAAAGCATTAAGGCAGTGAATGATGCTTATAAATCTGACAAATTGATAGGAGTGCTTGCCCAAAAAGACAGCGGAGTTGAAGATCCGACAGTTTCTGATCTGGAAAATGTGGGCACTGTTGCAAGGATTATCAAGCTTATCAAAATGCCTGATGGGGGCACCACCGTTATTCTTCAGGGCAAGCGAAGGTTCAAAGTTGGCGCGATCACTTCAGAAGATCCTTATTTTAAAGCACAGGTTGTATTGTTGCAGGAGGAGGAAGCGCCCAAAGACCAGGATTTCAATGCATACGTTTCCAATATCAAAGACCTGGCTTCGCAGATTATACAGCTATCGCCAAATATCCCTTCGGAAGCTTCCATCATTTTAAAAAATATTGAAAACCCTTCTTTTCTGATTCATTTTATTTCCAGCAACCTGAATGCAGAGTTGCAGGAAAAGCAGCAACTGTTGGAACTCCATCACATTCAGGCTCGTGCTGATTTGCTGATGCAGTTGCTCCAGAGAGAATTGCAGTTTGCGGAACTGAAAAATAAGCTCACCAACAAAACCAAGACAGAACTTGATAAACAGCAACGTGATTATTTTTTGCAGCAACAATTGAAGAGTATTAAAGATGAATTGGGCGGAGACACGAACGAGCGCGAGGTGAAAGAGATGCAGAAAAAAGGGGAAACAAAAAAATGGCCGGCTGCTGCGAAAGATGTTTTCAAAAAAGGTATTGAGAAACTGGAAAGGATGCATCCAAGCACTCCTGATTATTCGGTCGTTTACAATCACCTAGATCTCATGCTCGACCTTCCATGGGGGGATTATACCCAGGATTTATATGATTTGAAGAAAGCAAAAAAAGTGCTTGATCACGATCACTACGGAATGGACAAAGTGAAAGAGCGCATCCTCGAATATCTTGCAGTGCTCAAACTAAAAGGCGATATGAAGAGCCCGATTCTTTGTTTTATCGGTCCTCCTGGAATCGGCAAAACTTCTTTGGGAAAAAGTATTGCGAATGCAATTGGAAGGAAATATGTGCGCATCAGTTTAGGTGGCCTGCATGATGAGAGCGAAATACGTGGTCACCGCAAAACATATATCGGCGCAATGCCGGGAAGGATTTTGCAATCGCTTCGGAAAGTGAAATCATCTAACCCGGTAATGATTTTGGATGAGATAGATAAAGTGGGCACTGATTTTCGTGGAGACCCATCTTCTGCATTGCTGGAAGTATTAGATCCGGAACAGAATCATACTTTTTACGATAACTATCTTGAGCTTGAATATGACCTTAGCAAAGTGCTCTTCGTTGCAACCGCAAATGACATTAATCATATTCAACCTGCTTTGCGCGACAGGTTGGAGATTATTGACCTGAGCGGATATGCGGTGGAAGAAAAAATCGAAATCGCGAAGCGCCATCTGGTTCCTAAACAAAAGGAAGCACATGGGCTGAAGCCGCTGAATTTTAAGATCAGCGACAAAGTGCTTGAAAAAATCATACAGGATTATACAAGAGAAAGTGGTGTGCGTGAATTGGACCGGCAGCTTGCTTCCATGATGCGCTATCAGGCAAAAGAATATGCAACAAAAGGCAAACTCAAACCGACTGTTTCGCCAGGCGATGTTCAAAAAGTGCTGGGTAAGACACGTTACAGCAATGATTTGTATAAAGTAGCAAATATGCCGGGAGTGGCTGTAGGTCTTGCCTGGACATATGTTGGTGGAGATATACTTTTTGTTGAAACAAATGTGAGCGATGGAAAAGGAGATTTGAAGTTAACTGGCAACTTAGGCAACGTAATGAAGGAAAGTGCTGTTACGGCCCTTTCTTATCTACAATCCAATGCAAAAAAATATGATATAGACCCTGATTTTTTCAATAAGAAAACATTGCACATTCATGTGCCGGAAGGCGCTGTGCCAAAAGACGGACCGAGTGCCGGTATCACGATGATGACATCAATTGCATCTGCGATCACAGGAAAACGCGTGAAATCTTACCTGGCAATGACCGGCGAAATTACTTTGAGAGGGCAAGTTTTGCCTGTTGGGGGCATCAAAGAAAAAATATTAGCTGCCAAGCGTGCGGGCCTCAAGGAAATTGTGTTATGCTGGCAAAATGAGAAAGACATACAGGAAATAGACTCAGCTTTTATCAAAGGCCTGAAATTTCATTATGTAAAGACAATGCAGCAAGTGCTTGATATTGCATTGGCTTAAGAGAAAGCTTTCACAAAATTTTAATAAACTATTCGCCTGAAGCAGATGTTATTATAGCGATCAACAATGTTTTTCATGTTGGTTGTTTTAAGGGTTAAGTTCCTCCATGTCAATGGAGGAATTTTTTTTAATGAACATCAAGCGATTTGCGGGAAATCCTTGCAGAGCGCTGCACGTGTGTATTTATGAACTAAGCTAACTTAGCTATGCATAAGCCTATAGGTTTTTTCTTTTTCTAATTTGAACGCTTCCCTGGCTTTCAAGCCGAGTAACTCAAACATCAGGTTGTCTTCTTCAAAAGACGGGTTAGGCGTTGTTAATAATTTATCTCCGGCAAAGATTGAGTTCGCGCCTGCCATAAAACAAAGTGCTTGTTCTGCGATGCCCATTTCAGTTCTTCCGGCGCTTAACCGAACCATGGTTGCAGGCATCAGGATTCTTGCTGTTGCAATCATTCGAACCATATCCCATATATCAACTTTAGGATTGTTCTCCAGCGGTGTTCCTTTAACCCTTACCAATGCATTGATGGGCACGCTTTCAGGATGATCAGGCAAAGTTGCTAATGTATGAAGCATCTTAATCCTGTCTTCATGCGTTTCACCTAAGCCAATGATTCCGCCACAGCAAACAGTCACCCCCGCTTTGCGAACGTGCTCGAGCGTGTTCAGCCTGTCTTCGTAAGTTCTTGTTGTTATGATTTCACTGTAATGGCTATCCGAAGTATCGATATTATGATTGTAAGCGTAAAGGCCTGCATCGGCTAATTTTTTTGCCTGGCCTTCTGTAAGCATTCCCAATGTGCAGCAAACTTCCATGCCCAGGTCGTTTACCCCTTTCACCATATCCAGCACGCGGTCAAAGTCACGGTTGTCCCGCACTTCTCTCCACGCAGCGCCCATACAGAAGCGGGTTGACCCAGCTTCTTTTGCTTTGGCAGCATACTGCAGTACCTCTTCTTTTTGCATCAAAGCCTGCACATTCACGCCGGTATTATATCGCGCAGCCTGAGGACAATAAGCACAATCTTCGCTGCAGCCGCCTGTCTTGATTGATAATAATGTACAGACCTGCACTTCTGCAGTATCGTTATATTCACGATGAATGGTTGCTGCGCGGTAGATCAATTCAAGTAGCGGCGTGTTATAGATCTCATTCACTTCTTCAAGTGCCCAGTTATTACGGTTCATTTTAAATAATTTGATTGCAAATTTATTTCTTGTCACTCAAAAATATGGATGAGTCTTTTAATAAAGGAAAATTTGCATTGAATAATTTATTGAAGATAGTGCGAAATTCATTCACGTTGGAAATGCTGTCGTATATGGAATGATAATCTCTGTCGGGAAAATAGACAGCATTCTGGTTCTGGAAATAATTTGAAAGGTCAGCCGGGTTAGTAGTGTGACGGAATCCATGGTCGCCTAAAAAAATGATCACAGCCGAGTTATTTGTATTCTGCTGAATGCAATTGATAAGCTCTTTTGCTTTTTCATTTGTATAAGGTATATAATCGAGATAATCCTGATAGTATTTTTCATCGTTTCTTTCATACACCGATTTGACATCTTTTTTATTGCCGGCCTTATCGTAAAAGAATGGAGGATGTGGCATGTAGAAATGTGCATATACAAAACGGGGTTTGTCGGATTGCAATGCGCTTTCTTTTTTTACAAGCTCAACAAAAGTTTTATTATTGTTAGAATGCCTGAACATGGTTTGTTCAACCAGCCATTTTATTTTGAATTTGCCTTCATAAAGCAGCCAGCCAATATCTTTTTGCAAGTAATGCAGAAGAGTTCTGTCTGTTATCAGTTTTGTTTTTAACGGCAGGAAGGTCTGTTCCACTTTTGACGGGTTTCCGGCAAGGTCGAATACAGAATAATTCACGATATCGTATCCCTGATAAGAAAGGTATTTTATCACCTCATCATCTCTTACAAGGTTATCGCAATATGCATAGTCTTCGAGCGTACACGCAGATGGGTTTTTGATGCCTTTCAAATAAGACATATTTAAAATAGACGCCATGGAGAAGGGGGTGAAATTATAATTACTCCGGCTGTGCACTTGTATTTTAAAGCCACGATCTGTTAGAAAGCTATCCAAATTGCTATTGTCATATTGGAATCTTTCTTTTAGAGAAAGTGAGCTTCCATATTCATCGAACAATAAGAGATAAATGTCGGGCTTTGCACAAGTGTCGCAGGATTTATAACTGCTGCTGGATGCGAATTCGTAGGCGGAAAGTTTATTAGCACTTGGATGAAATGTTTTCCAGGCAATGCCGGATGTATCAACAATAAGATAGATGAGAAATAATAAGTTGAGGAATAGTGTTGATCTGGAGAAAGGTTTTTTTATTTTCTTAAGATAGATAAGACCAAAAATGAGGAACGCAAAAAACAAGGGGATGATGACGCTATACTTATGCAGCGGGATATTATGGCTCTTGAAAAAATCATGGAAAGCACCAAAGAAAAGATAGAAACCCATAAGATAAGTGGAAAGAAGAGCTGCTTTTATATGTTCCCTGTAAAAGAACAGGAAAATGAAATACAAAAGCGCGGAGACGCCACCGTAAGTGAGCATCAATAGCAAGCTTTCTCCAATTCCTATAAAACCAAAATTTTCATTGTATCCATGCAGCACAAAAAAAACTGGTATCAAAAAAAGATAAACCGCCACGTCCTGCAATACTTTTTTCATATGGGGTTATTACCGTTTTTTTAATCGGTATAAAATACGCTCTGTGCCGGGGATAACTTGCTTTCTCTCTGTCTGAAAATAGGTTGAAAAATGTGCCTCGAATGCAGCAGGGTCATAAGGCTTGTGATAAGTAGTTTTATTGGCAATAAGCTGTTGTGACTTTTCGTCATTTATCGGCACAAATTCAATCACGAGATATTTTTTTGTAAGGTCAGCAAGCATCTTTGCCACATCCGGTAACGGCACATTTTTGCTTAGCACAATGTGATGTATCAATGCCAGCGCAGTTACTGTATCTGCTTTGGCTCTTTCAGCAAAAGATTGCCTTTCCGCATGATTGAAGCCCACGGCAGGAGAGGGATTGGTAAGATCGATGCACAAAGGCAAAATACCTTTGATTGCACCGGACTTAATATCCAGATACAATTTATTAACACATTGGCTGTCGAAATCGACCGCGATCACATTGGGGTTTTTTTCTGCAAGTATCCTGGAAAAATACCCATCGTTGCAACCAACATCCATGGTTCTTCCATCATTGATATCGTTCACAAAATCACGGAATATTTTTTCTTTTGCGTCAAGATAATTTTTGCTCAAAATGGTTTCACCGTAATAATTGTTCCATGTGGATTGAATGGTCGTTTTTACGTGCAGTGGCTTGATGGCAGTTTGCAGGCTTTCTATCAGATTCAGCAGCTTTGCCTTGCTGAATGATGCAGTAGCCGCTTTATTTGTAGGTTTGTTATTTGAATTCACGGAAGCCTGCAGGAATACATGAAGCCACACGCTCAGCTTAAACCTGCTCTTTGCAGGCAACAGTTTGGCGGTTGTGCATGCGGGTATTCCTTCAAGATAAACAGAAAGCAGTTTCTGCACATCAATCTTTAAATAGTGCTCTATTAAAAGCGGGAACAAGAAGCATTCGCAAAATTGCCGGTATGCAATCCATGGCTTGGATTCATCGTATTTTTCAAAAGAAAGGGTGTCAATGAAAACAGGCCTTCCTTCATAAAACTGTACATTGAAAGAAGTAGCGTCCTTTAAAATCATCCCATGCTTAACTGCAATTTTCTGTACGCGCAAAGTAAGCAAAGCAGCATCTTTCAGCTCGTCGAAACTCCATTCATAAGGATAACTGATAAATGGCAATTGTTCGGGCAAAAGCGTTTTATACCAATCAGGGGAATTGTATAAATTTTCATTGACCTCTGTATGAGGGATCAATAATTTTTTTTCAACAAGTTTTTCGTACAGGCCTGAAGACATTAGTAAATCATAGTCTTCAGCATAGGATTTGTTGACCTGCCTGTAATATTTTTCATTTGCTTTGAACACAAAACCAGACGGGTCTTTAAAAGAAGCCGGATGGTGCTGGTAATCAGTTGTTTCATTAGTCATTGTCCGTAGTGTCTTCTTTTTTATTCTTCGTAAAAAAAGATTTGATCTTCCACCATAAATTTTTAAAGTAGAATAGCCCGGCTAATACCCCGGCTATAATCATTTGCACAAGGTAGCTGCCGCTGCCCGGGTCGATATAAAGCAAGAAGATTTTCATTGGGAAAAGCTTGAGTTTAGTAATGAATCCAAGATAAGCAAAGTTTTAAATATTTTTTGTTTGAAATGTTCAAATCCTTTTTTACTTCTTTAGATTATTTTTCTTTTATGACAGTTGACGAATCGGTATGATCTTTTACAATGGTTGACCTGTCTTTAAGCAAAGGGAAATTTTGATGGAAATACTGATCGAATAAAACCCTGAATGTATTGACCGGTGTCATTGTATCATAAAGCCTTGAATAATTCTGGTCAGGGAAATAGATGGCGCTGAAATTCGAGAGGCTATATGGATTGTTCAGTGAATCGGGAAAATGCCGGAAACCGTGATCCCCCTCGATGATTATAATCGTATTTGGCTTATTATGCTGTTTGATATGCTCAACTAATTCCTTTATAACATCATTTGCATGGCTCACCTGAGCTGTATATGTATTGTAATAGTCTGTGTTTAAAAATTCTTTCAGCGTAATGATTTTCCCTGTTGAATCAAACACATGCGGCTCATGGGTGATCATGAAATGGCCATATACAAAATGAGGCTTTCTATTCGAGGAACTGTCCGTTGTTTTTTTTATCTCATCCTCGGTAAATCGGATGTACTGGTATTTCCTTCTGAGGTATTGATCATAGTGCAGGCTGTCTTTTAGTTTCAGGTCCCAGTTTATAGAAACACCCAGACTTCCCGGCAGTGTTTGGTTTGGTATCAGTTCATCCAGCATAAAATCAAAAAAATATTCCAGCCCGTTTTTTTCTATGCTGTTATTAAAAGGAGCCAAAAAACGAATCAGATAATCCTCTTTTTTTAATATGCTGAAGGTTTCATTGTCGCTCAAGGACTTTTGCGCCTTGAACATGTTGAAATCATTCGTGCCATCCCATCCCTTTTTTTTATCAATATAGTCCATATTGAAAGTAGAACTGATGGAAAAAACTGTAAAAGAATAATTGCAACGCGTGTTTGAAGGCACATAAAAACCTTTATGTGACAACCAGTCAGTGATATCACTATTGTCGTAATTCCACACATTTTTCAACACCTTGTTATTGGTGTACTCATCAAACAGTAAAAAATAAATATCCGGCTTGCTGCTATCAGGAAAATCAGGCGATACATATTTTTCTGACAATGGCTTTTGAGGATAAATGAGGTTATGGTTTTTTTTATATTCACTGATTTTGGTGAACGCAAAGAACAATTCTGTAGCAAATACACCAGTCATCACAAGGTTTAGTGCAGAGAAAATTTTCAGAGAGATATTCTGGCTTCTTATTATTTTTCTTGCAAGCAATAGCAGCAGAAGGCAGCATAGTGGCAACATTACCCAATAGCGGCTGACAATGCTGTCGAATGTAATTGCTCTGTAAGCATCGTGTAATGGTGCAAAGAATAAAATAAAAAAACTGATGGCAAAAAGTATAATGGATGTTTTTGGCGCAGTGATTTTGAGGCGCAACATGAGGAAATAAGAAGTTGTCAAAACGCCGTAAATGAGGAAACTATAAAACAAAACTGTTTTAACCGGCACAAACCCGAACAATTGATTGTAGCTATGCAACAGAAAAAAGGCTGGCAGCAACAATAAAGCCGGCAGGGCAGTTTTCTTTTTCATTTTGCAAGTATGTTTATCTTTTATAGGGTATAGATAAAATCATTCTATTGGGGTGCCCAAACTGTGCAAACGGGGAATTACGAGCTTTGAGCAAGTCATTGATGCTAATGAGGCTCAAATCGCCACAGAATGGAGAGCTATTCTCAGTCTTCACTTTCAGTCGGGCCGCCTTTTTTATTTTTAGTGAAAAAAGACTTTATTTTCCACCATAGGTTCTTGAAATAAAACAGCCCTGCCAACACGCCTGCAATGATCATCTGAACAAGGTAGCTGCCGCTGCCCGGATCAATATACAGAAAGAATATTTTCATTACAGATAACTTAGGTTTGTTTTAGGGTTTAGAATAAGCAACGTTTCGTACATCAGTTGGATAGTTTGCTCAATATCATCTTTGTGCAACATTTCTACTGTTGTATGCATATAACGCAGGGGAATGGAAATTAGTATTGATGGGCAGCCGTCATTTGCATAGGCAAAGGAATCAGTATCAGTGCCGGTGCTTCGGGAAAGCGTTCTTAGCTGAACGGGTATTTTCTTTTTTTCAGCAATATCCTGAACAAGGGTCAATAGTTTATTGTGGACTGCGGGCGCATAAGCCAGAGACGGGCCTTTGCCGCAAACGATATCGCCTTCAATTATCTTATTGACCATCGGTGTTGCGGTATCATGGGTAACATCAGTGATGATGGCAATATCAGGTTTGATTCGCCTCGCGATCATTTCTGCTCCCCGCAGCCCGATTTCTTCCTGTACAGCATTCACGATATATAAAGAATAAGGCAACTGTTTTTTATTTTCTTTCAAAAGCCTTGCTACTTCGGCAATCATAAATCCGCCTATGCGATTATCAAATGCGCGGCCAACATAATAACCGTGTGCCAGTTCATCAAAACCATCCTGATATGTGACTACAGACCCAATATGAATGCCCAGTTGCTCCACTTCTTTTTTGGTTCTCGCACCACTATCCAAAAAAAGATTATCAACTTTTGGCTGTGGTTCTTTAGATTCAGGGTTGTTCAATCTGGTGTGGATTGCAGGCCAGCCAAATACGGCTTTGACGGGGCCTTTGCTGCCATGGATCAAAACCCTTTGGCTGGGAGCTATCTGGTGATCCACGCCACCATTGCGTTTCAGGTAAATGAGGCCTTCGGGAGTTATATAGTTCACAAACCAGCTTATCTCATCTGCATGCGCTTCTATTACTATCTTAAAGGGTGCTTTTGGGTTTATAACTCCAACTGCAGTGCCATAAGGGTCGGTGAAATGGGAGTCTACATAAGGCTTTAAATATTCGAGCCATAATTTTTGTCCGCCGGTTTCAAAACCAACCGGCGATGCATTGTTGATATAATTTTTCAGGAACGTTAGTGAGCTTTCGTTTATAACCGGTTGCTTCTTTGATTTGGTCCTTGTGCTTTTTGCCATTGTATTTTTTATTGAAATCCAAAAGTAGTCAAATCCTAAAAATAAGCATCAACAATCCTGAAAACATCATCATGCCGTCCAGGACAAAGTAATACAGGTAGTCAGAGAAATTCTTTTTTGCGTAGCTAAATAATGATGCTGTGATAATGCCCGGCAGCAATAAAATAATGATTGCCATCCGAGAATAGTGAAAGAAAAAAAGCGCAATAGTAAATGCCGCAAATACTATCAAAGAAATCAAGAACAGCCTGTTTATTCCCTTTTCATTGAAATAAGTGATCAGGCTTCTGATGCCATCGTTCTTATCATCTTCTTTGTCTCTGTAATCGAAAATAATGCAGATGGAATAAATGAGGAAAAAGCGGCTGGATGCGAACAGCAGGTGCTCCATCTTAAATGACCTGCCTTCGATAAAAACCGGAAGCACTGTGGTGACAAACATCCAGACAAATGCCAGAAATATTGTTTTGCCGATTGCTATATTTTTTAATTCCTTAAAAAAGGTTTGTGGCAATTTTGGTGCTGAATATAAAAAAGTGACAAAGCCTGCGAACGCGAGCGCCATCCAGTGCGAGCGAAGCACAAAGAAATAAATAAGCGATCCAATAAGGCCAATAATGTAAAAAAAAAGATGAAGCTGTTTGTGATCCTGTGTCCATTTTGAGCGCACTGAAGATGTCACAGAATTGGGTGTAAGATACCAGTGGAAGTTATAACTGCATATTGTTGAGAAAAAAACAAAAGCAGTTAATGAAAATGAGGGGGGGGAATGCATTAATAACCTGCAGGTTTGGTAAACCATCAGTACAGCGCATAAGGAAATATACAAGCTGCTGAATAAGAATAAATTTACAAGAGAAAGAATCCTGATTCGCAAGATATAAAGTTCAAAGCAAGTTAGTAAATCGCTATCTCTGAACCACAATGAGGCCGGTTGTTACCGTATCGCTAACATTATTTGCTACGTCCTTAGCCGCGAACTTGATGATCAGTGAATCGCTTTCGTTTTGCGGAGGATTACCAAATGTTGGCGGTGTAGCAGCAGAAGCTAAATAATCCGTATTATCCAGGTTGAGCTGTATCTGGCCTTTTGCATTTCCAGGATAACTCGGTGGTATCAGGTAAAGAGTATCCCTGATAGTCTGCACCTGATTTGAATCCTGATTGATGCGGATCTTATGCATAAAAATAGAATCAATGGGGCTGCTTCCATTATCCGTAAAATCAAAAGTAATGGTCATTGAGCCCCCTACAGGAACAATATTATTACTTATAGAATTTATTTTAATGGAAATCCCGCTACCACCATTCTTACTGCAGGAAAACAGGAAGCCCATTATTATGCCAAGGATCAGAAAATGCCTGAATTTCATGGTACTCGTTTATGCTTACAAACCTACGAGATTTTTGATGAAAAGGTTTAGTATTGCGGTGACTTTTACAATTCATTTGCATGATGACAGATTTTTCAAATAAGATTTTCAACGTGAGCGAATACGGCTTTGAGCAATTAGCACTGGAGATTTTTGGTTTCCAATATCAGCATAATGCGCTTTACAAATCTTATGTTGATGCTTTGGAAGTGAATCCTCACCAAGTGAGATCACTGAGAGAGATTCCCTTT
>Ga0182030_10001958_pt1 | contig 43348 bp, 42 predicted proteins | sample 812S3MmetaG_FD_121299 | JGI IMG/M metagenome (GOLD analysis project Ga0182030, IMG submission 121299) | Permafrost microbial communities from Stordalen Mire, Sweden - 812S3M metaG (Illumina Assembly) | ecosystem: Environmental > Terrestrial > Soil > Wetlands > Permafrost | place: Sweden... | reverse complement strand
TGGCCGCGCCTGCTCAAAAACACCTCATCGCACGAACCCGTCACCATCGCAGTCATTCGGTCATGAATTTCCGAAAGGCATTAGCCCTAGACGTAGAAAGCTGAGCCATGCCTTCCTCGCGTCGTCAGCTAAAATGTCCACCCCAGTTTGGCGCCAACTTGATAGGTTTCGCTTTGGGGTTGATAAACCTCATAGTAGGATCCGCCGATAATTGTCGTTTCGGTAGGGGACTTGGCAAACAAATAACTGTCAAAGTAGGCCACCAGCGAGAGATGTTTATTGAATTGGTAACCCGCCTCGGCATAAGGACTCGGCAGAGTGCCCGGGTGCAAGGTGACATCACCACCACCCACCCGCCCAAGTTCAACCACCTGCGTGGTATAGAACGGCACTTTGACGCCCAAGGTGGCAATCATGCCATTTGCTTTCGGAATTAATTCGACGTCGGCGCTAAAGGAAATTGGCCGCCAGTTTTCATTGTAGCCGCCTGGGCCATTGAGACTGCGGAGCCAGTCTTCGAAGCCGAAGCCGCCTACGACATCCAGATTATAATGCTCGTCTATGTTCCACCGGTAACCGGATTGTATTTTCCCCAAGCCGCCGTAGTAAACCGTTGTGGTTTTGAGGGGAGTTCCGCCCTGTGTCTGGCCATCATAGTTTACCGAACCATAATAAACCTTGAATTGAGCCGCCCAAAGCCAGCCTTCAACTGGAGCTATTTTGTAGGACAAGGTTAACGCGTAACGGATGCCGCTTTCATCAAGCAATTTTGCGCCATTGGCATTTTCCTGCCAGTAGTAGTATTCGGGTGCAAAGCCAAGCGTCCACAGATTCCAAGGGTCAGCCTTGTCTTCTGGCTGTAATTGCACCCGGGCGTTTGTCCCGACCCCGGGTTGCCAGAGATTCGGCGCGTTCGTCGTCGCATCGGACTGGGTCTGAGCAGAAGCGGATCGGCTGGACAGGATAAAAGCCATTCCCGCCATAATACTTAAGCAGTTAATATGGCGCAGGAAGCGTAGCAAACGGGAAGAACTTGCATGAGTAGTTACAATCATGCGGAAGCAATTATCAGAATATAAAATCGCAATCAATTAAAATTATCGAAAATAATTTTAACGTGTGCAATGTGGCCTAACAGATAATGGCCGGCCGGGTTTGCAGCCTATCACGAGCCACGCTTTGCCTATCAGGTTTCACAAATTCGACTCTGAACCTACGGAAAAGTATTGTCCAGCGGTTTTTGCCGTCAGCGGTGGCCCGTGGCCGCCAAATCGAGCGCCGTCAGGCGCGGCACCAAATCCCAATCATCCCCAACCCCGGCGGGGCGGCATCAGAGGTCGCTCCTGACGGCGCTCCAGATTTGAGTTCTAAAATCTCCGTTTCCAGCTTGCCGGAGAAAAAATTCGGCAATAATCCATCGTTTTCGTCAAGCCGGAGCGTCGAATGGTCAGGAAATTAGCTTTTTTGCCTTTTCGGAGCGTCGAGCGGTCAGGAAAGCATCGTTTTCGCCAGGTCGGAGTCTCGGGCGGTCAAAAACGCTTCGTTTTTGTCCAGCCGGAACGTCGGGCGACCGAAAACGCTTCGTTTTTGCATCGTCGAAACGTCGGGAGGTCAAGAATGCATCGTTTTTGCCTCGCCGGAGTTTCGGGCGACCGAAAACGCATCGTTTTTGCACTTTTTTTTCCAAAAAAATGCAGGAAAGCATCGTTTTTCACCATTTTTGCCGATTTTTGACCCATTTCACTCCAAAATCGCAACCTTAACCTCAATACCTAAAGAAATCTCTGCAAAAGTCTGTCGAACGACCGGAGCGCGGAGCATTGCTCCGCCGGTTTGCAGGGAAATTCGCGCGGAGCCATGCTCCGCATTCCGCAGTTTTGGACTTTTGCAGAGATTTCCTAAAATATATGACTGGAAACCGCCAGGGGCGGTGTGGGGAGATCGCTACCAAACTGGTTTTGAAAACAAGCCCCGAATATTAACGGATATGGTCAAAAAAAGCCGGAACAACGAATTGTTCCGGCTTGTTTCTTTCCGAACGGAAACCGTTCACTTCGGCAGGTAATACTTCTGGACGTATTCCTTGACCATGCGGTCGGTGGTGAATTTGGGCACGAGCGTGACCATGGAGCGGCGCATCCGCTGGATCCATTTGCGCGGGATGCCCTGCGCGTCGCGGTCGAAGAACAGCGGCACGACCTGCTCGGTGAGGGTCTGGTAGAGGTTCGCGCTGTCCACGCGGTCCTGCTCGGCGATGTTGTCGGGATGCGAGTCGGGGCCGATGGCAAAACCGTTGGTGCCGTCGTAGCCTTCGCGCCACCAGCCGTCCATGATGCTGAAGCCCATGCAGCCGTGGCAGCTTGCCTTCATGCCGCTGGTGCCGGAGGCTTCGAGCGGCCGGCGCGGGTTGTTCAACCAGATGTCGCAGCCGGAAACCATCTGGCGCGAAACGTGGATGTCGTAGTTCTCGAGGAAGACGAGGTTGCCGGCGAGTTCACTATGCTTGCTCAAATGAATGATCTGCTGGATGAAGCGCTTGCCGTCGTCGTCGCGCGGGTGCGCTTTGCCGGCAAAGACGAACTGGATGGGGCGCGCCTTGTCGTGCGTGAGCTTCAGGATGTTCTCGAACTGCTGGAAAATCAGCGGTGCGCGCTTGTAGGTGGCGAAGCGGCGCGCGAAGCCGATGGTCAGCGCGTCGGGGTTCAGGAAATGGTCGAAACGGATGAAATCGCCCGGCGTGGCGCGCACGTTTTGCATGAGCAGGCGGCGGCGGGCGAACTCGATGAGTTCACGGCGCAGCTTGTAACGCAGCGCCCAGAGTTCCTCGTCGGAGACAAACGCCGGGTCGGTCATCTGTTCCCAAAATTCATTGTGGTTGATGGCGCTGGCCCAGTCGGTGCCAAATTTTTCGCGGCAGGCGGAAGCGGCGCTGTCATCGCCGTTGGTGAGCTTTTTCCGCCAGAACTGCCGCACCGTGCCCTTCATCCAGCCGAGCAGATGGATGCCGTTGGTGATGGAGCCGATGGGAACTTTTTCCACCGGCGTGCCCGGATAAAGGCTCTGCCACATCTCGCGGCTGACTTCACCGTGCAGTTCACTGACGGCGTTTGCCGCGCGGGATTCCTTCAGCGCCAGCACGGTCATGCAAAACGGCTCGTTCGCGTCCGCCGGATCAACGCGGCCCAGCGCCATGATGTCGGCCAGCGGCACGTTCATCAGAACGCGGTAGGCCTGCATGGCGTAATCCATCAGCGCCGGGGTGAACCGGTCGTGCCCGGCCTCGACCGGCGTGTGCGTGGTGAAATGACATTCCGCCCTGGTCGCGGCCTGCGCGTCGGCAAAGGTTTTTCCGGCGGCCATCTTTTCGCGGATCAGCTCCAGCGTGAGGAACGCCGCGTGGCCTTCGTTCATGTGGAATGTGGACGGCTGGACGCCGAGTTTGCGGAGCAGGCGCGTGCCGCCGATGCCCAGCAGAATTTCCTGCATGATGCGCGTGGTGCTGTCGCCGCCATAGACGCGCAGCGTCAGGTCGCGGAAAAGCTGTTCGTTCTGGGGCAGGTTCGTGTCGAGCAGATAGACCGCCACGCGGCCGACGTTCACGCGCCATGCCTGGAACAGCACGACGCTCATGCCGATCTCGACTTCGCAGATCACGCGCTCGCCGTTGGCATCCAGCACCGGTTCCACCGGCACGTTCTGCGGATCCACCGGGTTGTAAAATTCCGTCTGCCAGTTGTTCGAGTCAATTGCCTGTTGAAAATATCCTTCGCGGTAGAACAGGCTGATGCCGACAAAGCCGAGGCCGAGATCGCTCGCGGACTTCGCGTGGTCGCCGGCGAGGATGCCGAGGCCGCCGGCGGAAATCGGCAGCGATTCGTGGAAGCCAAACTCGGCGGAGTAATAGGCGACCGGATTCTGGCGCAGCGCCGGCGCGTTCAGATGGCACCAGGTGTTTTGATTCGCAAGGTAGGAATTGAAATCGCTCAAAACCGTCCTGGCGCGCTGCTGAAAGTCGGCGTCCTGCAACCGCACGCGGAGTTCCGCGTCGGAAACCTCGTGCAGCACGGCGACGGCGTTGTGAAACAGGTTGGTCCAGCCGCGCGGGGACAGTTCTTGGAACAAGTCCTGCGCCTCCTGGTCCCAGCTCCACCAGAGGTTGCGGGATAATTTCTTCAAACCCGCGACCAGTTCGTTCAATTCCGGAGCCGTCAATGGTTTTTGTGTCATAAGAGCAATTGCGAGGTGTTCGTTTCCTTAATTCCGCCGGCCGCTGACCGGCGTCGGCGAAATTAGCGCAGTAGAAAAATTTGGCAAACAAAATTTGCTTGGCGTTCCCGGCGGCTTGCCGGCTAAAATTCGTCCTGCAAACAATTGTGGTGTCATGGACACCGCGCCGGCCATAATGAACACCGAACATCCCATCCGCCGCGAGACGGCCCACAAGCTGGCGCGTTACGCGCTGTTCAGCTTCCTCGTGACGTTCATCCTCGCGCGCGTGTTGTTTGTCTTCCTGATCATGTCCCGGGAGATGCCGAACCTTTATTTTTTTGTGCGCGGCACGCATGTGCATCATTTGAACTACGGCATTTTCCTGCTGGCGGCGGTGTGCGGTTACAGCGTCTTCCGCCGGCCGGTCGGCCGCCCGGCGGAAATCACCGCGCTGATGTATGGCGTGGCGATGGGCCTGACGTTCGACGTGTTCGGGATGTGGCTGCATCTGGGCGGCAGCTACTGGCAGCGGGCGAGCGTGGACGCGGTGATAGTCGTGGCGGCCCTGTTCGGGCTGGTGTCATTTGCCCGCTCGTTAAAACGCTTTGAAAAACGCCACTTTTGGGCCTTCCTCGTTTTGATGATCCTGCTGCTGGGTTTTGGCGTCGCCGTTTACACGACGGGCAATCGCATCGGCGACGTGATGGGGCCGACGCTGCATGATCTGGTGGCGGCCTCCGCACCGTAAATGAAAAAATACTGGCACGTCATCGGCATCGGGATTCAGAGCAACCTGACCTACCGCTTCAATTATCTGACGCGGACGCTGTTCAGTTTTATTCCGCTGTTCGCCATGCTGTCGCTCTGGCGCACGATCTACGCGAAGAACGCCGACGGACACGCGCTTTCCGGCTATACCGAGGCGCAGATGATTTTTTATTATATGATGGTCGCCATCGTGGACGTGTTCACGGCGGTGAACGAGGACGACTGGCAGATCGCCGCCGACATCCGCGAAGGCAACATCAGCCAGTTCCTTCTCAAACCGGTGGATTATCTCTGGTATCGGCTCTGCCTGTTTTTTTCCGGGCGGCTGACGTTTGTGATGATGGCGGGCGTGCCGCTGGCGGTTTTTGTCTTCTGCTTTCGCAATTACTTCGTGGCGCCCGCCAGCGGCACGGCGATGGCAGCTTTCGTGGTTTCGCTGTTGCTGACGGCGCTGCTGCAATTCTTCCTGTCCTACGCGATGGCTATGCTGGCGTTTTGGATTCTGGAAATCTCCACGTTCATCTTCATCCTGTTCGCGTTTGAATATCTCGCCAGCGGCCATTTGTTCCCGCTGGACATGCTGCCGCCGGCGCTCCAGCACGTCCTGTGGTTCACGCCATTTCCCTCGATGTTGTATGTGCCCATCAGCATCTACATGGGCAAAATCACCGGCGGTAGCATTGCGCTCGGCCTGCTCACGCAACTGTTCTGGGTGCTGGCGATGTATGCGCTGGCCCGTCTCATGTGGCGGCGCGGCATCAAACATTACTCGGCGTTCGGCGGCTAAATAACCGACGAGAGGCAAGTTGGCATTGCTGATGCTTTAAGAAAGGCATGTTATACAAACAACATGCCATCGCGATGTCCAAGCCGTGGTCACACACCGGTTCGTTTGGGGCGCACCTTCATGAAATCATCGCAAAACTGAAACATGCGATCGAAATCCAAATTCCCACGGGTTACGAGGATGAAACTGGTTTTCATTTTGGCACCGAACCTGTCCGGGAAAAATTAGAGTCGCCGCAGGTCTTGTAATCCGGGGCGTCCGAACCGGAATCCGTCTTTGGCCTCTTCCATGCCGTGTCTCGAAAACGCACTCCTTGCATGAATTTGGGACAGTTTCACAATTGAGTCTTCCCGCCGATTTTTCAACCGATATAATTCTTCAACGCCATTGCGTCACGCAGATGGCCTTTCCAGTTCTTGCGCCGATTTTGGGCCGTGATAGTTTATGGCAAAACGATGGAATTCAAACGCTACCTCACCATTTATGCCGCGCTGTGGAAAAATTCCGTCGCGCGCGAAATGTCGTTCAAGGGCAATTTCATCCTGTGGATCGTCGTGGAACTGCTCTGGTTCGGCCTGCAGTTGTGCTTCGTCAGCGTCGTTTTCTCGCAGACAACGACCGTCGGCACCTGGACGCAATGGCAGATGGTGCTGCTGGTGGGCGCGAGCAATTTCATCCAGCAGGTCTATCAGGCGTTCTTCCTAGTGAACTGCACGAACCTGTCGGAGCTGGTCCGCACGGGCAAAATGGATTTCCTGCTGCTGCTGCCGGTCAACACCCGCTTCATTGTCTCGCTGCGGCAGGTGGATCTGGGTGCATTCGTCAATGCGCTCTTTGCCGTGGCCGTGATGCTTTACGCGGCGGCAAAATTACATTTGCACCCGACGCTGGCGCAACTCGCCGGCTTCAGCGCGCTGTGCGTGGTGGGGATTTTGATTCACTACTCGCTGATGTTCATGCTGGCGGCGATCAGTTTCTGGACGGTGCGGGCGCAGGGCATCGTGTATGGCTATTACAACCTATTTAACATCGCGCGGATGCCGGATGAGGCGTTTCATGGCGCGTTCAAGGCGGTGTTCACCTTCGCGCTGCCGGTGCTGCTGGTGAGCAACGTGCCGGTGCGCGTCCTGGCGGACAAGGTGACGTCGCCGGGAACATGGCTGGCGCTGCTCGGCCTCGGCGTTGTCTGGGCAATAGTTTCGGAATGGTTCTGGAAACTATCCGTGCGTCGTTACACCAGCGCGAGTTCGTGAAAAATTGGCGTGAGCTGGAATCGTCAACCTGCTAAAACGCCGGGATGAAAATGGCAGCCAAAAAGTTTTTTGGAATTATTCTGATGCTGGCCGCGCTCTCCGTCATCAGCGGCTGCGCCACGACGAATTATTACCGGCTCAAGCAGACCCGCGATGACATTGATGCCGCGATGACGCGCTATCAGAACGAGGTGTCGTTCGCTGCCATTTCGCCGGAATTTCAACGGCAGGTGAACACCGCCTACCACGCCTACCAGAAGGCTTATGACGCGGCGGTCGAGCAGGCGCATTCCAATACCGACGCGCCGACGCCAGACAACGTCAAACAGCTCGCCGATCAGTTATTGTTGATTCTCGGCTCCATTCCGGTGGCTCCGTAGCCGGAACCTGGACAAAATTCCACTGGCAGTTCGCAAACACAGGCGTATTTTACGCTGGGTTTCAAAATGCGCTTCGAGATAAAAAAAATGTTTGGGAAAGGGCCGGCGCACAGGCTGCGCGCCGCGTTCACGCTGATTGAACTGCTCGTGGTGATTGCCATCATCAGCATTCTGGCGGCGCTGCTGCTGCCGGCGCTTTCCAAGTCCAAGTCCGTGGCGAAGAGCGTTCAGTGCATCAACAATCTGAAGCAAATGAACCTATGCCTGCATCTTTACATCTTGGACAACAACGACAGCCTGCCTCCGAATAATTTTGTCTATGACATTGTTTCAGACCAGCCCATTGACACCGGGCCTTCTTGGTGTACCAATGTCGCCATCTATGACACCAACGCGGCCGGCATCAGCGGCGGATTGCTTTTTCAATACAACACTTCTGTTGCCATTTATCATTGTCCCGCCGACCAGTCCACCGTCCAGACCCATAGCGGCACGATTTTAAGCGAGCCGCGATTGAGAAGTTACAACATGAGCCAGTCAGTCAACGGCCTGGTCTATTCCACCGACATCGCCACGGAAATCCCGCATTACAGCAAACTGACACAGATCAGAAACCCGACGCCAAGCGGCCTGATTGTTTTCCTCGATGTTAATGAAAACGAGATAATGGATGACGAGTTTGGCATTCCGGTCGAGGTGGACGACTGGTCGTATGGTTACTGGTGGGACGTTCCTGGCAACCGGCATAATCAAGGGTGCAACCTGTCATTTGCCGATGGCCATGTCGAACATTGGAAGTGGAAAGCGCCCATGCTGGTGACGGTTCCGCGAGGCGAACAGCAGTCCGTGGCCGACAATCAATGGGACGATTATAACCGGGTGGAAGCCAGCTTCGTCCAAAACTTCAATTATTGAAATTCCATTGATGGAAAATTCAGCGCTTTGGCAGATGCCTGAATCGTTATGACCGGATTATGCCAATTCCGCCGGATGTGTTTTACCGCAGGGAAAGCGTGGCGGAATCCGGTTTTGAATTCTGGCTGGCGAGCGGCTCGTCGGCGATGTTTTTGGCCTGTCCGTTGATGAAGGCCCACGTCATTTGTTCTCCCATCGGATAACTGAAACCGTCGTTGTTCTGCCACTGGATGGCCTGCCACGGGGCCGATTGCCGAAAGGTCGCTATGTCTGTTTCCGCCTGCTCTTTGGTCGGCACGGTGACGGGCGTTTTGCGGAAGACGCCGTTGTTTTTGCAATACTTGAGATAATGCGCCAGCTCCTCCGGCGTCCCATCGGCGGTGTAACCTTGCTTCAAGACGACGTAGGTTGAGCCGGACAGGGCCAGCGGATAGAGCGGCCATTTATCCGCCGGCATGGATTTTTCCGGCAACGCCAGTTCGCCAAATCTCGGTGAGCGCAGCGGGTCATGTCCCTTGGGTTCATAAAGAATCCGGCAGACCCAGCCGGCGCGTTCCTTGACACTAAAGCCCTTGCTCAAAAAATTTTCATTCTCGTCGGTGTCCTGCGCCGCGAGCTGCTGCAATTCCTTGACCGCCGATACTTCGCCGATGGCGACATAGCGATTGACCGCTTCGGCGATGTTGGCGGAAGTGAACGGTTTTTGAGTAAAGAGTTTTGGGACTTCGGCATGGGCGAGCCCAAACATCATTGACGTGAGGCAGATCAAAATGAGCTTCATCTTAATGTCGTCAGAGCAACATCCGCGCCATCCGTTCGCGGATAGATAGTTGAAATCAGCAAAGATCAACCGGGGGTGGACTGTTCTGATTTGGGACAAACAGATCACCCGGGCGTCGCCTTTCGGGACAAATCCGGCGGCCTCCGATTCAATGGAGATTTCCGTTCTTGCGCGTTGCACATTTGACCGTAAAATCTGGCCGCATAATATGAATTACAAAATCTCCCAGCGCGCGGCGTCGCTTTCGCCATCCTTAACGCTCGCAATTGACGCCAAGGCCAAGGCGATGAAAGCCGCCGGCGAGGATGTCGTCGGCTTTGGTGCCGGCGAACCGGACTTTGATACGCCGCAGCACATCAAGGACGCCGCTGCCAAGGCGCTCGCCGCCGGGTTCACCAAATACACGCCGAGCAGCGGCATTCCCGAATTGCGCCAGGCCATCGCCGACAAATTTCTGCGTGAGAACGGTCTGGCTTACAAGCCGTCCCAGATCATCGTTTCCTGTGGCGGCAAACATTCATGCTACAACGTCATTCTCGCCACGTGCGAGGCGGGCGACGAAGTCATCATTCCCGCGCCGTATTGGCTGAGCTATCCCGAAATGGTCAAGCTCGCCGGTGCCAAGCCGGTGATTTTGCAGACCACGGACAAAACCGAATTCAAGGTCACGCCCGAACAGCTCCGCGCCGCCATCACGCCGAATACAAGATTGTTCGTCCTCAATTCACCGAGCAATCCCACCGGCAGCGTTTATTCGCCCGAAGAGGTGAAGGCGCTCGGCGACATCTGCGTGGAGAAAAACGTCCTCATCATGAGCGACGAAATTTACGAGCATCTGCTTTACGACGGAGCGAAAGTGAAGAGCGTTGCCAGCTTCTCACAGGCGCATTACGACCACACCATCATCGTCCACGGTTTGGCGAAGGCGTATTCCATGACCGGCTGGCGCCTGGGATTCCTCGCCGCGCCGGAGCCGATTGCCAAGGCCATTGACGCCGTGCAGTCCCACAGCACGAGCAACCCAACGTCGTTCGCCCAAAAAGGCGGTGTGGCCGCGCTCACCGGCCCGCAGGATCACCTGCCGCTCTGGCTCGCGGAATACGACAAGCGCCGCCGCTACGCGCACGCCAAACTGAACACCATTCCCGGCATCACCTGCGTGAACGCCAAGGGCGCGTTTTATCTGTTCCCGAACATTTCCAAGACCGGCATCAAGTCCGCTGAGTTTTGCGCGAAACTGCTGGAGCAGGAAAAAGTCGCCGCCGTGCCCGGCATCGCGTTCGGCGCGGACGACTATATCCGCCTGAGCTATGCCACGAGCATGGCGAACATTGAGAAGGGGCTGGACCGGCTGGACAAATTCTGCCGCACGCTGGTGAAGTGATTTTCCGGTGGCAGCGGACGTAAATCCGCTCCAATCGAATAAATATAGAGCCGACTCACGTCGGCTACTACTTAAACTGACTGCCTTTTTTTTATGGCGAGCGGAGGCGGTAGAAACGTCCGGGATAATTCGTCCACTTCGGATCGTTGAAATAAAAGGTGCCGTTGGCGAGGGCATTGGTGGACACCGGCGTCCAGACCGGTTGGGCCAGATTGGTTGCGGCCAGCACGATGACCGGAACATTGGTGGCCCAGGAAACGTTGAAACCGAATTGATTGTTTTGCACTCCCAAGTTGGTGTTGCCGCTTAAAATGACCGGATAGGGCAACGCCCAAAGCGCCGTCGGACGGGAGCCGAATGTTGCGCCCCAGCCCGTGGTGCCCGGCAGATAATAGACCGTGGTGCTACCGCTTTCGAAAGCAGTCCCATCATCCGGCGGAGCGTTCCCTTGAAAATAGGCGGCGGTCAGGCTGGGACAGAAAATAAACGCATACCCTCCGATCTTGGTGACGCTGTTGGGGATCGTGATGCTGGTCAGACCGGAGCAGCCGGCAAACGCCTCGTCTCCGATGCTGGTGACGCTGTTGGGAATCGTAACGCTGGTCAGTTTGCTACACTGATAGAACACCTCGTCCCCGATGCTGGTGACGCTGTCGGGTATCATGACGCCGGTCAGTTTGCTACAATCATAGAATGCCCCGTCCCCGATGTTGGTGACGCTGCTGGGAATCGTGACGTTGGTCAGGCTGGTGCAGTCATAGAACGCCTCGTCCCCGATGCTGATGACGCTGTTGGGAATCGGGTAGCTTCCGCCAAGGCCGCCCGGAAATTCAAGCAGCGCCGTTTGGCCTTTGTTGAACAACACCCCATTCGTGCTGCTATAAACCGAATTGCCAGCAACCACGATTATGGCCGTCAGACCGGAGCATCCGGCAAACATACCGGATCCGATGTTGGTGACGCTGTTGGGAATCGTGACGCTGGTCAGTTTGGAGGAGCAGCCATAGAACGCCTCCTTTCCGATGCTGGTGACGTTGTTGGGGATGATAATGTTGGTCAGGCCGCACGACTCGAAGGCATCGTCCCCGATGCTGGTGACGCTGTCGGGAATTGTGAGGCTGGTCAGTTTGGAGCAGTTACTGAACGCCTCGGCCCCGATGCTGATGACATTGGTGCCAATCGTGACGTTGGTCAGGCTGGTGCACAGAAAGAACGCCTCATCCCCGATGCTGATGACGCTGTTGGGAATCGTATAGCTTCCGTCAAGGCCGCCCGGAAATTCAAGCAGCGCCGTTTGGCTCTTGTTGAACAACACTCCATTCGTGCTGCTATAAAATGAATTGCCAGCAGCCACGGTTATGGCTGTCAGTTCGGCACCGGCAAACGCACCGGATCCGATGTTGGTGACACTGTTGGGGATCGTGACGCTGGTCAGGTTGTTGTAGAGGCTGCAATAGAATGCCTCCTTTCCGATGCTGGTGACGCTGTTGGGTATCGTGAGACTGGTCAGGTCGAAGCAGTAATAGAATGCCTCGTCCCCGATGCTGGTGACACGGTTTGGAATCGTGACGCTGGTCAGGTCGGAGCAGCTATAGAACGCCTCGTTCCCAATGCTGATGACATTGGTGCCAATCGTGGCGCTGGTCAGTCTGTAGCAGTTATCGAACGCCCCGTCCCCGATGTTGGTGACGCTGTTGGGAATCGTGAGGTTGGTCAGGCCGGAGCAGTAATAGAACGCCCAGTCCCCGATGCTGGTGACGCTGTTGGAAATCGTGTAGCTTCCACCAAGGCCGCCCGGAAATGCCAGTAGCGCCGTCTGGCTTTTGTTGAACAACACTCCATTCGTGCTGCTATAAACTGAATTGTCAGCAACCACGTTTATGGCCGTCAGACTGTAGCAGTAAAGGAACGCCTCGTCCCCGATGTTGGTGACGCTGTTGGGAATCGTGACGCTGGTCAGTTTGGAGCAGTTTTCGAACGCATTGGTTCCGATGCTGGTGACCGGGTAGCCGTTGGTCGTGCTGGGGATGAACACCGTAGCGTTAGTTCCGGTGTATGCGGTGATGGTGATGGCACCGTTATTGGTCGTGAACGTGAATTGGGCCTGCACCACGGCAGGCAGCACCAACAGCAGAAGAAGAGGCAGCAGTTTCATGGTTCCTTTCTGGAATGATTTGAACATTATCTTTTTGCTTGCGGAAGTGCAATGGAAAAAGCTGCCATTATCCCCCTCATACAGCCTTCTTGGATCTGAATTTCCGTCATCGCCCAGCCTCGTGCGCCGGGCCGGCGCGCCCGTTGCCCCGGCGGCTTTCGGAATGCCGTAGCAGCCGACGTGAGTCGGCTCAAACTTCTTCCCCGCCGGAATAATGAACGGACGGACGTCTGCGGCTATGGATTAAAATCGTAGGAGTCGAGGTGACAAGACTCATTTTTTCAACTTAAAGTTGAAAGGGGCGTAACGATGCCTTTGAGGGATAAAGCGAGGAACGACGACGATTTGTCTCCCTCTTCTCGTCAAACGAGGAAAGGAAAAAGTTTATATGACAATTTTCGGATTTAGGCCTATTAAGGGAATCGGGCGCAGCCTGGTCGTTCTGAAATGTGCCCAAAATGGCTTGTAGAACGATAACCAGCAGGAAAGAATCAGCCAAAACCACCCGCTAATCCAGCGGATGAACTGTCTATGAAACATTTGATCCACACCCTCTGCTTTTTGTTTGTATGTCTCCCCCTGAGCGCGCAGACGAATGTCTGGCAGCCATCGCCGGGACACACGCAATTGCCGATATGGCCGAAGACAGTGCCCGATCCTCAACCTGTCCCGGGGCCGGAGTATGTTACGAACATGTTGTCGCCTACCGGCGTGTCATGGGTTGCGGTCTGCAACGTTTCGCAGCCCACGATGACGATCTACGCGCCGAAAGAAAGGAACACCGGCGTTGCGGTGGTCGTGTTTCCCGGCGGAGGCTACCAATGTCTGGCCATGGATCTTGAAGGCACGGAAATTTGCGATTGGCTGACCTCCCGAGGCATCACTGCGGTGCTCTTGAAATACCGCGTGCCGGTCAAGCGAGTGGGGCCGTATGGGGAGTCACCGCCGGCGTTGGAGGACGCACAGCGGACGGTGGGATTGCTTCGCTTTCATGCCGCCGAGTGGCAGATTGATCCGCGCAAGATTGGCGTGATCGGCTTTTCGGCCGGCGGACATATGGTGGCGGCGACGAGCACGCATTTTGACCAGCGTTCGTATCCGGCGGTGGATGCGGCGGACAAAGCAAGCTGTCGCCCGAATTTTGCGATAGCTTGCTATCCGGGACATCTGTGGGACGAAGATCAGGGCTTCGTGTTAAATCCGAATGTTCCAGTTACCACCAATACGCCGCCGACATTTTTGTTGATGGCGGAGGATGACCATGTGGACCGAGTCGAACAGTCGCTGGTTTATTACATTGGACTAAAGAAGGCCGGGGTTCCCGTGGAGATGCACTTGTATGCCCAAGGCGGGCATGCATTTGGCTTGCGACGCACCAAGTTTCCCATTACCGAATGGCCTCAACTGGTCGAGAAGTGGCTGGGAACAATCGGGATGACTTCTGAGTAGCTATTTTACCCTCCCCGAAGGAAAAGGCCGGGGCGAGGGAAACTTCCGCAAGAGCATGATTCCAGAACAAAACGGAAGGTTGGAATGACCTTAAGGTCGCGGAGATTTTTTCAACAGGCAATGGCTGCGCGTGCATTTGGCGGCCATGAGGCAGAACAGCCGGCAGGGTGGCAGGCCGGTGCGGTGTAGGCGGTGAGCGCCTCGATGTTTTTTCCGCTGGGAAAGCGCCGGCCCATCTCCCATAAGTTCACGGTGTTGATCGAGACGCCCAGGTCGGCGGCGATTTGCTTCAACAGGAGGCTGTTCCGCTGCCGCCACGTTTTGAAGGCGATGGCAAAGTTCCTGCGGATATCGCACCCCAATCCCGTTTTCGCGGCCACGGGAAAATTTCAGCACAATGGCGGATTCAATGAAAGCGTGAAAACAACCGGGGCGGGATGGACTGGATTTGCCTCGTTTCAAAATCACGCAGGGTGCGTCACTCCCGGCACAGCATTGATTTTAATCAGGGCAAATGGAATAATGCGCCATGCTCAATTACGGAGTCGGTGACAAAGTGGTTTGCGTGGACGACAAGTTCCCGCCGGACATCAGCAAGCTTTACGATGCCCTGCCGGTGAAGGACACGACCTACGTCGTGCGCGACATCCGCTTGGGCATCAACCTGACCCTGGAAGGCGACGTGTCGGTGCTGCTCATCGGCCTCGTCAATCCCAAGGCGGATTCCAAGGCGGGATTGGAACGCGGTTTTCGCGCGGACCGTTTCCGTCCGCTGGAAGAGTTGCGCAGCGAGCAAACGGCCCGCCAGCCGGCGGAGGAAAAGAAGGAACTGGTTCAGCCGGTCGAAGCGTAGTGGAGTGGTTTGCTGATGAAACGGAGCGCCACACGATCCGCGCGTTGACCGAAGGTTTAACAAGCTTTTGCAAACGGTCGCGGTTCCGTTATTATTCAGCCGCATGAAATCTTATCGCCAAGGATTTTACGGAGTTTTCTTGCTGGCGCTGTTTGCCTGCGGTTCCTGCTCGCGACACAACGACAAATCTCCCGCCCAGACGGCGTTCGATGCCGGTGTCAACGAATACCAGTTAGGTGATTATGCAGGAGCCATCACCAATTTTGACAGGGCCATCGAATTGGATCCCCAAAATGCCAAGGCTTACATCAATCGTAGCGTGGCCAAAAGCCAGCTCAAGGACTACACCGGGGTCATCGCCGACAACACCAAGGCGATTGAATTGGATTCCACAGATGCCGAAGCCTATGTGCGCCGGGGCGCGGCCAGGGTTTGTCTCAAAGACTACGCCGGCTCCTTGGTGGATTACACCAAGGCGATTGAGCTGAAGCCCCAATATCCTTTGGCCTACTATGCTCGCGGCAATGTCAAATTGCAGCTTGGAGATTATCCAGGGGCCATGGCAGATTACAATGAGACTATCATTCTGAATCCCCAGAACACCGATGCCTATATTTTTCGCGGTAATGCAAAGTTCGCGCTCAAGGATTATTCCGGAGCCGTGCTCGACTATAACAAGGCGATTGAGCTCAATCCTGATTATGCCACGGCTTACTATAGACGCGGCACGGTTGAATTCGCCCTGAAAGACTACATCGGAGCCGTTGCTGATTTTGACAAGAGCATCGGGCTGAATCCTCGATACTCGGACGCCTACAATGCCCGTGGCACCATCAAATACAATCGCAAGAGCTACAAGGATGCCATTGCTGACTTTGACCAAACCATCGCGCTGAACCCCAATTTCGCCGCCGCCTACAATAATCGCGGCCTGGCCAGGGCCGCGCAGAAAGACTATACCGGAGCCAGCGCGGATTACACCAAGGCCATTGGATTGGATTCTCGATTTGCCGTGGCTTACAACAATCGCGGCCTCGCAAAATTCAATTTGCAAGACTATCCTGGAGCCATTGCCGACTGCACCAAGGCTATCACCTTGAATCCTCAATTCACGGAAGCCTATATCAATCGCGGTGACAGTGAGGCTGATATGAACAATTATGTTGCCGCCGTCACCGATTACAGCAAAGCCATCGCATTAAATCCACAGGACGCGGCCGTCTATGATTATCGCGGCTTTGCCAGATTGCGAATTAAAGATTATGACAGTGCGCTGGCCGACTTCGACAAGGCCATCGAGCTGGATTCGGAACACGCTTCATACTATGCGGATCGAGGCGGAGTTAAATTTTGTCTCCTGAACTGCGACGAAGCCATTGTGGATTGCAACAAGGCCATCGAATTGGATGCAACCAACGCAAGCTTTTATAATCTTCGCGGCATTGCTAAAGGGGTTAACAAATACTTCAGCGGCGCGGTCGATGACTTTAACCAGGCCATGGAGATTGATCCACTGAATATTGATGCTTACGCATATCGCGGTCTGATAAAAGACTGTCTTAAAAAGTATGACGAAGCCGCCGCCGACTGCTCGAAGGCCGTTGAACTGGATCCAAAAAAAGCTGGAGGGTATGATTGTCTTGGTTTTGTTCAGAATGACCAGATGCAATTCCAGCCGGCCTTGGACAGCTTTCGCAAATCAGTGCAGTTTGATCCCATGCTGGTTTATCCCCGCTTCCGCATCTGGCTGATTCGCTCCCGGCTCGGTGAGTCGAATGCCGCCACCATGGAACTTTCCGCTTATCTGAAATCGCTTCAAGGTGCGCAGGCGAGTGATTGGACGGCCAGAATCGGGCAGTTTCTTGCCGGCACGATGACTGAGGAGGATTTTCTGGGTGTTGCAAAAACTTCCGGCAGAAATCCGAAGCAACAAAACGTCCAACTGTGCCAGGCTTGTTATTACGCAGGCATGAAACATTTGCTGGCCGGCGACAAGGACGGCGCAATCGCTGCTTTCAAGAAATGTCTCGGCACGAAAGAAAAAGGCTGCCTGGAATACGCCAGCGCCGTGGCGGAACTGAATGCCCTGAAAAAGTAGCCCTTACTTCAGGAATTCCCGCTGGAGCTGCCGCATCAATTCATCTACCGCCAGCATCAGTTCGCCGCGCAATTCTGATTCGGTTTCGCAGTTGGACAAATCAATCGGCGCGCTCATTGCCGCCGCGTATCGCTTTGTCATGGCCAGCCGTTCGTCGTTTTGTCCAAGCTGGCGCAGCAGGCCGCGCACGGCTTCCGCCTGACGTCTGGCTTTGGCGATGCTCTTCAACGCCGCATTCGCGTCCAGTTCGCCGGCTTGAACGCGTTTCAGTAAACCACATTCAAACGTCCGGCAGCGCCTCGGCCGGTCGGCGTAGATCCCGCAGAGTTTGCCGTCGAAGCACGCGCACGACTGGGCGAACGCCAGCTTGGTTCGGGTTTTGTTCTCAATCGTCAATCCAAGTTTCGCCAATCGCTTCGCGTTATCGCCGGCGCGCAATTCCACGTCCGCGAACAGCGTGCTGTCGCAGCACAAGCCGCAGTTTGGGCAAAGCTGGTCAACGCCGCTGACTGATGTTTGTTTGTTCACGCTCATTTATGTTAGCCGTCTTCGCCGGAAGAATAAACCGCTTTCGATTGTTGTCTGGCATCCGCTTCGTCTCGCGCAAATTTCATTCGCAACTTTTTGGCTTTGGCTTAACTTCGCCGCGTGTCGGAAAACAAAAACAACGCCTCCATCGCCGGCAGCCTGCTGCTGGTGGTCATTCTTTGGGGCGGCAACAACGTCGGCACCAAATGGCTCGTCGGTTCATGGCCGCCGGTTTGGACGGGTTCTGTTCGCTTCCTGCTGGCTGGAGTCATTCTGTTCGCCGTGCTGCGGTTCACCCGCTGGCTGGGACTTTACCAGCCGCTCAACCGCGCGTTGCTCCTCCAGCTCTGGTGGCGCGGCGGCTTCAGCCTGGCGGCGTATATCGTCGCTTTTTGCTGGGCGTTGCATCTGACGGCGGCCTCGCATGTGGCGTTGTATTCGGCGCGTCGCCAATCTGGGCGTTGATCTGGGAGGAGCGGCCGCGCCGGAATTGGTCGAGCGCGCGGCGCTACGGTGCGGCGTTGCTGGCGGTGTCCGGCGTGCTGGTTTTATTTTGGCCGGCGTTGAAAACGGCGGACACGAATCTGGCAGGCGAACTGTGCGCACTGGCATCAAGTATGTTGTGGGCAAATTACAATCATCAAAGCCGCTTCCTCGCGAAGCACATCAACGGCGTCAGCGTGGCGGCGCATTCCATGTGGATGTCCGGCGTCTGGCTGCTGCCGGTGGGATTGGTGGAACTGGCCCGGCATGGCGCGGTGCTGGACGCGCGGCATGTCGGCGTGCAGGCGTTCTGCGTCATCTTTGGCGGCGTCATTCCGTATGCGCTGTGGAACTCCGCGCTGCGACACTGGCGCACGAGCCAGGTGATGCTGTTCAACAATTTCATTCCCGTCACGACCACGACGTGGGCATATTTCGCGCTGGGCGAACCCATCACGTCCACCTTTTGCGCGGCGATGATTCTGATTGCGACGGGTGTGGCCATCGGGCAGGCGGACTGGGCAAAAATATTGAAACTGCCGGAGAGTTTTTGACCGGCGAAATTTTATGGACATCAAGAATCTAAACGACGTTCCGGCTTTCACGACGAAGGACGGCTCGGAAATCCGCGAACTCCTCGCGCATCGCAACTCCGCCATCCGCAATCAGAGTCTTGCCGAGGCGCGGCTGCCGGTCGGCGGCGCGACGCAGGAACATTTTCATCCGCGCGCCGAGGAAATTTATTACATCACGCACGGCACCGGCAGAATCCGCATTGAAGGCTAGACGCACGAAGTAAGGGCAGGGGACGCCATCGCGATTCCGTCCGGACAAAAGCACAAGCTTTGGAACACCGGCGCGGAAATACTGCGGTTGCTTTGCTGCTGTGCGCCCGCCTACGAAAACAGCGACACCATCCTCACTGAAGGTGATGGCGCATCTTGAAATCCAAAGCGAATTTCGCGCGAAGGTTGCGAAGAAGACGAAGCCAGAAAAACTTTTACCCCTTCGCTGACTTCGCGTTCTTCGCGCGACATTTCAATCTAAACCACTGCCAGACTGAATCGTGAATTGACCTGCGCGCCGCCGCGCGTTTAACTGTGCGCATGAAATGGTTCGCGTCCCTGTTGCTCGTCTCCGCCGGACTGCTGCTGGCCGGCTGTGTTCACCACCAACCCGCGCATCCTGCCGCCGCAGTGGCCAGGCCCGCGCCGGCCATTGTCACGCCGGACAATTCACTCACGGGCAAGGTGGTTTCCTACAATGACACCGGGCGTTTCGTCGTGCTGAATTTCCCCGCCGGCCGGATGCCGAAAATGGATCAGCATCTTTTCCTCTGCCGCGCCGGATTGAAAGTCGCCGAAGTGGTCGTCACCGGCCCTCAAAGCGATGACAATACCGTGGCTGACCTGCTTAGCGGCGATGCCCAAGTTGGTGATGACGTGCGCGACCAGTAAAATTCAGGTGGATTAATTTTCCTCGGCGCGGGGTTTTGCTTTCACGCGCGGGCCGAACAGCGCCGTCCCGATGCGCACGATGGTCGAGCCTTCCTCAATCGCCACTTCAAAATCACCGCTCATGCCCATGCTCAATTGCGGCAGCGGCGCGCCAAGAAGCTGTTCGCATTCGGTCTTCAATTCGCGCAACCGCCGGAAGTGCAGTCGTGAAGTTTCCGCATCCGGCGTCCATGGCGGCACGGTCATCAGACCTTGGATTTCAATTCGCGGGAGCGCGTTGATTTCCTTCAACTCGGCCAGCAATCGTTCCGGCGCGTAGCCGAACTTGCTCGCCTCGCCCGCGAGGTTCACCTCGAGCAGCACCGGCATCGTCTTGGCGGCCTCGGCGGCGCGCTTGTTGATTTCCTGTGCGATCGCCAAACTGTCCACGCCTTGGATCATCTGGAACAACTGCACGGCATCGCGGCATTTGTTCGATTGCAGATGGCCGATGAAATGCCAGCGCAGCCTGCCGGGGCACAGCGGAATTTTCGCCTTCGCCTCCTGCACCTTGTTTTCGCCGAACACCAGCAGGCCAAGACCGGCGGCAGCGCCGATGGTTTCCGGCGGATGCGTTTTGCTCACCGCCAGCAGCGTGACGGAATCCGGCCCGCGCCCGGCGCGGTCGCACGCTGCGGAAATCCGTTGTTGAATTAAATTCAGATTGTCGGGCAAACTCACCACAACATCGTAAATCGTAAATCACAAATCGTAAATGTTTCTATGAATTACTGGCTGGTCAAATCCGAACCTGAAACCTATTCGTGGACGCAATTCGTCAAGGACGGCCAGACGGCATGGACCGGCGTGCGGAATTTCGCGGCGCGTCTTAATCTTCGCGCCATGAAATCCGGCGACCGCGTTATCTTCTATCACAGCGGCGAGGAAAAATCTGTCATTGGTCTCGGACGCGTGGCGAAGGAATTTTATCCCGACCCGACGGCGGACGAAGGCGACTGGTCCTGCGTTGATCTCACGGCGGAAAAAGTTTTGTCCAAACCGGTCACGCTTGCGCAAATTAAGGCCGACAAACTGCTCAAGGAAATGGTGCTGGCCAGGCAGTCGCGCCTGTCCGTGTCGCCCGTGACGAAAGCTCAATTTGAACGGCTGTTGAAATTGGCGGAAACCAAGCCCTGACTTTCTGCGCCGCAAGTTTGACCTCTGGGTTGATGGTGGGTAATATCTATCCCACCCGAATCTGGACAACAATCACCAGCCCAAATTATTTAATGAACGAATCCACCACCCAAATCAAAGACACCACCGGTAACCCGGCCCCGCTCGGACTGCTCGGCTTCGGCATGACCACCGTGCTGTTGAACTTCCACAACGCCGGATTTTACGAACTGAACAGCATGATTTTGGCGATGGGCATTTGTTACGGCGGCACCGCCCAGGTCATCGCCGGCATCATGGAATGGAAAAAGGGCAACACCTTTGCGACGACCGCGTTCGTCTCCTACGGATTTTTCTGGCTCTCGCTGGTGGCGCTGGTGTTACTGCCGAAAATCATTCCCACGGTGCCCGCCACCAATGAAACGGCGCTGGCCGTCTATCTTACCGTCTGGGGTTTGTTCACCGCCGTCATGTTTCTCGGCACGTTCCGGCTCAACCGCGCGCTGCAAGTCGTCTTCGGCACGCTGACGGTTTTGTTTGTGCTGCTGGCTATCGGCGACTTCACCGAAGCCGGCCCCGACTTCAAACATTTCACCGGCTACGAAGGGCTGGTCTGCGGTTTCTCCGCGATCTACACCGGACTGGCGCAAATCCTGAACGAGCTTTACGGCAAAACCATTTTGCCGTTGGGCTTGGTCAAAAAATAATCGCTCCCCTGGCAGCAAAAACTTCCGTCACCGCCTCGCGCAAGGCTGAAACCATTTTCGCCGCCTGCGCCGCCGTCGTGCAATACGGCGGCATCAGCACGATGACATTTCCGATGGGCCGCGTCAGCACGCCGTAGCGCGCCATCGCCTCGCACACGCGGATGCCCGCGCGCTCGCGTAAGTCAATCGGCTTGCGCGTCCGCCAGTTCTTGACCAGCTCAATTCCCGCGACCAAACCGACCTGCCGGATGTCGCCGACATTCGGCAGCGACCAGAGTGTTTGCAGTTCCGCTTGCAGGTTTTTCTGCAACTGCGCGCGTTGGCGGATAGATTTTTCCGCCTGCAAAATTTCCAGACTTGCCAGCGCCGCGCTCGCGCCAAGCTGGTTGCCGGTAAAACTGTGGCCGTGGAAAAAGGTTCTGAACTCGGAGTATTCGCCGAGGAACGCATCGAAAACTTTTTGGTTTGTCAGCGTCGCCGCCATCGGCAGATAACCGCCGGTCAAACCTTTCGCGATGCAAAGGAAATCCGGCTGGACGTTTTCGTGCTGACACGCGAACAACGGCAATTTTGAATTTTGAATTTTGAATTTTGAATTGACCCGGCCAAAGCCCGTCATCACTTCATCCGCGATAAGCAGCGTGCCGTGGCCGCGCGCAATGTCCGTGACCTGCCGCAGCCAGCCGGACGGCTGCGGAATCATGCCCGCCGAACCTTGCATCAGCGGCTCGAACACGAAGGCCGCGTAGGGATTGCCGCATTTTTTTTGCGCGGAAAATTTCTTCTCCACGAGGCTGACGCATTCCCAGTTGCACTTTCGGTATTCGCGCGCGTCGGCGCGTTCCGGCTTGGCGCGGTTGAACGGGCAGCGGTAGCAATACGGTGACATGACCTTGTCCGTCTTGAACAGCAGGCCGGCATAGGCTTTGTGGAACAGATCAATGTGGCCGACCGACACCGCGCCAATCGTGTCGCCGTGATACGCGCCGTCGAGCGACAGGAAGCGCGGCGGAAATTTCTTCATCAATGCAGGCGGGCAGGACGCGCTCCGCACCCGCCAACTAAATTGGTAAGCCAGCTTGAGCGCGACTTCCATCGCCGTGGAGCCGTCGTCGGAAAAGAAAACCTTGGAAAGTTTTGAGTTTTGAGCTTTGAGCTTTGAGTTGGCGGCATTCACCAGTCGTTCGGCCAAAACCGAAGCCGGTTTATTCGCAAATCCCAGCGCTGAGCTATGCGCGATATTTTTTAACTGCCGCCGGATGGCCGCGTTGATTTTGGGATGGTTGTGCCCGTGCAGGTTGGTCCAGATGGACGAGTTGGCGTCGAGATATTCACGCCGGTGAACATCCCGCAGCACCGCACCCTTGCCGGACGCGATTACAACCGGCTCGCGCTTCAGCCAGTCGCGCATCTGCGTGAACGGATGCCAGACAAACTTGCGGTCGAGTTGGGCGAACTGGTTCATGGCGATTTCAAATCGGCGATTTCAAATTTCAAATCCGCCAACGTCTGGACAAGTTGCACCACATCTTCGGCCGAATGCGCGGCGGTCAGCGTTACGCGCAATCGCGCCGCGCCGCGCGCGACCGTCGGGTAACGGATGGCCGGGATGAAAATGTTTTGCCCGCGCAATTTTGTCGCCAACTCAACCACTCTGGCTTCATCGCCAATAATGAGCGGGATGATGGCGCCAGCCGGTTTTGAGTTTTGAGTTTTGAGTTTTGAATTCAACTGTTCGACAAGCTGCCAAAGAGCATTGCGCCATGCTTCGCTTCCGGGTGATTGCGCGAGGATAATTCCCGCCGTGGCCGCGGCGGCGGCAGCGGGGACGGGCGCGGTGCTGAAAATGAAACTGCGTGCGCGGTTCACAAGAAAATCAATCAGTGCCCGTGAGCCGCAAATATAACCGCCGCTGGCACCGAGCGCCTTGCCGAGCGTGCCCATCTGGATTTCAATCCGGTCGCTAACGCCGAGTTCGTCCGCGAGGCCACGCCCGTTTTTCCCGTAAAGACCCGTTGCGTGCGCCTCGTCCACCATGAGCCACGCGCCGTATTTTTCCTTGAGCGCGACCATTTCGCCGAGCGGAGCGGCGTCGCCATCCATCGAAAAAATGGATTCCGTGGCAATTAAAATTTGCGATTTGCGATTTGCGATTTGCGATTTGGCCGCCCACTTCAAGATATCTTTGAGGTCGTTCAGGTCATTGTGGCCGAAGACGCGGAGCTTTGCGCCGCTCAAGCGCGCGGCGTCCACGATGGAGGCGTGAACCAGTTTATCCAAGATGACGATGTCGTCCTTGCCGACGAGTGCGGTGATGGTGCCGAGCGCGGTGGCGTAGCCGGTGGAAAAGGTCAGCGCGGCTTCCACACCTTTGAACGCTGCGAGCGCTTCTTCCAGTTCATGAAACGGCGCGAGCGAACCGCAGATCAACCGGGACGCGCCCGCGCCCGCGCCAAATTTTTCCACAGCCTTGATCGCGGCTTCTTTCAAGGCAGGATGATTGGCGAGACCGAGATAATCGTTCGAGGAGAAATTGAGCAAGGTTTTGCCGCCGATTTCGATGCGTGGGCCTTGCGGTGAATCCACCCGGCGCAGTTCCCGGCGCAGGCGTTGTTCGCTCAAGGCGGCAACGCGGCGGTTCAATTCGTGGTCAAACGGATTCATTCAACCACAGGTAAACATAGATGGGCGCGGATGGAAAGAATGTGTGAATCGTCTTCTAATCCACCGGCGGAATCGCCCAGCGCCCGTCAATCATGCCGGCGGTCACGTTGCCGGTGTGCGCGAGAACCGTTTCGTAAAGGTCGGCGGATTTTCGGTCCGAGGGAATTGCGATCAGATCGGCAAACGCATTTTTTGAAATTTCACCAACTTCTCCGGCGAGCCCGAGAGCACGAGCACCGTTGACCGTCGCCATGCGGAGAATTTCAACCGGTAAAATCGTCTTGTCGGCGGCGGCGAGCGCGCGCATTTCCTCGAACAGGTTCAACTCGGGTTTCTGTTTGCCGGTTTTACGCGTGGTGGCGAGGCTGTCGGTGCCGAGGCAGACATTGACGCCGGCCTTGACGAGCCGTTCGCGCAAAAACGGCGGATGGCGGAAATAATCATGGCTGCGCGGGCAGTGGACGACGTGGGTTTTGTTTTTGGCGAGCAACGTGGCGTCGCCGCGTGCGAGACAGTTGACGTGGACGGCAAGGACGTTCTCGCCGAGCAGCCGCTGGCGCGCGAGATGGGCGATGGGCGAGCCATGGCCGCAATCGGAATTGTCGCGTTCGTTGCGCTTGAGCCAGTCATGCATTTTGCCGCGCGCGGCCATGAACATCTCAAATTCCTGGTCGGACTCGGCGACGTGGGTGGTGACGCGCCATTTGCGTTTGCGCGCCATTTTGGCGGTGAGCCGCAGAAGTTCCGGCAGCGTGGAGTAGGGTGCGTGCGGCGAAAGCGACAGCCGGTTGCGGGGATGGGCGAGCGAGCTGATTTTGTTCACGGCTTCGTGGAGAATTTCCTTCGGGTTGCGCCGGGCGTGGATGCCGGTCATTTCGAGGAATGAAAAGACGCGCAGCGGCGTGGCGTCCCAGACTTCCGGCAGCAGATCCGGCATGACCTCGATGTCGGCCACGGTGGTCGTGCCGGTCTTCAATAATTGGTGCGCGCCACGCAGCCATGAATGCGCATATTCGGAATAGCTCCACGCGGTCTTGGCGGCGGTGATGAGCGAAATCCAGTCGGTGAAGGTTTTCGGCGGAGGCAGTTCGCCGGCCATGTCGGTGTAGTCAAGATGGCAATGCGCGTTGACGAGGCCTGGCAGCAGGACGACTTCGCCGAGATCCAAAACCATTTCGTCCGACGAGGACAAGTCCGCCCACGCACCGACGTCGCGGATGCGATTTCCTGAAATGACCACCGCGCCGTTTTCAATCGGCGGTTGCGAGATCGGCAGAACCGTGCGGGCGCGGAGGATCATTTCAAAGTGTCAGATGCCGTGCGACAGGTGACAAGAATAGCATGGCGACTTTGGCGGATTGTGATGTCGCCCGCCACCCGTCACTCGTCACTTTCAAACTCCGGCGGCGCGGCGGACGTTTTTGAGCTTGGCGGCGTCCTTGTGTTTGTGCGTCTTGTAACGGCCGTGCTGTTTGCAGATTTGCTGCGCGATTTTTTTCGTCACCAGATCAATCGCGGCGTAAAGATCGCTCTCCACATCCTTGGCAAAAAGGTCGGGACCGTGCACGGCGAGCCGAACTGAACAACTGAACTGTTTTTCCGGCGCCCGCGTGTGGTCGTGTTCCAGCGTGACGCGCGCGTCAATCGCCTTGGGATCGAAATGGTCGAGCTTGGTGATGCATTTGACGACGTGGGATTCGATGGCCTTGGTCAGCGTGATGTTGTGGGTTGAAAGAATCAATTTCATGTTTTTAAGATGGATTTGCCGCGACCAAAAATCCAGTTTTTCCTTTAACTTTTCTACTTACAGCGAGACTCGTGCCAATTTTGCTTGTCTTTATTCGAAACTGCGTTAAGCTGCCGCGCAAATGGTTCAAGGGATGCAACTCTCAACGCGGTTGACGCAGTCCATGGTGCTTGCACCACAGCTCCAGCAATCACTGGCGTTGTTGCAGGCGCCGATGCTGGAACTCAAGGCGCTGGTCGAACAGGAGCTTCAACAGAACCCCGTCCTCGAGGAAGTCGAAGGCACGGACGTGGAACTGCCGGACAAACCGGTTACGGACGTTGGCGAAACCAGCGATGCCACCGCCAACCTGGATCCGGCCGAACGTGCCGATGAATCGCCGGCGGAGACGGACTTTGAAAAGGCCGAAGCCGCGCCGGCGGATGAATTTCAGGAGGAATTTGAAAAGCTCGTGCAGCTTGACCAGGAATGGCGCGACAATTTTTCCTCGACCAGCTCCCCGATCCGGTCTTCCACCGAGGACGAAGAGAAGCGGCAGTTCATGTTCGACTCGCTCACGGCGGGAACCTCGTTCGCGCAGGTGCTGATGGATCAGGCGCGCGAATCCGATATGGATGACGACCAGCGCGCCATCGCCGAACTGATCATCGGCAACATTGACGACTACGGCTATCTCAAGGCGTCGGTGGACGAGCTGTCCGCCTCCAACAATTTGCCGGCGGAAAAAATTGCCGCTGTGCTCAAGGTCATTCAAACCTTCGATCCGCCCGGCGTCGGCGCCACCGACCTGCGCCAGTGCCTGATGCTGCAGCTTGAACGCGCCGGCCGACAGGAGACTCTGGAATATCGCATCATCCGCGACTACATGGAAGCGCTCGGCAAGCGCCGCATTCCAGAAATTTCCCGCGGCACCGGACACGACGTGGACGAGGTGCAGGAATCGCTCGCCAAAATCGCCCGTCTCGAGCCGCGGCCCGGGCGCGCCTTTTTGCCCGATGCTGACCAATATGTCGCGCCCGAAGTCTTCGTTCAAAAAGTCGGTGAGGATTTCGCCGTCACGACCAACAACGACAACGTCCCGCATCTCCGCATCAGCAACACCTACAAAGACCTGATGGCGCAGGGCGAGAACAACGTCGAGGTGAAAAATTACATCCGCGAAAAAATCCGCGCCGGAAAATTCCTCATCAAGAGCCTGCACCAGCGGCAGCAGACCATCTCCAACATTGGCAAGGAAATCGTCAAGCGCCAGCGCGACTTCATGGAAAAAGGCGTCGCGCATCTCAAGCCGATGACGATGGCGCAGGTCGCCGAGGTGGTTGGCGTTCACGAAACCACCGTGAGCCGGGCCGTTTCCAGCAAATACATGGAAACGCCGCAGGGCATTTTCGAGATGAAATTTTTCTTCACCGCCGGCCTCCAGACCACGGCGGGTGGCGAAGGCGTTTCCAACGCCAGTGTCAAGGACATGATTGCCGAAATCTTCAAGGCTGAAAATCCCAGCAAGCCATTGTCCGACCAGGAAGTAGTGAAGATGCTCGGTGAAAAGGGCATCACCATCGCCCGCCGCACCGTCGCCAAATACCGCGACGAACTCAACATTCTTCCGTCGAACCTCCGCAAGGTGTATTGAAGCGCGGATCCGCCGAAAGAGTCAGTCGCGATTGCTTTTAACGCCATCCGGCCATTTCATTTCGCCCCGATTTCATTTTTCCAGGCGGACACCGCTGATTTGATTTCCGCCGCGCAATTCACCTTCGGTTTCACAAAACGCGGCGTGAACCAGGGAAAACTGCCCGTCAAATCATGCGTCACCAGAATTTGCCCGTCGCAATCCGGCCCGCTGCCGATGCCGATGGTCGGCACGGAAATCTTTTCGGAAATCTCCTTTGCCACCGGCGGCGTCACCAGTTCCAGCACGATCGCAAAAACGCCCGCGTCTGCCAGCGCTTTTGCGTCTTCCAGCAAGCGTTGATGCTCCGCATCCTGCTTGCCCTTGATGTGATAACCGCCTTCTTCCAAAACGTGCTGCGGCAGCATTCCGAGATGACCGCAAAACGGAATGTCCGCCGCGATGATCGCCTGCACCTGCGGCAAAATATCCCGGCCACCTTCCGCCTTCACGAATTCCGCACCGGCGGCAGCCAGACGTTTTGCATTCGTTACCGCGTCGGCAACCGTCTCGTAACTTTTGAACGGCAGGTCGCCGCCGAGCAGCGCGTTTGGTTTCGCGCGGGCAACGGCGCGGACGTGATGCTCCATCTCCGCCATCGTGACGTGCGTCGTGTCGGGATAACCGAGCACCACCATGCCGACTGAATCGCCGACGAGCAGCAGCGGCACGCCGGCCTCGTCGAGCAGTTTCGCCATCGGAAAATCATACGCGGTGAGCGCGGCAATTTTCTCGCCGCGCGCTTTCATGGCGCGAATTTTGCCAACGGTTATCTTTGCAGAATTCATTTTAGAACCATGAATACACACGTGAACGGATTAGTGGTTGAAACTCTTCACTAGTTCCTCCGGCGTGGTTGTCGCCGTGCCGACCTTGCCGACGACGATGCCGGCGGCGTGATTGGACAAAATGGCCGCTTCAATCGGTGAAGCTCCGGCCGCAATTGCCAGCGTGAAGCTCGCGATCACCGTGTCGCCCGCGCCGGAAACGTCGAACACTTCCTGCGCGACCGTGGGAATGTGAAATGGTTTTTGCCCGCGCTGGCACAGCAGCATTCCCAGTTCGCCGAGCGTGATGAGCAGCAGTGCCGGCCGCAGTTCGTTCAACAGTCGTTCCGCAACCAGCATCAGGTTTTTATCCGCAAGCGGATTCTTGTTCTTGGTTTCGTCCGGCAGATTGGCGAGTTCAAACGCCTCCTTGCGGTTCGGCGTGATGAGCGAGAGGTTGCTCAAATTCAGATGATGCACCGGTTTCGGGTCGAGGCTCAACCACACGCCGCGTCCGCGGCAGAGCGATTTAATTTCGTTGAGGAGCGGTTGCGTCACGACGCCCTTGCCGTAATCGCCAACAATGACCGCATCCGCCCTGGCGAGTTTGGTTTTGAATTCAACGAGCAGCTTTGCCGTGGTCTTTGGATCAAGCGGGCCGCGCGTCTCGCGGTCCACGCGCACGACCTGTTGCTGGTGCGCGACGATGCGCGTCTTGATGCTGGTATGCCGCGCGGCATTTTTCACGAGGCCGGTGCAGCCGATTTTCTGCTCGCCCAAAAGTTTCAGCAGTTTGCGCGCGGCGTCGTCATTACCAATCGCGCCGAAAAGTTCCGCCGGCGTTTGCAGCGACACCAAGTTGCGCGCGACGTTCGCCGCGCCGCCGGGCATGAAGCTCTCGCGCGAAAAATCCACCACTGGCACCGGCGCTTCCGGCGAAATGCGCGACACGCCGCCCCAGATGAACTGGTCGAGCATCACGTCGCCGACGACGAGCACGCGGGTCTTTTGCGCGGCGGAAAGAATCTGTTTCGCACGCTTCGCAGAAAGTGTTTTGCCATTCATAATTTTAACCACGGATTAACACAGATGGACACGGATAACAAAGCATTCGACAGAGCGCGGCTGTGTGCGCAGCACCAGCCGCAGCAACTGTGCACGCGCTGCGGCTGGGTCATCGACCACAGCCGCGTTCCGTAACCCGTGTTTAACTGGTTTCATCCGTGGTTGAATTTCAATTTAGAAACGCCGTCAGCGGACTCGTCGCGCTCGCCGTTTCGCTCTGCGCGCCCAGGCCGATTTCAAATGCGCTGCGGCCGGCCTCCACGGCCATTTTGAACGCGATGCCCATGCGGTTCGGATCGTTTGCCACGGCGATGGCGGTGTTCACCAGCACGGCGTCCGCGCCGAGTTCCATCGCCTCCGCCGCGTGGCTTGGCGCGCCGATGCCCGCATCCACCACGACCGGCACCGTCGCCTGTTCAATAATGATGCGGATTTGGTCGCGCGTCTGGATGCCGCGATTCGAGCCGATGGGCGAACCGAGCGGCATCACTGTCGCGCAGCCGACTTCCTGCAACCGTTTCGCCAGCACCGGATCGGCGTTGATATATGGCAGCACGGTGAAACCTTCCTTGACCAAAATTTCCGCCGCTTTGAACGTCTCGATTGGGTCGGGCAGCAGGTAGCGCGGGTCGGGATGGATTTCGAGCTTCACCCATTTCGGCAAACCGGCGGCGACGGCGAGGCGCGCGAGGCGGACGGCTTCCTCGGCGTTCATCGCGCCGCTGGTGTTGGGCAGGAGCAGATACTTTTTCGGGTCAATGAATTCGAGGATGTTCGCGAACGGATCCTTTTTCCCTGACAAATCCGCGCGGCGCAGCGCGACGGTGACCATTTCCGTGCCGCTGGCGGCGAGCGCATCGCGCATGGCTTCCGGCGACGGGAATTTTCCCGTGCCGAGAATCAGCCGTGACCCAAACTCGCGACCGGCAATGACCAAAGGTTTGAACGACATTCGGGACAATTTAGAAAATTTCTGTCGATTGTCGAGGCGGGAAGAATCTTCTGATGGATCAGTGGGTTGATGAAATCACGGCTTCACCGTGACGTGGTCAAACAAGGTGGAGTTGAGCGCCGAGTTGTTGTGCGCGGTGAGCGCGAGGCCGGCGGAAAGATTTTTGGCCAGCGCATTGGTCACGCTGCCGGCGGCGAGCCAGTTCGTGCCCTCATCAGAAACGAAGCCGTTGAAGACATTTCCGCTGCGCGCAAGCTTGAACCAGTGCGGCAGTTTTGCCTCCGGGCCGTCGGCGCTGGCGCTAGTCCCGTCCGCCGTGGCGCGCGATTGCAGCACCGAGCCGCCCTGGCCCGTGAGGCCGAGGAAAACATATTTCGCGCCCGGCGAATTGTTCTCGCGCACCATCACGCCGGCCTTCGCCCACGGATCAGTGTATTGCATGGAAACCACGCGCGCCACGATGCTGCCGTCGCCATTCATCTGATGGCTGGCGAAATGAAACGCGTCGGCCGTCTCCCAGATGTCGCTGCCGGAGGCGAGCAGGTTGAAACCGCCATCGAGAAAATCCGCCTCGCCAGAGACGCCGACGTTGCCGATGTCGGCGCTGCTCCAGCCTTTGGGCAAGGTCGGCAGTTTGGCGCGCAACGTGGTGATCCATCCGCCAATGACGGCGACGGCTTTTTCGTCCACGACATTTTTGCCCAGCGGCGGCATCTGGTTTTCGCCGACGATGCTGACGCGATGAAATAAAACGGATTTGTTTGTGTCGCCGGGGACAACAACCTTTGCGCCGGCGATGCCAAGCTGATTGGCGACCGGGCCGTTGATGAGGTTTTGCTTTTTGAGCGGCGTCCCGAAACGCGCATCAAAAAATGCGCCCGCGCCGCCGGGGCGGTGGCACATGGAGCAGTTGGCGTCGAGATAGGAGCGCACGCGGATTTGGGGCGCGGCGGCGTTGTTCGTGATGTTGAACAGGCGGGGGTAGTGAAATATTTTCCGGTCGTCGAACGTGCCGTCAAATATTCCCAGATGGCCGAGGGTATGGAGCTGGTTGCCGGTGACGCCGTTTGGATATGGGAAGCTGCCGTTGAGCTGGCGCGTGTTCAGGCCGAGCACGCCGCCGGACGCGACGGTGTGGCAGGTGAGACAATCCTGGCGTCCGGGATAAAACCAGTTTTGCGTGCGGGTGCCGGCGGCGGTCTTGATTTCAATCGGTTCGCTGGAGCCGGTGGTGACGAGATCGGCGTCGGAATTGTCCGCGCGCCATTTGTAGCTCGCGCCATAAACATAGCCGCTGATGTCGCGCATCAGGAGGCGCGTTTCGAGGCGGCGGAGAATTTTTGGATTTGTGTCGTCCACCGGCAGGTCAAAATGCTTTACGAACACCGAGCCGGGGGGAAACGTCCATTCGCCGTTTGCGGCAAAACCGATGACGGAATTCGTCGGCAGCGTGAACCAGCGGGTTTTCACCGCGCCGTCGGACCAGAGCGGGGAATTGACGGTGTAGGGAATGAGAAAATTTGCCGGCGTCAAATTTGTGAGATTGGCGAAGACGCCGGTTTGTGAAATCAGCTTCGGCAAATTTTTGGCCGGCGGGGGCGGCCCGCCGCGCTGGAGCTTGTAGATGCGCCCGCCGATACTGCTCATCTGGCAGAAATAAATTTCGCCGGCCGCATCCGTGCCGAACGACGACAGGCCGGTGTAATCCGTGCCGGCGTTCGGGCCGTCGCCCTTGGGCATGACGCAGAGCAGTGTTTTTTTCGGTGGCGTGGCGGTTTCGTCCAGCGCCCAGATGGTGCGGAAGACGTTGTCGCCAAAAATATATTTGCCGCCGAGGTCATGCGCGAATTCCCAGCCGCGATAGACATAGCCGCCGATGATCGCGCGGCCGTCGCTGTGCGTGTAGTCCAGCAGCGGCCCGCGGCTGATGCCGAGATAATTCGTCGGCATCCTGCCGAGATTGCCTTCGCAGTAATTCCACTGGAAGTTCAGGCCGGATTCACCGGGATTGATGACGTCAATCTCTTCGCGCGAACTCTGGCCGACGTCGCCGATGAAAATTTTTCCGGTCGGCGCGTCGAAGGTCATGCGATGCGGATTGCGCAGGCCGAGACAGAAAAATTCCTCCAGCGGCGGTAGTGGGACAGGCGTCCCGCCTGTCGTGTTCGTGTTATTATTCAGCCCGCTGGACAGGCTGGAAGCCTGTCCCACTACGAACGGATTGTCGTTCGGAATAAAATAATTGGTGGTGAATCCTCCGGTCGGCTGGCGCGGTGGCGCGTGGCTGACGTTGCCGCCGCGACAATCCACATCAATGCGGAAGACGCCGGAGTATAAACTTTTATCAATGATCTGGTCATTATCACCGACGGAATTGTCGCCGTCCGTCCAATAAAGAAATCCATTCGCCGGATGAAAAAACATCCCGCCGCCGTGGTGCCAGACAGTTTGATTCGTGAGGTCCACGAAAATGTTCACCGAGCCGGGAATTGCGACGCCGTTCGCGTCCAGCGTGTAGCGTTCGAGCCGGTCATGGTAGGTGTCCGGCATGATCGGATTCGGCCGCGTTGTCGCCGAGCCGGCGACCGTGCCGGGTTTTACCCAGGTGTAATAGACGAACAGGAAATGGTTTGTCGCAAAGCCAGGATGAAACGCGATGCCAAGCAGTCCTGAATCGTCCCAGCCCTGGCATTGGTCGCTGAGATCGAGGACAAGTTTTTTCCCGGTCGCGCCGGGAGCGTTTTGAAACGACCAGATGCGGCCTTCGCGTTCCCAAACGCAAAGTTCGTCCGTGCCGGGGATGGACGCGAGGCCGACGCTGTTCGTAAAAACGAGATTGGTGAACGCGTTGACCGCCGTCCAGTTGCCCGAGATGGACGGCGCAACTTCCGGCATGACGCCGTTGAGAAACGCGCCGATGCATGGCCGGTTGGTGAGGCCGTAGGGTTTTTCGAGGACGATGGGTTTGGCCTCTGCCGAAAAAAACAGACTGCCCAACAAAACGAGGGACAGCAGCCAATGGCGGTTTTTGAGGAACAGCTTGATCACAACCGGAACAGCGCACAAGATTCTCCACCGCGCGCGCGCCGTCAAACTTTTACCGGATTATTTTTGGAGCGTGACAAGTTTCGCGCGCCGTTCCTTGAACGTCATGGTTTCGCGTCGCCTTGCTGCTTTTGAATTTGCTTCACCAAATCGTTGTATTTGGTGACGACATCATTCCGGTCTTTCACCTCGTCGTTGAATTTTTTCACGACGTCGTCGCGCTGGGAAACGAGATTGGTGATGGTTTCGTTTTGTTGCTCGATGCCGGCATAGGCTTCCTTCAATTTCAATTGCAGGGTGTTTACAGCGACTTGGTATTGCGCGATTTCATTGGTGAGATTTTCATTCGCGAACCGCAGTTTGATGAGTTCCGCATTTTGTGTGACGACAAGCTGCTCGTTCGTCGCAGCGACGGCTTTCATTTCGGTGAGGCGCGCGTCCATCTGGGCAACTTGGGTGTTCAACGTGGCGATGGAATTGGTCGCATCCTGGAAGGCGACGTTCTTTTCATAAACCATCCCGTTCAAGGTGGTGATCTCGTTGCGCTGGATCGTTTGTTCATACCATTGAAAGGCGCACAAGGCGCAGAGACCGAGCGCGAGGACGACGAGGAGGTTTGATTGGAAGTTTTTCATGGTTGGTCGGGGGCGGCTTTGACGGCAATGGCTACGTGTGAGATGCCGGCGCGTTTCACTAAATCCAAAACATAAACCACCGCGCCGTGCGTGGCATCCTGCGCGCCGGTGATATAAACGGGCAAATTCGTGTTCGCGCTGTAACGGTTCGTCAGCAGCGAATTTAATTCGGCAAATGAAATCGCCTTTTTGTCCACGGAAACCTGGCCGTCGCGGTTTACCAGCACGTTCACGATGTCCGGCTTGGTGCTGGAAGTCGCGAGCGTGGCCGTGGGCAGGTTCGCCTTGACCGTGCGGACAATCTGCATTTGCAGGCTGATCATCATGAATGACGCCAGCAGAAAAAACATGATGTCAATCAGCGGGATGATTTCCAGCCGCGACTTTTTTTCGGGAACAGGCGTGCGGATTTTCATGGTGCAGCCTCCGTCTGGTTGTTGCCGGTCATGAACGAAACCTTCTGGATGCCCGCGCTGCGGACGGTTTCATACACCTTCACCATGTCGCCGTGCAACGTGTCGCGGTCGCCGCTGATATAGACCGGCAGATTCGTGTCCGACTTGAAGCGGCTCAGCAAAACAGTGCTCAAATCCGGCAGCGCGATGGTTTTTTTCTCCAGCCAGACCGCGCCTGATTTGTCCACGGCGATGTTGACCATGTCGGGCTTGTAATCCTGCGCCGATTGCGTGGCGGAGGGCAGGTTGACCTTGATGTTTGCCGTGCGGCTCATCTGCAAACTGATCATCATGAACGACGCCAGCAGGAAAAACATGATGTCAATCAGCGGAATGATGACAATCCGCGATCGGCGTCGGGGAATGGGCGATGAAATTTTCATCGGCGAATCAATGGCTGGTGGACTGGCTGGGTGACGCCGGCTTGTGCAAATGAACTGTGTCGACGGCTTTGCCGCCGCCAACCATCACCTCGACGTTGGTTGCCGCCGTTTCCAAATCAAATTGCAACTGTGTCACCTTGGCGGAAAAATAATTGAACGGCACCAGCGCGAAAATGGCGATGCCCAACCCGCAGGCTGTGGCAATCAGTGCCTCGCCAATGCCGCCGGTCACGGCGGTAACGGACAGTTCTGCGCTGCCGATATTCAGAAACGCCCGCATCAATCCCGTCACGGTGCCAAGCAGGCCGAGCAGCGGCGCGAGGGTGACGAGCGTGTCCATGACGGTCAGAAACCGTCCGGCGCGTTTGAGTTCGATGCCGGCGGCGAGCTGCAATGCGCCGAGCAGCGAACTGTGTTTATGGCCGATATGGGCGAGGCCGTGGCGGATCATGCGGATGACCGGGTCGTCCGAGCCTTCGGAAATTTTCTGTGCGGCGTCGGCGTCGGAGTTTTCCAGCGCGGCGAGGAGTTGCTCCATTTTTTGCGGGTCGCGCTTCTGGCTTTCGCGCCACCACCAGAAGGAGCGTTCGCCGATCACGGCGACGGCCACAACGGCGCTGGCGAGAATCGGCCACATGACCGGGCCGCCCTTGATGAAGAATTGGAAGACAATGTTTGCAAGCATGGGATTCATAATTGGTGTTTGGTTAAAATCAGTTCAGTTGTATTTTGTAGTTGATGCGGGTTTGAAAAAGCTGGCTGCCGCTGCCGACCGGCAGATGCCAGTGACTTTTGATAAATTCCACGGTGGAACGGTCGAGCAGTTGAAAGCCGGACGATTCCTTCACGTCCACGGAAACCACATTGCCCGCCGCATCGCCGCCGAGCATGAGGAAAAGGGAACCTTGCTCGCCTTCTTCCAGCGCGATTTTTGGGTAAGGCGGCTGCGGCCGTTCACCACCCGCACCGGTGCTGCTGACGGTGTTGATGGCAGTCGCCGTCCGCATTGGCTCCAGCGGTGGTGCGCTGGCGAGACTGGCCGGCACCACCAGCGAGCCGATGGTCGGCACGCTGAAGCTGACGTTAGGCGATTGCGGAATGACAACGGCGACGCGCGGCGTGTCGTTTTTGTCCTCTTCGGCTGGCTTTTGTTCCGTGGTTTCCTGCGGCGGCAAAGTCACCGGCGCGAGAATCACCGGGATGATTCCCTCAATCGGCGGCGCGGGCTTGATGGCGATCACACCGCGTCGTGCGCCCACAATGCCGATGAGCAGAAAGAGGATGCAAACCGAATTTACCCAGGCGAGTTTCAGGTTCGCGTCGCGGCTGGCAGATGGCAGGCAGAGGCGCGCGAGTTCGTCCTTCAATTCGTAGGCGGGCGTTGTTTGGTTTGCATCCATGTTTTTCCTCGCGGAATTTCAGAACACATAAGTCAACGAACCGAAGAACCCGATTCGCGCGCCATAGGCTGCGGCGTTCACACCGACACCGGAGCCGTTGCGCAGCACATACGAGTTGTCCGTAAGGTTCACGATGTCGAACCGGGCCTTTAGCATTTGTTTATTCTCCAATTTGAAGCTTTGTTCCACGCCACAGTTGATGGAATAATAAGCCGGAACCGTCCCGCCGTTGGGAATGGTCTGGCCGGTGGCGGTCGTCGAGTCGGTGCGCAATCCACTGCCGTAAAGCGCATCCAGATAAACACGCGTGCTGATGCGGTCGGATTCTTTCCACAGATACGACGTGCCGAATGAGCCGGTCACGGTCTGGGCATGATCCAGGTTGATCCAATTGTTTTTGACGTAGTTGTAAGCGGTCTGGTCAAACAGATACTGCGCAGAATTCCAGTCTTCGCCCTTCGCCACGCCGTAGGCGAGGTTCGCATAGGTGGAAAAACCGCCGTCCGTGTAGTTGCCGGTGAATTCCACGCCATAAACCTGGCCGCGTGAATAATTGAAGGCTTGCAGGATGAGTGACTGGCCGAACAATCCGTCATCAAGCTGGTTCTCGGCATATTTGTAATAGCCGTCCACACCCACTTGCAGATGTTGGTTGATTTTTTGCGTGATGCCGGCGTCGAAATAATTCGCGCGTTCGGCCGTGGGCGAACTGGCGGGTGCGTTGGTGCCGTAAGGCGATTGATTGGAAGTGCCGTCAAACACATGCACCGTGTTGCCCGACACCGCTTCCGCCGGTGGCGGCGTGAAGTAACGCGCGTAACCGGCGTGCAGGGTCGTCGAGTCCGTCGGCTTGTAAACCACGTTGGCGCGCGGACTGAACTGATTTTCGTGATCGAATGACGAATTAAAGGCGTCAAACCGCGCGCCATAATTGAACGTAAGCTCGTCGGTGACTTTCCATTCGTCCTGCAAATATCCGCCCATGAACAAGGAGTAGAGCGAACTGTTGGCCACGATGGGAAAGGCTGAACCGCTCGGAGTTCCCGCTGCATCCACGGCGTAAACGGTCGTGGTGGTGTCCGAGGCCACGGATTCGTCCAGCGCCATCAGCCCGCCGCGCAGCGTGTGCTTGGGGTTGATTTCCGAACTGGCGTCCGCCTGCAAGCCGCCGGAATATAGATTTTTATCCACGTCGCTGGCCACGCCATTGAAGTATAGGTCGCCGGTCGGGTCGGGTGTGAAATGCACCTGGCTGTTTCGTCCCAGCGCCGAGACCTGATAATTCAAGTTGCCCACGGTTTTTTGGTAGGTGACCACGCCGTAATAATTCTGCTCAAGCTGCTGTTCGTTGAGCGAAGAAGAATTGAAACTGGCCGGCAGCCCGCTGCCTGGAGTATTCCATGGTGTAGTGCCGTCCGGCGCGGTGCCCGCCGCCAACCCCGGCGTGGTGGGCACTTCAAAGTTGGCGTAGGACGCGCTCAACATCACGTTCACCCGGCTCGTATCGTCCAGGATGAAGGAAAAATACGAGAACGACTTGTATTGATAGGTGTTGTCATGGATGGCCGTCGGGCTGGACGTGGGATTTTCAATGCCGAGGTCGTTGTTATTGTAGCTGCCGTCAACGAAGTAGTTCAGATTGCCCTGCGACCCGCCGACTTCGAAGCTGGGGTTGATCGTGTTGTAGCTGCCGCCATACATTTCCACGTCGCCGCCGTTCTGAAACGCGCCGCTCTTGGTCTGGATGTCCACGACGCCCGCCGTGCGGAAACCGTATTGCGCCGGCAGCGAGCCGGTGACGAGCTGCATGGACTCGATGAAGTGCGGACTCAACTCCAGGCCAAACCCGGAGATGCCTTCCGGCAACAGCACGCCGTTGATGCGGTATTGCAGGTTCGCGTGCTCGCCGCGGACGTGCAGATCGCCGTTAGCCGCCGAATCCTGCGCCACGCCCGGCGCGCGCAGGATGATTTCGTTCATCGGCGCGTTGCCGCCCTGCGATAGGTTGGCGATTTGATTCTTGTCAATCGTGTAAGCCGACGCCCCCAAGTCCGGCAGGATTTGGTTGCGCGCCTGGTCCAACTGCCCGACGACCGTGACATTGCCGAGATCGGTGATGTTCGTCGAACTGCCCGATGTCACGGCATTTGCCGCCGGCACGCTGTTCGTCTGTGACAGGGCTGTCCCGCCACAGGACAGCGCCACCGACGAAATCACCGCCATATAAACTCCGCGACTATTTAATTTTCCATTTTTCTTCTCTGTAAATTTTTTCACAAATTTTCCTGAGTTAAATTTTTTATACACTTCCGCAAATCTTTTTGGGATTTGCCCTTTGCGCAACACCACAAGGCATCGCGCAAAGTTTTGGTTTGGTTGAAAAGCTTTTCAGACGAAGCGACTGGCGACGCCTGAAACCAACGAATTAGGAAACGGCAGAGAAGTCGGGCGGCCCGCGGCCATCGGGAAGGAGTTCAATGGTCGTGCTGGTAACGGAAGATTCAATGCGGGGCGCGGCTTCAATCCACGCGATCGGTGCGGCCAGCGGCACGGCGACCGGCGCAGTATCGATTTTTCCATGTGCGATGCAGACAATCGCGCAGTCGTCGTCGTTGACGGGAATGGCTCCGCCGTGCAGCCACGCATGCAGCGGCGTGCACAGTTCCGCCGTCGCCATGAACAGCCAGACGGCCAGCGACAACACGCCTGCCGCCAGGAAAAGACGCTGGCGGATGCGGCGGCTCAATTGACACCGTTTGTGTTGCAAAGCATTCGCAAAATAGCAGGAGGCGTGCCGTCCGCAAGCGGTTTTACAGCGCGGGAACGGTTACGAGTAATTGTCCACGTTCATCCGTGACCGTGGTCAGCACCGGCAAGTCCCGCCGCGCCGGGCCTTGGGTGACTTGACCGTCGGGAGCGAAGGTTGAGCCGTGGCATTTGCAGTAGAACGAGCGGTCTGGTTCCGTGTTCAGCTTGCATTTGCGATGCGTGCAGAGGGCGGAAAGCGCAAATAATTTTCCGCCCTGGCGGATCACAAAAAATCCCTCGTCGCGAAAATTGCTGTAAACACCGTCGGCGGTGTAGCGACTGACGGGGCCGGCGGAGACCGTGCGATCCGGTCTGGCCGCCATCTGGCCGCCGTCTTTCAGCGACTTGCAACCGGCGACGAAGCCGGCGGTCAGGAGCAGAAATTGTCGGCGGTTGATGATCATGTTTTCAATACTCGAACACCAGGCTCGTCATGATGCCCCAATGGACGTCTTCCCGCGCATTGTTGTTCATCGGAAACACAAATCCAAGCCCCAGCCGCGGCTGCACCTCGCCGATGCTTTTGAGGTTGGCGCGGAAACAGGCGTCGCCGGTGAGGCTGGTTTGGCTGGCATCAGCCTGGTTCATCGCCGTTTCACCGACCAGTTCAAACATGGGGATCAATTGCAGCACGCCGGGAATCGGGAATTCCTTGTGCTGCAGTATCCAGCCGAAGACAAAACCGGATTCAAACGTCTGCAGGCCGCCGTCATCGCCGCCGCCAAACAGCGTGGAGTAGCCGAAAATGGATTGCAGCGTGAAATGGTCGCCGACGCGCAAGTCGTTGAAAACCTTGGGCACCAGCTCGGTGTTTTTGCTGACCGCCGAGTTAACGGGCACGCCAACTTCCAAGGCGGTGCCGAACGTGGTGTCGAACGCGCCGTTGGCCGCGACGTATTCGTAAAGCGGGTAACGCGCGCCCAGGTCAATGTTGCCCATGCCTCGCTGCGTGTTTTCACCGGCGGTCGCATCGCGCTCGTAGGGAACTTCAATTTCCAGGGTCATCTGGCCGAAACCTTTTTCCACTTCGGCGGTGACGGTGTCGCTTTGCTGGGCGTTGGCCTGCGTGTGCAGCCAGTCAACGCGCGCCTCGTTGTCCTCCAAGTCCGAGTCATCCACCAAAAAAGGTTCCGGGAAAACGTCCTGACCATAGGAGCTCCGATGATCAAGGCCGTTGAACAATCCAAAGTGCGTGTCCGACGCGGTGGGCGAGTCGGGGGTTGATGAAACGCGCGCCAGCGGCTCATCCGCCATTGCCGCGAATTGTATGAAAAAGCCGGCCGAAAACATTCCCCAAGCGCACCCAGCCATCTTCATTGGTAACTTCATGGCGGTGAAAATAGCTGGGGCCGGAAAGCGCCGCTCCTGTTCGCTTGCTATTTGTTGGCGGCAGATTGCGGCACAAGATATTTGCCCGACACCGGGAAAGTGGCACATTAACGCCGTGTCCAAACCGGCCAAACGACAGATTGAACACGGCATGGCGAACGAATCCGCCGTGGCCTCCGCGTTCACCGAACGTCCGGCGTGGCGCGCGGTCGGCGAAGGCTGGCGGCATCTCCACGGCAGCGTGCGCGGCGCGGGCGTGAGCTTCGAGTGGCATGATTTCAAGGCGCACGCGGAATTTGACTGGGGCAAAACGTTTCATCCTGGCAGCATCGAGGTCTGCCTGAATCTCGAAGGCGAAGGCCGGGTCGGCGGCGGCAAATCGGAAGCCGTGTTCACACCGTTGACCGCCGGCTTTTACCGGCGCGGTGAACAGGAACTGCCCGCCACGCGCGCGGCCAGCCAGCGGCACCAATTTCTCACCGTCGAGATGTCGTTCGAATTTCTGCGGCGGCATCTAGGTGAATTCGTCAAGTCACTGCATCCGCTCGTGCGCGAAGTCGTCGCCGGCCAGACCGGGAAATCCGCCGTCGCGCCGCCGTCGCGCCTGACCAGCCGGCAGCAGCAACTGCTCGCGAGCCTGCGCGAAGCGCCGGTGCTGGCACTTGCGCAATCCGTCTGGTATCAGGCCAAGGCGCTGGAGGTCGCGGCGGAATTTTTCTTTGTCGCACCTGACGAATTGTTCTGCCAGCGGCAGCAGCGCATTTCCGCCGAGCGCGTGGAAAAGGTCGTCGCGATTTTGCGCGAAAAATTGTCCGAGCCGGCAACGCTGGAGGAGCTCGGACGCGCGGTCGGTTGCAGCCCGTTCCATTTGAGCCGGACTTTTTCCGCCGCCACCGGGATGACGATTCCGCAATACACGCGCCAGTTGCGGATGGAGCGCGCGGCGGAACTGCTGAAGTCGGGGAAGTTCAACGTCACCGAGGCCGCGCTGGAAGTGGGCTATTCCAGTTTGAGCCATTTCAGCCAGGCCTTCCATGACACGTTCGGCTGTTGTCCCGGACTTTATCCGCTGAAAACGCCGACGCAAAAAAGTTCGAGAGAATAAAACAGCCGGAATGATTTCTCATTCCAACGGTTGTTGGGCGGCGTGTCAAAAAAAGAATGTTCTTCCGACAAGTCGTGCATCAACTGCTTCCAACTAGCTCGAATCATCAACCAGTCGGCCTGCTTGTTTGCTGCTGCCGTTGTCCAACTGACTCCCGAACAGTGGTTAGAGCACAACCTCTCGTGTCACCTGTTTTATGAGCAGCGAAAAGACCGCAAAAACTTCTTCGAATTATTTGAACAAGTTTGTGCGGCTTAGGTTGACGCGCATGGGCAGCCGCCGGGGATAGCACACGAGGCCGAGGTCCACGTCGTTGTCCAGCACCTGTTCATGCCCCCGGTCAATGAGGCCGTAGCGGACATTGATCTGAACGGCGGGAAATTTTTGCTGGAACTGCTTTTGGACGGGCGGCAACTGGTTCAGGAGGATGCTGTGGCAGACGCCCAGTTCGCCGCCGCCGCCGATGGTGACACCAACTTCCTGCACGCGCCGGACCGCGTCGGCGTGGAGCCGGACAATCTCCGAGGCGTATTGGTAAAAAATTTCCCCCGCGCGGGTCAGTTGGAACTTATGGCCGCCCCGCAGGATGAGAGTTTCGCCGATGTCGCGTTCCAGGAGGTGGAGCATCTGGGTGACGACCGATTGCGTGATGCCGTTCTTATCGGCCGCGCGGGTGAAGCTTTGCGTTTCGACGAGGTCGCAGAACAGTTGCAGGTTTTCAATCTGCATGAGAACCCATGAATGCAAAAAAACGACGCATTCATCAATCTTAAGTTGTCCGTGCTGCCGGCAGTCGGGGGTTGAGAGCATGAACCGAAGTCAACGGATGAATCCGCCCGGGGGTTGGGTCAATTGTTGCAGTGTCGGGCCTCTGGCTTGGCAAGAGCAAGGCAGGGATGGCGCGCTGCTGATTTAGCTTTTCCGAATCATTCTATTTTGCCGCCCGCTGCTGGCGCGCGTTACGGCGTCCACACGCGGTAATAGCGTTGGATATTGTTCGCCGCCTGCGGGTCGGTGAACTGGAACTGGCCGGAACCGGCGGGTGATTCCACGGCGGTGCCGAGGTTCGACCACGAGTTTTCCGGCAGGGACAGGTTTGTGCTGCCCAACACGGTGAAGCTAAGCCCGGTGTAATTGGTGAAGGTAAGTTTGAACGAGCCGTTGGCCTGCACCGACGAACTGGTCACTTGCGGCGGAGCAACCGGGGAAAGAACCATCACGGTGGCCGAGTAAGGCGGAAAGGTGTAATTGAAGTTGGTTCCAGCAAAGGAAAAAGCTGATTGCGCCACATCCGGCGAGCCGATGCTGGTTTGAGCAGCCGTGTCCTGGGGAATCCCGTAAGAATAGATCGTTACGCCGGGAACCGGACTGAAGCTGGCTACCGCCACCTGTCCCGTGAGCGTGTTGACCGGATCCTTGTTGATGGTCAGAATTGAAAGGCTGCCATTCTGCCGGCGAACTGCATACGTCGATAGCAGCGAATAGTCGCTGGTGGCGGCGATTACCGTGTCGCCCGCCTGCACGAAATTCGTCATCAGTTTCGCGGTGTAATAGGTCGGATACAGGTTCGAGAATCCGCTGTCCACAATTCCGTAATCGCCATACAGGCGCCAGCCATAGAGCGATGAGCTGTTATTGTTGCCGGTGAGCTGGCCATTGCGCAAATCCCACCAGAAAAGCCCGTTGAATTCCGTCTGCATCAGTTGGGCCACGCTGTCCGCCTTGAACAAACCATTGACGAGGCTGGTGGATTGTTTGCCGGGGTTGGAAGCAACTGAATTGTTTTCCGTACAGACCAGTTCAATGTTCGTGCCGGTCGAACCCACATAATCGGTGATCATCTGCCGCAGGTTCGCGGCGTCGGACGCCCAGCCGGTCGAGGAGGCCAGCAACCCGGCGTCGCTCTCGCCGCCGGGATTCTGTGCATAACGGTGATGGATGAGAAAGTCCGGCGTGACC
>Ga0182030_10001956_pt1 | contig 43376 bp, 39 predicted proteins | sample 812S3MmetaG_FD_121299 | JGI IMG/M metagenome (GOLD analysis project Ga0182030, IMG submission 121299) | Permafrost microbial communities from Stordalen Mire, Sweden - 812S3M metaG (Illumina Assembly) | ecosystem: Environmental > Terrestrial > Soil > Wetlands > Permafrost | place: Sweden... | reverse complement strand
TAGCCCGTACGTAAAGCCTGCAAAATCAAGAGGGCTTTAGCCCCTGAGGGAATGCCGGCTAAGCAGCACTCGACGATTGGGCCGTGTTTTAGAGGATGATATTTCCGGCGGACACCACTAGAATCCGGTAAAAGCTATTCTCCCAGCACGATGCGCTGAATCCGCGTGGCGCGCCCGGTGACGGGATCGCAGGCGACGAGCGCCGCGCACATCTTGGGATTTCCCTTGGCGGCCTCGAATTTGCTGGGCATTCCGGTGAGAAATTTGCGCAGCACAAGCTCTTTTTCAACGCCGATTACGCTGTCGTACGGGCCGCTCATGCCCACATCGGTCTGGTAGGCGGTTCCGCCCGGCAGGATGCGCTCGTCGGCGGTGGGAATGTGGGTGTGGGTGCCCAGAACAGCGGTCACGCGGCCATCCAGATGCCAGCCCATGGCGACCTTCTCGCTGGTGGCTTCGGCGTGGAAGTCCACCACGATGACCTTGGCTTTGATCCCCGCAAGCAGGGCGTTGACGGCGTGGAAGGGGTCGTTGGTGGTGTTCATGAAGACGCAGCCCTGCAGGTCGATGACCGCATACTCCACGCCGCTTTCCGTGGTTCCTTCAAAAACCCCATAGCCGGGCAGACCGGGCTGCAGGTTGGCCGGGCGCAGCACGCGGCGGCCGCGTTCCTGGCTGTCGGCCGCGTCCGAATTCATATAGTCGATCAGCTCGCGCTTGTCCCAGACGTGGTTGCCGGTGGTCAGAACATCGGCGCCCAGGTCGAAGAGATCCTCGGCGATCTGCGGAGTGAGGCCAAAGCCGCCGGCGGCGTTTTCCGCGTTGATGATGAGCAGTTCGACGCTGTGAGCCTCGCGCAGATGGCCGATGTGTTCGCGCACGATTCTGCGCCCCGCGCTGCCGAAGATGTCGCCGACGAAAAGAATGTTCATGGAACAGCTCCTAGCTGCTAGCTTTTAGCCGTTAGCTCAAACCCGGTAGCGCTTATCGTCTCAAGCCACCAGCTAGTGCCATGACCGCATGAATTGGTAATGGCCGGATTGTAGCGCCGACCTCCTGGTCGGCTGTAGCGCGGACGTCCTCGTCCGCGCCTGTTCAGCGGTAATCACCAAATCACACGGTCTAACCACTAGGAGCTAGAAGCTGGAAGCTGTTTTTCCGGCCTCATCAGCGGAAACAGAATTACATCGCGAATGGACTTCGAGCCGGTCAGCAGCATCACCAGCCGGTCGATGCCGATGCCTTCGCCGGCGGTCGGAGGCAAGCCGTAGGCCAGCGCGCGCACGTAATCCTCGTCCATCTGGTGGGCCTCGTCGTCGCCACTGGCGCGCTCGGCAAGCTGCTGAGTAAATCTTTTATGCTGCTCGGCCGGGTCGTTCAACTCGCTGAAGGCGTTGCCCAGCTCGAAGCCACCCGCGTAGATCTCGAAGCGCTCAACCCAATCCGGGTTGTCGGGGCTCTGCTTGGAGAGCGGCGAAACGGCCGTCGGAAATTCGTAGATGATGGTGGGCTGGATCAGATGCTCTTCGGCGAGTATCTCAAAAGTCGTTGCTATCATCTTGCCCAGAACCGACCGAAACGCGCTTATATTCTCTTCTGCATCGGGACCAGCGTTTTCAAGGGCCATGCGTCCTAGTCCGGCGCAATCTGATAGAGCCTTCAATGCAGACCATATCGGTTTGTTGGCGTCGGAAATCGTGTTTCCGGTTTGGCGATGAAGCGCCGACACTGTCCGCTCAACTGCTGAATAGAAAAGGCCAAGATTTTCGAAGTCTGCTTGTGTCGGTGCTGTCCCTGCATCCTCTGGCCACCATTTAACAATCGCCTCGCGCATGGTCAGCCGCGTCCACTTACCTAGATTGATCTCCACGCCGTCGAAGTTCGTGATCGTCGTTCCGTTTACTTCCTTTGCTACGAACGCGATCAGCTCTTCGGTCAGCGTCATCAGGTCGTGATAATTCGCGTAGGCCTGGTAGAACTCGAGCATGGTGAACTCGGGATTGTGCTGGGTGCTGACGCCCTCGTTGCGGAAGTTGCGGTTGATCTCATAAACCCGGTCAAATCCGCCGACGACGAGGCGCTTGAGATACAGCTCCGGCGCAATGCGCAGAAACAAATCGAGGTCGAGCGCGTTGTGGTGGGTTTTGAAGGGCCTTGCCGCCGCGCCGCCGGCGATCTGCTGCATCATCGGCGTTTCAACTTCCAGGTAGTCGCGGCTGTCAAAAAACGTCCGCAGTGCGCGCAGCACCTTGGCGCGCTTGACAAAAACTTCGCGGCTTTCGAGGTTGGTGAACAGGTCCACGTAGCGCTGCCGATAGCGCAGTTCGACGTCGGCCAGGCCGTGAAACTTCTCCGGCAACGCCAGCATCGCCTTGGCCAGGAAGGTGAGCCGCTCGACGTGGATGGTCAATTCATTGGTGCGGGTGCGGAAGAGGTAGCCGGAGACGCCGATGTGGTCGCCCAGATCGAGCAGTTTATAGAGCGCAAAGCCCTGGTCGCCGACGGCGTCCTTGCGAACATAAATTTGCAGCCGCTGGCCGTCTTGTTGAAGCGTCGCGAAGCCGGCCTTGCCCTGGGCGCGAATGGCCATGATGCGGCCGGCGACGGCAACCGTCACGCGGCTGGCTTCAAGCTCTTCGGCGAGCGCATCGCCCCACTTTGCGCGCACCTGGGGAACGGTGTGCGAGGCAGGGAACTGATTGGGATAGGCGGCTTGCCCCAATTTCTCGATTTCTTCAAGTTTTGACCGGCGCAGCTCGAAGAGGCTGCGCTCAAATTCCGAATCGAACACTCTCGTTTTCCTTCCGTTTCACGTGCAATGGCCAAAAGGGAAGTATACCCGCTTGCCGGTTGGTGCTGTATTCTGAACAGGATTCCAGATGCCCTTGAATCCTTCCAATCCGGACGAAAAGCCACGCACGAAGATCTCGGGCGGGCTGGCGGCGTACATTCAGGCCGAGCGGCTGATGCAGATTGCGCTGCTGCTGCCAGCGTCGGTTTTCATCGGCTGGCTGGGCGGCGTCTGGCTGGACCATCTGCTCGGCCAGAGGTGGATCGCCGTCGCGGGAATCGTTTTTGGCGGCGTTTCGGGGCTGGTCTACGTGGCGCGGATGGCCATGGCCGCATCGAACGATTCCGCCAGCAGCGCCCAGTCGGAGAATCACTCCGGCAAGAATCCAAAAAATGATCCAGAAGACGGAGATCAAGGGGGTGAACGATGACGGATCTCTCGAATTCACTCTCCGCTTCCGTCTCCAAACCAGGTTCCAATCCAGACTCGAATTCAGCTCCGAACCCCGACCCGAATCCCATCCCCAATCCCATCATCGACCTGACGGAGGAGCGGCTGGAAGCCATGCTGCGGCGGGCCATCTGGAATACGCTGATTCTGGGAGGGGGCGCGGCTCTGGTGCTGTGGAAGCTCTCGGGCTGGCGCAATGCGGCGATGATGGCTACGGGGGCCGCGGTTTCGGCGGTGAGCATTCTGGAGTGGCGGCGGCTGATTCACTTTATCAATCGGGCGATGGACAAGGACGGGCGGGCGATGGAGAAGGGCGGGCCGGTGGAGCCCGACGCCGGAGATGCAGGCGGCGGGAATGCCGATTCGGGACGGAAGCTGACGCCCAGGGGCGGCTTCATGGCGGCGGTCTCGCTTGTGCTCCGGCTCACCGTGTTCGCGGCGGTGATTTATGGTAGCCTGAAGTGTTTCCGGGGCTCGACGCTGGCGTTGCTTTTTGGCCTGAGTCTGGCGATGCTGGCCATGCTGTGGGAGGCGATTCGCCTCCTGCGGGATTGAAGTGCCTGGCGGTTGATTTTGCGCCCGGCTTTTATAAGCGAAATGAAACGGAGACAGAAAGATTCAAGCTTTCATGCCGGATACTCTAGGAATTACGCGCTGGTTGAACTCCCTGTTCGGCGGGGACGTGGCTCTGCTCATGCAGGCCGTGGGCGTGCATCCCGCCAATCCCGCCGCGCCGATCAACGATGATTTCGCGCTGGAACTGCTGGTGGTCTGCGGCCTGATCGCATTTTTTCTCTTCGTGCGGCTGACGCTCTCGGTGGAAAAGCCGAATCCGGCGCAGCAGATCGCCGAGGCGATCCACGGCTTTACCGGCGACCTGGCGGATCAGGTGATCGGCCACGGCTATGAGCGCTTCCAGGCCTTTGCCGTTTGCGTGGGGCTGTTTGTGCTGATCAACAACCTGATCGGCTTGCTGCCCGGCATCGTCACGCCGACCAGCCATCCGGTGGTTCCGCTGGGCATTGCGGTTCTGACCTTCCTCTATTACAACTTTCATGGCGTCCGGGTGCAGGGCCCCGTGCGCTACGTCGTGCATTTCGCGGGTCCGGTGCCGTGGCTGGCGTGGCTTATGTTTCCCATCGAAATGGCCTCCCATCTGGCGCGCGTGTTGGCTCTCACGGTCCGTCTTTACGCCAATATGCTGGCCAGCGACCTGCTGACGCTGATCGCCTTCTCGGTCTTTCCGTTTGTATTTCCGGTGGCGGGTCTGGGCCTGCACTTTGCGGTTGCGTTCATCCAGGCGTTTGTCTTCATGCTCCTGGCGATGATCTACCTCTCTGAAGCGGTGGCGCACGGGCACTGAGGCTTTTCGCGCGCTTGAGCCTCGCATCAGGCGAGGCACAATTTCGGCCGGAGAGCGCTTCCGCTCCGGGCAAAGGGATGGCCAAAAGCTTGATGGGGCAGTACGACAGGCTTTCATCAAGCACCGGCGGTCAAATTCAAGGGAAGCAGGAGAACTATGCGGAAACTTCAGTACGTGTTCATGGCCCTGGCGGCTCTGTGCTTTGCCATTCCGGCCTTTGCGGATAGCGGCTCGACCGTCCTCAACTTGACGCCCATCGGCGTCGGACTGGCCATGGGATTGGCGGCCGGCGGCTGTGGAATGGGCGAAGGCAGAGCCGTGGCTGCGGCCACCGAGGCCTTTGCCCGCAACCCCATGCTGCGCCCCGGCATCATGTTTTTCCTGGTTCTCGGGTTGGCCTTCATCGAATCGCTCACCCTGTTCGCCCTGGCGATGTGCTTCGCCAAGATGTAGTTCCGGAGCGAAATCGCAGCTGAATTCATCTGCATTGCGGACGCGGCCTCTTTCGCAGGGAGAAGCCGCGTTTGGCGCTATGCCGCACAGCTTCAGCGGCCAGCGCGCAGCATCTGGATGGCCTGGCGGTAGTCGATTCCCGCGGGAACCGGCGCGTAGCCGCTCATCTCTTCCGTGGTGTCGATGTTTTTGGTCTTGAAGAGAATGCGCAGGTCCATCTTCATCTGGACATGCACGATGCGCCATTGCCCGCCGCCTACGTTGGCCTGCTCGATGACCACCCAGCCGCCCTTGTCGAGCTTGCCCAGGATGCCCCAGGCGTAGTTTGTGTCCTGCTGCAGATGGCCCTCCAGGCGCGTAACGCGCTTCTCGGAGGCGTTGATCCAGATTTCACCGGTCATGGCCGTGAGCGCCTGCGTCTCCAGGTCGGGCGGGACAAAATTCGGGTTGGGCCGGAAGCGGAATTTCTCCACTCCGTCCGAGGAGCCGGTGTACTCGTAAAGAAACGCATGGGGCAGCATCCGCAGGAGCTTCAGGACGATGCCGCTGTCCTCTTCCTCTGCTTTCCTGCGGTGCTGCTGTTGGCCGGGATCGTTGAGCAGCGCATCCAGCCGGGCCTGTTCCTTCTGGTCGGCGGCTTGGGTCAGCGGCTGGCCGTCGATGGTCAGCAGGCGAGCCACATCGCCATCGCGGGTTTCGATGATCTCCTTGGTGGATCTGAGCCGGGGGGTGGACCTGTGCAGCCGGTAACGCATGGGGTGGGATGCGTCCTGCGCGGTGCGCACCTCGGTGGCCAGCGCCTGCTGCTCGAGCGCCTGAGACTGGGCGGTGCTGAGGGCGGGGGCACTCTGGCCGCGAGATGCGGCGGCCCAGGGCAGCAGGAGGAGAACGATCAAGAGGAAGCGCACAGAATTCAATGGAGTGGTCATCCAGCGTCTTTGAAGGGCAGGTTGCATTTCTTTTCCTATTAGACGCGAAGAAGCTTCCTTGAGGTGCATTGATTGAAGTCCTGCGGCTCGGTTGCGTATAGTTCGGTCAGGGAATGCCGCAAAGGGCAAAATCCCGTAGACTGAAAGAGGCGGCTTGCGCCGAAACGCTCGCAGGAGCGGCGGCCGGGCCTGACGAGCACCTGGCCGCGTGCTCTTTGAGCAGGCCTGAAGCAAGAAGAATTGGAAGGAATGACACCATGGCAATTGAAAACGCTCCAGCGCGCATTGGCAAGACCGTCGTGATTTGCGGCGAGGTGAAGGGCAGCGAGGATCTGATTGTGGACGGGCGAGTGGAGGGGACCGTGACTCTGTTGGATAGCCGGCTGACGATTGGACCCAACGCAAACGTGGCTGCCGATCTCTCCGCCAAAGACATTTTGGTGATGGGCCATGTCCAGGGCAAGATTGTTGCCACCGGACGAGTGGAACTGCGCGCCGGCTGCCAGGTGGATGGCGATGTGCGCGCCCTCCGCCTGGCGGTGGAAGACAATGCGGTCTTTCGCGGCAAGGTGGACCTGACGCAGGGCGCTTCCAAGGGCCTTGATGGCGCGGTCACAATGCCGGATGCGGGCACTCTTTGAAGATGGGCGGTTCTCCGGTTTACCGATGCGTTTTCAGCCGGACCGCAAGGGGATTTCAAGGTGAATAGCCGTTGGTTTGGCAAGAAACCGGATGATGGTTCTTCGGCCTCCGCCGCAGCCCTTTCTACGGTCAGGGTGCCGCGTCACTCTGGAGGGTGGTCGGTGATGCGCAAGTATCTGCAGGAGGAGTCTGGCCTGCGGACGATCGACTTCGGCTCCACCTCTCCCACCAACGTGAACTACCTGACCGGCCTGGGCCACAGCGTGTTCGTGGCCGATGTGGTCGAGGATGCCTGCGCGGGAAACTGGCAGATCGGAGTGGACGCAGAGGGCAAGCCGATCTGGGACGTCGAGGGCTTTCTCTCCCAAGCGCTCAACTTCTCCGGCCGCACGTTCGATGTGGTGCTGTTGTGGACTACCCTCGACTACCTGCCCGAACCGCTGGTCACTCCCGTGGTGGCGCATCTGTTCGAGGCCATGAATCCAGGCGGTCAGGTGCTGGCCTTTTTCCATACCCGGATGCAGGGCGAGCAGACGGCGTACTGCCGTTTCCACCTCACCGGCGGAGACGATGTGGAGATGCAGGCGGACGGGCAGTTTCCCATTCAGCGCGCCTTTGTCAATCGCAGCATCGAGCGGCTGTTTGCGGCCTGGTCCGGTTACAGGCAGTTTCTGGCCAAAGATAGCGTGTCGGAGCTTATCATTACCCGCTAGAGCCTAACAGGGTGATCTCGTACTTTGGATTCGTGCTTTCCCCGATCCCAAAATCCGGACCTGGGGCACCCGACCTCGGTACGACAACATGCTGTCAGAGAACTGGAGCCACGGACTGCTTGAGCAGCCTTCACTCTCGAGCAGCCGGGGAAGGAGAAACAACCATGTCATTCAAGGGAACGCGCATCACCTGGCTTGGCCACGCGACGGTCCTGATCCAAACCGCCAAGGGAACCGATATTCTCATCGATCCGTTCATTGCGGGGAATCCAAAATATCCGAAGGGGTATGTTTTGCCCGCGAAGATCGACTATGTTCTGCTGACGCACGGCCACGGAGACCACATCTCCGATGCTGTGCCGGTGGCCGCTGAGCACGATTCCACCGTGGTGGCCATTTATGAGCTTGCGGCTTATGTCGCCGGCAAGGGCGTGGCGCGCACGATCGGCATGAACCTGGGCGGAACCGTGCAACTGGGCGACGTGGCGGCTACCATGGTGGAGGCCAAGCACTCGGCGGCGGCACAGGATGAAGCCGGCGTGCACTATGTGGGCGTGGCGGCGGGCTTTGTGTTGACCATTGCGGATGGGCCGGTTCTCTATCACGCCGGGGATACGGCTGTCTTCGGAGACATGAAGCTGATTCGCGAGTTATATCAGCCCGAGGTGGCAATGCTTCCCATCGGCGGTCACTTTACCATGGACCCGAAGGAAGCGGCGCTGGCCGTGCGCTTGCTGGAGCCGAAGCTTGTCCTTCCGCTGCACTTTGGAACCTTCCCGCCGCTGACTGGCACACCGGACCAACTGGTGGCATTGATCGATCCCAGCGTTCAGGTGGCGCGATGGACGCCGGGAGAATCGGTTTAGGAACTTGTTGAAAATCGATTGAGTATCCCGGATTGCGGCCCTCAGGGGCTAAAACCCTCTGATTTTCAGTGTTTATGTACGGGCTAAAGCCCGTACCCTTTATCCGACGGGAGTGTTTCAACAAGCTCTAAGGAGGAGGCTGGCGCGGCTTTGACCTGACTGTTTGCGGTCCAGGTGGACATCTTCAGTCTCCCACCCTTCGCGCAGTTTCCCATTCTTCGCAAAGAACGCGAAGAACGGGGGCTCAAGGTACTGTTCAGACCTGGATCGAAAAGGCGCTAGAGATAGCGGGGTGGCTTCCGCGGGGGATTGGGACTGGTTGACGCAGCAGGCGCAGGGGGCAGTTGCGCGGGGCTCTGGCTGCCAGGATGCGCGTTTGCGGAGGATACAGCGGCGCGATAGTTGCGCAGGTCGCGCAGAATCTCCTGTTTTTCGCGGGCATATTGACCGGCCATGCGGGTCAGGGCATAGGTGATGAGGTCGCTGTGGTGCAAGTCCTGCATGGAGGGATCGCGGCGCATGTTCAGCCACAAGCGATGCACAAGCTGCACGTCGTCGGGGCTGAGGGAGGGCGCGTGCGGTCCAATGTAGAAGACTTTAGTGTCGCCGTTCTGGCCGATGACATAAAAGTTGAACTGGCGCTTGGGCTCTGCGAGCGCCTCCCAGGCCTGGCCCAGGCGGAAAGCCTGATCTTCGGCGGTCATTGAACTGGAGGCTCCGGAGACCACCGATTCGACCTCCAGCGAGTTGGCGCCCTGAGCCAGCGCGGCGAAAACGTCGCCGGCAGGAACCACCAGCAGGGAGACCTTCTTGCCGAAGCTCTCGGCCACCGAGACCGCCTTGGTGAAGATCATCTGCTCGTGCTCGCTGAAACTTTGCTGCTCGGCGCTGAGGTATTCCGGTCCGCCCACCCCCATCATGCGTACGCTGAGCACGACCACGTCCTGATCCTCTGTGATGGTGCGAGCCAAAGTCCATTTCAGTGCCAGGGGGTTGGCGGCGTCGTGCATGGTGACCATGACACCGCCGGGACGGATGGCGACCGACTCCCGGCTGATCGTGTCCTGGTGCTCCAGTTGGAAGAAGTCCCGCATGTGCCTGGCGGTCAGGGCGTGCTTGCGCAGGTTGATGCGTTCCGAGATGGTGAAGACGAGGAAAAAGGCCGCGGAAAAGACGATGCCGCTGACGGTGGCCACGGACTTGGTGAACAGGTTGACGATAGCCGTGGTGAGCAGCACCAGGAAGACCGAAAGCAGCCCGAGAGGAATTTCATGTCCCCCGATGGTCAGATTCGGCGGAACCTTCCAGCCGCGCTCTCCCTTGTACTTCCAGCGCAAGACAAGTATCGCCAAGTTATTGAAGGTGAACGACCAGATCACGCCGAAGGCGTAAGCCTCACCCAGCATGAATACATCGCCTCTGCTGACGATGATGGTGGTCATCTGCAAGATATAGACCAGATTGATGATGCGATGGCTGGTACCGAATTTGGGATGCGGCTTGCGGAACCAGTCGGTCAGCACGCCGTCCTCGGCCACGCGCATCAACACCCCCGTGGACCCGATCATCGAGGTGTTGATCGCGCCCGACAGAATCACGAAGCCGACCAGCACCACGAAGATACGAAAGGCGATACGCCAGAACATGGGGCCGACCATGTACATGGCTAAGCCGGCGATGAGGTTGTCCTGGTAGATATGGGTCCGTTGAAAAGTCGGGATGAGCATGGAGGCCAGCAGCGTGGCGCCGCCGGTGAAGATCGTGCTGTAGATGGCGATGACAATGGCCGCGCGCTTCAGGTTCTTCAGCTTGGGATGCTCGATCTCGCGATTGACCTGGGCCAGGGTTTCCTCGCCGCTCATGGCCAGAATCGAGTGACCGAAGGCCATCAGAATGCCGAACAGACCCAGGATCGGCAGTCCTCTGCCGCGCAGAAAGCCCAAGGAATCCTTGTTAAAATGCAGGTGCGATGGGATAGGCGAGGGAGGCAGGTGGGAGCCGCGCACAAAAACCGTGAATAAGCCCCACACCAGCATAATCACCACCATCACGGTGGTGATTTGCATGACGCGCATCGCCTTGCCGCTGGATTCCTCGATCCCCTTGATGTTCGCCCACCAGTAGTAGGTCGTGACCGCGGCGGCCAGCACCGCCGAGGTGGAGTTCATGTCGAACTGGAAGGGTACATTCTGCGCGGTCATCAGAGCCGGAGGAAGCCAGTGGCTCTGGTTGGCGACATTCATCAGCTCGTTGAGCAGGCCGGTGATATATTGCCCCGCTGAAACGCCGGAGATGGGCCCGGTCAGAATGTAGTCGAACATCAGCGCCGAGACGCTGAGCTTGGCGAAGGTGCCCCCCAGGGCTTCCTTCACCACGCGGTAGACGCCGCCGCGGGTAAACATCGAACAGCTTTCGACGTAGACCGCGCGCACCGCGAAGCTGAATAGCATGATTCCTAGAATGAACCAAGGAGCTGCCGCGCCCACCGCTTCTTCGGCGATGCCGCCGGCATAAAATGCCGAGGATCCAAGATCGCAGAGAACGATAGAGGCCGCCCGCCAGAAGGAGATGAACGTGAGCATCACGGTAGATGCCACAATCAGCCGGACGCGATCGGAAGTAGGGGCTGCGGTCGTTCGGTTAGATGCCATCGCGATGGTGCCGGCTCAACGAGCGGCTTTTCTGGGTAACAACGGAAGCGTGAATCATTCGCCGTCCTGCGGTGAGTCTAAGTCTGAATTGCAGCGGAGTCAACAGATTTGAAAGGCTTTTTCCCTTCCGTCTGCGCGCAGGGTCAATCCTCCCCAAACAGTTCCTTTGCGTCCTCGACAAAGCTGATGAGGACGACCACAGCCGAGCCCGCCAGCCCGACAAAAAACATCACTTCCAGCAGCCGGATTGCAAAGATGGCGATTTGCATACAGAGATTGTAGCCTGATTCTCGCTTTTTTACGCGACTTTCACAAGCAATCTCCCTCAATCTGTTTCATCAGGCGGGAATTCTGCCCGCCGGGCGCGCTTGCGCGGAAGAGGATGGCCGGCTCTCGTGCTTATCGCGAGCCCGGTTACGATACACTCGGCGCAGGATGAAGCCAGCTTTGCGAATGTTGGGGAAGGGAAAAGCCTGGAAGTTGTGGGCCGCGGCGGCACTCTCGGCGGGCCTGCTGGAGCTGCCATTTCCGCTGGCTGGACCGCTGCCCGTCTGGCGGACGGTCTTCGCATGGTTTGGTTTGGTTCCCCTGTTGTGGGCGCTGCTCTCGCCAGAGTGCGTGGACCAGCCCCGGGCGCTGCGCCGCTCCTTTCTGCTGGCCTATCTGTGCGGCGTCCTCTGGTACGCGGGCAACTGCTACTGGGTCCGCGACACGATGATGCGCTACGGCGATATGCCGCTGGGCGCTCCAACGCTGCTGCTGGTGGCCTTCAGCCTGGTGCTGGGGCTGTACTTCGGGCTATTCGGTCTGGGCGTGGCGCTGGTGCGACAGGCTTCGGGCAGCGCCCGGCTGACGCTGGTTGCTGCGCCTTTTCTTTGGGTTGCGCAGGAGCTGGCCGCCGCCCGCATCACCTCTTCCCCCTGGGATCAGCTCGGCTACTCGCAGGTGGACAACGCGCTGGTGAATCAGCTTGCTCCATGGACCGGGGTTTACGGGATCAGCTTTGTCTTGGTGGCCGTCAACGCGCTGCTCGCCGGAGGATTGCTGCTGAACAGGGCGTCGGGCCGGTTGAAGTGGGCCATGGCGGGTTGCCTGCTCCTGTGTGGCGGGACGGCGGGGATTTTTCTTGCGCCGCCGAGGCCCGCCGCCACGGCTACGGCTGTGCTGATCCAGCCCAATCTCGATGTGGGCAGCGACAATCTCTGGACGGGGGCGGCGTGGGACCGACACATGGCCGAGTTTGGCAGGATGGCCGGCGAAGTCTGCAATCCATTCATGGCCGGAATTCCGCAGACCGGCGCTCCTGAAGAGAAGATGGTGTGCCCGCCTGCGCCTGCGCCCGCGCACCCCGATCTGGCGGTCTGGCCGGAGTCGCCCGCGCCGTTTGTCGAGGAGGATGCCCGCTTTCAGCAGGCGCTCCAATCCATTGCCCGGGAGGCGCATGCCCCGCTGGTGGTGGGCAGCACCGGCACGGATTATTCCGAGGATGACCACGCCTGGCGTTCCTACAACTCGGCGCTGGTGATGGGCGACGGCGGGGCGTTCGTGGGCCGCTACGACAAAATTCATCTGGTTCCCTTCGGCGAATTCGTTCCCTTCAGGCGCTTGCTCTTCTTTGCCCGCAAGCTGACCGGCAGCGTCTCGGAGTTCTCGCGCGGCAACCAGCGCAATGTCTTTCTGTTGAATGGCCGCCGCTACGGGATTTTCATCTGCTATGAGTCGGTCTTCGCCGACGAAGTGCGGCACTTCTCGCAGCGGGGCGCAGAGGTGCTGGTCAACATCAGTGACGACGGCTGGTATGGCGACACCAGCGCTCCCTGGCAGCACCTGAACATGGTCCGCATGAGGGCCATCGAGAACCGCCGCTGGATTCTGCGCGATACGAACAACGGCGTGACCGCGGCGATCGACCCCTACGGCCGAGTGCGGCAGAGCATTCCGCGCCACCAGGTGGACGCGCTGAGCGCCCAGTACGGTTTCCGCGACGACGTGACCTTCTATACCGTGCATGGGGACGTTTTTGCGTGGGGGTGTGTGCTGCTGAGCCTGGGAATTGCCGGCTGGTCGGTGAGGCGAATCTTGCGGCAGCAGGTTGGACTCTGGAAGGATCGAGCCGGCGTGGAGGATTCTGAGTCCTTCATCCGCAATCTGCGAGACGATGATCGGCTGGAGCGACTAAAACCTGAGTGACCATACTCACCGCAGCCCGCAGGCCACTTGCAAAAAATAACCAACTAGGTTAGTATCCCGGCATGGAGAAGCGCACGCCGCACTGCAAGCTGTCGCGAGTCAAAGCATTGATCGAGGCAGGGAAGGTGCGGACGACGCATACGGCGCGCGTTGGAGCGGTAGCTTTGGGCTTCAACTTCTCGGACATGCTGGCCGTGGTATTGGCGCTCAAGCCAGCCGACTTCTACAAGAGCATGACCACGTACGCCGATCACACGATCTGGCAAGACGTTTACCGTCCGAAGACCCCGGCTGGGGATGTGTATTTGAAACTGACGGTCATCGATGACGTGCTGATTGTTTCCTTCAAGGAGCTATGAAGATGAAATGTCCAGTTTGCGGAGCGGCTGAGTTGGTGCGTGATACCCGCGACCTGCCTTATACCTACAAAGGCGAGACCACCACGATTCTTGCGGTGAGGGGAGAGTTTTGCCCTGCCTGCGCCGAGTCGATCCTGGACGGCGCCGAATCCGAGCGCGTGATGCGCGAGATGCAAGCTTTCTCAAAACAGGTCAATGCGGCCATCGTTGACCCGGCCTTTATCGCCAAGGTGCGCAAGAAACTGGCGCTCGACCAGCGCGAGGCGGCCGAAATCTTCGGCGGCGGCGTCAATGCCTTCTCCCGCTACGAGAACGGCAAGACCAGGCCGCCGTTAGCCTTGGTCAAGCTGCTCAAAGTGCTGGACCGGCACCCCGATTTGCTCGATGAGGTCAAGGTGGCGTAGGTTCGCATGGGCGACGTAGCATGGATTAGCATTCCCAGGTCTGAAAATCCAGACCTGGGGCACCCATTCATGGTGCTAGATTGAGATGTGGGTCACCCGCCAAATGTTTCATAAAGCCAGTTAGCCCCCGCTTTTCATGAACGTCCGCAAAGGAATACGCACCATGACGAGAGCGACGAATTTCTTTATTTCCACTGTTAAGCCGACAGCAGATGAGTTTCTCAGCGACTTAAAAAATATTCGTCGTGGCCGCTTAGCTGCAATAGTCCTTGACCATATGGCTGAATACTGGTGGTGGGAGAATAAAGAAAAATTCAGTGAGTTATCTATGCTTCGTGCCGAGCTTACGAAAAGTTGTCTTGAATACTCAATTATCAGAGACGTTTCGGACGCGTCGAAACATTGTTTGCTAACCCGATCCTCAGCCAAACTATCATCGTCAGAACAAATTACGAGGACTCCTGGTCTTTTCGATGCGCCGTTTGGGTGGGGGGTGTTTGCCGAGGCAGCGGAAGTGATCGTTACGCTGAATGATCGGAGTAGCATCGTATTCGCACCGGTTGTGCGATCTGTGCTCTTGATGTGGGAGGATCTGCTCCGATAAATTGGCATTTGGTGTCGGACTCTTGACCGTGTGGCGGATGGCCCATGTCCCATAGCCAAACAAAATCAGGGTGCCCCAGGTCCCGCATCTGGGATCTGGGAAGTTTTCGTCCTCCGAGCCGAAGGCCATTGGCCCCACCGCAGGTGGTTAGCCCAACCGCGGGTGGCGCTTCTGCGCTTCGACGTAGGCTCGGAGAACGGCATTCATGCGGGTCAGGTGTCCTTTGCCGCGCGCCCGGAACCATTCGACTACATCGTTGTCGAGGCGGAGGTGAACGGAGGTCTTTCCCTTCGGCACAATTACCCGCGCGGAGCGCCAGAACTCCGCGCCCAGTGATTCAGCTTCCGGCGCGACCTTGCTGGTCGTGTCTTCGCCGCGCTCGCGCAGCGCGCCGATCTCACTCAGCGAATGTCTCACGATAGTAGATTTCCCTTTCATCTTTGCTCGCTTTCTGGGCGCTGATAAGGCGAATCAGATTCTCGCCGCGCCAGGTGAAGACAACGCGATAGACCACCTCATCCACGCGCCCCAGCGCAATCCAGCGCAGCTCGCCGTACTCCTCGCGGTCATCGATGCGCTCCAATCGCTCGTTCGAAAAGATAGCGGCAGCGGTCAGAAACGAAACCTTGTGCTTCTCCAGATTGATTCTGGCCTTGGCCTCGTCCCACTCGAATTCGAGTTCCTTGCAGGCCATTGCCTCTCCGCTATTATGTACACAAATGTAGACACAAATCAAGCTGATGGTGCGCGCCCCTGAGTCTGCCCCTGTCCAGCCTTGGGAGTTTACCCGCGGTGCGCGCCGCTGGAGGGCCGAACCTGCTGCATCCATCCCAATGATATTCTGAGAAACAGTGAGGGGAACGTAGCCTCACACTTCAAATCAAAGTCAGGTCCGAGCAAAATATGTCGATCAACGATCTCGAATTCGCATATGCTCCCGTGCGCGATCAAGTGCGCGACCTGCGGGAGTATCTTTGACCCGGCTCGCATCCGCCGGGAACTCGCAGAAATTGAAACGAAACTAACCGATCCGGCGCTGTGGTCCAATCCCAACGCCACCAAACCTCTGATGCGCGACAAGAAGCGCCTGGAAACGCTGGTGGCCGACGACGATCAGTTGCTGCGCCGCGCGGGCGAGATCGACACCTACTTCGAGTTGGGACGCGAGGGCGAGGACGTGCTCGCCGATCTGGAGCGCGAGATCAAGGCGTTGTCCGTTTTGGCCGAGGAGATCGAGGCCCGGACCACGCTCAACGGCGAGGCCGACGCGCTGAACGCCATCGTTACGGTGCACCCTGGAGCCGGCGGCACCGAGAGCCAGGATTGGGCCGAGATGCTCGTGCGCATGTACCTGCGGTGGGCCGAGCAGCAAGGCTTCAAGACGGAGATGAACGACCTGCAGGACGGCGACGAGGCGGGCATCAAGTCGGCCACCTTCACGATCCTGGGCGAGTATGCCTTCGGCCAATTGGCCGGCGAAAGCGGGGTGCATCGGCTGGTGCGTATCTCGCCGTTCGACTCGGCCAAGCGGAGGCACACCAGCTTTGCCTCGGTCTACGTCTCGCCGGAGATTGACGAGACGATTCACGTGGACCTGAAGGTGGACGACCTGCGCATCGACACCTACCGCAGCGGCGGCAAGGGCGGCCAGCACGTGAATACGACGGACTCGGCGGTGCGCATGACCCATCTGCCGACGGGCATCGTGGTCTGCTGCCAGAACGAACGCTCGCAGCACAAGAACCGCGACAAGGCGATGAAGATGCTGCGGTCGCGGCTCTATGAATACGAGCTCGAAAAGAAGCGTGCAGTGAGCAAAAAAGTGGAGGATTCGAAGCTGGAAATCAATTTCGGCTCGCAGATCCGCTCCTACGTTTTGCAGCCCTACCGCATGGCCAAGGATCATCGCACCAAGGTCGAGGTGGGCGACGTGGACAAGGTGCTGGACGGCTACCTGGAGCCGTTTCTGCGCGGCTACCTGCTGGCCAAGCGCCGCGGCACGGCCGTGGCCGCCGAGCCGGAAGACGATCTGGACGTGTGAGCCACCTGCGCCACCTGCGGTGGGGCTGGCGAACCGTCTTTCTTGCAGCTGCGTGCAAGCTGCCTGCGGTGGGGCCAACCGCTTCGGGTCCCCCGCACCAATGAAAGAGGCGCCGGATTGAATTCCCGGCGCAAGCTATCGAGGTATGAGGCAAACACAATGAACAACGATCCCGCTGTCATCGAAGAGATACTCACCAAGGCGCGCAACATCGCCGTGGCGGGTATCAGCGACAAACCCGCGCGCGCCAGCCATCACATCGGCAGCTATCTGGCGGCCAACGGCTACCGTGTTTTCCCGGTCAATCCCGCACTGAAGGAAGTTCTCGGGCTGCCGTGCTCGCCCGATCTTGACGCGGCCGAGAAGGCCGCCCGCGCGCAGACTCGGTCGGGCATCGACCTGGTGGACGTCTTCCGCGCTCCGGAGCACGTTCCGGCGATCGTGGACGACGTGATCCGGCTGGGCATTCCCTACCTCTGGCTGCAGGATGAGGTGATTCATGAGGAGGCGATTGCCCGCGCCCGCGCCGCCGGAGTCAAGTGCGTCCAGAACGATTGCATCTTCCGCCAGCACGCCGCGCGGACAGATTTGCGCACCGGGCATTGAAGTGCGCGGCGGCAGGAAGCTGGAAGACTCAACGCTCGGAATCAACCGGAGTTCGCGGCCTCCCATCCGCGACTGGGAACTTTGCGCGCGGACGGGAAGCCGTGCTGGTTGTCAGGGCAGGACGGGCTTGGCGGAGAAGGGCGGCGTGACGAAGCCAACGATCTTGGTGACCATCATGTCATTGCCGTAGTTGGGGTCGCGATAGACGCCGATCTCCATGTATTTTCCGGCCGGCAGGTTCGCCAACTGGTTCAGGTAGCCCATGATCTCGTTGCTGTCGCCGGATTTGATTTCAATGCCCCGCGGTCCGCGGTCGGCCCACGCGCATTCGCCAGGACCGGGCGCTTTGGCTCCCGCGCCCTCACTCGCCCACTTGTAAGGGGTAAGCGGCGTCGGCGCGGTGCTGGTTTTCAGCGGCCCCTGGCAGTACAGCGGATAGGAGGGCTGGCTGGCCTCCATGCTGAAATAGGTCTGGTCCGAGTTGCCGAGCGTGACGACAATGTGCGTTGTGGTATTGGTGAAGTCCGTCAGCAGATTCACGTTGGGATCGCTGCTGATGGTTTGTGAATAGGCGTTGGTCTTTGAAGTGTAGGCCGAGCCGGACATGGTGACTGTCGGCGTGAAATCGGTGAATGCCGTGGACGAACTGGAGACCTGCGGGCTCTGATTCTCGATGATGAACTCTGCCGCCTTTCCCAGCGTCATGCCGCTCGATGCCTTGACCGACCAGCAGGGCGAGCCGCCAGCCTGCGTGCAACTGAGGATGGATCCGGTCGTATCGTCTTCGAGAAATGTGCAGCCGTATCCTCCATTCAGATTGAGGTTTCCTTTGGAGTCGCAGTACCATTCCTGGGTGTAGATCTGGTCGCCGGGGTTGGGAACGAAGGCGCCGCCGTAGCCATTGCTGTCCGGGTCTCCGCAGCAGTACTCCCGCCAACTCCCGTAGCCGGCGGCACTGGGGGTGGTTTCTACGTTCACGCCGCCCTGAATCAGCCCGGAGCCGGTGCCGAATCCTCCCAGCCCATTCCAGATGGCGATCTCCGTCGTCGAGGTTCCATCTCCGCCGGGAATGCCCTTGGGCACATTGAAGACGGCCACGGTGGAGATATAGCTCGGTGCGCCGGTCAACGCGCTGCCCACCCACCAGGGAGCGGCGGAGGAGGTGACGGTGTGCTGGTGCATGTCGGGGCGCTTGGCCTCGAGCATGCGTCCGTTCTTGGACGCAGCCTGGAGCCAGAGAGCGTACGCCGCGGGGTCCCTTCTTGGGTCTGGCCGCAGTCCGTAGCCGGACTGAATCAGTTGCTCCTGGGTGTAGCTGAGCGGATCGCCTTTGAGCGCTGGCCGATCGGTGCCGCGTTCGGAGGCGAGATCGACCGGATGAGGCGCGAAGGTTTCCGCAGAGGTCAGATCGACTGTGTAGGTGCTGGTCTGTCCGGCCGCATTCTTGCAATCCAGTTTCAGGCTCTTGATTGCGTTGCCGGCTGCGGCGCGCACGGCGTGAAAGCGCGCGTAACCATCGTCGTCGGTGAAGACCGGAATGCCTTTGGCGGGCTCGGCGCCCGGCGCGTACAGCATGCACTGCAACCCCGGCTGAAGGTGGATGGAAGCCGGCTCGTAACTCTTCTGCGCGGAATCTTCCTCCATCGCGCTCGGAGCGCACCACGCGCAGGGGCACAGCGCTAAAGCCAGGGAAATTGCAAACCATCTGGAGCGGTGATGGATCGGGTTGACGCAGTCATTTTCACTTGACTCGCTGTTGGGGGGCGCATCAGCATGCAGGCCAGATTTTGAAAAGTGGAGACCCAGGAAGTCGCCGGCGTGAATCCTTTGGCGGTAACTGGATCGATTGTCTGTATCGATTGTTCTTGACATGGAAACCTCCGGAACGGGGATTCTCCGTAGGTCCGTTCGCATGGGGAAATGCTACGGAGTGGATGAAGCCTAGCACTTCCGTAGGCCGGCGGGGAAGAGAAAAGAAAAATAATCTTTATGCGCCGATTCTTTCGATTCGCCCGATCGGCTTGGAGCGACGTGAGCCAGATGCAAGTTCTATTTTCGTTTGGCCGATGTCCGCTTCGATTCGGCTTAGGGCGGGCTTTCGCCTCGTTCTGGTTTCGCCGCGGCGGAGGGCGTTGCGGCCGGACTCTGGTTTCCGCCCAGATCAATCGGATTCGTTTGCGGTTACCGAGTCGGGCGTCAGATAGACTAAGTCCAGGGACGAGGAGCCGGAGTTTGCCTGCCGTGGGTCTTTTCAGAGGGATTGTCGCGCTGTTTCTGCTGCTTGCCGCAGGTGTTCCGGCGCGGGCGGCGTCGAGTTTCGCCGATGCGCCCCATGTGCGCGTGGAGCTTTTGGCGCCGGAGGGCAATCTTGATCGCGGCGGCAAACTGAACGAGGCGGGACTTTACTTCAAACTGGAGCCGGGCTGGCACGTTTACTGGAAGAATCCGGGCGATGCCGGCGAGCCGCCCCGCATTCAGTGGACGCTGCCGGCCGGCATTAGCGCCGGGACGCTCCAGTTTCCCGCGCCGAAGCGGCTGCCGCTCGGGCCGCTGATGGATTTCGGCTACGAAAACGAGGTTCTCTTTCCGTTCCGGCTGCGGGTGGCTGACAGCGTCAAGGCCGGCCCGGCGACGCTCGACGCCAAGATCGATTGGCTGGTCTGCCAAAACAGTTGCATTCCCGGTTCTGCTGAGTTGGAGATTCACCGGCCGGTTCTCGCCCAGCTTCCGACGGCCCCCGTGGAAGTCATCCCGGACACGGATATCTTCAACCGTTTGATTGGCCGTTTTCCCCAGCCGTTGCCGCCCGGTTCCAAGGTTGGGTTTGAGCCGGCCGGGTCGGGTTTCCGGCTCACCGTCGAAACCGGCCGACGCGAGACGGAGGCGGTATTTTTCCCTGCCGAGCCGGACGTTCTTGACAATGCCGCCCCGCAGAAATTTACCTCCACCGCGAAGGGGCTGGTTCTCGACCTCAAGAAAGACGTTAATTTTGCGGGAAATCCAGCTCAATTGAAAGGGGTTGTGGAGCTTTCCGGCGGGCGGGACTATACGATTTCCGCCGGGCCTGGATTGCCTGCGGTCGCCGCCGAAGAAACGGGCGCGGAAGCCGCGTTTTCCCAAGCGCCGACCGAGGCAACCAAGGTTCCCGCCAGTCTTTTCGATTCCGCCGCGCAAACAAGATTTACTGCGGCCAGCGGGGCGGCTGTTGTTTTCTGGCTTGTCCTTGTGCGGATCTTCGGCCTGGCTTTTCTGGGCGGGTTGCTGCTGAACCTGATGCCCTGCGTCTTTCCGGTGCTGTTTCTGAAGGGGCTGTCGCTGGTCAACTCGGGCAGCGAGGAACGAAGCAGGCTGCGGGCGCATGGGCTGGTGTACGCGGCCGGAATTCTGGTCTCATTCTGGGCGCTGGTGGGAGTTCTGCTCGGTCTGCGCGCGGCAGGATCGACGCTCGGCTGGGGATTCCAGTTCCAGTCGCCGGTCTTTCTGGCGCTGATGGCTGGGCTGCTTTTCTTTCTGGGGCTTTCGCTGGCCGGGCAATTCGAGATTGGACTTACTCTCACCGCAGTGGGCGGTTCTCTTGCGCAAAAGCAGGGACTGCCGGGCAGCTTTTTTACCGGCGTGCTGGCCGTGGTGGTGGCCACACCCTGCACCGCGCCGTTCATGGGAGCGGCCGTCGGGTACGCGCTCAGCGCATCGGCCGCGGTCACCTTTGCCGTCTTCACCGCGCTTGCGCTGGGGCTGGCCGCGCCGTACGTGGCGCTCACGCTCGAACCGGCCTGGACGCGCTGGCTGCCGCGGCCGGGCGCCTGGATGGAGGTGCTGCGGCAGGCGGTCGCCGTGCCGATTTTTGCCACCGTCATCTGGCTGGCGTGGGTGCTGGCCTCGGCCTATGGAGCAGGTGCGCTGGCGGCGTTGTTGGCCAGCTTCCTGCTACTGGCCATTGCAGGGTGGTTTCTGGGCCGCTGGCCGGCGAAGCGTTGGTCTACGGCGGTCGCGGTGCTGATTTTAGTGGGGGTCGCCGCGCTGGCGGTCTTCAGTCAAAGGCTGGTTGGCGAGGTCGCGGGAGGCGGAAATCAGGCTGCAAGCGCGAGCCTGGATTCCCCTGCGTCCGACGGCTGGCAACCGTGGTCGCCTGAAGCGGTCAGCCGCTACCAGGCCGAGGGCCGTCCGGTTTTCGTGGACTTCACCGCGGACTGGTGCCTGAGCTGCCAGGTCAACGAGCGGGTGGCGCTCGAGCGGCCCGAGGTGCAGGCGGCCTTTCGCTCGGCACATGTGGCGCTGCTGAAGGCTGACTGGACGCGGCACGATGAGGCGATTACGCAGGCTTTGACGGCGTTGGGCCGCAGCGGGGTTCCCGCTTACGCGCTCTACGCGCCAGGGGAGAGCCAGCCGCAAATGCTGCCGGAGGTGCTGACGCCGGGAATTGTGCTGGATGCCGTGGAAAAGCTGCGGAAGACTTTGCGTTAATGCGGTAGCGACTAGAAAACAGTGGCTTAATCCAGAACCAATACATTCTTGCTGCATTTCGTTCCGGCCAAAAACTTGATTGCCTTGTCCAACGTGACCAGGACTCCATTTTCCTTCACCGCGAGTCCCAGCAGATAGGCATCGGTGATTTGCTGGTGGCCGAAGACCCGCTCTTGGAAGGGCGCGGCAAGGGTAGCCCAACCGGTCGAGATGGTCCAATACCGGTAACCGGGATGGTTGGCCAGAGTTGCCAGCATATGGATTCCATCCTCAAGCGTCAGTCTGCCCACCTTTGGATTCGCTGAAACCCGAAGAAAGCCCGCTTCGGAAAATGCGCACATGCCCCAATCGAGCCCGGGAGTGTTGAACCATTTCATCACAGTCCTGTGATGTATATGTTCCGGCTCCGTGAGAGCGATCAGCACATTCACGTCGAGCAGGTGTTTGAGCTTGCTCAATCGTCTTCCTCTTCCAGAGCCGCCTTCACCATCTCGTTGGTAATGACCCTGCCAGTAGGGCGAGCGATCAGAAGGCCGTTGGGCGCTCTCATCAGCCGCGGCGAAGGCGAGTTGGAGGGTGGCGCAGAGGTGGCCTTGCGTACCATTTCGCCCAGGGCGGTGCCGAGGGTGACTCCACGGCCCCGGGCATAGAGCATGGCAATTTCGTAGACATCTTCATCGAGCGTGACACTGGTGCGCATAAAGCCATTATGCACCATATATCAACAGAGAGCAACTTCGGTAAATGGTGCAATATCGTCAATTCTGCACCACGATCGAAGCGCAAGTCAGATGCTGCGGTCTGAGCGGGGCTTCTGCTTCGCTTAACAGCCTGTGGTGAAAGTCGAATATGCCGAAAACCGTCCCTCAGGGGCTAAAGCCCGTCGTTTGTAATCAGGTATTTGCGGCACGACTAAAGTCGTGCCCTTTCAAAACCTGACTTTAACCATGGGCGGTTAAGTATCTTTTGGGAGCAAGATCAAATTGTGTAAAAGCAAACTGCGTGCATCAAGCCCCGCCGCGTTTTCCGGCGCGGATGCGGCGGATCTCTTCCATCCTTTGCGCTAGCAGTTTTTCGCGGCCTTCCTGGGTGGGCTTGTAATAGCCGCGGCCTTTGAGCGAGTCGGGCAGGCAATCCATGTCGGCTACCTTGCCTTCTTCGTTGTGCGCGTAGCGGTAGCCCTTGCCGTAGTCGAGTTCCTTCATGAGTTTTGTCGGGGCGTTGCGCAGGTGCAGGGGAACGGGCTCCTGGCGGGTTTCTTCCACCTCGCGCTTTACCGCGCCGTAAGCTGTATAAACCGAGTTCGACTTGGGCGCGAGGCAAAGATAGACGACCGCCTCGGCCAGCGCCAGGTCGCCCTCCGGCGAGCCGAGAAAGTCGATGGCTTCTTTCGCGGAAAGCGTCAGATTGAGCGCCTCGGGGGCGGCCAGACCGATGTCTTCGACGGCCATGCGCACCACGCGGCGGGCGAGATAGAGCGGGTCTTCTCCGGCGGCAAACATACGCGCCAGCCAGTAGAGCGCCGCGTCGGGGTCGGAGTTGCGCACGCTCTTGTGCAGGGCGGAGATGAGGTTATAGTGCTCCTCGCCGGATTTGTCGTAGACCAGGACGCGCTGCTGGACGGCTTCGGCGGCGATGGCTTTGTCGATGTGATGGGCCTTGCGCGGTGCCGACAGCGGCTGACTCACAGGCATTTCTTCTGCGGAGCGTTCCTCGGGGGCTAAAGCACGCTTTAATGTTGCCGGGGCGACGGACGGGCTGAAGCCCGTACCCTTCACCGCGTCAAGGTTCACCGCAGCCGGCTCCAGAGCCAGTTGCGCTGCAACTTCGAGCGTGTTGTAGGCCGAGCGGCAATCGCCCGAAGAGTAGCCGGCAATCAACTCCAGCGCATCGTCGTCGGCCGTCAGTTGCATTGCGCCCAGGCCGCGCTCGCGGTCCTCGAGAGCGCGGCGCAACAGAGCCGTGATCTGCCCGTCGGTGAGCGGTTCGAGGACGTAGACGCGGCAGCGGGAGAGCAGCGCCGAAATGATTTCGAAAGAGGGATTCTCGGTCGTCGCGCCGATCAGCCGGATCGCGCCGCGCTCGACGTAGGGCAGAAAGGCGTCCTGCTGCGCCTTGTTGAAGCGGTGAATCTCATCGACGAAGAGGATGGTGCGCGAGTGCATCTGCGAGGCCTGGGCCGCGGTGACCATGACCTGCTTGATCTCCTTGATGCCGCTCATGACGGCGGAAAACTCGATGAAGTTGGCGCGCGTGGTCTCGGCGATGATCTTGGCCAAGGTAGTTTTGCCCACGCCGGGAGGACCCCAGAGAATCATGGAGCCGGAATCGTCGTGCTCGATCTGCACTCGCAGCGGTTTTCCGGGGCCGACGAGGCGTTCCTGGCCGCTCAACTCGTCGAGGCTGCGCGGCCTCATACGTTCGGCCAGCGGAGCGGTGCGGAGCGCGCCGCCGGGGCCTTCGGGTTCGCCGTCGAACAGGCTCATGGGTTCGCCCTTCGCTGGCGGGATGCCTCGTAGAGCAGGATGCTGGTTGCGATGGCCGCGTTCAGGCTTTCGACGGGACCGGGGCAGGGAATCGTGAGCGCGTTGTCGGCCTGGGCGGCCAGCGCCTCCGGCACGCCATTGCCTTCGTTTCCGATCAGGAGCGCCACGGGCCCCGTCAGGTCAACGTGACCGGCGGGTTTGGCTCCGGAGTTCGCGATGGGCGCGGCGGTGGTCCAGATTTTCACGCCGGCCGCTCGCAACCGGGCAAAGCACTCATCCGCGCCGACGGCCAGCAGCGGCAGACGGAAGAGACTGCCCGCCGAGGCGCGCACCGCCTTGGGATTCCAGGCGCTCACGGTTCCCGGCAGGCTGAGGACGGCCTGAGCGCCGAAGGCCTCGGCGGAGCGCAGAATCGTTCCCAAGTTGCCGGGGTCTTGCAGGCCGGCCAGCACAACGATGAGCGGGGAGGCACTGTTTCCGCTGGCGAAGATGCCGTCCCAGTTCCACTGCGGCGGCTCGACCAGAGCTGCGATCTGCTGGGGCGTCTCGGTGGCCAGCGCCGAGTCGAGCAGCTCGGCGGCAAGCAGCAGGATTTCGGTCTCCGCGGGCAGATGAAGGCTGTTCAATTGGTGCTCCGCGCCCTGTGCAGCGAAGACACAGGCTACAGGCAGGCCGGCGCGCAGGGCTTCCGTGAGCAGGTTCGGACCCTCGATGCCTGCCAGACCGCAGCCGTCGCGGCCGGGGTGGGCCAGCGCTCGGCGCAACTGCTTCAAGCGAACATTCTGCTTACTCTGTACAATGCGAACAGACATCTTCGGGGCAAACCGGTCTTTCTTCAGAATCCTGAATTCTGGCTCCAGGATTGTGTGTTCAAGATTTTGTATCCAGGATTGTTTATCCGGGATTTCAGCTTCGGAATTTCGGCTTCGGAATTCTGGCTCTAGCGCGATTCTAGCCTTTTTGGCCGGATGCGGCCGGGCGGAAAGTGGCGAAGGGTTTTGAATCGCCTCTGGCCTGAAGCTTGAACCTTAACTTGCGCCGGAGCCGGTGCTGTGATAGCTTCCGATTTTGTGGCATTTCGATTTCGGGAACCGAGGTAGCCTTCTTGTCCGCGGAGATCTTGCGCGTCCATCCCGATGAACCCCAGGCTGATCGGATCGACTATATCGTCTCTTGCCTGCGCAAGGGCGATGTTGTTGCCTTGCCGACCGACACCTTCTATGGCCTAGCTGTCGACCCGGTCAATCTGCACGCGGTGGAGCAGATTTACCAGATCAAGACACGCCAGAAACACAAGCCGCTGTCCTTGCTGATCGCCTCTCTGGGCCAGGCGTATTCGCTGGCCCGCGAAACCGATCCCCGGCTGGACAAGCTGGCGGACCGCTTCTGGCCTGGTCCGCTGACGGTCATTGTGCGGGCCGGCAGCAAGCTGCCGCTGCGCTCCACGGCGAATACCGGCAATGTCGCCCTTCGCGTGCCCGACGCCGCCATTCCCCGCGCCGTGGTGGAGCGTTTAGGGCTGCCGATCACCGCGACCTCGGCCAACCTGCGGGGAGCGCCGGAGTGCACGTACGCGGCTTGCGTCCGCGACCAGATCGGCGAGCGCATTCCGCTCATCATCGACGGCGGTCCGACGGGCCACGCGCAGCCCACGACCATCGTCGATCTTTCGCTGGGACCGGAACGCTGGGAGATTCTGCGCGAGGGCGCCATCCCCACGCATGAAATTGTGATGGTGTTGCAGCGGTAACGGATGCGGGGAGCGGAAAGCGGTTGCAGCTGGGCTGGAAAAGCGTTTCAGCAGCCAGGCGATGACCGTTTTACCACATGGCTCAGGGAGGGTTGGCCGCACATTGGCTTTTCTCTGTTCCCCAGGCTCTGTTTCCTGCATCTAAACGAGTAGCGATGAAGCTCCAGGCCAGGTTGAAGTCATTTCCGTGGGCTTTACGCGCGGCGCTTGTATTGGCGCTTGCGCTGGCCGCGGGTGCGTGGGTCTGGGGGCACTGGGTCTACGTGCAGATTGAACGCTATGCCGGCCAGGACCAGGCGGCGCAGACCGATTCGGCCGACGCCATCTGCGTCTTCGGCGCGGCCGAGTACGACGGCCGGCCCTCGCCGGTTTACCGCGCGCGCCTGGATCATGCTCTGGTCCTCTATCAGCGCGGCCTCGCCCCGCTCATCATCACGCTGGGCGGAAACGGCGGCGACCAGTACAACGAAGGCGGCGTGGGCCGCGAGTACCTGATGGGCATGGGCGTGCCGGAGAGCGCCATCATCGCCGAAACCCAGAGCCGCAACACCGAGGAGTCGGCCCGCCGCATTGCCGTCATTGCCCGCGCCAACGGCTTGCGCCGGCTGGTGATCGTCAGCGACGGAACGCATCTATTCCGCATTCATGCCATCTGCGCCGCCGACGGATTGGACGTGCTCACCTCGCCCCGGCCCCGCGTGCCCATCGAGGGCAACCCGCAAGAGTTCGATCGCATCGCCCACGAGATTCTCAGCTACACGGCATGGCGGCTGCACCTGCACTGAGGACGCCGCAAGAACCGCCGGCAGGTGGCAGGCGGGCGCCTCGTGATAGCGTGGAAGTGAATCCTTTGGACGAACGATTTGCCGCTCTTGGTGGCCAGGAAAGACAGGTTGTGCGATGACTCTTCTCGATGCACCGGATTACGATTATGCGCGCGCCCGCCGCCACCGCAATATGCTCATCGGCGCTGCCATCGTGTGTGTTCTTGTTCCTGTGCTTCTGGTTGCGTTCTGGAATTGGCCCTGCGAGCATAGGGTGAACCGCTTCTTTAAGGCGCTGGAGCGCCAGGACGATCCGCAGGCCTTCGGCATCTGGAACAACGACGCCAACTGGCAGTCGCATCCTCAGCAATTCGCTGCTTATCCCTATTCCAGATTTGTCGCGGACTGGGGTCCGTCGGGCGACTATGGCGTGATTCGCAGCCACAAGATTCTGTATGTGACCTCGCATTTGGGAAACGTGGCGCTGATTGCCGTGGAAATCCACGGAAAGACGACAGCGCTGGCCACGCTTTCCGTTTCCAAGAAAGACCATACGCTCGATTTCTCGCCCTTCGATCTCACTCCCGGCGAGAAGAAATTCGGATTTACACGCTGGCAGATCAGCCGGCATTTCTAGAATTTCGTTGGAATATAACTCGAATCGGGATACGGAGTCTGTCGCGGGCCGCAAGCCGGCGTCCATCAGCCAAGCGCCGCCAAGAGGAGCGCGAAGGCTGCCGCGCTGCCGCTGGAGAGAAAATTCACCAGGTCGTTGTTCAGCCAGCCGCGCCGCTCGATGGTTGCTCCCAGAAGGCTATCGAAGAGCAGGCCGAAGACGCCGCCCGCCCAACTTGCCACTAGCAAGTTTTTACCGCCGCCGAGCGCAAGGCTGCCGGCCAAGGCGACGATTCCGGCCGCGGCCACCCCGGCCAGCGTGCCAGCCAGCGTAATGGCTCCATCCGTGCCCGCCGCGGACCGGCGAAGCGTGGTGATCATTCGCGGTCTGCGGCCCATGACCTGGCCAACCTCGGAGGAAACCGTGTCCGCCGCGGCTTCAGCCAAGGCCGCCGTCGCGGCTGCAAACCACAGGGGCGCGGACCCGAGGCCGGTGCGCGCAAACCAGTCCGCGCCGCTGAGCCAGGTGTGCGCAAACTCGCTCGAGACCAGCGCGGCCACGCCCAGATTGGCGGTCACCTGCGCTGCGGAGCGCCCTTGCCGGGGCTCTGCCGTTCCCAGCTTCTCTTTGCGTTCCCGTCCCAGCCGGGTGGAGATGAATGTGAGAAGAAAGAGGGCCAGCAGCGGAATCAGGGCGGTGTGCCAGGGCGCGTAGGCGAAGGCTTCGGCGGGAGTGAAGCGGGCTGTCGAATACATCAGCGAGGCGGTAATCGCCGCGCCGGAAAGGGCGGCCTCCGGCGTGGCCGCGCGCAATAGAAAGACCGCCAGACCAAGAAGCAGGCTAAGGCCCAGCGTCCAGACGGCTACCGGCCAGAAGTTGACTTCCCACCAGCGGGTTTGAAGCACCACGCCCGAGGCCGCAAACGGCAGCACCAGGAGCAGCACCAGCTTCGATTGCCAAATCAGCTTGATTCTTCGGGCCACGCCTCAATCGTACCCTGCGAATCCTGGCAGGATACGACGAGAGTGGGCGCAAAGATTACCGCCCGTGCGCACCCGCTTCCGCGCCCGGGAAAATGTCATGGACATAATCGTGTGCGGCGAGAGCGGTCTGGTCCAGGCTTCCGGCCGCCACGCGCTGGATGATTTGCTCACGCGACAGGTCGAAGATGGCCTCGAGAATCTGCGCTCTCTCTTGCCGGCTTGCCTGGCCCACAAGGAAGAGCACGCGCGCGCTGTGCTGAATGTAGAGCGGCGAAAGCAACTGTTTTTTGAGCAGTTCCATGATGACCGGGGCTTTGGAGCGGTCAAAACGGCCCGGATCGCCGCGGCGGTCGAGCTCGGCAAAGAAGGCCGCGGTCCATTCATTGTGGTAGTTCCAGACCTTCTCCAGCAGCTCGGGAGTGAAGCGGGTTCCAGCCTCGATCTTCTCCGCGCGGGCAGACAGCTCGACCCCGTCCTCGGTCAGTGCGGCGCGGTTGAGGTAGCCGTCCCGGGTGATGACCGCCTGATGATGCGCCAGGGTCCACAGCCACGAGACGTCGATCCGGTAGGTGGCAAGGTCGTTCATGAAGCGCAGCTTGAGTTCGTAATCGTCGATGGCCGCGGCGAAGTTGCCGTTGAGGATTTGAAAGCCGTAGTTGGCCGCCATGTAGAACGCGTGCTGAATCCGCTCGATGGTGATGTCGCCCTGGGGAACGCCGTTGATGGCTTCCCAAAGCTCCGGGGTGAGGAATTTCTCCGGCGTGTCCACCATCTCTGGGGCGATGACGCGCGGGGTGATCTTGCCCGCGCCGTCCAGCAGGTTGCGCGAGTGAAGCAGTTGCCGCTCCGCGCTGCTGAGACCGCTGGCGACGGTGGGCACCGGCTTGCCCTTGACTTCGACGGTTTCCTGGGGCGCATCGAGCAGCGCCTGGAGCTGCGCAAGAGAAATCTGCAAGGGGAGATTGCCGGCGGCCACGTAAGCCGCCTCCGGGCTGGCCACCCAGCTCTGCCGGTACGCGTCGTAGAGTTGTCCCTTCACCTGCCCGGAGATGATCTCATCAAGCGTGGGAGCATGGTCCGTGGGTTCGTGGCCGGCAGGGAGCGGCTCGGCGGGCACGAACATGAGCCCCAGCAGACGCTCGCGCAGCTTGTCGATGGCGATGGCGCGCATCGCGAGGGGGTTATACCGCGACCGTCCATAGGCGTCGCTCTGCTGATAGATCATTACCGCCGCCATCCCGCCAATCGGCGCGCCCTGCGTGAATGCGCCGTTCTTGATGCCGGCCATGAGGATGATCTGCGCGTTGAAGCGCTGGTAGGCGATCATATTGGGCGAGGCCATGCCGATGGACTGCGGGTCAGGGAAGACGCCCTGCGGATCGTCCTTCCACATCTCGATCAGGCTGCCGAGGTAATCCCAGCGGCCGACGTTGGTGCCTAGCAGGCGGCGTCTCAGGGTCCAGACAATGGCCGGCAAATAGCGTCCCGCATTGCCTTCTTCATAGAGAATCTTGATTTTGAAAGTGCCGGTGGGAACGCCGATCATCTCTTCCAGGCGCGCCAACAGCCTTTCGACGATGAGCGCCTCGCTGGGAGTCTGGAGCTTCGGGAAATAGAAGTAGACCCCGGTGCCGGCTTTCTTGAGGGACTCGTAGTTGTTGAGCGTCCACAGGACAAGGACGGCAATTGTGGCAGGCGCCGGCTGGCCGTCCACTTCGATGTGGTCGAAATGGATGTGCAGGCTGGGAGGGCGGACAAAGCGGGTGGGCCATTGCGCCGGAGGGCGATCAATCTTGTAGACGCGCTTTTTCCCCTTTTTCACCACCTCGTAGGAACGGCCGGTCCAGCGGCCTTCGAGAATCTCCTTGGCGTTTTGCAGGGCCGCATAAATGCCCAACGGCAGGTTCGAGGGCGCGCCATCGGGCTGAAAATGAGCCGGCGAGGCGTCTTCAAAGTCTGGCATATTCATCGGCGCGGGGCTGTTCAGGGCGTTGAAGGCCATGTCCAGAGGGTTCCATGGCCCGGTCAGCTCCAGGCCGGGATTGGTCAACGGGTGGGCGTCGGCCGGGATGGGCACTTCGTCGTTCAGACGCCAGTTCCACGAACTGGTACGGCCCAGGAAATTATTGCTCAAACCCTGGACGATCTGGCGGAATGTCCAGAATTTTCCGGAGGCGGGGTCCTCGAATTTCTCGTTCCATTCCGGCCAGGAGTATTTGCTGGGGGTGGGGGCAGGCGAGAGCAAAAGCGCGCGCCGAGCCGTCAGCGCCTGGGCGATATCCGCGCGCAGTTCCCGCGTAAGTTGAACAATTGTCTGCTCCACATCGATTGCGCGCCCATTGACCGTTTTCGTTCCAAAGAGCTCAGGAAACTTCTCTAAAATTTCTTTGCGGACCATTCATTCCCCCTGCGTTTCTTGCCCCCCGATTCTAGAGCCGCTGATCGAATGAGGCAAACGGTGGGCCGAGGCCGGCCGAGACTCTGGATCGCGCCGAGAAGAGGGCCTCCGTCGAGGAGGTCCGCGTTCCGCCTGTATCCCAAAATTGGATTCCAAAACAAAAAAAACGTAACGATGCGGGTTCCTTTTGCACTGGCAGGCACAAGGGAGAGGAGAAATCAGGAATATAGTAAAGCCTGGCGATTCTCACGACCTTGCTCAGGCGTGACGATACAAATCAGTCACAAAAACCGTCCCCTCGCGTGGGAAGATGACGCGCCCCCGGAACCCCGCATCCGGCGCGTCGGGCAGAGTGCGCCTCCGTTGGGACGCGCGCTGCCCGGCATGCCCCTGGAGATGGAGGACGCCGATGAGGGCGGCTCTTCGCAGGTGGGGGGTGGCGTCACCGGCGGAGCTCGTTTTGGCGGAAGCCGGCAGGCCAGTGTGCGCAATCCCTGGTGGCGTCCAGCGAACGGGGCGGGGCGAGTGTTTCTGGCGATTGCGGCTCTGATCGTGCTGGGCGGGCTGGCTGCTTCGGCTCACCTTTTCAAGGCACTCATCGAGCGCGACGCTCACTTTCGCATTACGGGAACAGGCAACATCGAGGCTGCCGGACTCAACGAAGTCAGCCGCGCCCAACTGCTGCCGGTCTTCGGCGAAGACATCGGGCGCAACATCTTCTTTGTACCCCTGGCGGAGCGGCGCACGCATCTCGAAGAGATTCCCTGGATCGAGCGGGCTACGGTGATGCGCCTGCTTCCCAACCGGATTCGCGTCACGGTAGTGGAGCGGCAGCCGGTGGCTTTTGTGCGCCAGGGGCAGCAGATCGGCCTGGTGGACGCCAACGGGGTGCTGCTCACCATGCCCGTGGCGATGATGTCCCAGAACCACTATTCGTTTCCGGTGGTGACGGGAATCGACGCGGGCGACTCGCTGGCTTCGCGCAAGGAGCGGATGGCGGTCTACCAGCGCCTGCTGGCCGAGTTGGACGCCAACGGACACAAGTTTTCCCAGCAGATTTCCGAGATCGACCTGACCGATCCGGAGGACGCCAAGGTGCTGATGCCGGAACCGGGCGGAGATGTGCTGGCTCACTTTGGGCGGGACCATTTTCTTGAGCGCTATCGGCGCTATGAGGCGCACATCAAGGAGTGGCGTCAGCAGTATCCCAGGCTGATGGCGGTGGATCTGCGCTATCCCCAGCAGGTGGTGCTCGAGATGAATCCGGGATCCGACGGGTCGCAGGGCGCGGCCGGCGGGCAGACCGCGGGCGGCGCCGATGCGCAGCCGGACAAGACGCCAGGTGCGAATCCTGCTGGAAATGTTCCGGGCAAGACCAAGGCAAAGCTGACGCCGGCTTCTTCTCATGCGAAGTCTGAGAAACCAGCGGCCAAGGATAAACTTGTTAAAGTTGCCGGTAAAACGGACGGAAAGACCTCCGCGAAGCGCAAAACAGCCCACGAAAAAGTTCTTTTGAAGGCGCGCGAGAGCGTCAAAGACAAGGCCAGGGAAAAGAAGCGCGCGGCGGTCAGGCGCGCCGCGCTCAACGCGAGCAAACGGAAGACAGCCCCGACCTTTTCGCCGGCTCCAACTGCCGGACAGGGAGAGTGAGAGCCATGAGCCAGACGCAGGATAACCTGATCGTGGTGCTGGACATCGGCGGCGCCTGGACGCGCGTACTGGCGGCGGACCTGAATGAAGGCGCCTTGCGCTATTGCGGACACGGGTGCGTGCCCTCAGCCGGAATGCGCAAGGGGTTGATTGCCGAGCTTGGCCCGGCAGCCAAGGCGGTCAAGGCGGCCAGCGAAGAGGCTGAGCGGGTGGCGAAAGTCAACATTGACGCGTGCGTCGTGGGCGTGGGCGGACCGCACGTTCGCGGGCTCAACACCAACGGCGGCATCGAGCTGGGAGGCCGCATGCGCGAGATCGGCAATGAGGATGTGCATAGCGCCGTGCGGCGCGCGCGGGCCGTCGAACGGCCTCCGGACCGGGAGATTCTGCACCTGCTGCCGCGCCAGTTCATTCTCGACGACCAGCCGGGCATCTTCGACCCGGTGGGAATGGTGGGCAAGAAGCTGGAAGTGGATCTGCACATCGCCACCTGCTCGGGCAGCGCGCTGCAAAGCACGGTGACCTGCGCCAACCGGGCGGGACTCGAGGTGACCGAGGCGGTGCTCGAGTCGATAGCCTCGGCCGAGGCCATCCTTTCGGCCGATGAGCGCGAGCTGGGCGTCTGCCTGCTTGACATTGGCGCCCACTCAAGCGACCTGGTGGTGTTTTTCGAGGGCGCGGTGGCGCACACGGCTTCGGTGCCGATCGGCGGCCAGCACTTTACCAACGATTTGGCGGTGGGCCTGCAGATGCCCGTGGCCCAGGCCGAAGAGTTGAAGCTGGAATACGGCCACGCGGTGGTGACGGCCGTGCCGCAGCTGGCGGAGATCGAGATTTCGAACCCTCAGCCGCAGATGCTGCGGTTGCGCACCCTCGCCGAGATTCTGGAACCGCGGGCCCGCGAGCTGTTCTATTTTGTGAAAGAGAGCCTGCGTCAGGGCGGGGTGGTGGACGCTCTGGGAGCTGGTTGCGTGCTCACCGGGGGCGGAGCGTTGCTGCCGGGGATGTTGGACGTTGCCGAGAGTCAGCTACGGGTTCCGGCGCGCACCGGAGTTCCGGTTCGCTTGTCGAGTATGCCCGCAGAACTGGTTCATCCCGGTTTTTCGGCCGCTGTCGGCATGCTTTTGTACGCCCACCGCACCAGGATGAACCGCGCCGCGGAGAGCAGTACGCTCCGCTCGAAGGTACGCTCCATGTTTGCTGCCAGCTTTTAATGTTTTCGTTCGAGGTCGGGAATCAGGAGGCCGAGGCCCAGATGGAAGAGATGAGAAACGAAGGCGGAGAGATGCGCATCCAGTATCACGAAGAGCCGTTGCGCGGAGCGCGCATCAAGGTGATCGGCGTGGGCGGTGGCGGCGGCAATGCCGTCAATCGCATGATCCAGGCCCGTATGGAGGGCGTGGAGTTTATCGCCGCCAACACCGACGTGCAGGCGCTCAAGGCGTCGCAGGCGCCGGTCAAGCTGCAGCTTGGCGTGCGGCTCACCTCCGGGCTGGGCGCCGGAGCCAATCCCGACGTGGGACGGCGCGCAGCTCTTGAAGACTCGGAAAAGATCATTGAGGCTCTCGAAGGCGCGGACATGGTCTTTGTCACCGCGGGACTGGGCGGCGGCACGGGCACGGGAGCCGCGCCGGTGATCGCCTCGCTGGCCAGCGAGATGGGCATTCTGACTGTGGCTGTGGTTACGCGCCCGTTTGGCTTCGAGGGCAAGCGCCGCCTGCAGCAGGCCGAGCGCGGCTTGAAGGAGCTGCTGGAAAGCGTGGACACGATGATCGTGATTCCCAACGAGAAGCTGCTGGAGGTGGCCAAGGACGCCGGCTTCTTCGAGAGCTTCCGCGTGGCCGACGACGTGCTGCGCCAGGGCGTGCAGGGCATCAGCGACATCATCGCCATTCCCGGCATCATCAATCGCGATTTCGCCGACGTGAAAACCACCATGGCCGGCATGGGACACGCGGTGATGGGCACGGCCGTGCGCTCGGGCGCAAATCGCGCTGTTGAGGCGGCTCAGGCGGCGATGGCCTCGCCGCTGCTCGAGGCCGGCGCCATCGACGGCGCGCGCGGCATTTTGATCAACATTACCGGCTCCAGCTCGCTTAAGCTCTCGGAGGTCAACGAGGCCTCGTCGCTGATTCAGTCCGCCGCCCACGAGGACGCCAACATCATCTTCGGCGCGGTGCTGGACGAGAAAATGGGAGAAGAGGTCAAGATTACCGTCATCGCCACGGGCTTTCGCGATCAGATGCCGGAGCGGCGGGCGCGCATGTTGACCGTGGAAGAAGCGCCGGTGGTTTCGATTCCGCTGGCTTCGGAGCCATTGATTTCCGTACCCCTGGTCGCGCCCGGCAACTGGCTCCAGGAGCTTGTGCCTGCTCTAGCGCCGGCGCGCTTTCTGAGCCAGGACCAGGACGAGGAAGACGAACAAGAGGGGCAGAACGCAGGCGGGTCCGTTCCGTCCGACAGGCCGGCCTTTTTCTCCGCTTCGGCGCTCTCTGGCGGCACTACCTTCCTGGTGGCGGACCAGGCCATGGCCTTGGATGCGGAGGACCCCGAAGAAATGGAGCCGTTGACCGAGCCGGCGCAGCCCAAGTTTGCCGAATTGTGCGAAGAGCCGGTCTCGCGGCCACTGCGCAGAGACTATGCTCCGGAGTTCACCGCTGGCACGCGCGGCCCGGTGGGGGATCAGAATCGCGCTCCATCGCCGTCGCTCTCTTCCGAGGCGGCCGAAGAGGATCATCGGGATTTGGATACGCCGGCTTTCATGCGCCGGAGTCAGTTCTAAGGTTTGGGGCGCCAACCGGCCAAGGGCGCTTTGAGGCACGAATGGCCTTGTTGGGATCGGCCGTCGGGGTTATAGTTGGACTATAGCCCTAGAGATGCAAGTGGTTCCGGGCATGAGCCAGACGGCCCCGCACGATTCTGGAGTCGAACGAGAAATCGGACGAGTCTGGGAACGCGAGGGTTTGTTTCCCGGAATGAAGATTGGCTCGAATACAATTTGGCCCCATCCGCACCGGCACTCTACCTTCGAGCGCGGAATGGCCGATAAGAGTGGCATCTCAATTGCAACGATTCGTTTCGTGTGAAAGTGAGAGTTTTTTCGTTAGAAAACGATCATTTTACACCGAAATGGACGAAGCTGCCGGGATGGCGAGCCGCTCTTGAATGGAATCAAGTTGGAATGGCATGGAGTGCGCGCCCCCGAGGGGGAGCGCACGGCACGACGCTCCCATGGGAGAGAGGATGCTGACAGGATGAATTTTTCCCGTGTTTGGTCACTTGCTTTGGTTTTGACCTTTCTGGGCTTTGGCGCCGGAGTTGCGGCAGCGCTGGATGCGCCGCATGGCATTCACCACGCCAGGATAACCGAATCGCACCTGGCAAAATCGCATCGCGCCAGCCGTTATGCGGCTACTCGCGCGGCGCGGCCGGCCGTCAGGTCCAGGGCTGCTCGAACCCGGGCCAGCCGCACACGGGCAACCCGCCAAACGCTCAGTACGGCGGATCTCCGGCGCACAGGCCGCCGGGGCTTGAGAGCGCAGGGCGGAGCCGGCGTGAGGCGCACGGCTTACCTCTCGCGCCGCCACCACTATTATGAGCAGTTCACTGCCAGCTCCTTTGCCAGGGGAGATATTTTTGCGGGGGACATGACGGCCGGCGAGGATCCGGTGGTTCGCCAGGCGGCCATCGACGCTCTGGGGGACATGAACGGCACCGCTGTGGTCATCGATCCGTCGAATGGGCGCGTTCTGGCCATGGTCAATCAGAAGCTGGCCCTTTCGCCGGGAGCCGAGCCCTGCTCCACCATCAAGATCACCGTGGCCATGGCGGCGCTCTCCGAGGGGCTGGTGACCAAGGATACGATGGTGCAGTTGCCCGGCTTCCGCATGAACATGACCGAGGCGCTGGCTCACAGCAACAACCTTTACTTCGAGCACCTGGGACGGGAACTGGGATTCGATCGCGTGCACCACTACGCCACCGAGTTCGGGCTGGGTGAACTGGCCGGCTATCACATCCAGGGCGAACAGTTGGGCACATATCCCTATCAGGAACTGCCCGCATCCGAGGGCGGCGTGGGACGCATGTGCAGCTTTGGTCAGGGTGTCTCCATGACGCCGCTGCAATTGGGCGCCTACGTGGCGGCTCTTGCCAACGGCGGAACGCTTTACTACCTGCAGCATCCCACTTCCGCTCAGCAGGCGGCGCAATTTCAGCCCCGGGTGAAGCGGAAGCTGGATATCGCCAAGTACATTCCTGAAATCGAGGACGGGATGGCAGGCGCGGTCGAGTACGGCACCGCGCGGCGGCTGCGCGCCAATTTTCACCAACTGCCGGTCTTTGGAAAAACCGGAACCTGCTCGAACGATGGCACCCGCCTTGGCTGGTTTGCCTCCTACTCCGACTCGCCCGAAGGCAGTCTGGTCACGGTCTTCCTGCTTGAAGGCGGACGGTCCACCTTCGGCCCCCGCGCGGCGGAGTTGACGGGCGATTTTTACAAAAACCTCTGGGATCGCAACTGGTTCGCCTCCAAGGGCCAACAGGATTCAGCTTCCATTGCAACCGCTTCCAGCCGGCGGGGCCAGCCCTAGAGCGCGTTTCTCCGCGCTGGCGGAACTTGAGTGAAGAGGCTGCCTTCGGGCGGCCTCTTTTTATCTTCAAAACTGGCTGAAAGTTCCGTGATCGTGTCCGGGCGCGACTGGCGCCGGACCGCAAAGGCCGCGGGGCAACGAAGGCTCAAGGCGGCGAGCGTGAAACAGGCGCTCAGGTTCAGTTTCCAACCGGATTTTTGCGCCAGAAGTAAATTGGATGAAGCGAATTGAATCTGAAAATCATCGGATAGGATGAGATCTCGATTGCTTTCTTTCAGCGCCAGTTTGGCAGCCGAGAGCAGATGGGTCTGACTTCCCCGAGACGCAGGACAGGAGCATTCCCGATGGCTTTACCCGAGCACATTCTGCTCCTCTACGGCTATCTTCTGCTCTTTGGCTGGGTGCTGGTGGAGCAACTGGGCGTTCCACTGCCCGCTGCGCCGGTTCTGCTGGCAGCGGGCGCACTCTCGGCCGAGGGGGAGCTCAGCTTTGTCCTGGCCTTGCTGTCGGGATTGGCCGCATCGCTGGTCGCCGATAGCGCCTGGTTCTTTGTCGGCCGCCACTACGGACACAGGGTCATGCGCCTGCTGTGCAAGCTCTCGCTGGAACCGGGCGTCTGTGTCCGCCAGACCCAGGATTCCTACGGCCGTCATCACGGCGTGACGCTGCTGATCGCGAAGTTTGTGCCCGGCTTGTCTACGCTGGCGCCGCCCGTGGCCGGGCAAAAGGGAATGACGTACAGCCGCTTCGTCTTCTTCGACGGCGCCGGGGCCATTCTTTGGGTGGGCGCACTGTTGAGCGGAGGCCGCTTCTTCGGCGACCTGCTCAACCGCAATCCCCATCTGCTGGACTGGGCGGGCAGGTTCAGCGGAGCACTGCTGGTGGTGGGCATTGCCGGGTTCCTGGTGGTGCGCGTCGTTCGCCGCCGCATGATTCTCAATAAGCTGATCTCCGCGCGGCTGGAGCCGCAGGAACTGAAGCGCTGGATGGACGCCGGAGACGATGTCTTCATCGTGGATCTGCGCCATCCGCAGGACGTCGAGTCGGACCCTTTCAAGCTGCCTGGTGCGCTGCATATTCCCGCCGGAGCGCTGGCCGAGCGGGGACACGAGATTCCACGCGACCGCGATATTGTGCTCTACTGCGCCTGCCGTCCGACCGACGCCACCGCCGTGAAAACCGCCGCGACGCTGCAGAAGCAGGGCATCGAGCGCGTCCGACCCTTGCGCGGCGGCTCCACCGAGTGGAAACGGCTGGGGTTCCCCATGGAATCCATGGAACCGGTTCTTCCCGCTGCGGACTGAGACTGCGGGGCGGCGCGAACCGTTAAGCTAGAGGGGAACGCGGCCTCTGCCGCGGCGGAGCACACAGCAATGGCCTACGACGATCTGCGCGACTGGATCAAAACCCTCGAAAAAGCTGGCGAACTGAAACGCATCAAGGAAGAAGTCTCTCCGGAGCTGGAAATCACCGAGATTACGGACCGCGTTTCCAAAATCGGAGCGCGCTCGGTTTCAAGCGCAACGAAGAATGCAGGGAAATACGCACCCGGCGGGCCCGCCCTGCTGTTTGAAAATGTGAAGGGGCATCCCGGCCAGCAGGTGTTCATCAATCAGTTCGGCTCGGAACGGCGCATGGCGCTGGCGCTGGGCGTCGAGCGGCTCGACGAGATTGCCGAGCGCATTCAGGGACTGATGAACATGAAGGCACCCGAAGGCCTCTTCGACAAGCTCAAGATGCTGCCGCAGTTGGGCGCGCTCACCAGCGCGTTTCCGAAGTCCGTGAGCGCCAAGGATGCGCCTTGCAAAGAGGTCGTCCTGCGCGAGAACTTCGACTTGAACCAGTTCCCGATTCTCAAGTGCTGGCCGCACGACGGCGGGCGGTTTATCACGCTGCCCTGCGTGGTCACGCGCGACCCGCGCACGGGCCGGCGCAACATCGGAATGTACCGGATGCAGGTTTTCGACGGGCAGACCACGGGAATGCACTGGCAGCGGCAAAAGGTGGCAGCCGAGCATTATCGCGAGGCGATGCGCAAAGCCGTCTCAGCCGATGCGGCCAACCAAGACCAATACGGCCCGAAGGGCGCGCGCGTGGCGGCGATGGCCGAGTCAGCCGGCGGCTCGGTGGCGATTCCCGACGGACCCATTGGCGGCCTGCCGCAGGTGGCGCTGGGTAACTTGAAAGGTTCGCGGCTTGAAGTTGCCGTGGCCATCGGCACCGACCCGGCCACCACATTCGCCGCCATCGTGCCCGCGCCGCCCGAGGTCGAGGAGTTCATGATTGCCGGTTTTCTGCGCGGCAAGCCGGTCGAGATTGTCCGGTGCGAGACGGTCGATCTGGAGGTTCCGGCGCATGCGGAGATCGTTCTCGAAGGCTATGTCGAGCTGGGCGAGCTGCGCACGGAAGGTCCCTTCGGCGACCACACCGGCTTCTACACCATGACGGACGAGTACCCGGTCTTCCATCTGACCTGCATCACTCATCGCAAGAATCCGATTTATGCGGCCACCATCGTGGGCAAGCCGCCCATGGAAGACGCCTGGATGGGCAAGGCGGTCGAGCGCATCTTCCTTCCGGCGATGAAGATGCAGATTCCCGAGTTAGTCGATATTCACCTTCCCGTCGAGGGAGTTTTTCATAACCTGATGTTAGTTTCCATCCGCAAGAGTTATCCCGGCCAGGCGCGCAAGGTGATGAACGCCATCTGGTCGCTGGGCCAGGCCATGTTCACCAAGTGCATCATTGTGGTGGACGAGGATTGCGACGTGCAGGATGTGGGCGAGGTCACTCTGCGCGTGGCCAATAACATCGACCCGGAGCGCGACATTCAATTCACGCTCGGCCCGGTGGATTCGCTCGACCATTCGTCGCGGCTGCCCAACTACGGATCGAAGATGGGGGTCGACGCCACGCGCAAGTGGAAGGCCGAGGGTTTTGACCGTCCCTGGCCGGCGATGATCGAGATGGACCGCGGGACCAAGGCCAGAGTGGACGCGATGTGGAAGAAGCTGGGGCTGTAGCCGTATGTCCCGTCTATTCGCCGCCTTGCATGGAGGGAGCAGGGGCCTTAAGGCCCCTGAATAGAGCGGCCCAATCGTAGGGCCTTCAGGCCCGGACCTTATTCCTCGCCGCATCGGTGGTTTGCGTTGAGGAGTCGCTCTGCGACTGGTCGGCGCAGTGAATTGAAATTGAGAGGAAGAGAAGTATGAGCCAATGCCAAGATTTCGAGTCGATGAATGAGACTGATGTTCGTGAAGTAATTGTGAGACCCCTTATTGAGGGCCTGGGCTACGGTCATGACGCCGAGACGAGGATTCTTACAGAAAAAATATTGCGCTACGACCGAAGCTTCTTAGGACATAAGAATCCCAAGAAGGACCCGCCATTCGCAGGCAGAGCGGATTACATATGCGAGGTGATCTCTTTCGGAAGGTGGGTTGTCGAGGTAAAGTCTCCCTCCAAAGAACTCTCGCAAGATGTTGTGGAACAAGCCCATACCTACGCGATGCATCCAGAAATCGCCGCCTCCTTCTTTCTCATCACTAACGGTCGCAAATTTTGCCTTTACGAAACCGCGAAACTCGAAAGGGCAGCTCTCGAGTGGAACTTCGAAGACAATGACAAAGATGAAACTCGGTATCGCCTGTTCAATGTCCTCAGCCCTTCGGCATTTCGAGAGAGAGCGAAAATCACCCTAATTGATCCAGGAAATCCACTGGGCAAAGGACTTGCTTCTAGACTCCGAATCATCGGTGGACAGATCACGAATGACGAATACAGCGGAAATCATCCTCTCATCCCATTAGAGAGTGTCAACGGTCTGAGCTTGCCAGTGATAGGAGGTTACGTTACGCGAGCAGAAGATAAACGCATTATGGGCCATGTTTTGGTCGGGAGCGCAGTTGCAATCATACCGAATTCTGCAATGAGGATCCCAGACAGCTACGACTTCTTTTCGGCCACGGATTATCTCTCGGACGATCCGGACCGACCGACAATATTTCAAAATTTCGTGAAGGGCATCGTTCCAGCGGGAAGTTCGTTTCCCTTTCCTGGTATCAAGCGTGTGGTAATGCCTTTCGAAATGACCTACACGCAGATCACTGAGGCGGTGGGTTACGTGCGAGAGAATACGTTTGTTGGCACGATGAGTTTTATCAATGACTTCAACTTCTCAAAAATATCTCCAGAGTTTCGAAATAATGTGTTTAGGCAACTCGGCCAGATTCCTGATACTGCTCACATAACCGGTACAGGACGTTTCGAAATATCGATCCAGTCTGATATCTAGACCGGGTGCCGGGTGCCCCAGTTCCAGATTTTCGGACCTGGGAGACCACGAACCCCATGCGAGCGAAGACCGAACAGTTGGCCGCACCGCAGGTGCCCGCAGCGCCTCTCTGTTATACCTAGATTCATGCGGCCCGTTTTATCCTCGCTCTGTTCTTGCTTGATCGCGGCGATGCTGGCCGCAGCCGCTCCCTTGCAAGCCCAGCAGGCCCCGGACTCTTTTCGTTGGATCGATTTCCACTCCGTCCAAGCCAAGGATCAGAGCGTGGTGGTCTGGGTTACGCGCTCGCTCAGCGCCGAAAAGTGGACGGCGATCCGCGAGATCGGTGTGGAGTACGACGCGGCACTGGTGGTGACCACAGAGCGCTCGACGCCGCAGTCGCTGCCCGGCGCCGACGCCTTTACCGTGTGGTATGCCTCACTGACCAGCCACGTGGTCGCCCCGCTGCTCAAGGGCTCGAATCTGCGCCTGCTCGACTGGATGCCGCTGGCCGATGGCCGGCCCCCGGAGCTGGGCGCGCTCTATGACGATTGCAATGAATGCGAAGCAACTACGTTTTTCACGGCAATTTACTACGACCGGACGCACCACATGTGGAATACTAGCTGGATGCGCGGCGGCCAGGGCGCGCTGGTGTGGAGCGCCAATCCTCCGGCGGGCGTCGCCCTCACCCAGGTCTATGCGGTGATGGCCGAGCCGAACGGCCGCGAAGTTCTGGGCACATGGGAGCACTTCGACTACGGTGCGCTGAAACCGTCCGAGAACTATCTCTACCAGTACGACGTGGACCCTTTCAGCGGGCTGGAGCGCACCCAACTACTCAGCGGCAGGCAGGCGGGCAGCATGAAGGGGCGGCTTTGCAGCGCGCAGAATGCTGTTTCCGATTCAGGGCTGGGGCGCGGACAGGACTCAACGCTCTGCCGGCAGACGGTGAAGCCGCGCTTTGAGCGAAAACCCGTGACCACGCCGCCCGCCAACAATCAGGGCCGGTCCGCGCCGCCGGGGGCTCGGCGCTGAGATCGCCCTCGAATGAGATTGCCCTTGTAATGGTCAAAAGAGGACTGTCCTGCCCCGTTCCTCTCGGCTATCCTCCATCCAAATGGAGGGTGAAATGACCCGGATGCTCAGATTTGGACAATTGCCACTGCTTGCCTTGGCGGTGGTAGTTTTCACCGCCGGATGCCACAAGGATCCAAGCCTGGTCGCTGCGGATAACAGCCAGCCAGGCGCGCAGAATCAGCCGTCGGACCCGGCTGCCGACAACTCGGCCCCCGTCTCGACGGGATCGAACTCTGCCGCGCCTGCGGGTTCCAACGCTCAGCAAAGCGCTCCGCCGCCGGATGGGAACAGCTCCTATGCCCAGTCGCCGGATCAGGGTGATTATGATCCGGGGTACGGACAGCAGCCGGAATATACAGCTGCCCAGCCGCCGCCGCCCATGCCCGACTACGACCAGCCGCCTGCTCCCGGCGACGGTTATCTCTGGACGCCCGGCTACTGGGCCTGGGGTACAGACGGCTATTACTGGGTGCCCGGCGCTTGGGTTGAGGCTCCGTACGAGGGCGCTCTCTGGACGCCCGGATACTGGGGCTACTGGCATCACCATTACGGGTTTTATCCTGGCTACTGGGGCCAGTATGTCGGCTACTATGGCGGTATCGATTACGGCTTTGGCTACATCGGCTACGGCTACCAGGGCGGCTACTGGGGCGGCGGCCACTTCAACTACAACCGCTCCTTCAACAATATGAACGGCTCAAGGGCGCAATACATGTACAACCGCCCCGAGGGCAATGATCGGCGTGGCGAATCCCGTGTGAGTTACAACGGCGGATCGGGGGGTCTCCGGGTGCGAGCGCGGTCCGCGGAACTGACTGCGATGCATCAGCAGCACACTGCGCCGATGAGGGCACAAATCCAGAATCAGCGTGCCGCCAGCACCAATCGAGCACAGTTTGCGAGTGCCAACCATGGCCGGCCATCTAGTTTTGCCGCCGCCCGGCCACTTGCGGCAGATCGCAACGTGAGGGCCCCAGCGGCGTTGCGGGCAACCAATCGGGCTGTTACTCAGCAGCAGCAGCGTCAGGCGACTCCGCAGCAGCAGCAGCGCCAGGCGACTCCGCAGCGCGAGGCCCAGCAACAGCATCAGGCAGGTCAGCAGCGCGAGGCTCAGCAACAGCGCCAGGCGGCTCCGCAACAGAGGCAGCAACAACAGCGCCAGGCGGCTCCGCAACAGAGGCAGCAACAACAGCGCCAGGCGGCTCCGCAGCAGAGGCAGCAACAGCAACAACAGCGCCGTGCGGCTCCGCAACAGAGT